>Ga0209553_1000104_pt1 | contig 39467 bp, 28 predicted proteins | sample LauGreFBDMM110DN_2_FD_188217 | JGI IMG/M metagenome (GOLD analysis project Ga0209553, IMG submission 188217) | Freshwater lake microbial communities from Lake Michigan, USA - Fa13.BD.MM110.DN (SPAdes) (version 2) | ecosystem: Environmental > Aquatic > Freshwater > Lake | place: Lake Michigan...
GTGCCGCCGAAAGCGTCTGCACACACCTTTGTCAGTGCCGCAGTCAATGTCGTCTTGCCATGGTCAACGTGACCAATTGTGCCTACGTTTACGTGTAACTTATTACGTTCGAATTTTTCCTTTGCCACGATAACACCTCGTTCAGAATCTAGATTTTCTCTTTCAAGTTATTTTATTGATGGAAGAATGTTATGCCTTGCTGATGATGCCTTCAGCGATGTTGTTAGGCACCTCGGCATATTTCAAAAATTCCATGGTATAGGATGCACGACCCTGAGTTGCGGAGCGTAAATCGGTAGCGTAACCAAACATCTCTGACAGCGGCACACTGGCACTTATTACCTTGCCACTCGGACTGTCTTCCATGCCCTGCACCAAGCCGCGACGACGGTTAAGGTCGCCCATCACGTCACCCATATAGTTTTCCGGAGTTACGACTTCCACTGACATGATTGGTTCAAGCAAAGCAGGATTTGCCAGCAGTGCACCTTTCTTCAATGCCATGGAACCTGCAATCTTGAACGCCATTTCACTGGAGTCCACATCGTGGAAAGAGCCATCGAAAATAGTGACACGCATCGCGAGCAGTGGGTACCCTGCTAGACAGCCATTCTTCATCTGCTCCTGTACACCCTTGTCTACCGCTGGTACGTATTCTTTGGGCACCACACCACCGACAATCTCGTTGACAAATTCGTACTCGGCATCCGGATCGAGCGGCTCAAGACGCAGCCAGACGTGTCCAAACTGTCCACGACCACCAGATTGTTTTACGTGTTTGCCTTCCACTTCCACTGTCTTTTTGATCGTTTCGCGATAGGCTACTCGCGGCTTGCCAATGTTCGCTTCTACCGAGAATTCGCGGCGCATCCTGTCGACGAGTACATCAAGATGCAATTCACCCATGCCGGAAATGATGGTTTGACCGGACTCTTCATCAGTTTCAACTCGAAATGATGGATCTTCCTGCGCCAGTTTGCTGAGTGCCATACCCATTTTTTCCTGGTCTGCCTTACTCTTCGGTTCCACTGCCACTGAGATAACCGGTTCCGGGAAGTCCATTTTTTCCAGAGTCACGATGTGCTCAAGCGAACACAGGGTTTCACCAGTGGTCACATCCTTCAGCCCGATCGCAGCAGCGATGTCGCCTGCCAGCACTTCCTTGATTTCCTCGCGCGAGTTAGCGTGCATCTGCACCATTCGGCCCACACGTTCTTTCTTGAACTTGAGCGGGTTATACACCGAGTCGCCAGAATTCAACGTGCCCGAGTAGACGCGAAAGAATGTCAACGTGCCCACAAAAGGGTCGGTTGCAATCTTGAATGCCAGTGCGGCAAATGGAGCCTTGTCGTCTGCTTCGCAGGTGGTTGGCGTACCATCTTCAAGAGTACCTTCGATGGCCTTAACTTCAGTAGGAGCAGGCATGTAGTCGATAACCGCATCCAGCATCGCCTGAACACCCTTGTTCTTGAACGCAGAACCGCAGATTACCGGCACAATCTCATTTGCCAGCGTGCGAGTTCGAATGCCTTGCATTATCTCTTTCTCAGTGAGCTCCCCACCTTCGAGATATTTCTGCATCAATTCATCGTTTGCCTCAGCGGCGGCCTCTACCAGTACCTCACGCCATTCCTTACACAAGGTCATCATGTCTTCCGGAACCGGCGCATATTCGAACGTCGTGCCCTGATCTTCTTCGCTCCAAAGAATGGTCTTCATTTTCACGAGGTCGATGACGCCCTTGAATTTCTCTTCAGCTCCAACTGCCAATTGCAATGGAATTGGAGATGTACGAAGGCGATCTTTCATTTGTTTTACGACCTTGAGGAAGTCGGCTCCGGCACGGTCCATCTTGTTTACGAATACTATACGCGGCACCTGGTATCGGTTTGCTTGCCGCCATACAGTCTCGGTCTGCGGTTGCACGCCTGAAGAAGCACACAAAACAACGACCGCGCCATCCAGCACGCGCAATGAGCGTTCAACTTCAATGGTGAAGTCCACGTGACCGGGGGTATCGATAATATTGATGCGGTGCTCTTCGTACTGCTTGTCCATACCAACCCAGAAACAGGTGGTAGTAGCCGAAGTGATGGTAATGCCTCGCTCCTGCTCCTGTTCCATCCAGTCCATGACAGCGGCACCATTATGTACTTCACCAATCTTGTGAGATACACCGGTGTAGAACAACACACGCTCGGTAGTGGTTGTCTTGCCTGCATCGATGTGTGCAGTAATTCCGATGTTGCGATAACGGCTTAATGGAGTTTTTCTGGCCACAACTGAGCCCTCTGTGAGTGTATGTAATTAGAAACGGTAATGTGAGAACGCGCGGTTAGCTTCAGCCATACGATGTACGTCTTCACGCTTGCGCACCGCACTGCCTCTGCCTTCTGCAGCATCACTAATCTCACCTGCCAGACGCATAGCCATGGACTTCTCACCGCGGGCACGGGAATGCTCAACCAGCCAACGCATGGCCAGGGCATTACGCCGCTCGGCACGCACTTCCACAGGAACTTGATAAGTTGCACCACCGACACGGCGCGACTTTACTTCTACCATCGGAGCGATGGCATCAAGTGCTTTAACAAAGGTATCGAGCGGATCGCCGCCTGATTTCTTGGCGACAGCAGCCAATGCACCATACACGATTTTTTCGGCGACAGATTTTTTACCGTCAACCATCACGTGGTTCATGAATTTGGCTAGAATTTTACTTCCGAATTTTGGATCTGGCAGAACTTCACGTTTTGCCGCAACTCTTCTTCGTGGCATGAGAGACCTCTATGTTTATTCAGGTGAACCCAGGATTAGTTTTCTGCTACGCAAACTACACCTGGCCTTACTCAATCTGCCTGCTTCCAGGCAGCCGCGAATCCTTTCGCTTGTCTTTGTAACAGTGGTAAAACAGTGGGTACTTCGGTTAAACGGCGTAACTGTTTATACGGTATTACCTATTAAGCAAGCTATTTCTTAGGACGCTTGGCGCCATATTTGGAACGGCTTTGCTTGCGATCTGAAACTCCGGAGGTATCCAGACTGCCGCGTACAGTGTGATAACGCACACCTGGTAAGTCCTTAACACGACCACCACGAATCAGGACCACGGAGTGTTCCTGCAAATTGTGGCCTTCGCCGCCAATATAAGAGGAGACTTCGTAACCATTGACCAGGCGTACACGACAGACCTTACGCAAAGCTGAGTTCGGTTTCTTCGGTGTAGTGGTGTATACCCGTGTACACACACCGCGCTTTTGGGGTGACCCCTGCAGAGCTGGCACACCACTCTTGGAGTCCTTGCTGCGCCGTGGCTTGCGTACTAGTTGGTTAATTGTGGCCATCGATGTTCAAAAACCTCTTTGTATGATGCGTTTAATTCTGCATTACTCTAGCTTGCTATTGTGTTCCGAATCCGTCTTCGACCGTGCGTTCAGGACCAATAATAAAAGGACCACAATGAAGCCAGAAACGGACCCTGTCAAAATCGACAGTTGAAAAGAGGCGAGAGTTTAAAGACCCTGCCCCTTCTAGTCAACTGTTTCAAGGCTTGCGCCCTGGTTAGCTATCAGCCTGCTCCATGTTTAAAGCCTGACTCAAGGCGGCCTCTACATCGCTGGCACTGGCCGATTCGCCGTCACCGGGGATCGAATAGCTCTTCTTGCGAGCTTCATGGTATGCAAGCCCAGTTCCTGCAGGTATCAGGCGCCCAACTACCACGTTTTCCTTCAATCCACGCAGGAAGTCGCGCTTACCGGTAACCGCAGCCTCGGTAAGTACTCGGGTGGTTTCCTGGAATGATGCTGCCGAAATGAAAGACTCGGTCGCCAACGAGGCCTTGGTTATGCCGAGCAGCATGCGTTCGAAACGAGCTTCTTGCTTGTTTTCTTTGCGCAGTTTGTCGTTCACGTCCAACACCTGATTCAAAGTAATCTGCTCTCCCTTGATGAGTGTAGATTCACCGGGATCGCTGATCTCGATCTTGCGCAACATCTGCCGCACGATCACTTCGATATGCTTATCGTTGATGCGCACGCCCTGTAAGCGATAGACATCCTGTACTTCGTTAACGATATATCCCGCCAGAGACTCGACACCCTTCAAACGCAAGATATCGTGAGGAGCTGGAGGTCCTTCGGAAACAACCTCACCCTTCTCAATATATTCGCCCTCGAAAACAGTCATAGTGCGCCATTTCGGAATCAGCGCTTCGTAGTGGCTGGAACCATCGATTGGATTCACCCCGTCTTTCGGCGTAATGACCAAACGGCGCTTGCCTTTGGTTTCTTTGCCAAAGCTCACGGTGCCGGAGATCTCCGCAAGAATTGCCGGTTCCTTCGGTTTGCGTGCTTCAAACAAGTCGGCAACACGCGGCAGACCACCGGTGATATCACGCGTCTTGGAACCTTCTTGGGGTATACGTGCGATTACATCGCCGATATTCAACTTCGCACCATTTTTCAGACTCACAATACTGTCAGCTGGCAGGAAGTAGTGTGCAGGCACGGTAGTACCAGGAAGGCAGATTTCTTTACCTTTCTTGTCAACCACAGTAACCGCAGGCCGCAACTCCTTCGCAGAAGACGAGCGTTCCGCAGGATCGATTATGGAGGTGCTGCTCAGACCGGTAATCTCGTCTGTTTGTTCGCGTACTGTAATGCCTTCTTCCATCGCCGCAAATTTTACCTTGCCCGCTACTTCAGACACGATTGGATGCGTGTGTGGATCCCAGGTAGCAACGACTTGACCGGCCTTCACAGCAACTTTCCTGCCGACTGTGACTACTGCTCCATATGGAAGCTTGTAGCGTTCGCGTTCACGACCGTTCTCATCGTTAACAATCAATTCACCTGACCGGGAAACGACGACCAATTCACCTTTGATATTTTCCACCGTCTTCATATTGTGCAGGTGGATCGTTCCGGTGTTCTTGACCTGCACATTGTCGCTGGCAGTGGCTCGTGATGCCGCACCACCGATGTGGAATGTACGCATCGTGAGCTGCGTACCCGGTTCACCGATTGACTGTGCAGCGATAACTCCGATCGCCTCACCGACGTTGACAATATGCCCACGCGCCAGATCGCGGCCATAACACAGGCTGCATATACCAAAGCGAGTCTCACAAGTGATTGGTGAGCGTACATACACCTGATCAACACCACATGTTTCCAGTTGATCTACAATAGGCTCGTTGATGACTGTGCCCGCTGTCGCGACGACCTTGCCATGAGCCTCTTCAACGACATCGGCCGCCAGGATTCTTCCAAGTACCCGATCGCCCAGAGGCGAGATAATGTCGCCGCCTTCAATGACAGGTGTCATGAACAGACCATTGGAAGTGCCGCAGTCGTGCTCGGTAATTACCAGATCCTGGGAAATGTCGACTAGACGCCGTGTCAGGTAACCAGAGTTCGCAGTCTTCAATGCGGTGTCTGCCAATCCCTTACGTGCGCCGTGTGTAGACGTAAAGTACTGGGATACGTTCAATCCTTCGCGGAAGTTTGCAGTAATGGGCGTCTCAATGATCGAACCATCCGGACGCGCCATCAGGCCGCGCATACCAGCGAGCTGACGAATCTGTGCGGGAGAGCCTCGAGCACCTGAGTCGGCATATACATAGACCGAGTTGAATGATTCCTGGTCAACCAGCTTGCCTGCTTTGTTGACAACCTTCTCAGTCGAGAGGCCTTCCATCATGGACTTTGCTACGATGTCATTAGCGCGTGACCAGATATCGATAACCTTGTTGTACTTCTCACCTTGAGTTACCAGGCCTGAAGCAAATTGAGATTCAATCTCTTCCACTTCAGCATTCGCGGACGCGATAATTTTGGCCTTTTCTTTCGGAATCACGAAATCGTTTACACCGATAGATGAGCCAGAACGGGTTGAATATTTATAGCCTGTGTACATCAACTGGTCAGCAAATATTACAGTTTCCTTCAAGCCAACGTTGCGGTAACAGGCGTTGAGGATCTGGGAGATCGCCTTCTTGGTCATCTTCTGGTTAACCATAGAGAACGGCAGGCCATCAGGTACAACGTTGAATAACAACACCCGGCCAGTGGTTGTTTCCACAATCTGGGTATTTTTTACTTTTTCGCCATCAATATTTTGCACATCAGTAATGCGAACTTTGATGCGGGCTTGCAAGTGAGCGTGGCCAGTTTCATAGGCGCGCTGCATTTCTTTCGCATCAGCAAAGATCATGCCTTCACCCTTTGCGTTCACGCGCTCGCGTGTCATGTAATAAAGGCCCAACACCACGTCCTGCGAAGGCACGATAATTGGTTCGCCATTTGCAGGAGCCAGGATGTTATTGGTAGACATCATCAGCGTACGCGCTTCCAGCTGGGCTTCTAGGGTCAGGGGTACGTGTACCGCCATCTGGTCACCATCAAAGTCAGCGTTGTAAGCCGCGCACACCAGCGGGTGCAGCTGAATAGCTTTACCTTCAATCAGGACTGGTTCGAAAGCCTGGATGCCAAGACGGTGAAGTGTCGGTGCGCGATTCAGTAATACTGGATGTTCGCGAATAACATCTGCGAGAATATCCCAGACTTCGGCGGTTTCCCGCTCCACCATTTTCTTCGCTGCTTTGATTGTAGTAGCGAGACCACGACGTTCCAGTTTGCCAAAAATAAACGGCTTGAATAATTCCAGAGCCATCTTCTTGGGCAGACCACATTGATGCAATCGCAGCGTAGGTCCAACCACGATTACGGAACGACCCGAATAGTCAACCCGCTTACCCAGCAGGTTCTGACGGAAGCGACCCTGCTTGCCTTTGATCATATCGGCCAGCGATTTCAGAGGACGCTTGTTAGATCCGGTGATGGCACGACCGCGACGGCCATTGTCCAGCAGGGCATCTACAGCTTCCTGCAACATACGCTTTTCATTGCGCACGATAATGTCTGGCGCGTTCAGGTCGAGCAGACGCTTCAGACGGTTGTTACGGTTAATTACCCGACGGTATAAGTCATTCAGGTCAGATGTCGCAAAGCGACCACCGTCCAGCGGCACCAGTGGGCGTAAATCTGGAGGCAATACTGGCAGCACAGTCATGACCATCCACTCTGGTTTGTTGCCAGATTCGGAAAACGCTTCCAGCAGCTTCAGGCGCTTGGACAGCTTCTTGAGTTTGGTCTCACTATTTGTAGCCGGGATCTCTTCTCGCAGTCGGGCAACTTCAGTATCTACATCCATGTCCTTCATCAAGGCCTGAACGGCTTCAGCACCCATTTTCGCTTCGAATTCATCGCTGAATTCTTCCATTGCTTCGTAATATTGTTCATCAGTCAGCAGCTGGCCTTTTTCCAGGGTAGTCATACCCGGATCAGTAACAACGAATGATTCGAAATACAGAATGCGCTCGATATCACGCAAGGTCATGTCTAACAACAGTCCGATGCGTGATGGCAGGGATTTCAGGAACCAAATATGAGCAACAGGGCTAGCCAGCTCGATGTGGCCCATGCGATCGCGACGTACTTTGGAGAGCGCAACTTCAACACCGCACTTCTCGCAGATAACGCCTCGGTGCTTCAGACGCTTGTACTTGCCACACAGACATTCATAGTCTTTCACCGGACCAAAAATCTTGGCACAGAACAAACCATCTCTTTCCGGCTTGAAAGTTCTGTAGTTGATAGTTTCTGGTTTCTTGACTTCACCGAATGACCAGGCTCGAATCATTTCTGGCGAGGCTAATCCGATCCGAATGGAATCAAACTCATCTGAATGTGATTGAGACTTAAGTAAACCCAAAAGGTCTTTCATTCTGCTTCCTCCGCGAGTTCACCTCGTAGGGTGAACTGGCTTTAATCATCACTAATTAGTTTCGTTAGGAACTTTTCCAGGTTCTGTCTTTGGACTACTTGCTCACATCCAATTCCATATCGATGCCAAGAGAACGAATCTCTTTCACCAATACGTTAAACGACTCCGGCATAGCTGGTTCCATACGATGATCACCATCGACGATATTCTTGTACATCTTGGTACGGCCAGCAACGTCGTCCGATTTGACAGTCAGCATTTCCTGCAAGGTATAGGCGGCGCCATATGCTTCCAGAGCCCACACTTCCATCTCTCCGAAACGTTGACCACCGAATTGCGCTTTGCCACCCAGCGGTTGTTGTGTAACCAGACTGTAGGAGCCGGTTGAACGGGCGTGCATCTTGTCGTCAACCAGGTGATTCAGTTTCAGCATATACATAATGCCTACGGTGACCTGTCGATCAAATGCTTCGCCTGTACGTCCGTCATAGAGTGTCACCTGGCCACTTTCATCCATATCAGCCAGTTTCAACATCTCCTTGATTTCTGCTTCTGCCGCACCATCGAAAACTGGCGTCGCCATGGGGACCCCGGCGCGCAGATTTTCAGCGAGCTCAAGAATCTCGTCATCATTCAGACTCTTCAAGTCTTCGTGACGATCACCAATTTTGTTGTAGACGTCATTTAACAGCTTGCGAATTCCGGCTGCTTTCGTGTTGGCATCAATCATCTTACCAATCTTGACGCCGAGACCTTTAGCTGCGGCTCCAAGATGTGTCTCCAGAATTTGGCCGACGTTCATGCGCGAAGGCACACCCAGAGGATTCAATACGATATCCACTGGCTCGCCTTCGGCGTCATACGGCATGTCCTCAACTGGCATGATTACCGAGATAACACCCTTGTTGCCGTGACGACCAGCCATCTTGTCACCCGGCTGAATGCGGCGCTTGATCGCCAGATAGACCTTCACGATCTTCAATACACCCGGCGCCAAATCATCGCCCTGTGTCAGCTTTTTCTTCTTGTCTTCGAACCGCTCATCCAGCTCCTTACGGCGCTCTTTAAGTTGTTCTTCAGCACGCTCAAGTTGCTTGTTCATCGCCTCATTGGACATGCGAAGTTTGAACCAGTCATCGCGTGGCAAATTGTTCAAGTAGTCAGCAGTTACTTTCTGGCCCTTTTTGATTTTCGGACCGCCGGCAACAACCGTGCCAGTCAGCGCTTTGTGCAAACGCTCGAAAGTAGCACCTTCAACAATTCGATATTCGTCTTCGATATCCTTGCGTACTTGTGCCAATTGATATTGTTCAATTTCAATTGCGCGCTGATCTTTTTCAAGACCGTCACGAGTGAATACCTGCACGTCTATTACAGTACCCTTCACGCTGGTAGGTACTCGCAGTGAAGTGTCTTTTACGTCGGACGCTTTCTCACCAAAAATCGCACGCAGCAGTTTTTCTTCTGGGGTTAATTGGGTTTCACCTTTGGGTGTCACCTTGCCCACAAGAATATCGCCTGCACCAACTTCAGCACCGATATAAACAATACCCGACTCGTCGAGCTTGCTCAGAGCGCCTTCGCCCACGTTGGGAATGTCGGCAGTGATTTCTTCTGAACCCAGTTTCGTATCACGCGCCACACAGGTAAGTTCCTGGATATGGATTGTAGTAAAGCGATCTTCCTTTACCACGCGCTCAGAAATCAGGATTGAGTCTTCAAAGTTGTAACCGTTCCAGGGCATGAACGCGATGCGCATATTCTGCCCAAGTGCCAACTCACCCATGTCGATGGATGGACCGTCCGCAAGAATATCGCCGCGACTAATCGCGTCGCCTTCTTTCACCAGTGGTCGCTGGCTGATACAAGTGTTCTGATTCGAACGGGTGTATTTCGTCAGGTTATAGATATCCACACCGGCTTCACCAGCATCTGTTTCTTCATCGTTTACGCGCACGATAATTCGAGCTGCATCCACGCTTTCGATCACTCCGCCACGGAATGCAACCACACACACGCCGGAATCGCTGGCGACATTGCGCTCCATACCGGTACCAACCAGTGGTTTCTCGGTTTTCAGCGTAGGCACAGCCTGCCGTTGCATGTTGGAACCCATCAGGGCCCGGTTCGCGTCATCATGTTCCAGAAACGGGATCAAGGCAGCAGCGACAGACACCATCTGCTGTGGAGCCACGTCCATGTAGTCCACTTCTTCGCGTGGCTTCAGTGTAGTCTCGCTCTTGTAGCGAACAGTAACGAGGTTGTCGACGAAGCCGCGCTTCTTATCCAGTTGCGCGCTCGCCTGAGCAATAACGAAATCACTCTCATCAATAGCGGACAGGTAGTGAATCTCGTCAGTAACCTTGTTATTGACCACCTTGCGGTAAGGGCTTTCAAGGAAGCCGTAATTATTGGTACGGGCATAAGTGGCCAGTGAGTTGATCAAACCAATATTCGGACCTTCCGGTGTTTCAATCGGACAGACGCGACCGTAATGCGTAGGATGCACGTCGCGTACTTCGAAGCCTGCCCTCTCACGTGTGAGACCGCCTGGGCCTAACGCTGATATGCGACGCTTGTGCGTCACTTCAGACAACGGATTGTTCTGGTCCATAAACTGGGACAATTGGCTGGAACCGAAAAATTCCTTGATTGCGGCTGCAACTGGCTTGGCATTGATCATATCCTGAGGCATCAAGCCTTCGGAATCTGCCATGCTCAAACGCTCTTTCACTGCACGTTCTACACGTACCAGGCCCACGCGGAACTGATTTTCGGCCATCTCACCTACGGAACGAATACGACGGTTACCGAGGTGGTCAATGTCATCCACTGAACCAAAGCCGTTACGAATATTAACCAGCGTCTTTAACACCTGTACGATGTCATCTGTATCCAGAACTGGCTTGCCTTCAGTTTCAGGTCGACCGATGCGGCGATTGAACTTCATGCGTCCAACCGCTGACAAATCATATCGTTCTGGAGAGAAAAACAAGTTTGAGAACAGGTTCTCTGCTGATTCCTTGGTAGGTGGCTCGCCAGGTCGCATCATGCGATAGATCTCGACCATTGCTTCCAGTTTCGACGTAGTGCCATCTATGCGCAGCGTGTCAGAGACGAACGGTCCACAATCCAGATCATTGGTGTAAATGGTCTGAAATTCCTTGATGCCATGCTGTGTAAATGCTTTGAGGATTTCTTCACTAATTTCACTATTAGAGGCGAACATAATTTCGCCAGTTTCTTCATTTATAACATCTTTGGCCAACGCAACGCCGATGAGAAAGTCATGCGAGACAATCAGCTCAGTTAGCTTGGCGGCTTCCATGAGTCGAATATGCCGACTGGTAATACGACGTCCTTCTTCAACTATGACTTTGCCTTTTTTGTCCTTGATCGGAAAATCCAGGACTTCGCCACGCAGACGCGCAGGCACAAGCTTCAGGGTGATTACTGGCTCTTTCGCTTTGGAAATTTTGTAAGTGTTGTTCTCATAGAACATTTCCAGGATTTCCTGGGAATTGAAGCCTAGAGCGCGCAGGAGCACCGTCGCCGGTAATTTGCGACGACGGTCGATACGCACATAAACCATGTCCTTCGGATCAAATTCAAAGTCGAGCCAAGAGCCGCGATACGGAATCACTCTGGCTGAATATAATAATTTGCCTGAACTATGCGTCTTGCCACGATCGTGATCGAAGAAAACGCCGGGCGAACGGTGCAGTTGCGATACAACAACGCGCTCGGTACCGTTTATAACGAATGTACCAGAGTCAGTCATCAATGGGATTTCGCCCATGTAGACTTCCTGCTCTTTAATGTCTTTGATTGTCTGCGTGGTGGATTCCTTATCATAAAGAATCAACCGCACTTTCACTCTTAAGGATACAGAATATGTGGAACCGCGCAGTTGACATTCTTTGACGTCAAATGCAGGTTTCCCAAGCTCATAGCTCACATACTCCAGGACAGCTTTGCCGGAATAGCTGACAATAGGGAATACAGATTTAAATGCTGCGTGCAAGCCCTGATCAACACGCTCAGCAACAGGTGCCCCGGTTTGAGTGAACTGTTTATACGAATCGATTTGTATAGACAGCAGGTACGGGATATCCATAGCACTCGGTAATTTACCGAAATTCTTACGGATACGTTTTTTCTCTGTATACGAATAGGCCATTAGTGTATTCCTAGCGTTATAAACTATTACTAATTACTACTGGCAGAATTGTTCTGCATAGTGGCAAGACCGCCGAGTAGTGCACCTTCCTTGGTCTTGCTCTTTCGCGCTCTCACGATAAGAAAAAGAGAGTGCCGTCATAAATTCTTGCAGCGATCAAACCGGTCGAAGCATGACCTCGACCGGTTTGAGTCAGTTTGTTGCTATTGTTGTATTACTTAAGCTCAACGGTTGCGCCAGCTTCTTCCAATTGCTTCTTGGCATCATCGGCTTCTGCTTTTGAGGCACCTTCTTTAACTGTAGCTGGTGCGCCATCAACCATATCTTTCGCTTCTTTCAAACCCAAGCCTGTGATTGCGCGAACAGCTTTAATGACGTTCACTTTCTTTTCACCAGTTGCTTTCAGTACCACATCAAACTCAGTCTTCTCCTCTACTGCTGCGGCGACTGCTGCTGCTGGAGCTGCTGCGACAGCTGCTGCTGCCGAAACACCGAATTTTTTCTCCATAGCTGAAACGAGTTCAACCACATCCATCACTGACATTTCAGCGATTGCATTCAAAACATCATCTTTAGAAAGAGCCATGACTCTATCTCCTGCTTAACTAAATTAATTTAAAAAACCCTTTTTCTGAAATTTCTCTCAAAAAAGGAACTAGGCTGCTTGCTGTTTCTGGTCTCTAACCGCAGCAACACCACGTGTTACCTTGGTTGGAACCTCGTTCAAGGTTCGAGCGAGCTTCGTAATAGGCGCCAACATGACGCTCATCAGGATCGACAAAGCCTGATCGTGAGTTGGCAAGGTTGCCAACACATCAATCTGGCTTGCATCCAGAAGCTTGCCACCAACAGACAGTGCTTTTATCTCGAACTTGCTATGATCCTTGGCAAAATCCTTGAATACGCGTGCCGCAGCACCAGGATCTTCTTGGGATAACGCAAGTATCGTAGGTCCAAACAGAACTTCGCTTATGCATTCGAAATCAGTACCTGCTACTGCTTTTTTAAGCAGCGTATTTCTAACTACTCGCAGATATACCTTATTGTCGCGTGCAGACTTGCGAAGCGCAGTCATGTTGCTAACGGTTACGCCGCGATAATCGGCGAGCACCGCAGACAGTGCACTACTAGCAGCCTGATTGACTTCGGAAACGATTTGTTTCTTGTCTTCCAATCGGATAGCCACTATTTCAACTCCTTAGATGCAATAACTGAAAATCTTTTCAACTCATACCAGCAGAGCGAAGCTCTTCGAATATGCGCAATCAAAATCTTCAGTTAATGCTGACATGGACGCGAGAATTACCTCACATCCGTTCTATTCGGTGAGTTAAATTCGGAACTGCTTTGTCCGAATCGGGTTTCACCATCTGCGTAGGATTATTAAGTTTCGGTTTCCCAGAACCCCTACGGTCTTTGACAGCTCTGCTGGGCGGACCCAACAAAACCCCAAAGTGATTTAAGTAACTGACCTGTAATTTGCAGGCCCAAGTCACCCATTATTCTTAAATTCGATTTATGCTGTTAAAGACGATTGGTCAATCAACAGGCCCGGCCCCATGGTGGAGGATAAAATCACCTTCTTTATATACACACCTTTTGCAGATGCAGGCTTGGCCTTTTTCAGGTCAGCCAACAGGGCTTCAAGGTTTGCCTTTACAGAAGTGCCATCCAGACCAATTTTGCCGATGCCGCCATGTACGATGCCGTTTTTGTCAGTCCGGAATCGAACTTGTCCTGATTTGGCATTTTTGACAGCTGTTTCGACATCAGGCGTAACTGTGCCGACTTTCGGGTTAGGCATCAATCCGCGCGGTCCGAGAACTGTGCCGAGCTTGCCAACAATCCGCATGGCGTCTGGACTGGCGATGACAACGTCAAAATCCAGATTACCCTTTTGGATGCTTTCTGCCAGATCTTCAAATCCTACAATGTCTGCACCGGCAGCTCTTGCTTTTTCAGCATTCGCGCCTTGAGCAAATACAGCTACCCGTACCACCTTGCCGGTACCATTGGGTAACACGGTAGAGCCGCGTACAACCTGATCGGATTTGCGCGCATCGATGCCGAGATTAACTGCCACATCAATTGATTCAACAAATTTAGGTGAGGCAAATTCAGCGATAAGCGATACTGCTTCTTCTACTGTGTAGCTCTTGCCCACAACCAGTTTTTCAGCCATTTTCTTCTGCTTCTTGGATAACTTGGCCATGTTATTCGACTCCCTCTACTAGCAATCCTGCACTACGAGCACTTCCTGCCAGGGTTCTCACGGCGGCATCCATATCGGCAGCGGTGAGGTCTGACATTTTTTGAGAAGCGATTTCTTCCAACTGGGCACGCGTCACTTTGCCTACCTTTTCGGTATTCGGACGCGAGCTGCCTTTAGTGATACCGGCAGCCTTGCGCAACAATACTGCTGCTGGGGGCGTTTTTCGAATGAAGGTAAAACTTCGGTCTGCGTAGACTGTAATGACCACAGGGATCGGCAAGCCTGGCTCAAGCCCTTGTGTTTCGGCGTTGAACGCTTTACAGAAATCCATGATATTGACACCGTGTTGACCGAGGGCCGGACCAACTGGCGGGCTTGGGTTAGCTTTTGCAGCGCCAACTTGCAGCTTGATATAAGCCGTTACTTTCTTAGCCATAACTATCTCCTTTGGGTACGATCGTTAGAACATCTCGTCAATGATTCATCAGGCGTTGCTTTCGCTTACAGAGTGCCAAATTTCAGCCTCTGACCTTATAAACCATTTTCGGTATTTCTAACTTCCCGGCGTACTTCACCTTGGAAGTCCGACTTGGTTAATGTCATTTCAACATGGCAGTTGAAGTGACGTTTTTTCAAAAAACTAAATTTCTATCCCTAACTTTTCTCAACCTGACCGAATTCCAATTCAACCGGCGTTGAACGTCCGAAAATTAGAACTGCTACTCGTAGTCGACTCTTCTCGTAATTCACTTCTTCCACTGTTCCAGTGAAATCGTTAAACGGCCCATTTGTAACTCGAACCATTTCACCTGGCTCATAAATAATTTTATGAGTAGGCGTTTCCTCGCTATCTTCCATGCGCTGTAGAATTTTGGCCGCTTCTTTATCCGTAATAGGTGCGGGCTTCTCAGCTGTTCCACCTATAAATCCCATCACTCTCGGCGTCTCTTTAACCAGATGCCACGTTTCATCGTTCAATTCCATGTGAACCAATACGTATCCTGGGAAAAATTTTCGTTCACTCTTCCTTTTCTGCCCAGCGCGCATTTCCAGAACTTCTTCTGTTGGTACCAACACTTCATCGAAAAATTGTTCCATGCTAGAAAGATTAATGCGCTCTTTCAGAGCATGCATTACTTTCTTCTCATACCCCGAATAGGCGTGTACTACGTACCAACGTTTAGCCATGATTTCCTCTAGTAGCCTATAATCCCGGATACCGCGCTATTCAAACCCCAATCCAGCAACCAAAGAATGATTGCTACAATGAAGATTACAATCAACACAACAATTGTAGTTTGCGTTGTTTCCTGCCGAGTTGGCCACACTACCTTGCGAATTTCAGTTCTTGCTTCAAGACACAAATTAACGAAGTTGCGACCCTTAACGGTTTGAGCTGCAATCCATCCAGCTATGCCAGCCGCTACAAGCAAGCCGAGCGTCCTGAATAACAAAGACTCTGCAGCGTAATACGAATTGGCATATACGCTTACAGCTACAATGACCGCCACTACGGCCCACTTCAGCCAGTCAAGTTTTGAGTCTGCATTTTCAATTTTTTCTGACATATCTCTGGGTCTACTTGTAATTCAATTTACAGTTAACACTTGCGTAATATTCTCGCTTCCTTTCCGCCTGCCTATATATGGCAGGCCAGGAGGGAATCGAACCCCCAACCTGCGGTTTTGGAGACCGCCGCTCTGCCAATTGAGCTACTGGCCTACGACCTTTTTATGATCGTCGTACTACGCGTAATTCGGCTTTTCCTGCTGCGAATGTTCGCACTATGTATCTTTTCCGTTAAGACGACTAAGCCAGCGCACCTGAAAGGTTGAGCTGGCTTATGGATACCGCTTGAATATCTTATTCGAAAATCTTAGCGACGACGCCGGCGCCCACGGTTCGACCACCTTCACGAATCGCGAAGCGCAAGCCTTCGTCCATCGCAATCGGGTTGATCAAAGTGACTACCATCTTCACGTTGTCACCTGGCATTACCATCTCTACGCCTTCCGGCAGTTCGCAAGAGCCAGTCACGTCAGTCGTTCGGAAGTAAAATTGGGGACGGTAGCCTTTGAAGAATGGCGTATGACGACCACCTTCGTCTTTGCTCAGAATATACACTTCAGCTTCAAACTTGGTGTGCGGTGTGATTGAGCCCGGCGCTGCCAGTACTTGACCACGTTCCACTTCCTCACGCTTGGTACCGCGCAGCAACACACCCACGTTCTCTCCAGCACGGCCTTCGTCCAACAGCTTGCGGAACATCTCAACACCCGTGCAGGTGGTCTTGGTTGTGTCTTTAATACCGATAATAGCCAGTTCATCGCCAACCTTGACGATACCGCGCTCGATACGGCCAGTGACCACTGTGCCGCGACCGGAGATCGAGAATACGTCTTCAATTGGCAGCAGGAATGGCTTTTCAATGTCACGTACTGGCTCCGGAATGTAGGAGTCCAGTGTCTCCACCAGCTTTACCACTGAAGGTATGCCAATCGCTGAGGTATCGCCTTCCAGTGCTTTCAGCGCGGAACCGATAATGATTGGGGTGTCGTCACCCGGGAATTCATACTTATCCAACAGTTCGCGGATTTCCATCTCCACCAGTTCCAGCAGCTCCGCATCGTCAACCATATCGGCTTTGTTCATGTACACCACGATGTACGGAACGCCTACCTGGCGAGCCAACAGAATATGCTCTCGGGTTTGCGGCATAGGGCCGTCGGCAGCTGAACACACCAGAATCGCGCCATCCATCTGCGCCGCACCGGTAATCATGTTCTTTACATAGTCTGCGTGGCCAGGACAGTCAACGTGGGCGTAATGGCGATTGGCAGAGTTGTATTCCACGTGAGAGGTCGAAATCGTAATTCCGCGCTCTCTTTCTTCCGGGGCTTTGTCGATATCATCAAAGCTGGTTGCCGTGCCGCCGAAAGCGTCTGCACACACCTTTGTCAGTGCCGCAGTCAATGTCGTCTTGCCATGGTCAACGTGACCAATTGTGCCTACGTTTACGTGTAACTTATTACGTTCGAATTTTTCCTTTGCCATTAGCGACTGCCCCTATTTCTCTTACTTGTATTCAAATTGAAATTAAATGCGGCCTTGCTGCCCAAATCTCGCTTACGCTATATGAATGAAGCAACAATCCTTATTACCTTTATACCTGCAGCTACATATCCTTGTTATATGACCTGATATCCACCAGGGCTAAATAAACAAGGTATGGTGCTCACATCCGGAGTCGAACCGGAGACCTCTTCATTACCAATGAAGTGCTCTACCGCCTGAGCTATGCGAGCGTGTAGTTAGCTCCAAGCTGCTTAGCTCTAGCGCGCATTGTGCCAACCCTGATCACTCATTAAATGGAGCGGGTAGCGGGAATCGAACCCGCGCGACCAGCTTGGAAGGCTGGAGTTCTACCTCTGAACTATACCCGCCTTCAAGAAACGGACCCTATTTCGGAAGGAATTCTCTCCAACTAAGCGCAAGTTATGCACCAATGCGTGTCGACTACGCTCCAGCTTTGCCACGCGTCCGATCGGCTTCACCCTGTCTCACCAATAAATGGTGGAGGGGGGTGGATTTGAACCACCGAAGCTTTCGCGTCAGATTTACAGTCTGATCCCTTTGGCCGCTCGGGAACCCCTCCCAAAAGAGCTACAAAGGGTCAATATCCCTGGCACTCTTATTCAGAGTGCGGCATTTTAGGGGAATTGGGCACCTTGTGCAATCGTTTCACAGAGATTTTCTGAGTAGGTCAAATCTGGTCTATCTCCTGCAAATTCGAGCCATTCAGCCACGTCTAGAGGCGTAAAATCGGGCTTCGCTAGCACTAATTGCAGCGCACCAGTGGATTGCGGAATTTCTTCAATTTCGACCAAATAACCCAAACCTGCTACCTGATCACGGATCCTGAGCGCATCTTCCAAAACGGGAAATACTCCAAGGGCGACGGCGTTTTCCAGCAATCCTCGGGTGATCAGATAGGTTTCCACCTGTAAGTTCTCACCAACTAACCGTTCACTCAATCCGTCCAGAGTAATCGTAGCGATCTCCCGATTTGAGGCTGGAGGCAGATATACCCGGTAGCTTGGAGGCAGAACTTCACCAGCCAGATGCAACTCGGCTCGATAGCCAATCGCAGCTATTCGCTGCAGAAAGCTATTCACATCGTCGATGCCATTAAAATCCCCTACCAGATAACACGGCCTTGCCGCATGCGTTTGTGCTTGCGCCAAGTTGGCAGACTGCGTGTTGAATTCATGCAAGAGCAGGAGGCCCTGTTTCAGTAGCGGTCGCGGCTCTGCTGCAACTGCAGGTAACGATTCTGATGGAAAATAGATTTGCCAACCAAAATAACCCAGATTGGCTACGATCAAAAACATGACAATGTAGCGCATAGTCCGCTAGTGCTCTGAAGAAAAAGGGCAAGCGATGGCGAGTCCATCCAATACCAAACTGGGTGCTAAATCGAACATTTTCACGATTGATTGCGTAGCAAGTAACTCGGCATCTCCACCTGCAAAAAACACTCGAGAAGATGCATCAAGATTTCGTGCGGAGGTAACCACTGTGTTTATCAGACTTACTTGTGCAGCAAGAGTGCCATTGCGCACCGCACTATCAGTCGAATTTCCAAGCGTCAGGGAGTCCTGATTAAACTGATCAGACAAGCGAATGCGTGTGTTTTGCTCCAAACTCTTCCGCATCAGCAACAAACCCGGCGTTATGTATCCTCCCAGGTGCAGGCCATGTTTGTCGACCACATCTATGGTTAATGCTGTTCCACTGTCAATTATTACGCAAGCACCGGCTGTTATTCGATATGCAGCTAGGATGGCTAGCCATCGATCCACTCCCAGTCGAGACTGATCCATGTATTGATTTCGCACTCCTCCGCAATTTTGCCTTACTCTCGCTATGTGTACTGGTAGAGACCAGCATTCGTTTACCCAGCGCTCGATCGCGTCACTCGTCTCGCCGCCTTTCACACTGCTCATTCTAACCATGAGTGGCAACTTCATGGCACTGAGAGCTTCAAACAGTTCTCCCAGATCCAGTGCAAACCCCGACTGCTCCGAGCTACTAGTCTGCTCGTTCAAAAGACGCCACTTGATGCGCGTATTCCCAATATCCAGCTCCAGTATCGTCATACTGCGCAACCTGATTCTGATGATCGAACTGCTGCAAGCAATGATGGAAAAACTTCGCCACCCCTGATTACTTCCAATCCAGATGCGGTCTGCAATAGCAGGGCCCCTGACTCATTTACGCCCATAGACCTACCAATTTTTTGTACATCACCAATTTGCAACACAATATCCAGATGACGATAACAATCGAGTGCGTTCCATCTCGATTGAAATGATGCAAAAGCTGTTTTTTCAAATTCCAGCAAATTGTTCAACAAAGTTTCAACTACAATTGTCACTAATAGAGATTTATCCGGTATTGCTTGCGATAAGCTCATCAAATCAGTAACTGGCTGATCGATTGCCTCGCGCACTGCATTCGGTAAATTTAGATTGATACCTACACCGAACACAACATAGTTGACGCCATTGCACTGTTTAAGTTCGAGCAAAATACCAGCCAATTTACGTTTATTGACCAGCAAATCATTAGGCCACTTCAGCTGAATTCCCGACACTGCACTCAAAGCCAGAGCTTCTTGCACGCTGAGCGCAGTTACCAGACTCAATGCCTGCAGTTCCTTGATATCGCGCGCGAAAGGACGCACTAGAGTCAAATAGATACCAGCTCCTGCAGGACTCTGCCAAATTCTGCCTCTGCGGCCTTTACCAGCAGACTGGGCATGCGCGAGCAGAAGGAAATTGCCAGTTTTACCTGAATCTAATTGCCGCATTGCCTCCGTATTTGTGGAATCGATTTCTGTGAAATATTGAACGTCTGTCAAACGCTTCTTCAATTCGACAGGTATATTGAATTGGTTGATTTCTTGAGGTTTCACTGCAATAACTTCCTGATAACCCTGCAGTACTTAAATGGGAACACTAATGATTCGATCAGCGGGAACGAAAAAAGGAGCGCGAATATTGTGCCACGCACACTATTCCAACCGCTCCTTTGCACTTCGAGTTAACCGGTGACTGACGTCAGTCACTTATTAAGCATTTAATCGCCTCTTGTTCCGGCGCAGACTTTCGCTGATTTACTTACTACCAGCATGTGGCCCATAGCGCCAACACCAGAATAAAAGTCATGGGCGCCAGAATCTAGGCGCTGAACCAGCGACAGCTGTGAAATGGGAGCCTCAAAGTACATATTTATTGGTCGGCACATAGTCAATGCCGTCATTGATTCGATGCGCTGGAGTAACGTAGTTTGGGTCCAGTTGGTAAATTTTACCGGCTATAAAATTGGAATAGATAAACCAACCAAAAGAAAAACCAACCAATCCTATTAGAACCAGATAGATCGAAGACATTTAGTGCTTTCCCGAATTTATTTTAGTTTTCAAGCTTCGCATCATTACAAGTATGGTGCACTAGGCACAATGGAATCGCCATAAGGCTGCCTGGCCTTTTCTAAAATATAACCTGTATATGCCCGCACTTGCCGATGGTTGAGGAAGAAAAAACTCGGCTATTTTGCAACAGCCGAGTTTCGGGTAAATCGTCTGACTATCTTAGTTTGTAGGCACTGCCGCGTGGTAAGTCCAATACCCAATGAACATCTCATCCCAACTTTGCAGACCAAAGGACAACGATTTGCTTGGATCAGGATTGGCCGGATTATATTCGGAATTATCAAATGTGCCGGTTACATGCACTTTGGTGCCGGCAGGCAGTGCAGCTGGCTCAATCAACTGGTAGGTAGGCTGCCATGCATAGCTGTAATTTGGCACACTCAACAGATCAGTCATGGTGCCATCAGGCAATTCAGCGCTGAATTTCATGTCTTTGCCGCGGAAGTGCATGTGAGCTCTCAATCCAGTTACCACTACGTCTTCTTCGAATAAATAGGTAGCAGCGGCTGGATAATCCTGAGCATAGGGAGGTATGCGAAAATTACCTGATACCGAACGTGTGAAGCTCTCGTAGGTAGGTGGTTCGTCATACATATACAGCCCAATAATCGTTTCATCTACAGTGGCTTTGCCATTTGTTGTGTAGTGAAATTGCATGGACAACTTGTGACCTTTGGGAATGAAAACTCCAGTGTTTTCAGGGAATGTCATGGCATCCAGTTTACCCGGTGCATAACCTTCGAGAAATCGACGTGCTACCGAGCTCTGATTTTGTTCGCCGCCATCGAAACTTTCAGCCGGCGCTGTCACATATGCCAGCAGGTGGTGCAGTACTGATTCATCTCCAGCAATAAACTGAACTGACTGAACCCATTTATCTTCATCGAAGGGCAGGTCAACATCTATATCGATGTAATCAAGGACGCCAGTTGCGGGAATTTCCATGGCAGGCGCATTGATGACGTAATCCGGCTCACCTAATTGCCAGGACTTGCGATCGGGAAAATCGAGTTGCGTCAGTGGGTCAATTGCAGCAGCACCACGAGGGGCACCGGCATCAATCCAATGCACCAGAGTCTGGATATCGCTTTGTGCCATATAACGGGCATTCGCGAAATGACCGATGTATGGATCAACTTGCATCGGCGGCATGCGCTTGGTTAACAACACCTCGCGAATCATCGGGGACCACCCTTGCAGCATCAGGTGACTATCCATAGCAAACGGGCCTATGCCACCTTCACGATGACAGTTCGCACACTGTTCGGCAATGATAGGTGCCACTTCGGATGCATAATCGGGGGTCTGGCTGGCGTGCTGGTTCTTTATTGGGTAGCTCAGTTCACATCCACTTGCAGCAACAACTACAGTGCTGTCTGCAGATCCCGCCTTTTCGCTATTCAAAACCTGGGCAACCTGATCTTGTGCAGGACCGCGATAGAGAATGGTCAAACGATCTGGGTCCAGAATGGCAACTTCGCCCGCTTTTGACAGGGCTAAAGTTTCAGAAACTACCTGACCATCATCGATGAGCAGCGGCAGATTTACACCATACTTCACTTTCGCTGCACGGATTACCTCAATGTCAGACCCAGATGAGGAATTTATAAAAGCGAAAGTTACATTCTGATCTGTCCAATTCGCCTGCATGGACTGCAATTGGGCGACGGCCGCATCGATGGATGCGCAGGAGTTATCAAAAGACATCAACACCAGTGCTTCTTGGTCGCGCATGCGGCTTAGCTGATGAAATTCACCATCACTATCGAGCAATGCGAAGTCGCCGATTCTATCAGGCAAAGCAAAAGCAGAAGCGGATAAAGCGCTGGCTACTGCGGCAACTCCTGACCAGATAATTTTATTCATATTGTGACCCCATGAGTAAATGCAAAATAGTGCGGTGAGTATAACGAAAACCCTTTCAAATTGGACAAATATCCATTTACTTTTTGTATCACCAAGCTCTGAACAGTCATCAGGTAATTCAAAACAACTTATTGATATTAAATAAAAAAGCCAGTTTTAGTCACTGGCTTTCAAAGTCTGATTCTTGAGACGAAAAATCCTTATTCGCCAGTCTTGTGATATGACAAATAACCAATAAACATTTCATCCCAACTCTGGGCGCCACCACGGACTACAGCTGCCGGGTCTGGATTGCCGAGATTGTATTGGGAATTATCAAAAGCGCCTTCAATCATCACCCGTGAGCCGGCTGGCAACAACATGGGTTCTGACAAGCGATAAGTTGGCTGCCAGGCGAAGTTGTAATCGGGAACATTGATAACGTCATCCTTTGTGCCATCAGGATAAATCACGGTAAAGCGCATATTCTTGCCGCGGTAATGCATATGTGGACGCAGGCCATGCAGCAATACTTCGTCTTCGAAGACGTATGAAGCACTCATCTTGTGATCTGTCGCTCCTGGAGGAATCACGATGTTGGCGCCACCGTGGCTTAGAGAGTAAGTCGAGTACTGGAACCGCGGCGCTTCATCGGCGAAATACAGGCCCAGCAACGTATTATCCACGGTCTCTTTACCGAAGGTTGTGTAATGCACTGACATCTGAACTGCCGACCCCTTCGGAACAAACATGCCAGAATTTTCCGGATAAGTTACGGCCTCATCCTTGCCTGGTGCATAGCCCTCGAGGAATTCACGATAGCTATCGTTCTCGCCTTCAACGATTGCTTCTGCGTAATCCGCCGGGACAATGTAGCTCAGCAAATGGTGCAGAACACGGCGATCGCCGGGGATATGCTGTACTGACTTGATCCATTTGTCTTCAGTGAATGGCAGATTGAGTGTGACATTCTCATAATCCAGAACGCCTGTTGCTGGTACCGTGAACCCCGGCACTTCAACGATGTAATCGGGCTCACCCAATTGCCACATGGATTGTGGCGGCTCAATCAATGTCAGTGGATCAACATCAGCTGTGCCACGCGGTGCTCCAGCATCAATCCAGTGCACCAGTGTCTGCAGCTCTTCTGGCTCCATGTAACGAGCGTTAATGAAATGGTTGATGCTGGGATCTACTTGCGCTGGGGGCATGCGCTTGGTCATCATGACTTCTTTCATCATAGGCGACCAACCCTGAACCATCATGTGCGAATTCATTGCAAACGGAGCGATACCACCTTCGATGTGGCAGCTAACACATTTCTCTTCAAGAATAGGCGCTATATCAGTTGCATAATCCGGTACATTTTTCGCATGCATGTCACGCGCAGGAAAAGATAAGTCACAACCAATTGCGTCAGCGGTCACAGTGCTATCTTGCAACGACATAGCTCCAGCGACGACAGCCGTTAGCGTGTCAGACAGAAAACTGGTGCCTGCCCGCTCGGCTATATTGAATTCCGGGCGAGCGCGTTGTGACTCAATGTCCAGACCGCCCCGGTAAAGCACCTGAAAACGATTCGGTTCTAACACAACCAGTTCACCTGCCTTCGTCAAACCCAGGCCCTCGGCTACAAGTTGACTGTCGTCCAACAAGATCGGCAAATCAAAGTTATGTAACTGCGCCATGTTCCGAATTTCATCCAGGCTGTCATTGGCTGCGGAATTGATACCGAGAAACACTACGCCCTGTCGTTCCCACGTAGTTCTGAGTAACCGGTATTTAGGTAGTTGCTCAATAATTTCACGGCAGCTTGCCGAAGTTGAAATTAAAACTATCGCAGGGCTATCGCCGTATTTTCGCAATTGATGGGAATTTCCTTCGTGATCGAGCAACGCAAAATTGCCGATACGACCGGCACCTGCATTGGCTTGAACCATTATCAGGGTGCTAAGGAGCAGCAATGACATGCAGTATAGTTTCTTCATTTCATTTCCTTCATTCTGCTAGATCCGGCGATTTCCTGCAGGCCATGCCAGCGGAAATCAGCCCCCAAGGTGGTTATTACGAGTTCGCAAAAGACCCCGCGCAAAGTAAGGGGCAAGCTTAGCGCAGGTACCGTACAGGCAGATATAACCGGTAAGTAAGTGTTTGTTACAAATTGAAACCAAGAGTAGCATCCAAAGAAATATAATACTCTTATAATACAACTAGTTACGCCTCTCTCTTGGGCTTTAAAAATTGCGCAATTGCATCAATTACCAGCCTTCGATTCGCGTCGGGTTCCATAACTGGATATAGCCTCAACCATGGCAAAGCGTCTGAATACTTCGTACATGAGCCATAGTACACCTCCAATGATGATGAACATCATCCCCCACCGCATCAGGCTGGCAAAGAACACTCCGTCAAAAATTGGCATCTGAAACTGATATTCGCTTAATTGATTGCCACGATCCAGCATCCAGTGCCAGGCACTGTGCGCGAGCAGTGCTGACAGCAGTATTGTGCCGACTCGCTCATTCACGAAATATTTGAACAGTACGTACAAGAGCGGTACTACCACCATCAGCACCATCAGCTGACCAAGTTCCACACCTATATTGAAGGCGAGTAGGGACGAAAACAGATGTCCCCCAGCAAATTGCAGCGTTTCACTGAACAAAAACGAAAAACCAAATCCATGAATAAGCCCGAATCCGAATGTAACCATCCATCGGTGTTCAAGCTTGGCTCCAACGATATTCTCAAACGCCATATATACGATTGAAAGCGCGATCAAGGTTTCGATGAGAGGCGGAAACCACAGTGTACTCGGTGCAATTCCGAAAGCGGCACCAATCAAGGTAATTGAATGCGCCACCGTAAATGAAGTAATCACAGGAATCAAAGCCCGGATGCTGCGCAGCGGAATTACCAGACAGAACAGAAATAACAAATGGTCTAATCCTTCGAGGATGTGCTCAAAACCCATGGCAATAAAACGCAATGCTGCCTGATGCCAGCGCGGGTCTAATTCTACCAACCCAGGATTTCCCCGATAATTGAACACACGTTCAGCGCCATCAGGCACCAGGAATCGCAACACGGTTGTCGTTTCCCCAGACAGGGTCCCCAATTCGGGTTCGACTGAGAACTGGGAATTCTCCGACTGGATCGCATATGTCACCAGAACATCCAACACTCCTTGCCGCCAAAACAAATCAACGCTGTCATCCAACGGCGGGCTCTGCACATTGGCAAGAGCGAGATCATAGTCAGTGAATGACCGATCTGAAGGCAAAGAAACTCGCGTCGCCTGCAGCGTTTTATCTGCTAGCTGTTCACCATTTTCGTAGAAATGTATCGACTCAGTGATATACACCTGAGCCGCATCACGAAGAGCGAAACTTGCCTGTGAAAACTGGAGATAACCGGGCCCGCGCAATGGGAATGAAATTTCACTCAGCGCCTCCATAGGCACGCGCAGAATTGCTGTCAGTTGATTACCTTCTGGTTTGACGAACGCGTAGACAGTGACACGCGAAGGAATATCATGGGCGTATGTCGCCGCGGATATCAGCAACGCCGAGAGCAGCACCGAACAGCTTATGGTGCAGCGCCAATAGACTGTTGGAAACCTTATTCCAAAATAGCTGAGTATCGGCATCTTCATTTCTTGTTATTTCCTTGTTATTTCAGATGGTTAGCAGTTAAATAAGCGGCGCATTGTAGCAGCTATCACTGGGCAATTTTGAACAACAGAAGGACTGTTACAAAATCTTACAGGTGACATTCCGGAACAATGCCACCGAGTATACTGTCTGCATTTTAGGCAGTATACTGCGACCCTGCTCTGTACTTCATCGAGATCTTCCCAGCCACTGTATTCGGACTGAACTTCACGCTCAATTTACAGGGACTTCTTCGTTATTACTTGTTAATTCAGAACCACAGCAAGGAGAATAATAAATGTCAAAAATAAAATTGCTCATCGGAAGTTCACTGGCTGCATTGCTGGTGACATTGGGAATCATGCAATCAAAGTTGCAAGAGCCCGCAACTGCAGCTAGTAATGACGTAATGGCTCCGCATTTTCTAGTGGATCCATTCTGGCCAAAACCGCTTCCCAATCACTGGGTTCAAGGTCGCACCATCGGCGTAGATGTGGATGAGCGTAATCATGTCTTTGTGGTTCACCGCGATCAGGAAGAAATGTTCGCTGTGCGCACAGAACTTGGTCTCTATGCAGGAGTCAGCGAGTGTTGCACACCCGCTCCACCAATTCTCGAATTCGACATTGACGGCAATCTGGTTAACGCCTGGGGCGGCGCACAGGAAGGCGCTCCCTATGTATGGCCCGCCTCAAACCATGGTATTGAGGTTGCCCCGAATGGTGATGTTTGGATCGGCGGCAATGGCGGTGGTGACTCCCATGTATTGGTCTTCAGTCGTGATGGCGAGTTTGTTCGCACTGTGGGCGTACCCGGCAATGATCGTGACAGCAATAGCACCACACATTTTTCACAAGTAGCTGAGATAGCAATAGATGCACAAGCCGGCGAAGCCTACCTCGCTGATGGTTATCGAAACCGCAGGGTTGCAGTAGTTGATGTTGCAACTGGCGCTTTCAAGCGCTACTGGGGTGCTTATGGCAATCGACCCGATGATGATGCTGATGTAACTTACACCCCAGGCGTACCTGGCCCGCAACAATTCCGCGGCCCGGTACACTGTGCAGAACCTTCCAATGATGGCCTGGTATACGTGTGTGACCGCGGAGCGGACCGGGTTCAGGTGTTTCGCACTGATGGCACCTACGTTCGCGAAGTTGTCATTTCGCCTGCAACATTAGCTCAAGGTTCAACTTGGGATATCGCGTTTTCCCCGGATGCTGATCAGGAATTCATCTATCTTGCTGATGGCCAGAATTTCAAGATCTACATTATTGACCGCGAGTCACTCGAAGTGCTTTACACCTTCGGTGACGGTGGCCGGCAACCTGGGTTGTTCTACGCACCGCACAGTATCGCCACGGACTCTGAGGGCAATATCTACACAACCGAAACCTATGAAGGCAAGCGCGTGCAGAAATTCCTGTTTCAAGGCATGCAAGCAGTTACCGTGCGAGATCGCGCACCGACTTGGCCGGCTGACGAACTGTAATCCCAAGTTTCAAAAGTTTCACAACAAAAAAGGCCGTATCGGTAGTCGATACGGCCTTTTTTATTGAACATGAATTTATCCGAATTGGGCGTGAATGCAGGTAAGATACTCTTTAGGTTTCAGATTTGTGTTACCTTGCATGCTCTGGTGCTTTCTATAACTTCTAATAAATTGGGAAATCGCTATGAACAAAACCTATAGAAATATCCTATTTGCTCTGCTCTCCCTCCTGGTACTGATTGGCTTGTTCACTGGTCAGCATCGACTAACGCAATCCACTGAAGCTGCAAGCGGCGATCGAATGGTTCCGCAATTCGTAGTCGATCCATTCTGGCCACAACCGCTGCCCAATAAGTGGTTACTGGGCCGCACTATTGGTATCGCAGTTGATCCGCGCGATCACATCTACATAGTCCATCGTGATCAGGACAGCATGTTTATGGCCCAGGAGTTAGGCCTGGATCGTGGACAGGCAGAATGTTGTACCGCAGCGCCGCCAATTATTGAATTCGATAGCGACGGTAATTTGATTCGCGCCTGGGGTGGACCGGGTGAAGGGTACACATGGCCAGAATCAAATCACGGTATAGAGATCGCCCCTAACGGCAATGTCTGGATTGGCGGCAACGGTGGTGGCGATTCCCATGTTCTGGTTTTCACAGGTGAAGGGGATTTTATTCGCGAGATCGGCCTGCCCGGTGAAGATATCGATAGCAACAGTACCAGTCACTTTAGTCGTGTCGCTGAGATTGCGATCGACGTCGAGGCGAACGAAGCTTATTTTGCCGATGGCTATGGCAACAAGCGAGTTGCTGTTGTTGATGTCGCCACGGGGGCGTTCAAGCGATACTGGGGAGCCTATGGCAATCGCCCATCTGACGATCGCGTGACCTATGTCCCCGGCGAACCACTGCCACAACAGTTTGTTGGCCCGGTGCATTGCGCAGTGCCCTCAGTTGACAACCTCATCTATGTTTGCGACCGGGGAGCTGATCGGATTCAAGTGTTCCGACCAGATGGCACGTTTGTTAAAGAAGGTCAGGTCGCACCACTGACCTTGGGTGGCTCAACCTGGGACATTGCATTTTCCCGCGATCCGGAACAAGAATTTATATTCGTTGCTGATGGCGCCAACCACAAGGTGCATATTCTGGAGCGAGATTCACTGGAGGTATTGGCGGAATTCGGAGATGGTGGTCGGCAACCAGGATTGTTTTTCGGCACCCACAGCATCATTACCGACTCCGCTGGCAATATTTATACAACTGAAACTTATGAAGGTAAGCGCGTGCAGAAATTCATCGACCAGGGATTGAAACGGCTCGATACGGCCCGCGATGGGGCACCTTGGCCAGCGGATGCGTTGCACTGATTCGCCTGATGATGTACACCGCTAACTATTTTTCAGAATAGGCTCTAGGTGTTATTGCAAACCTGTTCGCCTGCACACAAGGACGCGCAGGTTTGCAATATGCTCAGCGGTTGATCCTGCACTGCTTGTCTATTACTCTGGTGAACAAAACGTACATTAACAATTCACTAACTTTGAGATTTCCGGATTTATGACTGTTCATCGAATTTTGCTAATCGCTTGCGCTCTGCTGTCACTGCCTGCCTTCGCGCAAGAGGACATTACTGTGGATTTTCAGTATCAGGGCACCAGCAACACAGATCTCAGCAAGATGCGCGGCCCGATACATATCGCAGAATTCACTGATGGTCGTGGTAGTGAAAATTCCCGGTTGGTTACTCCCAGCGATCTTGGCAATAGCGCAGCCAGCGCCGGTTATCAGGCAGAATTACCCTTAGCTGAAATTATTCGCGATGCGTTCGTGCAAGCATTTGAACATGGCGGAGCTACGCTGACAGAAGCTGGGGACAGCATGCGCATTGTCGGCAACCTGTTGGTGTCTGAAGTAACCATGACAGATCGTGAAGGTGTGCCATCGATTCAGATTACCTTGCGGACCAATATCCAGTTGCAAGGCGGCGGACGCACTATTTGGCAAACGACACTGTTCGGTCGCGGCATAGCTCCGGTTAGCGAAGGTCTGGTCGCGGCGATCCACGCGGCTTTGGATCGCTCAATACGCGAATTATTGGGTGATGACTACTTCCTGCTGGAAATCATCTAGTAGGCGCAGCAGCGCGACCCAAATTGATTCAAGCTGGCGCATGCTTGCAATCGATCAGTCAGGGGCAGCCCAGGCCCGAGTCCAGTGACGCAAACTGACGAGCACCAGCCTCCGGAAAGAAATCCAGGGCAGTCACTGCTTCCAACTCCGCAATCGAAACCCGCAAGTCGCAGTGGTGTACATGCACTGGTACATCCTGTCTGAGCAAAAAGGCCGAGGCTTGTCCTGATTCAGTAATTACAATTTTGAAGAAAGCGTCCGGCACTCTATGCGGCTTGGCTGTGCGCAATTGTGAGATAGACGGGGTGGCTTCATAGATTGGACCGGTGACAATAAACACCGCTTGCTCACGACTGACCAGATTGCGAATGGCCCACTCCAGGCCATACCAAGCACCCTGATTCAGATTACTGCTGCGCGCTACTGCATTGGTTACAAAATTCGTGTCATTCCAATACGGTGTGCCAGCGAAATTAACTACCGGCACATATTGCGAACGTATCAACCCCGTCCCTTCCAGGTCCTGAAAATCCCCGACGTCCAGCGTATCGCTGATGAAATTATCTGGTATGGGAGCGCGTGAAAGACTGGATGCAATACCGATGGAATTAGCGGTAACTTTATACACTACCCAATCCGCCGACTTGTACTCTGAATTGTAGGCCAGCGCGTAAATTGGCCGAATGATAATCTCACTGGCGGAACTAGCCCCAACAGGGCATCCGAATATACATAATCCAATCCTGTATTCGCTGGCAAAGCTGGCGCTGGATGCCAGCAGCAAGTTGATCAGGCACAATCTGGCAATAAATTGGTATAGCAAGTACTTCTCCCGCTGCTGTTTGCTCGTGGCTAGCCGTTTGGGCAAGGCGAAGCATTCTGCCGTTTTCCCACCCGATTGTGCAATGTGGCTGCCAAGCAAGCGCTGACTAAAACGTCGAATAGTCACGAAGTTGGAATACCCTGGAGCAGGAATTACCCTTCTGGTCTCTGCGAACGGTTCAATTCAAGCAAAATAACTACCTGAATATTAAAAAGAATAAAGTTTTTAATATTCAGGAAGCATTCTCCAGCAAGCATGCTTAGTATGCACGCCAGTAGAAAACGGTAACACCCATATAGTTCTTGTAGTCTCAAGGAGTTCCACATGTTTAAAGTGTTAACTGCAGTAAAGGTTTTGGCCACTGCCGCGATAGCAAGCCTCGTAGCATTGTCAGCTCAAGCCGCAGACAGTATCAGCGATTTTTCCCTGGTTGATCACAATGGCAAGTTTTTCCAACTTAGCCGTCATACTGATAAGAAAGCTATCGTACTGTTCGCCCATGATGACACTCGCGACGTGCGCCGCATGGTAGGCGAACTGAATGAAGTAATGGCGCAATTTGACGGACAAAAAGTCGCGTTTTACATGATTGACTCATCAGCAGATGCGAGCCGTGCAGCGCTGGTAAAAATTGCTACAAAAAATGAAATTACTTTACCTATCCTCATGGACGACAGCCAAATTGTGGCGGCAGAGTTGGGTATCAGCCAGTTAGGCGACGTGGTTGTAATTGATCCTGCAACTAAAACCGTGGTTTATCGTGGCGCATTGAATAATCGCTATGCCGAGGGCAGCAAGGCGCGCAATGCATCTGAGCATTATGTAGTGGATGCTCTTACTGCCATTTTAGCCGGCAATGAAGTCGCCGCTGCTGAAGTTGTCGGAAATGGTGACGCCATTGAATTTACGCTACCGGCAGCTGCATCCATCTCCTATTCCAATGACATTGTGCCGATTCTCGAACAGCGCTGTGTGTCATGCCATCAGGAAGGTGGTATTGCTCCTTTTGCGATGAGCAATCACCAAATGATCCAGGGCTGGTCACCAATGATTCGTGAAGTGCTGTATACGAAGCGCATGCCCCCTGGGCAGGTCGACAGTCTGTATGTGAATGACTTCCACGATGTTTATCACATCACTGTGGAAGAATCCCAGAAACTTGTACAGTGGATTGATGCTGGCGCCAAAAACGAAGATGGCACCGATGCACTGGCACAATTGCGTCCCGTATTGAAGAAATGGAACCACGGTGAACCGGACATAATTATCCAGGTTCCGTCACAGCAAATCCCGGCGACCGGCGTTCAGGACTATCGCAATCTGCAAATTCCTCTGAATCTGGATAAAGATGTTTGGGTAAAAGCTGTCGAATTCGTGCCAGGTGACCCTACCGTGTTGCATCACATCATTGCCTTTGCCTATGGGGCCTCGGGCATGAATGAATTTGATTTGCTCAATCAGGGCATTGGTCTCGGCGCGTACGCACCAGGCAACTCCATCAACACCTATCCGGAAGAGTCAGGTTTCCCATTGAAAGTGGGCGGTGGTTTGATGCTGCAAATGCACTACACCACATCCGGCAAAGAGACCACAGACGCATCAGAAATCGGCCTGTATTTATGGGATGAGCCACCAGCTCGACAAGTACTTGGTGGTTCTGCGGCCGAACTGGAAATCGATGTGCCGCCTTTTTCAACCAAGGAAATGGTTGCTACCAAGAAGTTCCGCACGGACTCGTATTTGACAATGATCGGGCCACATATGCACTTTCGTGGTTATGATGCGAACTTCAAATTAGTGTATCCAGACGGTCGCACTGAAGAAATTCTGAATGTACCTAACTACCAGTTCAATTGGCAGAAAACGTACGATTTCAAAGAACCATTATTTATACCAGCAGGCACTGAAATGGTATTCACCGGCACTTTTGATAATACCGAGATGAATCCTTTTAATCCTGACCCATCAAGTACTATATCGTGGGGCGAACAAACCTGGCAGGAAATGTTCTTCGGCTTCTTCCGCTATGTTGAAGCTGATAGCAACATCTAACCGATTATTTGCAGTTAGTTAGTTCAAAGCCCGACCTCTGAAAAGTGGTCGGGCTTTTTTTTGTCTGCCGTAAACCAGTAATATTGCTTGTTTCCACTGCTGCATCCTCATGACACCCCGGTGCTTAATTGCTAGTATCTGCAAGGCCTGCAGATCATTTCAAAATGAGAATGCAGCGGACCAAGAATTGATTCGCGTGCATCCCTTTCCCTCAATTTATGCATTGGTAATTCCTATCATGAAGCATTGCACCGTACTCCTGCTGTCAGTTGCCCTGCCCAACCTGTCGTTGGCTGATACTACGCTCATTCACAACATCAATGGCTACACCCTTGATGCCAACCGCAGTTTGCAACAATTTACCGCTATCCAGATTACCGACGACCGCATTGATCGTCTGTTCGTAGCTGGCGAGGCATTACCTGAAGATGTTGATCATTTGCAGGATGGCAATGGCAGCACCTTGATACCCGGATTGATCGATGCTCACGGGCATGTATTGAGCTATGGTCAAAGCTTGCTGCGGGTGGACCTGATTGGGACCAGCACGGAGCAGGAAGCCGCTGCGCGCGTGGCCAGCTTTTCTAGCGCCAACGACGCGCTGGATTGGGTGCTGGGACGAGGCTGGAATCAGGTACTGTGGGATAGCAACAGTTTTCCAACTGCTGCCAGTCTCGATGCAGTGGTAAATACCAAGCCGGTCTGGCTGTCCCGGGTAGATGGACATGCTGGCTGGGCTAATAGCGCTGCCATGGAAATAGCTGGAGTCACGCGCCGCACAGAAGATCCTGCTGGCGGGCAGATACTCCGTGATGCTGACGGCAACCCTACCGGTGTCTTCGTGGATAATGCGATGAGCCTTATCAGTTCAAAAATTCCAGAGTCGAGCCAGGAAGAATTGCAATTTGCCCTGCGCACTGCCCTGCAGCGACTGGCGCAATACGGTCTCACCAGTGTGCATGATGCAGGCGTCGGCAGCAGCGTAGTCGCCGCCTACAAACAATTGTTACAAGAAGGTCCATTGCCGATTCGAGTCAATGCCATGCTGGCAGCTACTGACAGCCTGTATGAATCGAATCTCGCGGCAGGGCATTTTCGCGATGCCGATGACACCTTTACCATAAATAGCGTAAAAATCGCCGCCGACGGCGCGCTCGGTAGCCGTGGCGCCGCACTGATCGATGCTTACTCTGATGCGCCAGGTCACACCGGCTTGCTGCTGCACAATCAGGAACGGCTCGAGTACTTCATGCGCGCCGCCATGAATGCTGGATTCCAGGTGAATACCCATGCGATCGGTGACAACGCCAACATGATCGTGCTCGACAATTACGAAAGGCTCATTGCAGAAACCAATTCTCGCAATCTGCGGCATCGAGTAGAACATGCACAGATATTGCGTTACGAAGACATCCTGCGCTTCGCCGAGTTAGGGGTTATTCCTTCGATGCAGGCAACGCATGCCACCAGCGATAAAAACATGGCACAAGATCGGCTCGGAAACGTGCGCATCCAAGGCGCCTACGCCTGGCGTAAACTTATCGACGCTGGCGCCTTGATTGCGAATGGTTCCGATTTTCCTGTGGAGTCACCCAATCCTTTTTTCGGATTGCACGCTGCCATCACTCGGCAGGATCATAACAATGAGCCGGCGGAAGGCTGGTTTTCCGAGGAGCGCATGACCAATGAGGAAGCGTTTGCGAGCTTTACCATTGATGCCGCTTATTCCGGGCATCAGGAAAACCTGCTGGGTTCATTGGCGCAGGGCAAGAAAGCAGATTTTATCTTGCTGGACAGAAATATATTTGCGGTCCCCTCGAGCGAGATATGGCAGACACAGGTCCATGAAACCTGGGTAAATGGTCGCAGGATTTTTTCAGCGCCTTAAATTTCCTGGCAATACACTTATGCGACAGTAGAGTCGCCAAGCGAGATGAGCGGTGACCAGAAAATTCCTTTGCGCATGCACCCTCGTATTACTGCTCATTGGTGGTTGCTCGCGCGACATTGAAAGAATCACTCCAGATTCGACTACTGCTATACCGCAAATCAGTGCCGTCGAAATTGCTCGCTGGGAACAGCAAGCGAAAAATGTTGAAATCCTGCGCGACCAATGGGGCATTGCTCACATTTATGGCAACAGCGATGCCGACACCGTATTTGGAACTCTATTTGCACAGGCAGAAGATTACTTTAATCGTGTCGAGACCAATTATTTGAATGCAATGGGCCGCCTGGCAGAAGCTGAAGGTGAGGCTGAATTAATTCGCGACTTACGCATGAAACTTTTCATTAATCCGGCTGACTTGCAATCGAAATACAATGAAAGTCCTGCCTGGCTCCAGCAATCAATGGACGCCTTTGCAGACGGATTGAATTATTTCCTCTATTTAAACCCGGAAGTAAAACCACGAGTCATCACTCACTTCGAACCGTGGATGGCGCTGGCATTTAGTGAAGGAAGTATCGGAGGAGACATAGAACGTGTAAGCCTTTCGGCCTTACAGGAGTTTTATGGATCAGGCAATATCATTGCCCAGCGCGAGTCAACAACAGACCATGAACCGCGCGGCTCCAACGGCTTTGCCATCGCGCCAGGCAATACGGCGAATGGCAACGCCTTGCTTCTGATCAATCCACATACCTCATTCTATTTTCGCTCTGAACTGCAGATGGTGAGTGCGGAAGGGCTGAATGCATACGGTGCCGTGACCTGGGGTCAATTCTTTGTCTATCAGGGTTTCAATGAGCGCACTGGTTGGATGCATACCTCCTCTGGCGCCGATGCCATAGATGAATATTTGGAAACAGTAGTGCAACGAGCCGATGGTTATTACTATTTATATGAAGGCGCAGAACGTCGACTCAACGAGGTCGTCATCCCGCTCGCATACAAAGACGGTGACGCCATCCTGACCAGGGAAGTCACTGTGTATTACAGCCATCACGGTCCCATCATCCGTTCCCAGGGCGACAAATGGGTAAGCATCAAACTGATGCAGGAACCGATCAAGGCATTGACCCAATCCTTTACTCGCACGAAAGCGAACAACCACGCTGAGTTTCGTGCCAGCATGGAATTGCAGACGAACTCATCCAATAACACTGTTTATGCAGATGCTGACGGCAACATTGCCTACTATCACGGAAATTTCATTCCACGCCGAAACCCAAATTTCGACTGGAATGCGCCACTGGATGGCAGTACAGCAGCTACGGAGTGGCAGGGATTACATGCCGTCGATGAATTGATTACCTTGTTCAATCCCGCCAATGGCTGGATCCAGAATACCAATAACACGCCTTTTTCAGCAGCCGGAGCGTTCAGTCCGCAGCCGCAAGACTATCCGCGGTACATGGCCAATAGCCCTGAGAATCCGCGCGGCATTCATGCTGTGCGCGTTCTTGAGAATACAACTGACTTCACTTTAGAAAGCCTGATCGCGGCTGCATATGATCCCGTACTGACCGCTTTCGAAGACTTGATTCCCCCGTTATTGCTGACCACCGCCGTTGATAGCCAGGCGGATTCCCAACTGACTATCAATTCGCAAACACTGGAGTACATCGATTTGTTGCGAAACTGGGATCAGACCTATGGGCTCAACTCCACTGCAACTTCATTGGCGGTCTATTGGGCGCAGAATTTGATGGACGATGTGCGCGCAGAAGCGGCTACAGCCAATATCGACATCTATGAATTCATGGGGCATAACGCCAGCAATGCGCAGCGCCTGAGCGCCTTGCGACGTGCCGCCGAAACGCTGCAGGCTGACTTCGGCAGCTGGCAAGTACCGTGGAGTGAGATCAATCGTTATCAACGTCTCACCGGTGACATTGTGCAAAAATTTGATGATGCGGCGCAGAGCATACCAGTTGTATTCGGGTCAGCGCGCTGGGGTTCGCTTGCCTCGTTTGGTAGCAGTACCTACCCCGGCACCAAACGCATGTATGGCACGAGTGGCAATAGCTTCGTAGCCGTGGTTGAGTTTGCCGATCGCTTACGCGCGAAGGCCATCACAGTAGGCGGGCTTAGTAGCGACCCCGTCTCACCCCATTTCGATGATCAAGCCGCCATGTACGCCAATGGTGAATTCAGGGACGTGTTGTTTTACAAGGAAGATGTAGAAGCAAATCTGGAGCGTCGCTATTCCCCGGGTAACTAGAACCCGACAGCCGCTCCATCGCCATCTCTGGAATCTGCGGCGCCGAGGAACAAGCCATTGGCTCGATCGTTATAAACTCCCATAGCCGAACCTTGTTCTCCGCGCACGCGCAGTTCATGCCCCATTGCCTCATACAAACGGATGGTGTCAGGAGAAAACTGCCTCTCCTCGATACTGGTTATATCAGGCAGCCACTGGTGATGAATACGGCCAGCCTCTACCGATTGGGCTATATTCAGATCGTGATCGATAATATTCAAGATCAGTTGTAGTGTTGTATTGATGATGGTCCTGCCGCCAGGACTGCCCACCGCGAATACCGGCTGTCCATTTTGGGCAACGATCGTCGGTGACATACTCGATAACATGCGCTTTTGTGGAGCCACGAGGTTCGGTGTAGTGCCAATCTGACCGAAGCGATTGGTGACGCCAGGCACTGGATTAAAATCCCCCATCTCATTGTTGAGCAGGTAGCCGCCGCCTTCAACAACGATTGCGGAACCGTATCCGTATTCCAGCGTATATGTCATCGAAACCATATTGCCCTGTTTGTCTACGATCGAAAAATGCGTGGTGTCTTCACTTTCGTAAACACTGGCAAACTCCTTCTCATCGCTGACAGAAGCCTTATCCATATCAATCGATGCCCGCAGCTTGGCGGCATATTCCTTGTCCATGAGCTGGGCCAGGGGCATGCCTTCATTGAAATCAGAATCCCCCAAATGTTCGGCTCGATCTGCATATGCCCGCCGCATGGCTTCAGTGACGACATGCAGATACTGGGCAGAGTTATGCCCCATCGCTTTCAAATCGAAGCCTTCGAGAATATTCAGCATCTCAATCAGTGCGACCCCACCGGAACTGGGAGGTGGCATACTGACTATGTCAAACCCTCGATACGTGCCGCGCACTGGCTCGCGTTCAATGGCTTCATAAATCTCAAGATCCTGTTCAGTGATAATGCCGCCGATACTGGCCATGAAATCTGCCAGGCGTTTCGCATTCTCACCGCGGTAGAAACCATCTCTGCCATTTTGTTGAATCAGCTCCAGAGTGTGAGCCAAATCTGGTTGATACCAGGTGTCATCTAACTGGTACGGGGAACCATCAGCCCGTGAGAATTTGCGCGCAGAAGATGGATATTGATCGAAGCGCGATTTATTGCCTGCGAAGCCAGCCTGCAAAGCATAGCTAATCGGAATTCCATCGCGGGCCAGCGCGATTGCCGGCGCTACCAGGTCTGCCCAAGGTAAAGAACCCAATTCCTGATGAGCCTTGAAGAGTCCGGCCACGGTGCCCGGTACACCGACCGAAAGCGGACCAGCATGATTGGAATTATTGACAATGCGACCATCCAGACCGAGAAACATATTATCAGTGGCGGCCAATGGCGCTTTTTCGCGGAAATCGAATGTTGTCGCATGGCCATCACCGCCATGATAGACCATGAAACCACCGCCACCGATATTGCCTGCAGTGGGCCAGGTTACTGCGAGCGCGAATGCTGTAGCTACAGCCGCATCTGCGGCATTGCCACCTTGCTTCAGTACCCCCAGGCCCGCTTCAGAAGCTAATCTGGACGCGCTGGTAACGATGCCGTTTTTCACCCGCAGAGGAGTTCTACCGCTTTCGGAAAAGGCAGTGGAGACGAGCATCAAGCCAATAACAAATACAATACTCTTAACCACGCGCCGATCTCTCATAGTAAAACTCGCATTCCTGGACTGGTTCGATAATTGAATCCGCTGGCGGAAGGGGCCCCGCAGATATACAGCGGCCCATGTTAAGCCACAGCAGCCGTTTGGAGCAAATGCATAAGCTTAGCCATTCGTATCGATGACTGCAGGGCATTGAATTCTGGAATTGCTGTGCTAAGTTGAGCCTCTCCATATGATGAGAAATATTGCAATTCGAAAGGTACAGCTTATGCGCAATTTAATTCGACTGATCTTACTGTCGCTAACAGTAACCAGCACTACCCAATTAGTTTCTGCAGATGACGGCGGGTCGACCATCATGACCAGTGAAGAAGTCGCTGCTACCTTGGCCCAGGGACTTGAGAATCTAAATGGTGGCAGCACTGTGAGTGACATCGTTATGCGCCACATTGACGTCGGCGAGCAGAATATGGGCGTCTCCGTTGTGCAGCGCAGCAAGGTTGAATTTACCGGTACCGAAACCGGCATCGCCCATGTGAATCTGGACGAGATCTATTACATAGTCACCGGTGAAGGCACCATGGTGACTGGCGGCGAATTTATCGAAAAACAGACTTCCACCAGCAGTTTGTTAGGCCCGATGGAGCGAGGCGAAATCCGCAACGGGGTGCTGCAGAAGGTTAAACCCGGAGACATTGCAATTATTCCCAAAGGCATGCCCCATGGCTGGCATGAGATCACGACTGCCTCCATCAGCTACATCATATTTCGTGGCGACCCTGACGAAGTCATGCAAATAAAGTCTGAATAACCGCTGCCGTGCGGACCAGTTCGAAGGCAGCTGCGAAGCGGAGAATTGGCCAACTTTAGCTATATTTTCCTTAAAACCATGATGGCAAGCCCCCGATTTCCTAGACACCTGACAGCTTCATAAAGTACTGCTCTTCAAACTTCGCTGGGGGCACGCCAT
>Ga0209553_1000105_pt1 | contig 39381 bp, 32 predicted proteins | sample LauGreFBDMM110DN_2_FD_188217 | JGI IMG/M metagenome (GOLD analysis project Ga0209553, IMG submission 188217) | Freshwater lake microbial communities from Lake Michigan, USA - Fa13.BD.MM110.DN (SPAdes) (version 2) | ecosystem: Environmental > Aquatic > Freshwater > Lake | place: Lake Michigan...
CCAATCAGCGGCTGGAGAGAAATCAACTGGCCAAACTCTATCACTGGCAACGACATAAAAACTACCACCAAAGAACTTAGATCGAAGAAGAATTTAGAACAGTCGAACTAGTGATACGCTTCAAACTTGCCCAGAACGCCGCAAACCGCTTGGCGAAATATGCGACCCCGGCAGCAAATTCCGGACTTGTTTTGAAGAGCCCGTTTCAGCGACGGAGCCTACGAACATCGCGGCGCTTCAAGTCGTAGACTCTATCCAGAACATACTAAAACGGTCGCCGGTTCAACTCTTGGTGAACACAACATCTGGGACTTACTATTCACTGCATTAGCTTCCACTCCTTAGCCTGAACGGATAGACTTAAGCAAGCTTCTTCATCACTGGGAGCGGATTTCTAGCATCGCAACGAAATCCTGCACTCAGTCCCGCCAAAACCCCAGCACGAAATCCGGTTCTGATGACTGTCATTCCGCGATTCATTGGCTCTCTGCGCATCGGCTTCTTGGTCGTAAATGTTGTCCTTCAGTGGACGCCGATGGTTTCTGGTCAAGAAGTAGAATCTGTGACTGACCGCCCTATTTCTGGGGTCTTCGCTGTTGACGAATCTTTCACTCAACACGTTCAGCCGTTGCTGGAGAAACATTGTCTGCGATGTCATAACGCAGATACGATGAAGTCGGGAATTCGAGTTGATCAACTGGATGATTCTCTGCAGGACCAGCATCTGTTTTTATGGCGAGATATCCGCAAACAAATCGATGAATTGGCAATGCCACCTCAGGGTGAGGAACAACCGACACAAGCGGAGCGGGATTTTCTCTCAGCTTGGATCGAGCAGGCAATGAACGTCGCGAAGTCTCGCGATACGCAAAAGAATGGAGCGGTTCGGCGACTGACAGTCGCCCAGTATCGAAACACGCTGCGCGACTTGTTGGGACTTCAGGAAAACCTGTCCGATATTCTGCCGCCCGATGGGATGTCGAAAGAGGGTTTTTCTAACAGCGGACAAGTACTTGGGTTGTCACCGTTGCAGATGGAGTATTATTTTGACATCGCCCAAGAGTCGCTTGATCTCTGTATCGTAGACGAAACCTCCCGACCAGTCATTCAAAATTTCCGCATGGATTTTGGCGCGGGGTTGAATGCAGACCCTTGCAAAGATCAACTCGTATTAGGTGCAAACAATCTGCTCCTGAGCAGTCACGATTTTGTAGTAACCGAACTTTCGCCAGCAAAGCCGTTTGAGTTTACTCCATTTGCGATGAGGACAAAGTACGATTTCATCGAAGGTTACGTGGGGAATGATACAATTCGCGAATGGCGCACGTTTGATACGATCGATCACTCAGTTTTTGCTTGCATGCGTGGCACCGAAGGATATCCAAGCGGTGAACCATATCAGGCTGTCTCAGGTGGTCTGTTACTCCGACCGGCGATCCCGAGTCCCGAAATTTTTGGTGAGTCGACCACGTATGGGCCGATGGCAAATTTCAAAATTTCTTTGCGTGAACTGCCAGACTATGGCGACTTCCGGATCACCGTGGGGGCTTCCCGATACGAGGACGGAATGCTGCTTGGGTCGGAAATGGTGATGCCAGACGCGGTCGAGTCGGGCAGTGTTCGCATTCTAAATTTCGACGAGACCAAGACGGCCACCACGACAATCGAGCAACCCGGAATTTATCAGGTTGACGTTTCTTATGTCACATCGGAAGCGTCTGCGTTATTGCGATTGAAGATCGGTGAACGTGATTTTTCAAGTCAGCTGAAAAATACGCAACCTGCTCCGGATCCAAAGTCGGAATCCCCATCTGTTGCACAACACGCTGCGGTCATAGTCGTGCGTTTTGCCGGCGGTCCACTTACGATCACAACAGGGACCAATGCAGCGACATCCATTCGTCGTTTAGTTTTGACCCAATTGACTGCCGACAGCCAACTCGCAAAGAAATTCCTAGCTTTTGAACAGCGCGCACCCTTGGTTGGCGTGCATCTTGGTCTGCGTCGTGACTGTGGCAGTACCTTGAATTTGGTGAATGAACCGATTGCCGTGAAAGCTAGCACTTCCACCGATTTTGTCTTCTCCGGAGCGATTAACGATTTTCCGCATCCGGCAGTCGAGAAAGACAACGTGAATTATCTGGCGGGAATTCGCGAGATCGGAATTCGGAGCGAATACACCGATGGCCGACCGATGCCTCGTTTGAAGATTCATGCTGTAGAATTTGAAGGGCCATATTATCCAACTTGGCCGCCAGCGACTCATCGCGGCATCTTTATCGCATCGTCAAACCGCGACAACAGCTCGACGTATGCAGGTGAGATCATTCGTGCGTTCATGACACGAGCCTGGCGAAGGCCTGTGACTGACGTTGAAGCGAGTTCCATCTTCGGGGTGTGGGAAGAATCGTTCGCAGTTGACGGTAACTTTCAACAAAGTATCAAGGACGCGCTTTTGGTTGTGCTGACGTCACCACAATTCCTGTTCATGATTGAAAATAGTGCTGGCCCGGAAGCTGAAGATCTGGACCCTTGGGAGCTCGCTTCTAAGCTCTCCTATTTTCTATGGAATACAGCGCCCGATCAGGAATTACTGGTTGCGGCAGCCGAGAACACGATGCATGCAACACTTGATGCACAGACAGACAGACTGCTAAAAGACTCGCGTTTTGACCAATTCCTAGCTGAGTTCGCAACTCAATGGTTGAGTCTCGAAAAGTTTGACGTCGTCGAAATTGATCGCGTTAAGTATCCACTTTTGACGCGCGACACCAGAACACAGTTACGTCAGGAACCGTTTCGTTTTCTGCGCTATCTGTTCGCTCATAATCTACCGTTAGCCAATGTTATTCAGTCCGACTTTATCCTCGCGAATGACACTGTTGCGGAATATTACGATCTCGCCGATAAATCGGAGAGCGGTCTGGAATTTGTGGCCCTCAAGCATGAGTCTCCGAATCTGGGTGGTATTCTCTCACAGGCTGGCATTCTTGCAGGCCTATCCGACGGCCGCGAAGCTAATCCCATCAAACGCGGCGCATGGCTGGCTCGTAAAATTATGGCCGAACCGCCAGACGATCCACCACCCAATGTCCCACAACTAGTAGAGGACGGAACGGAGCGCACGCTGCGCGAAAAATTGGACCGCCATCGCAACCAAGATGGCTGCGTGAAGTGTCATACGGGAATAGATCCGTGGGGAATTGCATTTCAAGAATATGATGCGGCCGGCCGATTCAAAAAAGAGCCGACAGACTCACATGCGAAGTTGCCAGACGGAACAGAAGTCGCCGATGTGAAGGCTTTAAAGACCTATCTGGTCAACGATAGAATTGATCAGGTCGCCTTCAGTATGCTTAAGCATCTCAGTTGCTATGCCGCAGGCCGCAGCCTGACCTACAACGAACTGGAATGGTTAAGGGAAGCTGGGAAACAGTTGAAACCCGAGGGATATCGGATGCAAGATATGCTTCGATTTGTGGTGCAGAGTGATATGTTTTTGAAGAAGTAGCAATGCAACAATTCCGCCGAACTTAGCTGGATTTGCGAGAAACAAGGTCACCTGAATTTTTTAAAAATCAGAGAGATCCCTTCCTGCAGATGAAGACAACAGCCGCGTCAAACTGAACGGACCCAACTATGTCATTCATTTCCAAAATCAATCGCCGCTGGTTTCTGCGTGGCATCGCCGGAGCCACTCTGATCCTTCCGCGACTGCAGCTATTTGCAGACAACTTAGCGTCTCAACGTCCGCGTCGCTTCTGTGCGATGTACACCGCGAATGGAATGTGTCTGCCGGCCCCTGCAAATGAGATCGATGACTGGAGTTGGTTTCCGAAAAAAACGGGGCGTGACTTTACATTCGGGAAATCAACGGAGCCTTTTAGTCCATTCCGAGATCACATGAGCTTCATGGGAGGACTCCATCATCCCTCTGGCACGAAAGCCGATCCGCATGTGTGCTCCGACATGTGGCTCACTGGCGCCCCGCTGCATAATTCGAAGCCGGGCACTTATAACTCGGTGTCATTGGATCAGGTTATCGCTCAGCACACGAAACATCATTGTCGTCAGCCGTCTTTGGTCTTGTCGATCGATGCGGGAGTCGGGTTCTTGTCGCGCACCGGAACGATTTCCTACAACCTAGAAGGCAAACCAATTCCCGCTGAAAATAATCCTCAACGAATTTTTGATCGGCTGTTTCGTAGCAGTCACGAATCTGGAGTTGCCCAGCGAAATGACTTGAAAAAGCGTTTGCGACTGGTGGATGCTGTACTCGCGAACTCCAAAGCTCTGAACCACCAGCTCGGACAATCCGACCGCGAGAAAATGGATCAGTATCTGACATCGCTGAGTGAGATTGAACAACGTCTGGTGACATCCGAACAATGGATAGACATTCCGTTGAAAACGCAGAACCACTCACACCTTAAGCTTGATGTCACCACCGAAAGCGAACCGGCCGAGTACTACCGAAACATGTTCGATTTGATCGCCTTAGCCTTTGATGCGGATGTCACACGTTCGGTAGCCTTCATGCTCAACCGTGAAGACGGGATGGGCATCAGTGACACTTTCCCGCTGAAGGTGGGCTTGACCCAAACGCACCACAGTCTTTCACACGCCGGCGACAAGGGTGGCCAATTGGAGTTTGCCAAATATGACCTTTTCCTAAGCCAACAGATTGCCAAGTTCCTCGGGCAACTTCAGGAGTACAAGGATGCGGAAGGCACAGTACTTGACAATTCTATCGTGCTCTTCGGCAGTGGCTGCAGCACGACGCATAATCCCACAAATCTGCCCACACTGATTGCTGGTGGCTCGGGAATGGGTCTGAAACATGGAACGCATTGGCATCAGGATAAGACGATTATGTGCAACCTGTACTTAAGCATCCTGCAAGCGTTGGGAGTTCCCGCAGCGTCCTTTGGCGATAGCACCGGGGTCTTGACAGAGTCCATTTTTCCTCCGTCTACCCTCTCTCTGGACGCCGCCTAATTGAAGTGTAATCGGCAGATGCTAGGCGACGACTTTCGCCGGGCGGTCACAAACAATTAGGTTGAATCATGCGATTTACTCCTCACGTATAGCAAACATGCTCGGCACACAATAAAAAACACCTCAGGAATTGCATCCTGAGGTGCTCTGGTTTTCAGTCCAAATCAGCAGCGAACCGCCGTTCGACTGGAATTCACTATTTACAACTGCAAGCTGGTGCAGCAGGGTGAAAAACCTTCTCCGTCACAACCTGCTCTGACATCTTACAGACCTGCACCTGAACATCACGTTGTTCCGGGTGTGAGACACAGACGCTGTAGGTGTAAGGCACTTGCTCTGAAACCTGACGTGCCACGTGGACTGTGCGTGTGCGTGTTTCCGCGGTGCATGTCGTAACGTTGTAGGTACAAGGAACTTCTTCTTGGACTTGGCGAGCGACTTGGATGGTCCGCGTGCGGGCTTCTGGCTTACAGACAGTCACGTTGCATGTGTAAGGGACTTCTTCCTGAACCTGACGAGCGACTTGGATGGTCCGCGTGCGGGCCTCTGCAGTGCAAGTCGTCACGTTGTAGGTATAAGGCATTTCTTCCTGAACCTGACGGGCAACGTGAACCGTCCGCGTTCGCGCCTCTGGCTTACAGACAGTGACATTGTGGGTGTAAGTTTCTTCAGATCGCTGTTGTTCGTAAACTGTATACTCGACAACACTCTGAACCGGTTTTGCAACCCAGACTTTGTGAGTTTGTGGAGCACAGTTGGCAGCAACTGTGCCACAACCACCGCAGCAACCACCGCAGCAACCACCGCAGCAACAACTTGAAGTCTGAGCACATCCGCAGCATGCCCCACAGCTGTTGCATGCGTTGCTTTCGGCTGCTTGATCTTCCCAATGCCCCTGATCTTGGCATACTGTTCGTGTCTTCTTGACTGGAACGCTGTGACAAACAGTGCGAGTTCCCGTATGTTGCTCAGTTACCGGCACCATGACCGTGTAGGACTCTTCTTTTGGTTCCATGACCGTTTTGCAGACAGTTCGCGTTGCGGATTTTGTTTCCGTGTGCGGCACCATGACGGTGTAGGACTCTTCTTTTGGTTCCATGACCGTTTTGCAGACGGTTCGAGTACCCGACTTCGTTTCTGTGTGTGGAACCATGACCGTGTAGGTTTCTTCCTTTGGTTCCATGACTAGCTTGCAGACAGTTCGTGTGGCAGACTTTGTTTCCGTGTGTGGAACCATGACTGTGTAGGTCTCTTCTTTTGGCTCCATCACCGTCTTGCAGACGGTTCGTGTTCCTTCTCGCTGCTCCCGAACAGGAACATTGACCGTTACGGTGCGAGTTTCAGTAACCATCGTCGGCACCATGATCGTTCTGGAAACGGTTTCCCATGTTCCACATGCAGACTCAGCGCTGCAACCTCCTGCATTGCATCCAGTGTCGCATGAACTGCCACCACAAGGGCTGCAGCTAGATGCACAATGAGCAGACCGGCAGTGGCTGACCCGGTGACGACAGTGACCAGCGTCTGCAGACGCAGTCAGGGCAACTACTGCTGCCAGAGACATTAATAAACGCATACTTGATAACCCCCCCCCAAATAGACTCAACGGCCAATATGACCAAAACAGCTCGGCACCATGCCAATCTGTTCAGCTTACGTACAGTGTTTTGATTCAAGCTAACGGAAATCTGCTGTAAACTACTCCGCTTCCCTCACTGCCCCCGCACTTTATCCAGTGTGTCCCGAATAAAAATATGAATTTGCAGAGATACCCTAAAATTTCACGAAATTCGACAGTTTGAATATTCAAAAACCAAATAGTTTAATGTGCACAATCGCGATATTTAGATTGTTGAAAACAAATAGATGCAAGAAGTGTGATATTTGGTGAGTCTAAGTACACTGCGAGAAGGGGGTAGAAGTCGTGTTTTTTTAGGAATCTCACAGATCTAGTTTCTGGTACGATAAAAATCCGTATCTGAGTTTTTTTCTGTAATTTGTGGTAACCAAAATGGCTCCGATTTTGTAGTCCGCGTTGGGCGTCGTAAACTCCCGCCGCGTGGCCCGCTTGGTGTGCAGTCATTGATGTGTCGGATTTCTGGCGTGTCATTTGCTGCATAATGACAAGTTCTACGTGAGCTCGTTGGTAGATTGTTGTGAAACTGGGGTTAAAGTACTGCCGTTAGCAGCATGCCCGAGGGACTGTTTTCTTGGGCAGGGTTTTTAAGCTTACAGGTTGCGTTTCCATGAAGTTCTGTCTTGTCGATCGCATCACATCACTGGTTCCGGGTGAAAGCATTTCCACGATCAAGCACGTGTCTCTGGCGGAGGAGTATCTGCAGGATCATTTCCCAGGGTTTTCGGTGTTGCCTGGGGTCATGATGGTCGAGTGTCTGGTCCAGTCATGCGCTTGGTTATCGAGGGTGACCGATGATTTTAAGTACAGTGCGTTGCTCTTGAAGCAGGCGCGTGCGGTGAAGTTTAACAACTTTCTGAAGCCTGGGCAGACGCTAGAGGTCACGGCAACGATGAGATCTGCCAGTGACACGACGGCGGAGTTCATGGCATCCGGCACAGTAGGTGGTTTATCTGCGGTGAGTGCACGGTTGATTCTCTCGAAGGAAAATCTTGCGAGTCGCAATCCGCAATTGGCGGACAACGATGCGCGACTGATTGCGTCGATGAAGGAACTTTTTGAACAGATCAGAGGCGTTCAATAATTTGCCTAGCAGATGCGCATTGATCACAATTTTCATTTTCTTACAGGATTTTGATACATGACAGTTCAGGGCAGAATTGCTCTCGTCACAGGCGGCAGTCGAGGAATTGGTCGCGCAATTGTGGAAACATTGGCTCGTAATGGAGCCAAAGTAGCCTTCGTCTACAACTCCAACTCAGCCGCAGCAGAAGATGTGGTTCAGGCGTTAGCGGCGGAAGGGCATGAAGCGTGGGCCATTCAGGCAGACGTCCGTTCCAAGCCAGCTGCTGACAAAGTCATCGCGGATGTTGTCGAGAAATGGGGCAAAGTGGAAATCCTTGTGAACAATGCTGGCATCATCCGCGACGGGCTGTTGGCCACGATGGACGTTGAGCAGTGGCAGGATGTTATTGACACCAATCTGACGAGTGTGTTTAATTTTTGTCAGGCAGCGACGCGTCAAATGATGTCTCAGCGCTACGGTCGCATTATCAATATGTCGAGCGTCGCGGCCGACGTTTCAAACCCTGGACAAGCGAACTATGCCGCGAGCAAGGGCGGTGTGGAAGGATTCACTCGTTGTGTTGCCACTGAACTGGCGCGCCGCGGAATCACGGCCAATGCCGTCGCACCCGGTTTTATTGAAACGGACATGACTGTGGCTGTCGTGAATGCGGCGGGTGCCGAAATTAAAAAGAAGATCCCCGTCAGGCGACTGGGTCGGCCCGATGATATCTCAAACGCCGTGCTCTTCTTTGCCGCCGACGAATCTTCCTATGTGACCGGCCAGGTCCTGAAAGTCGATGGCGGATTGACACTGGGCGGGATGTAAGTCAGATTCATTTGACATGCAAGAAGAGCTGGCTTGAGGGGAATTCTCGCGTTTGGAAAATGTCGTCCTTGGGCCAATGTCGACAACGCAAAAGTTAGTCTCGGGAACAGCAGACTTGGTAAATCGGGGATCTTTTTTGGATGTGTCGTGATTTCAACACCATGACGTCTGGAACAGTTTGGCGGATGTCGCCACAATAGTGCGTGGATGAGTTCAGCAATGTCTAGATCTTGGGTTGGTGACATTGCCGTATGTTGTGCTTCGGGATCGGTTGCCAGCCGAAGCATATGACTGGGTTTTCTGGCGATCGTAGTCTTTGCCAATTTGAAAGTTGGCACAGACCGGGAGTAACTGTTAATGGCGTCTGCTGATGAAATTTTTGTAAAAGTGCAAGAAACACTTGTCGATGCTTTGGGGGTTGACGACGACGAAGTCACACCCACTGCAACATTAATCGGTGACTTAGGTGCCGAATCGATCGACTTTCTTGACATCGTATTTCGTTTGGAAAAAAACTTTGACATTAAAATTCCTCGGGGCGAGCTCTTCCCAGAAAATCTGGCGACTGCCGATTCTGGTTTCGTCGCAGATGGCAAAGTAACAGTAGAGGGGATTGCTCAACTTCGAATCAAAATGCCCCACGCGGACATTGACAGCTTTGCCTTAAATCCGGTTGTGTCAAAACTTTCCGACCTTTTCACTGTAGATATGATCTGCAAGTTCGTCGCTACTCGATTGAAGTAAACTTTGCTCAAATCGGAGTCAGTATCACAAAGAGCTCCGGACCGTCGCAAGTTGCCCTCGAAGCTGTGCTTAGGCGGGGTTTGATCTCTGCTCATTATTCATTTGTTGAGACATTCAGCTATGCGTTGGTATTGGATTGATCGTTTCATCGAATTTGAATCAGGCAAACACGCGAAGTCTGTAAAGAACGTGTCGTTGGCGGAGGAACATCTGCACGATCATTTTCCAGGCTTCCCGGTGATGCCTGGCTCCCTGATGATCGAAGGCATGGCGCAGACTGGTGGGATTTTGCTGGGTGAGCACTACAAGTTTCAATACAACGTGATTCTGGCAAAAGTGCCGAAAGTGACCTTTCATAGTTGGGCCTGTCCTGGAGATCAGTTGATTTATTCAGCGCAGCTTCAGGACGCTCGAGAAGAAGGTGGGAGCGTAACCGTGACGGCTACAGTGAGTGAACGACTTGTGGCAGAAGCGGAAATAGTGTTTGTGCATCTGAATTCCGATGATCCGCAACTGAGCAGAATTGACCAAAAGAATTTTGTGTTTCGGATGAACCTGCTCGATATTCTGACCGTCGGTAAAGCCGGGGCTGGTGGCTGACCGAAGGTTGGCGTCTGATGTCCATGTCTTATAAAAACGGTTTTTCGAGTTGCAGGACTGAACTGAAATGATGAAACGTCGAGTAGTTGTGACCGGAATGGGCTGTGTGACTCCGCTGGGGAATGACGCAGAATCAATGTGGCAGGCACAGAAAGATTGCCGCAACGGTGTTGGGCAGATTACGCACTTTGACGCGTCTCGCTTTCCCACACGTTTTGCCGCTGAAGTACGCAACTACGACTTTGAGTCAATGGTTGAAAATCCGATGCGATTCGCAGACGCAGGTCGTAACATTCGTTTCGCGATCGGAGCGGCGAAGCAAGCCGTCGAGGATTCTGCCATCTACGATGACCGTGAGTTCAACCCTGCGCGATTCGGGGTATATCTTGGGGCGGGCGAAGGGCAGCAAGACTTTCTGCAGTTCATGAATTTGGTGGCCGATTGCAGTCATAATGGTGTGCCGGACCTTCAACATTTCACGCAGGACTTTATCGAAAAAATGAATCCTCGGTTCGAGCTGGAGTTGGAACCAAACATGCCGGCTGGGCACCTGTCTAGTTTGTTCAACGCCCAAGGTCCAAATCTTAATTGCTTGACGGCTTGCGCTGCCTCCAGTCAGGCAATTGGTGAAGCGACGGAAATCATTCGCCGTGGCGATGCTGAACTGATGTTGTCCGGGGGCGCTCACAGCATGATTCATCCATTTGGAGTCACCGGCTTCAACCTCTTGACAGCGTTGTCTGAGCGAAATGATTCGCCGACGACAGCATCACGTCCGTTCGACCTGACGCGCGATGGATTTGTGCTGGGTGAAGGCGCCGGAATGCTAATTCTTGAAGAACTAGAGCATGCCAAAGCGCGTGGCGCAAAAATCTACGGGGAGATTTGTGGTTATGGGTCCACAGCAGACGCGTATCGAATCACCGATATTCATCCCGAGGGCCGGGGTGCGATCAGTTGCATCAAGATGGCACTGCGGGACGCGGAATTCAATGAGGACGAAATTGGCTACGTGAACGCTCATGGGACAAGCACGAAAGTCAATGATCAGGTTGAGACAATGGCAATCAAAGGTGGGCTTGGGGAGCACGCAAGAAATACGCCAATTTCTAGTATCAAAAGCATGATGGGGCATTTGATCGCAGCAGCCGGTGCGGTCGAAGCAATTACGTGTCTTCTTGCGATTCGGGACGGTGTGTTGCCGCCGACGATCAATTACGAAACCCCCGATCCTGCTTGTGATTTAGACTATATTCCCAATCAGCCGCGGGAAAAGAAAATCAAAGCCGCACTTTCGAATAGCTTTGGCTTTGGCGGCCAGAACGTGGCACTGATTCTTTCGGAATTCAAAGCGTAGGCTAATTTGAAACACCAGCATGACTTTGAAACATCAGCGCGACAAGGTCAGCCTCGCCTCAGGGTTTAGAGATAGTCGGACGCGGGAGTTCTCCGGTGATTTTTGTCTGGACTTCAATGTTTGTGATTGTTGCGCAGGCATGCCATCTGGCATTTCGCGGCTACGTAATACCACGCATTGTTGCCATTTTTGAAAATGTGCCGCCCTTCAATGTCGTGACTGGAATACCTCACCCATACGACGAACCCCTGCTGTTTTCTACAGCGGATGGTGTCATACTGCGAGGAAGTCTTCTCAACGGACGCCAAAAAGATGTGAAGGGTCTCGTCCTGTTCCTACCAGAACTACGCGGGAATCACTGGATGGCAAGGCGCTACTGTGAGACTCTAATTCGGCATGGTTATGCCGTCATGGCGGTGGATTTTCGCAGTCAGGGTGAAAGCGCTGTGATGTTAGGCTATTCTCCCATCCACTGGATCACTGAATACGAAATGACCGACGTAGAAGCGATGCTCGAGTTTATTGAATCTCGCCCTGATCTCAGCAGATTGCCGATGATTGCTTACGGTGTGAGTCGCGGTGGTGTCGCAGCGTTGGTGGCAGCCTGTCGATATCCTCGTATTCGAGGTGTCATTGCCGACAGCGCGTTTGGCACGATGTCGATGACAAAATATTTTGTTGATCGTTTTGTGCATTATGTCATTCCACCATGGCTCTATCGATTGCAGCCGAGATGGCATGTGGATCTGACGCTGCGGAACGCAATGGAGGAAAGTGAAAATCGCCGACGTTGTAAATACGTACATCTAGAACGCGAGCAAGAAACTCTTGAAAGTGATCGGGTGCTCTTGATTTCTGGCGGACGCGATTCGTATGTAACGCCAGAGATTGCCGTTCGGTTACAGTCTATCGTTGGCAAACATTGTCAACTCTGGATTGCACCAGGCGCGAAACATAACATGTCGCGCAGTGTTTGTACCGAAGAATACGATCGCCGCGTTCTAAAGCACTGCGAGGTTTGTCTGGGAATGACACTCGGGGCCGTGTCTGACAACTACGATCCTACGCTGGCTAAGTCGGCTTAACCCATCACTGAAAAGTAGTTCAACACAGCGGCGTCGAATGCCTGACAGGACAATTCCATAGGCTCTGAATGGAATTGACAATAGTTGCGCACTTGCAACAGCAGGTCTCGAGGTTGACACAGGCGATACGGTCGATTCGTCGGTCGATAGTGCGTATCGATTAGATAGTTGATTGCATCAGGATCATGTGCAAATCCAAACTTCTCGCACATCATGCGGAACAGATCTCGAAATTCCGCTTCCGACGGGTCGGGAACTTCGATCTTGTAGGGAATTCGCCGGAGAAATGCGCCGTCAGCCAGATCCTTGGGCTGGAGATTGGTGGAGAAAATAATCAGCTGATCAAATGGCATTTGGATCTTTTTTCCGTTCGGCATGTTCAGATAGTCAAAACGCTTTTCTAGCGGAACGATCCAACGGTTTAGCAACAGGTCGATAGGCATTTTCTGTCGACCAAAGTCATCAATCACGAGTATCCCGCAGTTGCTCTTCACTTGCAGCGGTGATTCACAGATCCTCGATGTTGGATTAACAGAAATTTCCAGTTCATCCATCGTCAACTCGCCACCTGCTATTACTGTCGGACGCTTAATCTGGACCCAACGGCGGTCGATATCCATGGTGTCCAGCAGCCCCACGTTATGTTCTGTCTCTCCGACAATAACATGGATTGCCGGGTCGAAAATTCTCATAATTTCACCATCGATCGCCACCGCACGCGGAATCCAGACTGTTGAGGTGAACGAATCCGCGATGCGTTCGGCAATGTTTGTCTTGCCATTACCTGGTGCCCCGAACAAGAACATTCCCCGACCGGAGTTAATGGCTGGTCCCAAGCGGTTGAACATTGCATCATTGATAATCATGCCTTTTAGGGCGCGTTTCAGATCCTGCTTAGTCACGATCTGTCCGGCGATGCTCTGAGCCGTTACAGATGCAATATAATCTTCCAGTGAAACGGGCGCGGCACCGAAATAGGTGCATTCCAAGTTGTAGCGCCGGGCGCGATCGCGTCCGGAGTCGGTGATACAAAATTCTGAGTCACCTGATGGAGTCGTTCCCGCCAGATCGATATACTTGTCGGAGCGGAGTTGCTTGAATAATTGTTCGAGCACCTTGGATGGTAGACGCAATTGACTGGCGATACGCCGACTGGTTTCGGCGCCAACCTGACACAGGAACCGGATAATAATCTTTTCGAGCATTGTTGGATTGATTCCGGTTTCGCGCATGTTCCGCGGCTGTCGCGGCACGAATCCTTCGGATTTGCTCGTTTCTTGGCTGTTGTCGGTTTGACTAGGATCGCCCAACAACTTGTTGACGCGATCAAACAATTCATCTAGAGCGCCCTCGGATTCTGTTTTAGTTGCTGCGACAGGTGTCATACAATTTGCCCTTGAAACTCAAGAATCCGACGCCATTTTCATCAATCGACGCAGCACATCGGCGGAATTTAGGCGACAAAGGCCGAATCATAAGCTCGCATCTGCCCCATCTGTAGGTATGTCACAGAAAGGCCAAGGTCAAACTACGTTGAATCGCGTTAACCGTTCAGTCCCGTCCCGTCTGTCGGTGCGCTCGGTCCTGTGGCTTCTGCGAGCTGCCTCCGCCGAATCGTTAAAATCGGTACCCACAGATCTTTGATGAAAGTGACCGCAAACTTGAAGATGCTCGACAACTCTGAGCTAAGATTGGGGCCATCAAATCTTCCGAGAAATTCAAAGATCTGATTAGCAATGATGCACCAAATTCGTCTCTTCATTCGGAGGCAGACCAAGCGCTGTTGACGGAAGCTTTGGCTGAACTAAGATTTGTGAATGTGGCGCAAATGTCGAACAGCCCACAGATCGTAGCGAGCCATTGCGGCAATCTGTCCTCAGATTTGCCCTTTGGTATGCACATCCGCTTCGCATTCTGGTCGGGATTCAATTCATCCAGAAGAAAGAACCGCCTTGACACCACAAGCATTTCTGACCACGGGCTTAGTCGCCACCATGTTGGCAATCTGCGCCACCACTGGCAGTGCAGTACCCGCCAAGAAACCGTTGAAGGTCTTCATCCTCGCGGCGCAATCAAACATGGATGAACATGCGGCGGTGAAGACATTCGCGTCTCTGGTGGTAGAACTATTCACAGCGAAAGAACTCAAGACATTGGAAGGCCCCTCCCAGCGCGTCCACCACTACGTCGGTATGGCCAAAATTGTAGGTCCAATCGGCAAGGCCTTTGCCGAGGCGATGGTGAAAATGCTGACGCAGGAAAAGTCAACGGTTAGCGTGCAGGAAACACAGCGTTTCGCATGCAAGTGTCTCGAGCTGCAGATCGGGGACGTGCAGGGCTTTGTCATTCATCCGTCGGAGCCGAACGCGGATGGTTCTAGGCCTTGGATCTGGTATGCGCCCTCCTATTGGTATGGATATCCCAACGACCGATTGACGTGGCTATTCTCCCGTCTTCTGAAACAGGGATACTCCATTTGTGGCACGAATGTGGGCGACTCCTTTGGCAGTCCACAAAGCCGCAAGATCTACAGTCGATTCTACAAATATGTAGTCAAGGAATATGGTCTGTCGGCCAAGGTCTGTCTGCTGCCACAGAGTCGGGGTGGTTTGATGTGGTACAACTGGGCTGTTGAGAATCCAGAAAAAGTGGCGTGCATCGGCGGGATTTATCCTGTCTGTGATCTGACAAGCTATCCCGGCCTGGGAGATACCGCCCAAGCTTATGATATGACAGAGGCGGAGCTGAGCGCGCATCTCGCAGAGCATAATCCCATAGAACGCTTAACGCCGCTCGCGAAAGCGAAGGTGCCCATTCTGCATTTACATGGCGACAAGGATAACGTGGTGCCACTGGAAAAGAATAGCGGTGAACTCATCAGGCGTTACCAGCTGCTCGAGGGGCCCGGTGAGTTGGCGGTGATCGCAGGCAAAGGACATGCCGAGATTCCGGAATACTTCGAATCCGAAAAGCTTGTGCAGTTTTTTTTGAAGCATGGCAATGTCGTTTCGCCTGCCAAGAAGTAACAGCTCAAGTTTGACGAGCAAGCCCACTAAATATGGCTCGACCACTCCAGCGCCGCTAGCCTTTAGGCAAGCCGGACATGGTCCCTGCGGACGCACGGGCAGCAATCCGTATGGACACATGGCCAAAGCGGTTGTACGGATAATAATTGTTCATGGCGACAACTTACTCCTGCGAGAAAACTGCAGGCCGCTGTTCTCAGTGGAAGCCACACTCTGAAAAACTCGCGGTGTGAAACAACTTACAAACGACCGTGATTTCAAAACCGGACGTCTCGCGAAACAACTTGTCAACTCGGGGATAGTCCCCGTACTATCGGCAAACGACGGGGAGGAATCGCCAAGGCAATTTAGCAATGTCGCGAAGAGGTTGGACATGGGCACGGTATCGCTTAACTTCAAACACCGGCCATGCTTTAACCCCATGGCAGCTCCCCCAGCCAAGACAAGCGGACAATTGTTGTTATCGTGAGTGACGCTATTACTGCTTCCATAGAGTACGACGGAATTGTCAAGGAGAGAACCATTATCCTCCTGGGCACTTTCAAGGCGATCAAGGAAGTAGGCCAGTTGCTCTGCCATGAAGCGATCCCATTGTCCTAATTTCTCCGCGCCGCCCGGCTTGTCCCAGTCATGGGCCAACTGATCGACGGAGATCGTATTGACTAAAAACTTATTGTTCAGAAAAGCCCCAGTAAGGAATGTGTCTCCCGTATCGTGGCCACCCATTCGTCGTCCATTTGGATGGGATAGGCCTTGCAGCACTGTCAATTTTTCTCGATGCGCGTCTAACGGTTTGAGCGTTTCCGCAAACTGATAGTCACGCCCTTCGCCCTTCGGAAACCACCGCCACGCAGCTTGATCGCTGTTTTCCTGCGGCAAACCAACACCAAACCCAAAGTACATCGCACAGAAACGTCGTGGCTTGATGAATGTTGCACTCTGCTGCTCGTCGCCAAGTTCCAACGAACGTCCGATCGCATAGGTTAATCCACGGGACACCAATGAACGTGCAAACGCATCTTTTCGCTCGCCGATAAGGTAAGACTTCAGTCCATCCGCCCCATCAATTTACACCCCACCTGGTAACTCGCTCACAGCATCGATCGTATCCGCCGCAGAGTTGTCACCACTTTTTTTGCACTTCTGTCCGCCACCTTCCAATTGCATCAAAGTTTTCCAATGCCAACCCCCAACCGTCCAGATTGCGATGGCAATGATTGCAGGCTTCTTTCGTAATTCGCCCGTAGTGGCAAGCTGGCTCAAATGCTCATCGGGCATAGTACTCCAGAGGAAGTAAGAGAGGCGTGAGGCAAGCTCCACCTCGGTAATTAAACGTTTCTCTTCCCCCGCAGGTTCGATCATAAATAAAAAATCCGGTTGGATCAGCACTAACGCTAACGTCTCTCGGATCGCTTCCTCGAATGTCGGGAACTCTGGTCGAATGGCTGTGTGAAATTCCATCATCTGAGCCACTTCTGACGCAGCGATTGGGCGACGAAAATCGCGCGTCATGAAAGGCTTCATGACTTCGGCAACATAGCCACTCTCTTCACGATTAGCATTCGACAAGTCAAAAAGAATCTGGCGATGCGATTCCGGCGGCCATTGTGGATAAGCATTTCTGTGGAACTCGACGCGCTCGATGCTCAACGTTGGCAAGTGGGGATCTTCGGGATAAATTGTCTTACCCTGTTCGTCTTTGGCCGCGACTGCCAATGGCGATTTGTCGTCGTACACATTTCGCACGCGGATAGAGTTGAGTAAATGTCCACCAATAAACTGTTCTTTCTGGCAACGGAGTAGTCATTTTGCCCGAAGCGAGTTTGTAGATTTTCCACCCAGAGTTAACGCTGAAATGCGTGGGTAATATTCCACTCGAGGCGCGATGCAGATGAATTCCAAGAAGAGCTTCGTCAGTTACGTGATGAAGCTCATCGGCTTCGGATAGAGCGTGAGATTTGAAAAAACCAGCGGCCATCTTTGCGCACGAAAAGAACGGAGTTTTTAGTTCATGGAGCAGCACCCGTGAAAAGTGACTGCGTTCCGCGGACTTGGAATGTCACTGGCTAAACGTTAGCCTCGGTTTGGTGAATCGTGTTGAGGCTGTCAGTTGCGTGACACAAATTCATCGGTATTGAAAAGTGTCCGCGCGACGCTGGTCCACGCGGCGAGTTGCGCAGCCGTGGGCAGCGTGTCTGACTGATTCACAAAACTTCCGGCATCTGCGGGATTGGACGTAAAGCGAGACAGCTCGCGACTGTGAAAATTCAGCAATAGATTCAACTCTGTCATGTCAGGCGTTCGCGTCAGGCATAGGCGGAACATTTCGACGCATCGATCGGTGTCTGATGTCGCTGCTGCTGTGTTTATTATGCGTTTGGCAAGTCCCTGGGCTAGGTCCGTAAACAGTGGATCATTGGCCACTGTCAGCGACTGCAATGGCGTATTTGATCTTACCCGCATCGTGCAGACGGTACTGAAGTCCGGTGCGTCAAACGTCGACAGCAACGGATACGGTGCACTGCGATAAAACATCGTGTACATCGTCCGCCGGTAGCGATTGGCACCGGTGCTCGTAGGCCAGTCTTTCTTATTCTGAGTGAAATCATAAATGCCGTCTGGCTGCGGTAGATAATTTCCTGGACCTCCTATTTTTTCCGTAAGTAACCCTGCGGCTGCAGCAGCCATATCTCGCACGATCTCGGCCTCGACTCGAATTCGATTCTGTCTCGACAGAAATCGATTGCTCGGATCGATCACCGCAAGCGCTGCGTTGGCGTCAGGATTTTGCGCGGAACTTTGCCGATACGTAGCTGACGTCACAATCAGGCGATGCAGATGCTTCAGCGACCAGCCGCTTTCCATGAATTCCGCCGCGAGCCAGTCGAGCAAGTCTGAATTAGACGGCGGCGTTCCTTGGAATCCAAAATCATTTTCCGTTTCAACCAGCCCACGTCCAAAGTACCTCGCCCAAATGCGGTTCACCGTGACCCGCGCCGTGAGCGGATTTTCTCGCGATACGAGCCATCGGGCTAGATCTAAGCGACTAGAAAACGTCGGTTTAATTTCGGCGATGTTCAGTGTTGCCGGAATTCCTAAAGCCAACGCACCATGTTCGCGATCTGGATGCAGAAAGTCCCCACGGGTCAGCACAAACGTTTCAGGCGGCTTCTCAAGCTCGTTGATGACCATTTGGCGAACCCCGTTTCCTTTGCCCGGCAGCAGTTCTTCCAATTCGTTGATGCGCTGTTTGATTTCGGTCAGCCGAGCCAGCGACTCGTCACCGGGCGTCTCTAGCACCACGGAGGCCGTCGACAAATCCAAGGCGAAATGCCCGATAAGGTAATTCATGTTAAGTTCATGCTTGAGCACGACCACTAGGGGCGTCGCTGACAGGATGACAGGCTGAGCCAGTCGAAAGATGGCTGTGTGTGGGGCATTCATTCTTGTCCCGAGAGCGACCTGCGCCCCATTGACATTGATCGACCAGCCGGTGTTTGACCTGCCATCGATCGCGTTGTCCACTGGATAGTCCGACTGACTGTGGTCTGCCCACGCCTGCACAAACCGTGACTCAGCACTTCCCTGCTTCAATGCGATGTCAGTCAAAATAAAGTTGCCGTTCCCAGCCGTGCCTGGGCCGTTTGACGGAAGGCTGGCGTGTGTCAAAGTTCGCAGGCGAACGGCAGTGATCTGGTTGGCAGTGTCGTCAATTTTAGGAAGCTCGACAGTCATCGACAGGCTGTCATTTGCCGCAGGTTCGGATTTCACCAGCAGCGAGCCATCCTCATCAATTTTCAGGATCGAGCTGCCCGAGGCTCTGACAGCAGTGACTTTGGCAGCCTGCCAGTTCCACGGGAGTTCTGCGAGCATTGGTTGGGCGGGCGAGTTTTTCTCAACCGCTATTTTTTCCTGCTGCAGATCCTGCAGTTCCTTCAAATGTGCTTGCAGTGTCTCGCTCCAGCCGAACATTTCATCTTCCCGCACCTCGACTGTTTCGCCGACGTTGTTTGTGTCTGCGGCACCGTTGAAGAAGGCGTAAAATTGGTAATACTCGTCATGGCTGATTGGGTCAAATTTGTGCGAATGACACTGCGCACATCCGACAGTCAATCCCAGCCAAACGGCTCCCGTCGTATTGACGCGATCAATCAGAGCTTCATGCCGGAACTGATCGGGCTTCACGCCCCCCTCCTCGTTAATCATGGTGTTGCGGTGAAACCCGGTCGCGACTTTCTGGGATTTCGTTGCGTCGGGAAGCAAATCGCCTGCCAGCTGCGTGATGGTGAACTGATCGAATGGCATGTCGGTGTTGAGCGCATTGATGACCCAGTCCCGATAAGGCCACATCACCCGCGGACTGTCGATCGTGTAGCCGTTCGAATCCGCATACCGCGCTTGATCCAGCCAGTGACGTCCCCAGCGTTCGCCGTAATGTGGACTGTGCAGCAAACGATCCACGAGCTGTTTAAAGGCATCCGGTGATGTGTCTTCGAGAAAATGGTCGGTCTCAGTCACCGTCGGCAGCAGACCTAGAAGATCCTGATAAAGACGTCGGATCAACACGGCTTTTTCGGCCTGCGGGCTTGGATGGAGAGATTCAGCAGTCAGGCGTTGCAGAATAAACGTATCAATTTCGTTGCGGCACCATGCTGCGTCAGGCTGAGACGCAGCCGCCAGCGTTGGTGTTTCAGGACGCACGACTTTTTGAAAAGCCCAGTGCTCTTCATAGTTAGCGCCTTCGCTGATCCATTGCTTCAGAATAGCGATTTGTTTTTCTGACAGCGGCTTATTGGCACTCGCCGGTGGCATGCGTTCGTCATGGTCGTCCGACGTAATGCGGGCAACGATCGAACTCTTGTCCGGGTGCTTTGGCACAATCGCCAGCATTTCGATCGCCACGCTCCTCACGTCCAGTTGCAGATTCGCTTCTCGCGCATCGGCGTCTTTCCCATGACACTGAAAGCAGTGATTCGAAAGAATTGGCCGTACGTCGCGATTGAAGTCAATCGAAGGCAAAACCGGCGCAGATGCCGCGTCTTGTCCTAGACACAGGGCTGGATGACTGAACAAGGCAAATGCCAAGAGGCTGGTTCGGACAAAGTATTTCATCGGATTCCTGTTTCGGCCCAAGTTGGCGTATTGCGAATTCCCGCGGATGATCGACCATTGTCCTTGATTTCTGACGTCTTTCAACCATGTGGTACTTCCCGGGGGCAGATAAACTCCCTCACACGCACCGAAACTCGCACAGGAGGAGTTTACCATGGAGCACGATTTCAAGATGTCGTCATCCGCTGTTGGCCCCTAGTCGTTGATCCACGTTGCTGATCTTCTCAACGCTTGCTGCTCGTGGTCGTGCGCCGTGGACGAATGAAACGCAGCATACCCGTGCCATCGCTGGATACGGAGTTGGTGCCGGTTTGTAGTTCATGCTGCAGCACGCCCGGGATAATGCGGCGGAGTCGGATGTTCCACAAATCACCGGGCTTTGCTCCGGTGGCGGAAATCTCTTTGAGAGGGATTGCGGCTTCAATGCGCCATGTGGCGGCGTCGGCATCGATGGCGACGAACCATTTCGGATTCCATTTGTCGAGCATCCAGCAGCGGTCACTGGTCTCACCCAATTCATCCACTGTAAGTTGAAAGGCCGTACTAAAGTCACGATCTGTATCGATTTCCAGTTCTAGGCGATCACGGTTTTCGTGCTTTGCGTCGTAACCGCGGTGCATGGCAAGCTCGATCGGGCTAGACTTTTCTGGAGCTCGCTGGAGGCGTGCGGCGATGTATAAGAATTCCTCGTCCCATGCCAGCATGGTAAGACTCGAGATATCTGCTGCATGGGAAAGTGACGGGCGTCGAGTTCCCGTAGCTGGATCGAGTGCCTCCCGCACAAACGGAGTAAGCCGAATCTCCTCGGCGTCCTCCCAAATGCTGTCGGTCAGTTCACCGTCCAGAAACGGCCGGGTACTGCGCTTCGGAAGATTAATCAAGGGCAGGATTGGTGCGGCAGGCAGGTGAGTTACTTGAATTTCGCAGCGTGCAAACAACCCATACTGATCGTCGCGTTGGCTAAGTTCGGACAGGGTTGTTGATTGTTCACCGGTCTGCTGCTGCAGGCGATAATTGGCGGCGATTCGCAGTTGCACAATTGGACTGAGTGCACGTTTACCGTCGCTCGGATTTGGATTCGAGAGAATACTGAATGCTGTCATCGCATGAGAATTCCAGCGTTCATGCAGCGCTTCTAACGCGTCGGCTGCGCCGCTGGAAAACGGTGTAGTCGTCGGAGCTTGGACCTTTGGCTGCACGGTCAACTGTGAACCTCCTGTTGTCACTACCTCGTTTGGGGTGCCTTGCAACGCCATTTCCTCTGACTGCAGCGAAGCCGTTTTGGCCTTTGTCACTCCAAGGCGATAGAGGCGCGCTTCTGCTGAAGAATAGAACAGAAACAGCATTTCTGCTGCCGTCTGCGCTTCTTCAAACGTCGGATAACGCCGCACAATCTCCTGCTGGATTGCAAGATAGCCTTCCATATTATTCTGCTGCAGATTCAGATCTGCCAGATCCTGCAACTGCTCGAGCGCCAGAGTTACTGGGAGGTCGGTGCCGATATCATGAAGTTGCCCGATTAATGCATCATTTGTTTGATCTGACTGCATGTGACCGTTCAGGGCAGTCGATTCGAGATGCGCTGTCTGCAACGTGGTTTTTAGAATTTCAATCTGCTCACGGCTGCGAAAATCGCAAGCACGGCGGGCATCGGACTTCAGGGTGTCGTCGATACCATCGAATAGATTTGCAATGCTTGTCCTGTCATGCAGATCGGATAATAGTTCGTAGCCAGCTTTGGAATTTGACGCTGGCGCAGCGTCGAGGCGTTGTGCAAAGAGTTTTTGCACGGCCGCGGTGAGTAGGCCGGAGGTGGTGCCCAAGGAGGGGAGCAAATCGTCGTCGCGAAATGTGAGTGCGGCGGATTGATTTTCAGGAACACGGCTCACTACGCGGTCCACTTGCCACGGCGCCAGTTTTAAGCAGGACAATTGAGTTCCATCGGCCTGATCATCAGCCGCAAGGGAAATGGCGAGCGGCATCACATCGCGCAGAATTGCGGCGATCGCGTCGTCATTGGATGCCGGTTCAATCACAATCACTGAAGGCCGCCAGTTGCGAATGTCGCGCGCGATCCGGAGTGGTAGCTGGGTTCGCAACCGACCGTCATTCTGCCGATTCCATTCCGCAATTAGTTGTTCAGACGACCGATGATGTTCGGGTCTGGTGCGGGGAAACATCCAGTGCGAACTCGTCGCATTGCCACCCAGTCTTGTGACGGCTGCCGTGCAGTCATCCGACATCGCAACGCCATCACGCAATGCATCGCCATGCAGACTGAGCGGCTGTGAAAATTGAATCGCGACCGCTCGGATGCCCTGTTCTGCAGACACGTTGGAGAGCAGGTGCCATGCGGCTTTATCGGCATCGGTGATCAGGTTGAGCACCCCCGTTCGGAATCCCGCAGATCGCACGGCCTGCCAAGTGTTTCCACGGTCAGACGAACGGACAATCTGACCGAGACTTCCCACGCCGATTACGTCCGTCTGATTCAAAAACTGCAGACGATTGAGGTGACCACTCAGCGGCAGCGATACTTGTTTCCAGTTTAGCCCGTTGTCCGTTGAATGTAGCAGGCAGGCACCGGGGTTACCGCCGAGCAGGATTGTTGAACCATCATGCGCGACGACGTGGAAATCAAGTAAGTTCGAAACCTCCCGAGGAATCAGGCCAGCCGGTGGTTTCCAAGTCACGCCGCCATCGTTGGTTGTGAGTAAAAAGCCGCCGTCACCCGCAATCCAGCCACAAGCGTGAGTGTCAAACGACACAGCACGGATGGCACGCAGAGTGGGCTCGGGGCGGTTAATGATCACCGCCTGATCGGCCACAACAGCCGCGTAACCTTGATGTTGCCCGACAACAATGCCGTCGGATTCACTCAGAAAGTGAGCCCCCAGCCACGGCCCGCCCGTTTGATCCGACAGAATGGGCGACCATGAGCGACCGCCGTCCGCTGTGCGAAAGATGGCGTGATCATTGCGGTGTCGCATGGGGGCTGTGACAATCACGGCATTCTCGAGCCCGAAATATTGAACATGCAAAATGCCCGGCAACGCGGCTGCTGGCAATGTCAATGTGCTGCGGGCTGCGTCGCCCGTGTGGGCGGTGAGATCCGTCCATGATCTGCCGCCATCGCGTGTGTGCAGCAGCAAGGCAGACTGTGGCGTCGATGTTCCCCGCTGCGTTCTATTACCGGCAACCCATCCGATGCTGTCTGTCAAGAAACATACGGATTTCAAACTGCATTCGAACGGGGTGACTCGTGTGATCCATGTCGCTCCGTCATCTTCGGAAAAACAGATGACGCCTCGCTCGCCGACCGCCCATATCAACGACCCAACATGGCACACATCATTTAGACTGGCATCATTGGCGATCGCAGATGTTCGGGGAATGGCAGCGGAAAAGAAAGCGAGCGCTGGCGAATCGAACTCGATAAGTTCCATCGTTGGAGCCTTAGAATTGCCATTCAACGATACCCGACCTGTTGGCGGTGACGTCGCCTGAGTCGCGTTCGGAGTCTCGCGCTGAGTGTCTTGTTCGATAAATTCTGCGGACTCAGTAGCTGGTTTATTTTTCGCCTTTGTTGCGGCTGGAGGTTTCTTGTTGGGTGCGGGAATTTTAGTGGCCGCTTGAGAGTCTTCAGAGGCGGAGTCATCAACGTCCGGTTCGGACAGATTGAATTTGTCGCCGAAGCCCAGCAAACTCTTTTCTTGAGACGCTGCGTCTGCATTCCTAAAGAACAAACAGGCGACGATTGCAACTATGAAATGCGACAAGCGGCGAGTCATCCGTGACTCCTTTAAGGTGGGATTGGCGTCAGATAACGATAGCCTGACTTTTCTGAGTTTCTGCGGCAAGCCCAAGCTAGCTTTGGCACCTTTCGGATCATGCGTGGTAACCTCGGGGGAATCGCGGCAGCGACAGTTCGCAGCTGGATCATGCCGGCGATCCCCGGGACCAACACGCCTGAATTGCTAACAAATTAAAGATAGGGGCTTTGTGAGATGTGCGTTGTGGTTCTCGTCGCAGAATCTGCCGAAAAGCAGTGTCAAGGTTCGTTGAATGGCATGAATCACATGATATTTGGAAATGCTTCGTATTGACCGGATTTCCGCAGTCTGCGAAAACCCGCCGCACCTTGATTTGCTTCAGGGGCTACATAAACGCAATATCCGCCCCACGGAATCGGGGGCATCAGATTGGCAAAGGAGTGCCCTTACCGTGATGAAAATCGTCGTTGCATTGCTCGCCGCCGCCGCAGTCAATTTTGCTTCCCCGATCCTTGCTCAGGATGCGGCAAAGCCAGCTGCTCCCCCGAAGGATTCTTCCCCGCATCGCGTCGGGCTAGTGGACATGGCGGAAGTTTTTCAAGGCTACAAGAAATTTGAGGACATGCGTGCCGAGCTTCAGGCCGATATCGAAAAGAGTGACGCTGAAGCTAAGTTGATGGTTGAGCGGATGCAGAAGATGCAGCAAGAAATGATCGAATCCAAGTTGGCACCTGGGAGTGTTCAATACGAACAGGGCGAAAAAGCTCTGCTAGACGCCAAAGGTGAATTTGAAGCCTTCCGCGCTGCCACGCAGCGTAAGCTAGCACGTCGTGAATCAGAGATGTTCAAAGTGATCTATTCAGACACGACGAGCATGGTGAAAAAGTATGCTGAGTTCGCCAAGTTCACTGTAGTGATTCGTTTTGATCGCAAGGACATTAACGATGAGACGGCACCCTCAGAAGCTGTGCAACGCATGAACAAGCAAGTTGTCTTTCATCGTGCGGAAGACGATATTACGGATGTGGTGTTGCAGACATTGAATAAGCAGTACGAATCAACTGCAGGCTCACGGCCCCCTGTGAAAGGTGCCTCCCTGACCGACGAAGGGCGTGCACCAGCTCTTAAGTAAACGTGTTGTGGGGCGACGGTCACGTGAATTAAAAAAATCGCCGGCAGTAGAATCCTCCCGGATTTCCGCTGCCGGTTTTATGTTGAATTTTAGGGGGAAGCCAGCTCATGGGTTTTCAAGAGACTCACCGCTCGCAACAGCAGACACTCTCACGTCCAGCGTTGATCGCAGGCCAAGGACTTTTCCACGGAATTGACGTCAAGGTCCGTCTGTGTCCGGCAGATCCAGGCACGGGCATCGTCTTTCGGCGTGTGGACTTGAAGGATCGGCCGCAAGTCGCCGCGCATGTTGATAATGTCAAATCTGCCGCCCGCCGGACGGTGCTTGCATCACGGAGCGGAGCGATTGTCGAAACTGTAGAACACCTCATGGCTGCGTTGGCGGGTTTGCAGGTCGATAACTGTCTGATCGAGATCGATTCGATTGAAGTACCGGCAGTTGATGGATCGAGCATGCCGTTCTGCGAAGCAATTCTTGCTGCGGGATTGAGTCAACAATCAACACCTCGCATGCGACTGTCGGTTGCAGAATCCCAAGGCGTCAACGATCGTGCCGGTGAGCAGTGGATAGAAGTGATCCCCGCGTGTCATGGAAACACAACCATCGATTATCGCCTAGATTACGGTCCTGAGGCCGTGATTGCGTCGCAGTCATTTTCGGTAGAACTGACACCTGAAGCCTTTCTCCGAGACATCGCCGCAGCCCGGACGTTTGTGTTACAGGATGAAGTTTCGGCATTGCAGCAAATGGGATTTGGAAGACATTTGACTGGTCGCGACTTGGTTGTGTTCGACGCCGACGGTTCTGTCGTAGATAACAAACTACGTTGGCAAGATGAACCTGTCCGCCACAAGATTTTGGACTGCATTGGTGATCTCGCTTTAAGTGGTTGTGTCTTTGTGGGACGCGTGGTCGCTCGCCGAAGTGGCCACAAATTGAATCATGTTATGGCAAAGACGTTGTCTACGATTGATGTATGCGGGGCTTTGTTAGAGCGGGCTGCTTAATCTCTGGCAGCCCCAAAACGTCGATTAAACTCAAGAAACGGATTTCTTTCGAATTTCAGCGATCAGGATGATCTCTATGGAAACAAGAATTTCCCCGATGTCGCAGGTTGATCCCGCCGCCAAAATTGGAGACGGGGTTGTCATCGGACCGTTCTGTGTTGTCGGTCCGAACGTCACACTTGGCAATGGCACAGAACTGAAGAGCCATGTCGCGATGATTGGTCGAACAACAGTTGGCAGTGACAACTGCTTCTGGCCAAATTCTGTGATTGGGGGCGATCCCCAAGACGTCAGTTGGCAGGATTCCGACACGGAAATCGTGATCGGCGACAACAATTGTTTCCGCGAAGGTGTAACGGTCAATCGCGGTGCCGAAAAAGAAGACGGGATCACCCGTATCGGAAACCACAATCTGTTTATGGCGAATAGTCACATCGCACACAACTGCCGGATTTTCAACAACGTCATTCTGGTGAATGGTGTGTTGCTCGGCGGACATGTGCATGTTCACGATGGCGCGATCGTGTCTGGCAATTCGGTGGTGCATCACTTTTCGACAGTTGGCCGTCTGAGTTTCATAAGCGGAGGTTGTCGTGTTCCGCATGATATACCGCCATTCATGTTAGCAGCAGGCAGCGATAATCCTGAACTGAAAACCATCAATATTGTAGGCATGCGTCGCGCCGGGATCTCGAATTCCACAATCGAAGTGGTCAAAGAAGCATTTCGCCTTTTGTATCGTCGTAATCGTCCCTTGAGTGAGGTTCATCAACATTTTGATGAGACACTCGAAGGCGTAATTCCGATGGAACTGTCATTGCTCTTGACGTTTATCGAAAATCAACGTGCGGGGAAACTGGGACGGGCTCGTGAAGCGGTTCGTCAGAAAGCAGTTGCTGCCGAAACACAGAAACACACCTCACAGGAACGTAAGGTCGCATGAATCGAGTTAAGTTGGCAGTCGTTGGTGTTGGAGCCCTTGGGCAACACCACGCTCGAATTCTTTCCACAATGCCTGACGTACACTTGGTGGGTGTTGTCGATTCCCGCGAACAGCAAGGGCGGCAGATTGCCGCGAAGCACGGCACGCAGTGGTTTGCGTCTCCCGCTCAGATTCTGCCGCTCGTGCAGGGCGTGATCATTGCTGTTCCCACAATTTTCCATCAGGATGTCGGCCTTCCGTTTTTGGAAGCCGGAATTGCCGTACTGATGGAAAAACCACTTGCCCACAGTCTTCAGGCCGCGCAGACAATGCAGCGGATGGCCGTGTTTCGCCGTTCAATTCTCCAGGTTGGCCATGTCGAACGTTTTAATCCAGCGTTCGAGTTACTGCAGGAGAAAATTGAGCGTCCACTCTATATCCGTGCGCAACGACTCAGTCCCTATACGTTTCGTTCGACGGATATTGGCGTTGTGCACGATCTGATGATTCACGATATCGATCTGGTGTTGGCGTTGACCGGTGATCCAATTGTCAGTGTCGATACTTTTGGTGCGGTAACATTCGGGCCACACGAGGACATGGCTGTGGCGCGCCTGAAGACATCCTCCGGAATTATCGCGGATATTACTGCCAGTCGCATGAGTCCCGTGGCTGAACGGACAATTCAGGTTTTTTCCACAAACGGCTGCGTGACTGCGGATCTGAATCAACGCACCGTCAGTCGCTGGCAGCCCGTCGCTCCGTTGGCTGCAAATCCGAGTTTGGTTCATGACATCATCGCTGCAACCCCAGATCCAACGACACTCAAAAATGAAGTTTTCCAAAAGTGGATTACAAATGAAACGTGGCAGGCTTCGAGTGTGGATGCGCTCACAGCCGAGTTAACGGATTTTGTACGTTGTATCCGCACAGATGGTCGGCCGCGAGTTTCCGGTGAAGACGCGGTGCGAGCTCTGGAGGTTGCCGATCGCATTTTGGCTGGAATCGCGAAGTGGTCTTGGCAGGATAAATTGCCAAATCGGGACGCAGCAAAAGTAGCGTAGCTGTAGGCCACGCTCAGAATGCCTGTCTAGCCGACTCTCAAGCTGGACATTGGCGTCGCTTTAGCAACGTGCCTCAAGTTCCTGATTGATGATGAGAATGACATGGGTAGTTGCGCGTATGCAGATCGCAGAAGCGATATACTCCGACGCGGTGCCACATTCACTCAATCCATCAGGAGAAATCATAAATGCCTCGTCACGATGAACGGGCGATCGATCAATTACGCCCCGTGCGAATTCAACGCGGGTTTGTGAAGACGGCAGCCGCCAGCGTCTTGATTGAAGCTGGGAACACGATGGTGCTGTGTACGGCGAGTCTGGAGCGCACTTTGCCACCGTGGCGGAAGCCACGGAAAGAGGGCGATATCGCGTTGGGATGGGTCACGGCTGAATACAACATGCTGCCCGGCAGTACGACGCCTCGGAAGCAGCGTGACCGCAGCAAAGTGGACGGTCGAACCACTGAGATTCAGCGACTCATCGGACGATGCTTGCGTGCCGTTGTGGATTTTGCCGCGTTAGGTGAAAACACAATTACGATTGATTGCGACGTTCTCCAAGCCGATGGGGGCACTCGGACAGCCAGTATCACGGGCGGGTTTATTGCCCTAGCCGACGTCATCTATCAACTCGCGTTGCCACGTCCTGTGCTGCTGGACACAGTCGCGGCAATCAGTGTGGGCGTTGTCAACGGTGCTTCTGTGCTGGATCTAGACTACCAAGAAGACAGTACCGCCGAGGTTGACATGAACGTGGTTATGACCGGTTCCGGCAAGTTCATCGAGGTGCAGGGGACGGCTGAAGGGTCGCCGTTCAGCGAAGAAGTTTTGCAGCAATTGCTGGCTGTCGGAAAATCTGGCATTCGCGAGCTGACGGAACTGCAGCGTGAGTCGCTGGGCGTGGCATGGCCAGCCACTGCAAGTGCGTCCTGATCGAATCATCCCCAGCGTGATGTCAGAAATCAGGCTTTAATTGGGACCGTTTTGCCGCGACATCTTCTCGCGATGAAACAGGGTTCGTTAAAAGTCGTGGCAATCGACCCGAACGGTGTTGAAGACGAGGTCTAATCACCACCATCCAAAATTTGGCATCGCGCGAACGATCATTCTTGGTGAGTTGGGGAAAGTGAATGTCGCTCCATTAAATGATGCGTGTAGAAGACGAAGGGTTTTTTGGATGATGCTGAATGGATTGGGGGCCCAGAGCCACGGGATTGTCTCAATTTTGTTGTCTTCTTTAATGTTTGCCTGCGGGTGACAGTCGTGTCAAGGGAGAGCGCCTGCCGAACAGTCGAACGTCTAATGCATCCGCGGGCACTGTGTCGGCGGCACAGGGCTCCGCATTCGTTCTACTTTCCAGAACGGAAGTACGAACATGCTTTTGACACGATTAAAGTTGCGTATTCGACGAGTGCCACGATGCTGGCTAGAAAGTCGCATCAGAAGATTCGGTAGTTTTTCAGGGCAGTTTTTTCTAGCATCTTCTAGGATGCAAGAAAATCATATGCGGGAGGACTCCGCAAAACGTGGATTAGATTTTCTTATCTGACATCAAGTGCGACCGAACCGTGCGGAAAATCACGATAGGATTCGCCATCCATCATTTCCGGGTTTTCTTAGGTTAAATCTGAATGAAGCTCACATTTTTGGGTGCTGCTGGCGAAGTCACCGGAAGTCAGCATTTAATCGAAACCTCAACGGCGAGAATTCTGCTGGATTGCGGTCTGTTTCAGGGCCGTTCCGATGAGACGCTACCAAAGAACGAAAACTTTCGCTGCACACCGCAGAAACTGGATCTGGTAATTCTGTCACATGCTCACATCGATCACTGCGGCAGGCTTCCGGCATTGTGCAAAGCTGGTTATCGCGGACCGATCGTCAGCAGTCATGCCACAGCCGACATCGCCGCCATCATGCTCCGGGACAGCGCGCATATTCAGCAGGAGGATGCCCGGTATCGACATAAGAAGAAACTCGGCCACGGCGGCGAGGCAGAAAAGCCGCTCTACACGCTCGACGACGTGCGCAGAATGTCGGAACAGTTTGAGCCGATTGCTGTTCATGAGTGGAAGCAGGTGCATGAAGGCGTGCGCGTGCGTCTGCATCATGCCGGACATATTCTGGGCGCATCTGTGGTCGAACTGGAACTGCTTGATGAAGGCGAAATCAAACGTGTCGTGTTCACCGGCGATCTCGGACGCCGCAATCAGCCGATTCTGCACGACCCGGAAACCGTCGGCCGCTGCGATGTGCTGATTTCAGAATCCACATACGCCAACAAACTGCATCCGGATTCAGGCGACGTGAAGGCCGAATTGCATCGCGTGATCTGCGAGGCCTCTGTGCGCCACGGAAAGGTCATCGTGCCCGCCTTCAGCCTAGGTCGGACTCAAATGCTGGTCTATCTGCTCAATGAACTCCGCAACGAAAATGCGATGTGCCGGGTGCCGGTCTTTGTGGACAGCCCGCTCGCCACCAGACTGACGGAGGCTCATCGGGAACATGGCGATGATATGCATGGCGACGTTCAGAAGACACTTAAATATGATGATGACGTATTCAGCTTCGAAGGCCTGACGTACGTTCAGTCGCAGCATGAAAGCATCGCGCTCAATCATCGCAAAGGGCCGTTCGTGGTCATCGCCGCAGGTGGGATGTGTGAAAACGGGCGCGTGGTGCATCATTTGAAAAACGCGGTGACCGATCCTGCGAATACCATCATGATTATCGGGTTTCAGGCGGAACACACGTTGGGTCGGCAGATCGTAGATCGACGTCCAGAACTTAATATCCTGGGACGACGGTATCCCTTGCATGCCCGCGTAGAAATCGTCAACGGTCTATCCGCGCACGCGGATGCCACTGATTTTCAGTGGTGGTTTGGTGCCCTTCAGAAACAAGGGGGGGCTGGACAGATCTTCCTCGTGCATGGTGAAGACAAGAGTCTAGCTGCCATGGCGAAGCTTACGGAAGAATGTGCGGATCTGCCGCCTGTTATTCCAAAATTCGGTGAATCGTTTGACCTCTAGCAAGTCCTCCAGTCGATCGGGCTGATGCGTAGGCATGAATGAGCAGTGGTCTATTTTTAATCCAGCACCAGCGCATGAAACTTTCGCAACTCTTCTGCCGGAAGTTTGATCACACGTCGATCATACGTCATCAGGCCGTTGATTTCTGTTTCGACATCAGTCGTCTGCGTGTAAACGCCGGCAGCGATGCCTTTGGATTTCAGGTCGGCAAGTTTTTCGCACGAGATCTGATAGCGGTATTTGAGTTCATCAAGAGTTTTCGGCAAATCGCCGTAGCCTCAGATCGCGTCAGTTTCCGCCGAAAGATGCCCTTTGGTAGGGAAACCGTGACCACCAAATTCGCCGACAACCGTAAGCGTCCGGGGAACCCATGTGGTCCGGCGGCGTTCCATCGACAGGCAGTTGATTGGCCAATGACATTCCGAGTTCACGAAACTCGGGCCCGGTGAGAATTGATGCATCCGTGAAGTCCGGCACATCGACTCCACATGCGGCGCACGTGCAGGCGTACTTTTTCAGATGATGGTTGTGAACCTGCAGTTGTCCCGTCACAAAGTCCAGGCCCCGACTGATCTCTTCGCCAATGCCTTTTTTCTCACGTTCGCACTCACCGCAGACTTTCTCTTCCGGCGACACATCGTGATCATGCTCGATTTGCGGAAGCGCATCCAGGCACAGCTTTCTGTCGGCACGCTTCTTTCGACGACGGGCAGCTTTTTCCTCAGCGGCCGCAGCCTGTCCGCGTCTTAAGCAATGGCAGGGACGTCGCTGCTGGCCGGGGATTGCTCTGCGGAAGGCTGGGGCTCGGCGAACAACGCGCCCATTTCAAACCGATGCTGCTGCTTTGCGTCAGCAACGTGCCGTTCCCCTTTGGTTGTCCGGCTGGAATTTTTTGAATTTTGAAAACCGGCAAAGCTGGTAATGCCTATGCCCATGTGTGACAAACGTTGTGACTGGCTGCCTCTTATTATGATTATTTGCTTTTCCAAACCTTGGTCCGAGTACTTTCTCGCTCACAGAGTAGGGTGACCGCTCTAATGTGGGTTGCGTGGCATCATCGAAGCTGAATAATCGAATTGCGGAAAAATTCTCTTGCGACTGATTGCCACAGGAATCTCCAGCAATAAAAACAGTTCCTGCTGAAACTCCGAGCGAGCGACACCTTGAGTGAATCACAGCAACTTTTGCGGCAGTGGAAACTTCTTCGGATGCTTGCGGAATCCCGCGCGGGAATTGCACTGGCCGAACTGGCTATGGTGTTTGAAGTTTCAAATCGCTCAATCCGGCGGGATCTGGCGGTCCTGCAGACTGCGGGCTTTCAGATTCAGGAGTTAGTTGGCCACCGAGGACGAAAACGATGGAAGATGACACCGTTTTCCGAGCAAACGGGATTTACGGTCACCGAGTTACTCTCGGTTTACATGGCTCAAAGGTTTCTTGACCCATTGGCTGGGACACCATTCTGGGCGGGTATGCATCGAGTTCTCTGGAAGATTCGAGGTGCCTTGGGCGACCAGGCAATCCGTTACCTGCACAAACTTTCCGGGTCATTGCACGCGACTTCCGTGGGAGCAAGCGACTACAGCAAACGAGGCGAATTGATCGACAGCCTGATGCTGGCGATTGAGGATCATCTGATTACGCTGATTACGTATCAATCAGATCAGTCCACGGAACCGGTGGAGCAGGAAGTTTATCCACAGGGCTTTGTCTTTCATCGGGGCAGCCTCTATCTGATCGCTTGGTCAAGTCGACGAGCCGAAATCAGAACCTTCAAGATGGACCGCATTGACGATGTGCACGTCACAAAGATTCCAGCCGCTGTGCCTCAGGACTTTGATCTTGAAAACTGGCTGGAACACAGCTTTGGGGTATTTCGCAGTGGCAACATGAGCCTTCAAACAATTCGAGTTCGGTTCAGCAGAGAATCCGCTCGGTATGTTCGAGAATCGAATTGGCACAAGAGTCAGACATTGTCGCCTCAGAATGACGGATCTCTGATCGCAGAATTTCAACTGACGGACACTCAGGAAATCAAACGCTGGATCATGAGTTTCGGGCCATCGGCCACGGTTCTGGAACCACCGGAACTTGCCGAGGAAATCTGCTGCGATCTGACACGAATGCTCGCAGCCTACGCTGATTCACCCGCATAGTGCCATTCGCCCCCTCCCGGCGAGCGGCTGGGCGTCAGCCCTCCGTGTACTCTTCATTTTTCTTCTGCAAACGTGATATTCCCCGGCTTCACATCCGTCAGATAAATCCCCATCTTGGCGAAATGGGCCATGATGTTCGGGACGATCTTCCATCGTTCCTCACCGAACTGTTCCAAACTTCTCAGCCTGCCATTCTTCCATCACGTCATCCGGATAATCGGGCCGCCGGTCAAGGTAGGCACCGGCAAAGTCCAGCACAAACGGAGGTGAGACGATACCCATTTCGACGACCCACAAACGATCGTCATGGTGAATCAACTGGGGAACGGCGAATCCAACAACATCCACAACCGATTGAGATCGCAGTCGGAGGTAAACATCACGTTCGCGTTCGTACAGCCGTTGAAATCGCAATACCTTGAAGGCAGATTGTCGTTCTGTGGCAAACACGCTACCATCGTAGCCGTAGCCAAGCTGGCCGATCAAAGTCCGGCCATTCTCCGCGGCAAACAGATTCGCTCGTTCCCAAATTTCTTCACGCCAGTCTTCCATGATCGCAGCATCGCAAAACGGATCCAATTCTGCCAGAGTAGAAATGACTCTGACCGTTGACGGTGTGCAATTTGAGATTGCTCAGGCAACGCCCACGCATCTTTATTTGCGAACTCCCGCTGAAATCAGAACGGGAACCGGAGAACTGGCAATTTCGATCGATGGATCAGTCACCCGACAGCATGTGCAAATCCTGAATGATGCTGAGCCAGTTTCTCCCGCCGTGCCATTTCGGCGCGTCGGTCATACCCCACGCGGTCATGAGTGAAAGAATTGGCGAGCGGCATGCGTCAGCTTGCCGGTACAAAAGCGAGGTATCGGAGGGCTCATGCCACTCGGCTCGCCGGATTCATTTCTGACGTCCGAGAACATAGAACCAATTCGCCCCGCCTTCGAGCATCGGGGCACAATGGATTCCAGTCAATCCGGTTCACTGAGCCTTCGTCAATTCAGCTCGCAGACTCAAGCCCAATGCAACCGCGTATCGCTGCAGTGTCAGCATCGTGGGATTTGATGTCGCATCATTCTCCAGACGACTCAACACAGACCGACGAATCCCTGTCAGTTCTTCCACGTCAGCCAGCGACAAAGCCTGCCGTTCTCGTTCGGCCTTCAAGTTTGCAATGAGCACATCCACAACCTGCCGCGTTTCCTGCCATGCATTTCTCGCTTCACGAGCCTGCTCAAGAATGCTCTCCTTCTCGGCCTCAACATCCGCGCGAGCCGCGCGAAGGATTTCGCGTTCGGTTACAGTCAATTCGCGAACTATTCGATGTGGCGTTCGGTCAGTCATCTCTACTTCACGCGGTCAGGAATGATGCCCTGCGTTATCAGCCGGAACGCATTAGCGTCCGGTTTAGGTCCGCATGCAATGCAAGAACCGGGTGCTAACGGTCTGTTGATTTAGTGATTATTGGGGCTCAGAGTCATACTAACCCGAAGCGCCAGCGAGGAATTCAGCCGTTTCTGCCTCGCTGGCGCTTCGGGTTGGTATTAAAGCTAACGCACTCCGGCTGATACCTCGTTCTCAGCCGCGCGCAGTATAGTTTCAGCGGGCCGACAAAAATGGAAGGCGTCTGAGGCAAGTCTGATTCAGTCTTGCATGAGGCGCATGGCGTCTTGTCCCAGTCGCTGAACGCTATTATGCAATGGCCCGAGTCATAGTCAATGATGCAATCTCGCAGCCAGCAATTTGGGCGTAGCGGGCGAATCAATCCTGCGTTTGAGCCACGAATGTGGCGGCAGGTTGTAGCCACGGGCGCGAGCCCGTGGTAAAAAATACAGGTGATTTCAAGTCCTGAAAGGACGACATGCGACAACCCTGTCGCAATTCCTGTCGTCCCCTCCTAAATCGAGATGACATCGATTAACACACCCTCTGGAAGCGACTCTTCATCCTCCGGTGAATCCAAATAAAGTTCAATCGCCTCTCGAATATTCACAACGGCCACATCCCGCGATTCACCTTCAGAGATGCACCCCGGCAATGCTGGCACATGAACGGTGTAGCCGCCTTCGTCAGAAGGTTCCAGAACGATTCGCAGTCGCATAACACGCCTCGCGTGGAAAGGAGTTTCAACGGGGCCGTCGTCTTTCAACAACGGAGTCAATTTTCAAGACTGGTCGGCAGAGTTCGGACACTCGATAGCGCGCAGTTATCCTGCGAGGCGTTAACGCAATGTCAATTTCACGGCTCAGCGACAGATGAAGTGCGCGGCACACTCAAGTCGATGTGCCTGCGATTCATCCTGAAAGGATGCCAGAAATTAGCCGGTGGTCGCCGGCAGGCGCACCACCGGTCCATGAAACAAGGACACACGCATCCTGAAGGGATACCAGAAGCAACGCATCTGGCACCCCTTGTCAGGGTGCGAGCCCAATTTTATGCACGGATCGGTGGTGGCGCTTTGCTTACCACCGGCTAATTTCTTAAACCGCTTCGCGGTGAATCACAAGCAACGTCACGAAAACGAACAAACAGCAAAATCTAATTCCGAGCGAACTCGCGCACACGATTCGTCGATGAACCGAAAATTTTTCAGGCCTGACATCATTTGTCAGGGCAACGCTGTAGATTTCCGTCTCCCGTGCTCAACATGCAACTGGGGATGTCACAGTCCCACAGCATGTGCGAAGCAGGCAAATCCCTGAGTACGGTTGCCATTCGTTGTCAGTTCCGGACACTACGTCCACTTTCCAACCTTGTGTCGTTAGCAATTGTTGAGCGGTTCAATATGAAGACGTTGGACTTGATTTTTCAAAAGCTGACTGGAAACTCGCCGTTTCCATGGCAGAAAGCGTTGTATCAACGCTTCATCGGCGAGAAGCCAGGCGGGATTCCAACTTCGTGCAATTTGCCAACGGGACTCGGGAAGACATCCGTCGTGGCTGTTTGGCTGATCGCGCTCGCGCAATGTCCTGACCGAATTCCGCGACGTCTCGTCTACGTCGTCAATCGCAGAACTGTGGTTGATCAGACGACGACAGAGGTTCAAAAGTATCGCAAAGCCCTCGAATCCGATGCTCTGAAAGGCATCCGCGAGGCACTCACCAAATTGTGTGCCTTGCATCTCAGTGACGGCGAGTCGTCCACACCGCTGGCACTCAGCACACTTCGTGGTCAGTTCGCTGATAATCGCGAATGGTCCGCCGATCCGGCTCGCCCGGCGGTCATCGTGGGCACGGTGGACATGATTGGCAGCCGACTGCTCTTCAGTGGTTACGGCATCGGCTTCAAGGGCAAGCCGCTTCAAGCGGGTTTTCTCGGTCAAGACGTGCTGCTGGTTCACGATGAAGCTCACTTGGAACCCGCGTTTCAGCAGTTGCTGATCGGAATTGAGGAAGAACAGCAGCGAAGCAATGAGTTCGGAAAGTTCAGGGTGATGGAACTGTCCGCCACGTCGCGGGGAGTCGGAGAAGTCTTCAGCCTGACTGACGAAGACCGGGCGAACAGTGAGGTAACGAAACGGATCGAAGCCAAGAAGTTGGTCACGCTTCACAAACTGGACGACGAGAAAAAGTTGGCGGACCGCATCGTCGAACTTGCACAAGGCGGACATACGAACGACCGGGCAGTGCTGGTGTTCGTTCGCAAAGTGGATGATGTCGAAAAGATCGTGAATAAGCTTCCGAAGGGGGCTGTGCAACAAATAACCGGCACACTTCGTGGCTTCGAACGCGATCGCATGGCTGATCCTCGCTTGAAAGATGGCTGTCCAATCTTCGCGAGATTTCTGAAGCCTCCCAAACCCGACGCGGATGAATCCGAGCGTTGGAAGGTGGAGCCAAAGGCTGGCACAGTCTATCTCGTTTGCACTTCGGCAGGTGAAGTCGGCGTGAACATCTCCGCTGATCACATGGTGTGCGATCTCTCAACCTTCGAGAGCATGGCTCAGCGGTTCGGGCGAGTCAATCGCTTTGGTGAACGGGATGACACACAGATTCACGTTTTGCATCCAAAAGAGTTCGACGAAACGAACGACTTCGATTCACGAAGAGCCAAGACTCTCAAGCTGCTTGGCGACTTGAACGGCAATGGAAGTCCGAAGGCTCTCGGCGAGCTTGACCATGAAGAGCGACTCGCTGCCTTCGCGCCGACTCCCACAATTCTGCCGACCACTGACATCCTGTTCGATGCCTGGGCGTTGACAACGATTCGCGGAAAAATGCCTGGACGGCCTCCCGTCGAACCGTATCTGCACGGCATCAGCGGATGGGAACCGCCGGAGACGCATGTGGCCTGGCGCGAGGAAGTCGGCATCATCACTGGCGAGTTGTTGAAACTGTACAAGCCAGAAGACTTGACAGAACTGCTCGAAGACTACCCACTCAAGCCGCACGAGTTGCTGCGAGACAACTGCAGCCGCGTGTTCGACCGATTGAAGAAGCTCAAGGCAGATCCTGAATCTCCGGTCTGGCTTATCTCCGATGACAACTCTGTGAAAGTTACGACTCTGAAGGCGATCAGAGAAGGGGACAAGGAAGAACTGAGCTACAAGACGGTCTTGCTTCCACCGTCCGCAGGAGGACTCGACAACGGATTACTGACGTCAACTTCGACTTCGGCGAACGATGTCGCGGATGAATTGTATGACGAAAAAAATCGGCAACGACGCATCCGGCTTTGGGACATCGGAGATCCACCCGATGGAATGCGGTGGATTCGCACAATCAACTTGCAATCAACATCGGATGACGAGGACGCTGAGCCGCGTCAGTGGTTCTGGTACGAGCGAATGACAAGCGGCGATGGCGATGGTTCTAAAGCGAGCAAACGACCGATTTCCTGGCAGCATCACACAGACGACGTCACTACAAACGCGAAACGGATCGTTGGTTCATTGCCGCTCACGGCAGAATTGAAACAGGCCATCGAGTTCGCTGCGAAGTTCCATGATCTCGGCAAGAAACGAGTGCTCTGGCAACGCAGCATCGGCAATCCAACGCCGACGAACTGGCTGGCCAAGTCCGGCGGAAAAATGAAGGCGCGAGAATTGGGCGACACCTATCGTCACGAGTTCGGTTCGCTCGTCGATGTTTTGGACCTGAAGCAACCACACTTCGCCGAGTTCAAGGCTTTGAGCGAAGACATGCGGGAAGTGGTCTTGCACCTCATCGCCGTCCACCACGGATTCGGTCGCCCGCACTTCCCAACAGACTATGCATTCGACCCCGAACCGAAAGGCGTCAACGTCGAACACCTCGCAACCCAAGTCCCGCAGCGGTTTGCTCGCCTACAACGCACGTACGGTCGCTGGGGACTGGCGTATCTGGAATCGATTCTTCGCGCGGCTGACTGGGCGGCCAGTGCGAATCCAACGGACGAAGGGTTCGTGGAGGAAAGCGTATGAGATCACGATCATCAGAGTCACGACAGAATTGTTCGACGCAAGTTTTTGAACTGCGCAAACGCTTTGTCAAAAGTCACCATCTCGAAATCGGCTGCCACAGCAAAGGCTGCCAAATAGGCGTCGGTCCATACATTGGTGGAAAAGGTCTGAAGCTGAGAGAATTTTCGCAGTTGTTCCTCAATCAGATCCGGTTCTTCAGCGAAGCCAATTCGTTCGTCCGACAACAATTCGTCGTAGATTCGCCACGCCTGGTTCATCGGTACGGCTTCCGTCGGAAACGCTTTGAGATTCGTCGCCAGTCGCAGCAATCCCAATTGCGTTGCGTGACGCGACAAAAAACGACGCTGCGAGGTGCGACCGATTGCATCCAAATTCTTGCCGAAGCGTGACACTTATGCGATCGGAATGCCAGTGCCAGCCAGAAATTCACATCGGGCAGGAACAT
>Ga0209553_1000106_pt1 | contig 39344 bp, 36 predicted proteins | sample LauGreFBDMM110DN_2_FD_188217 | JGI IMG/M metagenome (GOLD analysis project Ga0209553, IMG submission 188217) | Freshwater lake microbial communities from Lake Michigan, USA - Fa13.BD.MM110.DN (SPAdes) (version 2) | ecosystem: Environmental > Aquatic > Freshwater > Lake | place: Lake Michigan...
CCTTGGAACCTTCCAGCTATGCCGCTTTTTTCGAAGGGCCGAAACAGGGCAGCTGGCGTTCATTGAAATAATCCACAATGCCAGCAACTAAAGGTGCCTCAGGTCCCACTATAGTGAGCGCAATATCCTGCAAGTCAACGAAGTCAGCCAGTGCTTCGAAATTCATTGGATCAATCGCGACATTTTCGAGTTTTGCTTCACGTGCAGTGCCGGCATTCCCCGGGGCCACATACACCTTCTCGACCGTAGCTGACTGGGCAGCACGCCAGGCCAGGGAATGTTCGCGACCACCACTGCCGATGATTAACAATTTCATTATCGAGCCCTAGTGTCGGAAGTGACGCACGCCAGTGAAAACCATGGCGATATTGGCTTCGTTGGCGGCGGCGATCACTTCATTGTCGCGCATGGAGCCGCCGGGCTGAATGACTGCGGTAATGCCCGCAGCTGCAGCGGCGTCGATGCCATCACGGAATGGGAAGAACGCATCTGAAGCCATTACGGAACCCGGTACTACCAGTTTTTCGTCGGCGGCCTTGATGCCGGCAATCTTCGCGCTATAGACGCGGCTCATCTGACCCGCACCAATACCGATTGTTTGTTGATTCTTGCAATAGACAATGGCATTGGATTTCACGAACTGGGCCACTGACCAGGCGAACATGAGATCTTGCAATTCCGCGGCAGTGGGCGCGCGCGCGGTCACCAGCTTGAGGTCTTCGCGAGTGATGGCATGTATATCCCGGTCCTGCACCAGCAAACCGCCATTGACACGTTTAAAGTCAAAGTCCGCCACGCGCTGGTCGCTCCACTGCCCGCAGCTCAATACCCGCACATTCTGTTTGCTGGCAGTTACTGCGAGTGCCTCGGTGCTAATCGACGGTGCGATAATGACTTCGGTAAATTGCTGTTCGACGATGCGTTTTGCAGTGGCAGCGTCCAATTCGCGATTAAAGGCGATGATGCCGCCGAAGGCAGAAGTGGGATCAGTCTGAAACGCCAGTTCATAGGCGTGCAGGATAGAGTCGGCAATGGCGACCCCACAGGGGTTGGCATGTTTCACAATCACGCAGGCGGGTGCGCTGAATGATTTTACACATTCGAGCGCGGCATCAGTGTCCGCAATATTGTTATAGGAAAGTTCCTTGCCTTGTAACTGGCTGGCCGTGCTGATGCTCGCTTCAGTCGGGTTTTTTTCGGTGTAGAACGCAGCACTCTGATGCGGGTTCTCGCCGTAACGCAGCGTCTGTTTCAAATGGAACTGGGCATTATAAGTGCGGGCGAACGGGGCATCTGCATTTGCCTCCAGTTTCGCTCCCAGATAGTTGGCAATGGCCCCGTCATAGGCAGCGGTATGCTCGAAAGTCTTCACGGCCAGGTCGAAGCGCTGCTTCTGGTCGAGGCAGCTATTGTTGTTCTGCAGGGACTTGATAATGCCGGCATAGTCCTCCGGGTTGACGACCACAGCAACGAAGCGATTATTCTTGGCGGCGGCGCGCAACATGGTGGGGCCGCCAATATCGATGTTTTCTATTGCTGTGGGCAGGTCGCAATCCGGTTTCGCCACTGTCGCTTCGAATGGATACAGGTTGACGACAACCAGATCGATCGGTGGAATGTCATGTTCCTGCATGATCTGCTGATCCAGATCGCGGCGCGCGAGAATGCCACCGTGCACTTTTGGGTGCAGGGTCTTGACGCGACCATCCATCATTTCCGGAAAACCGGTGTACGCGGAAATCTCGATGGCTGGAATGCCTTCAGCCGTGAGCAGCTTGTAGGTGCCACCCGTAGACAGGATTTCAATATTCAATTGCTGCAAGGCTTTAGCGAAAGCAACGATGCCAGATTTGTCGGAAACACTGATCAATGCCCGACGAATGGCAACAGATTGTTCTGATGTCATAATAATTGTTACGTGTTAGATGTTAGCGAAAAACCAAATCCGCGAAAGACTCAATTGGTTGAGATCGGGGATGCCTGATTGAGGATAATGCTTTTTAATTCTATAAATATTTTTAGTAATTACACCGGTTTGCATTGCAGCTGCGTATTAATTCAGAGCATTCCGTATTGCTTTAATTTGGTGCGTAGCGTACCACGGTTAAGTCCCAGCAAGATAGACGCCTTGCTCTGGTTGTTGCCGGTATAGCGCATCACCGCCTGCATGAGTGGGGCTTCAACTTCTGACATGACCATCTGGTAAAGATCAGTGACGGGTGCATCTTCGAGATGCTGAAAATAACGAAACAGAGCCTTGTCGACTTCGGTGCGCAGACTGGTTTCCTGTGGTGTCACTGTTTCCGTTTGTTCCGGTGAATGAAAGCCATTCAATGTGGTCACTTCATCAAATTTGTTCATGCCGCGATGGCCCCCTTTGCCATGTTTAAATATTCCGGATCTGTCATGCGGTCGCAGATCAGGCGGTCGCAGAAGAGCTGAATCTGCTCAAGCTGGCCAATTGGTGTTGCGCACAGGTTGAATTTTTGCAAAAAACTATTGGCACCGGGTAAGCCTTTGACATATCCGGCGACATGTTTACGCGTGTACCACACACCTTTTACTTCACCGTAGAATGCATGCAAGCGTGTGAGATGGGTGCTGATTATATCCCGGCGCTGCTCAATGCTCAGTGGCGGTAATTCGCAACCGGTGGCCAGAAAGGCGGCAATTTCGTTGAATATCCAGGGTCGACCCTGGGCCGCGCGCCCGATCATCAGGCCATCGACAGCGGTGTGCTGCAATACCTGCGCAGCCTTCTGCGGCGAATCGATATCGCCATTGGCAATGACCGGAATGCGGACTGCTGCTTTTATCGCAGCTATGGTGTCGTATTCGGCAGTACCGAGAAACCGGCAGGCGCGTGTGCGGCCGTGCACTGTGAGCAATTGAATACCGTAGTCTTCAGCAATCTGTGCCACTTCAATTCCATTGCGGGATTGCGGACACCAGCCTGTGCGTATCTTCAGAGTTACCGGTACCGTCACCGCCGCTACCACCGCCTTGATGATTTCCCGTACCAACTGGATGTCCTTGAGCAAGGCTGATCCGGCGGCTTTCTTCAATACTTTCTTGGCCGGGCAGCCCATATTAATGTCAATGGCATCTGCGCCCAGAGCTACATTCATGCTTGCTGCTTGCGCCATCTGAGTCGGGTCAGAACCGGCAATCTGTACAACCTGGGGTGAACTGATGCGAGGTTTTACTTGTTTGAGGCGGTTACGTTCGTTCGACCATAACTCGGAATTACTCGTGAGCATCTCACCAACCGTCAGGCCGGCGCCGAGTTGTGAGCATACTTCACGGAACGGCGTATCACTCACTCCGACCATCGGTGCAAGAAATAAATTATTTTTTAATCGGTAGGGTCCGATGTCGATCATGCTAAATCTTTTTTCGAGAGAGGGTGGCTATGATAGCCAAGACATATTTTCAGATAAAGATAATTGTCGGAAAATTTTGATTCAGCACCCAGTTTGGGTAGATTTGAATCAAACTTGGTGAATTTTTGTCAGGGTCGACGAAACGCAACAGTGTAATTTACTGCATCAGCGCCTGGATCCATTACTTCGAGCTCGATTTGCACTGGTGCTGACACTGGCATTAATTCCATTTGTTGCAAGCCTGCGTCGAGATATTCCGCTGGTGCGAATTCACGCAGGGCAATAATCGCATTGGTAGCCGAATTAAAACTGAGAATAAGTATTGGAAACGGTTGCGGAAATTGCGCTGTGTTTCTGAAGCTGAGTGACACAGTCAGCGCATCGGCGTTTGCTGGATGACTGCGCACCACAAGATTGTCGCTGCGAATTGCACTGATCTCGTTATATACGGGCAAGGTGCAAGCAATGTGGCCGCAGGCGAACTCATAGATCGGTCGCCACTGTGCGCTGCGACTGTAAATAGGCAGACGTTGCCACAGGAATTGAGCCAGCAGCAATGCGGTCAATAACAGGCCGGCGCTTGCCAGAAGCAGACGGCGGCCCCAGCGCCCCTCCCTGCCGCTGAGTAATTCAACCGGAGGCAGCACCCTGCCAATGGCGGCGCGGGTACTCTGGGGCAGAGCCTCTAACGCGTTGTCATCACGCAAGGTGCTACGAAATGCATGGGCACGGATGGCTGCGGTGGAATCATCGTTTCCGATAACTGGTGGAGGAGGAATGTTGGCGGTGCTGTCGTCAGGTTCTGTGACAGCAGCAGTGACACGCTCTTCTGCACGATCAGCTGCATGTTCTGCTACAAATTCCGCTGCAAATTCTTCCGCTATTTCTTCAGCAAGTTCGGCGTCAACGCCGTCCCCCAGTTGCACTTCAACAAATTCAAAGGTATCGATGTCGATCAGATCATAGTCTTGCTCGATGGCTGCGAGTGGGGCGGTGGCCGCAGTAGCAGTGTCTGGCTCGGCAACAATAGTTGCGACTATTGCTGCCGGTACCGTCGCTGCCGGAGTTGTTACTTCCGGTACGATTGTCTCTGGCACGAGTTCGGTGGTTTCAAAAAATTCCGGGGTTATTGCTTCGTCTATCAGCAATTGCGGAGCTGGCGTTGGCGGCGCGGGTTGAAAAGGGTATACCGAGAAAGAAGCATGCATGCGGATGTCTTCCGGAGCAGGATGCCGTAATTGCGCTGCTGCTATCTGTTCGGGTTGCAGCAGCTCCGCAGTAATTTCAGGTGCTGCAGGATTCGGTGCAGCTGTCTGCTCCTCAGGAATTGGCGGCTCCTGAATTTCGTTAGGAGTAGAGATATCAGCAGCGGTCGTCTCTATCAAATCCGGAGCAGTGGTGAAGATTGCTGGCTCAGTTGGTTCCGGCTCAGCTGCCTGTTCGTCAGGAATTGCCAGCTCCTGAATTTCATCAGGAGTAGTGACGTCAGCAGCGGTCGTCTCTATTAAATCCGGTGCAGTGGTGAAGGTCGCTTGCTCGTCTGCAGTGGCGGCAAAAGCGCTGAGCGCACTGCGGGTGATGAAAAGTGTCGGATCGAAATAATCGTTTGGATTATTGCCAACGAAAACTGATGTGTCGTCATCCTCTTCCAGCTCAGCGCTGGCTACGAGGTTTTCCATGGCTTCAAACACAGTCAGGCAGGCACCGCAGCGAACTTTGCCAGCAGCTGACAGCAAGATGCGCGCATTTGTATTAAAAGTAGAATCGCAGCCGGGACACTGTGTAACGTGAAATGCCATGTGTATATCGGGATCGAAGCCGTCAGCAACGGCGAGTGAAATTGATTCGACAGCAGCCGCATCCAAATCAGCCGTATCGATTATGCGCGCATCAATAGTAGTTGAATCGGGTAGTGTTGCCTACCAGCTTCGCTACTTGCGCAATCCGGTTAATCGCACCCATTGCTGTTCGATTCGCGGTGCGTCCATGATGAAGTCAGCGCTATATGCTGCGAGCACTGCCTCGGCTTGCTCCGGTAACAGTCCTGACAACACAACAGGCGCAGCACTGCGCAGCAGACTGGCGAATAAGGGCGCCAATTCTATCAGCGGTTCAGCCAGAATATTCGCCAGCAGGACATCGGCCGTTATTGCAGGCACGGCGTCTGGCAGGCAAATGGTCATGACCGCGGCGGCAATTGCATTGTTATCGCAGTTGGAAATGGTAGCGACCAGCGCCTGCGGATCATTATCCACGGCGATTACCCGAGCAGCGCCCAGCAATGCGCTGGCGATGGCGAGTACGCCGGAACCACAACCATAATCAATCACGGTCTTGCCTTGCAATGCTGCACCTTCCAACCATTCCAGGCAGAGTGCCGTCGTGGTGTGACTGCCGCTGCCGAATGCCAGGCCGGGATCCAGAATTATGTTGATCGCGTGCGGATCGGGTGGCGTCTGCCAGCTGGGGCATATCCAGAGCCGTTGGCCAAACTGCATGGCCTTGAAGTCGGTCATCCAGCTGCGTTCCCAATCCTGGTCCTCGATGTGATCGATAAGCAGCGAGTCGGCGTTGATTACTGCCTGGTTGAGCCTGATCCATTGCAGCAGAGGTTGCAGATCTGCTGTGGCATCAAACAGGCACACGAGATAAGTCTCATCCCACAACGGAGTGCTGCCCAGCTCGCGCTGAAATACGGGTTGATCCTTTGCGTCCAGATAGGTCACGGAGAGGGCGCCATGGGACAGCAATTGCTGCTCGAAAAAATCCACATGGGCAGAGTTAATCTGCAGTTTCAGTTGTTGCCAGGTCATGGGTATCGCGTGCGCCGCAGGTGCGCCGAAGTGAAGCGCGCAGGTGATGGGATGGAATCAGGATTTCAGTTTGTGTTCCAGGTAGTGGATATTGACTCCGCCTTTCTGGAACTCGGCATCCCGCACGAGCTCTCTATGCAGCGGAATGTTGGTGCGAATGCCATCGATCAGTAATTCATCCAGTGCGATTTGCATACGCGTGAGTGCCTGGGCGCGGGTTTCGCCATAGGTGATGAGTTTGGCAATCAACGAATCATAATAAGGTGGCACCGTGTAGCCGCTGTACATATGCGAGTCTACTCTGACACCAGGTCCACCCGGTGCGTGAAACAGTTTGATCTTGCCGGGGCAAGGCAGAAACGTCACCGGGTCTTCCGCATTGATACGACACTCGAAGGAGTGGCCGCGCAGGTTAATGTTTTCCTGGGCAACTGAAAGTGGCAGGCCGCTGGCAATGCGCAGTTGTTCGCGGACGATATCGATGCCGGTCACCATCTCGGTAACTGGATGCTCAACCTGCACCCGGGTATTCATTTCGATGAAATAGAAGCGTTCGTCCTGATACAGGAATTCGAGCGTACCCGCACCGCGGTATTTCATCACTTTGCAGGCTTTGATACAGATGTTTTTGACTTCTTCGCGCACGGCATCAGGAATGCCCGGTGCCGGTGCTTCTTCCAAAACTTTCTGATGGCGACGCTGCAATGAGCAATCACGATCGCCGAGGTAGATGGCATTGCCCTGACCGTCACCAATCACCTGAATTTCCACATGCCGTGGATTCTCCAGAAATTTTTCCAGATACACGATGCCATTGCCGAAAAACGATTTCGCTTCGGACTGGGTAACATAGATGGCTTTTAACAGGGCCGCCTCATTGTGCACAACCCGCATGCCCCTGCCGCCGCCACCTGCTGCTGCCTTGATTATTACCGGATAGCCGATCTCTTTGGCCAGAGCCAGCGTGCGCTTGTTGTTGTCATCGATCGGACCGTTGGAACCGGGTACGGTTGGCACACCTGCCTTGCGCATCACATCGATGGCAGAGACTTTGTCTCCCATCAGGCGAATCGTTTCCGCTGTGGGTCCTATAAAGATGAAACCGCTCTTTTCCACCTGCTCGGCGAAGTCGGCATTTTCCGCCAGGAAACCATAACCCGGGTGCACCGCATCGGCGTCAGTTACTTCCATGGCGCTGATGAGCGAGGGAATATTCAGATAGCTTTGAGTAGCACTGGGTGGACCAATGCAAACCGACTCATCAGCCAGACGCACATGCATGAGGTCGCGATCCACAGTTGAATGGACGGCAACTGTCTTGATGCCCAGTTCTTTGCAGGCACGCAATATCCGCAGCGCGATTTCGCCACGATTGGCTATGACAACTTTTTCCAGCATGCCTTGGTTCCCTGGGTTTTTTAAATGATGGTCAGGAGTGGTTGATCGAATTCGACTGGTTCGCCGTCTTCCACCAGTATCGCTTCGACGATACCGGAATGATCTGCTTCAATCTGGTTCATCATCTTCATTGCTTCCACGATGCAGACGTGGTCACCAGCCTTCACGTGCTGACCCACCTCAACAAATACCGGTGAGGAGGGTGAGGGCGAGCGATAGAAGGTGCCGACCATGGGTGACTTGATAACGTGACCTCGGTTCGCTGCCACAGGGGCTTCTTTCGGGGTAGCTACAGCGGCTGGGGCCGCGACCGGGGCCGGTGCTGCCAGCGCCGGAGCCTGCAGCATGATCGGCGCCCTGTTGGCTGTCGACGCGCGACTGATGCGCACTGATTCTTCGCCTTCCTTGATCTCGATTTCGGCGATATCGGAGGATTCCAGTAATTCGATCAGTTTTTTTACTTTTCTAATATCCATACGCAACTCCCATCACGCTCAATTTATTTGGCCAATTTGCGGCAAGCTGCCTGCAGTGCCAATTCATAACCCTGTGCACCTAGTCCGACGATGACGCCAACCGCTATGTCGGAAAAATAGGATTTGTGCCGAAACGGTTCCCGGCTGTGCAGATTCGACAAGTGCACTTCGATAAACGGAAGCTCGGAGGCAAGTATGGCATCGCGCAGCGCGATACTGGTGTGGGTAAAGCCGCCGAAATTGACGATCATGAACGCGGTGCCATCAGTGCGCGCCAGGTGCAGGCGCTGAATGAGCTCCGCTTCGTCATTGCTCTGCAGGCAAGCGAATTCGTGTCCGGCCTGGGTGCACTGGCTGGCCAGTCTGGCGTTGATGTCTGCCAGCGTGTCATAGCCATATATATGTGGTTCGCGGCTGCCGAGGAGGTTCAGATTGGGCCCGTGCAGGGCCAGGATAGATGCCATGAGTAGATTCCGACAGGCTGGGGAAACTTGCGGTTCGCGTCGTTTCTGCCTGATTGCTTATTTTAGTAGCATGTTCTCAGAATTTTTCAGTTGTTTCACCCACTATCTTCCAACGGGGTCGGCTTCAGGGATGCACCGGGAAGCTTTCCTGCTGTGGTGGATAGCAGAAACCCCAGTCGGCGCAGCCCTGATATTGAATGAGCAATACCGTGCCGGTGGCGGTAGCGGGGGGGAGCAGCAGGTCGACACTGACGCTGTTGTAGTAGGCCTCGATCGCGCCGAAGAACTGGTCAGTTTTAGCGAGGCCAGCGGGCAGGGTCACGCGCAGCTCCTGCAGCTCCCCGGCAGCCTCGGCTTGCAGGCTGAAATGAAATGCGTGGCGATAGAGGTAATGCCCAGCCGCAGGCGTCCAGGTCACACGTAGCTGATTGGGGCCGGTTTCGCTCACATAGAATGGAAACGCCTGCGCCAGGGGTAACGGTGAGGGGCTGCCAAGTGCGCGATTTTCGAGCCCGCTGGGGGCTCTGGTATCGAATTGGGCAAGACTAAAGGTCGAGCAGAGACTGAGTACAAACAACAGACAGGTTTGGCGCAGAGTGGACATAATTACTCGATTGCGGAATTGAAGTTTGTCCTGCGGAGTCTGTCGCCAGATCGCCCGGTTTGCAATCGCAATGCTTATCAAGCGCTATATCGATCAAAAACCAGGCTGGCGTTGGTGCCGCCGAAACCGAAGCTGTTGGACATGATTCGTTGCAGCTTCACATTGTCCTGGCGTTGCAGCGCGATGGGCAAGCCCACGGCCACGGGATCCAGCGTATCGATGTTGGCTGATGCAGCGATAAAATCATGTGTCATCATCAGCAGCGAATAGATTGCTTCCTGTGCCCCCGCCGCACCGAGTGAATGGCCGGTGAGGGATTTGGTGGAATTTATAACCGGAACCCGGTCCTTGAAGACGCTACGGATTGCATTCAGTTCCGACACGTCGCCAGCCGGTGTGCTGGTGCCATGGGTATTAATGTAATCGACGGGCCCTTGCAGGTTTGCCATCGCCATCTGCATGGCGCGCGCACCTCCTTCACCAGATGGAGCCACCATGTCATAGCCATCGGAAGTAGCGGCATAGCCGGTGAGTTCCGCGTAAATCTTCGCACCACGCGCCAAGGCATGGTCCAGCGCTTCCATGACCAGAACCGCGGCACCACCGGCAATCACGAATCCATCTCGATCAGCATCAAACGCCCGCGAGGCTGTTTCCGGTGTGTCATTGCGCTTCGACGATAATGCACCCATAGCATCGAACATATGGGACATGGTCCAGTGTTCAGATTCTCCGCCACCGGCAAAAACCACATCCTGCTTCTCCAGCTGAATAAGTTCGGCAGCGTGACCGATGCAATGTGCACTGGTGGCGCAGGCAGATGAAATCGAATAATTGACGCCCTTGATTTTAAAGGGAGTGGCGAGGCAGGCTGAGACTGAACTGCTCATGGTGCGTGGCACGCGATAGGGCCCAACTTTACGCACTCCACGCGCGCGGGCGATGTCAGTAGATTCGAGCTGATCTTCCGGGGAGCCACCACCTGACCCGATGACGAGACCGGTACGTGTATTGGAAACTACGCTTTCAGACAGATTGGCGTCAGTAATAGCTTGTTGCATGGCGATATAACTGAATGCGGCGGCTTTGCCCATGAAGCGCGAAATTTTTCGGTCAATCAATGCGTCCGTATCTAACGACACCGAGCCGCTGACCTGACTGCGCATGCCTATTTCCTTGTATTCCGGATTGAAACGAATGCCACTGCGACCAGTGCGCAGGGAATCCAGCACAGTTTGCTGATCGTTTCCCAAGCAAGACACAATGCCGATTCCGGTTACAACGACGCGCCGCATAAAATCCTCTTACTTCTTATAAATAATCATTGCCTGAATAAAAATTAAAAATTTTTTTCTGGTGTAAACAGGCCGACTTTCAGACTTTTGGTAGTGTAAATAGTTTTACCATCTACGGCTACGCTGCCATCGGCGATTCCCATTACCAGCTTGCGATCGATGATGCGACTGATTGAAAGCGCATATGTGACCTTTTTCGCTGTGGGCAGGATTTCACCAGTGAACTTGACCTCGCCGGCTCCCAAGGCTCGACCCTTGCCGGGGCGTCCGGTCCAACCCAGATAGAATCCAACCAGTTGCCACAGAGCATCGAGGCCGAGGCAGCCAGGCATAACCGGATCGCCAGGAAAGTGGCATGCGAAAAACCAGAGCTCAGGGTGGATGTCCAGTTCAGCAATAATTTGGCCTCTGCCAAATTCTCCCCCATCGTTATCGATGGTGGTGATGCGGTCCAGCATCAGCATATTGCCGACCGGCAGGCGCGCATTACCAGGACCGAACAAGCGCCCGTAACCACAATCGATCAGTTCCTGCAGAGCGTATGAGCTTTTGGGAACAAAATTGTCATTCCTTGGTTTCATAAGCACGTGCTGCCCTTACAGCGCCATCCTGACAAAGTTTGCGATATTATCGTGCCAAGCCGAAATAATCGATATTAAATTGCTCGTACCGGCTCGATCATACAGCTATTCGATATCCTTCTTTATTAAACAGATCAATACTTTGCTACCATTGCCGCCACTTGTCCGAGGCGGTTAGCTATGTTGATCCCTGTAATATTGGCCGGTGGTATCGGCTCCCGATTGTGGCCTGCCTCCAGAGCAATGCTGCCCAAGCAATTCATCAATTTTCCAGGCCAGAGCGGATCTCTGTTTCAGGCAACGATATTGCGCATCGAAGGCATCGCATCACTGGGCCATCCGATTGTGGTATGCAATGCCGATCATCGCTTTCTGGTAGCGGAGCAATTGCGCCAAATCCAAAAACAACAGAATACTATTCTGCTCGAACCCGTGGGTCGCAACACCGCGCCTGCAGTTGCACTTGCTGCTATGACTGCACAGCAGTCTGCGGCTGATCCTATCCTGCTGGTGCTGCCCGCTGATCATGTAATTCAGGACCAGGCCACTCTGCAAAAAATCATCACGCAAGGAATTGAACTTGCCCGTGCCGGTAAACTGGTCACGTTTGGAATAGTGCCGGGTAGTCCAGAAACAGGTTATGGCTATATCGAGCAGGGTGCTGCAATTGCAGGTACAGTGGCGGCGCAAGTCTCCCGCTTCGTGGAGAAGCCTGATCTGGCAACTGCACAAACCTATGTTGCCAGCGGCAAATATCTATGGAATAGCGGTATGTTTATGTTCAGCGCTGCACGCTATCTGGAGGAACTGCAGCGTTTCGCGCCCGACATTTATGCCAGTTGTCATGGGGCTTTCGCAGCGCTGGAAATGGACAACGACTTTTATCGCATTCCAGATGCCGCATTTCGTCAATGCCGCGCTGATTCAATTGATTACGCGGTGATGGAACACACGGCGGATGCGGTGGTTTTGCCATTGGCTGCGGGTTGGAATGATCTCGGCGCCTGGGACGCGCTGTGGGAAATACAAGCTAAAGACCCTGGCGGCAATGTCGTGAGTGGAGACGTGCTGTTGCAAGACACGCATAATTGCTATGTGCAGGCCCAATCCAGGTTGGTGGCCAGCGTGGGCTTGCTGGATACCATCATTGTTGAAACCGCAGATGCGGTACTCGTGGCGCATAAAAATTCTGTGCAAGCTGTGAAGAAACTGGTTGCGCAACTGGAACAGCAGAACCGGCCAGAAGCCGTTTCCCATACCATCGTCTACCGCCCCTGGGGCTCCTATCAAGCGCTGGCAGCGGGTACGGGTTATCAGGTTAAACATATTATTGTGAATCCTGGAGCTGCACTGTCGTTGCAGCTACATCACCAGCGCGCCGAGCATTGGACGGCTATTAAAGGCATCGGCCAGGTTACCTGCGATGATCGGGAGTTCCGTTTGCTACCTAATGAATCAACCTTTATTCCGCTTGGTGCCAAGCACCGCCTGAGCAACCCTGGTACAGAGCCGGTGGAAATTATTGAGGTTCAGGTGGGCAACTATCTCGGTGAAGATGATATCGTTCGCTTTGAGGATCGTTATGGTCGCGTTTCTCAGACAATTTAGGCTAACAGTCAATCTGGGTTTTAAAACAAATGGCTTCGATTAAAAAATGTTTATTTCCTGCTGCCGGCTATGGCACCAGGTTTTTGCCGGCTACCAAGGCCATGCCCAAGGAAATGCTGCCGATTGTTACCAAGCCGCTGATTCAATATGGAGTGGAAGAAGCGCTTGCTGCGGGCATAACTAATATGGCATTCGTTACCGGTCGTGGCAAACGCGCACTGGAAGATCATTTTGACGTGAGTTATGAGCTTGAGCATCAGATTGCGGGCTCAGACAAAGAGAGTCTGTTAAGCGATACTCGTTACCTGATGGAGCATTGCACTTTTTCCTATACACGCCAGAACGAGGTGAAAGGGCTGGGGCATGCGATTCTCAGTGGTGAGTGTTTGATCGGCGATGAGCCGTTCGCCGTGCTGTTGGCGGACGATTACTGCGTTGGAGAGGGAGACCTGGTTCTGGCGCAATTGGTGCAATTGTACGCGCGCTATAAGTGCAGCATTGTCGCTATCGAAGATGTACCCATTACAGAAACGAGTCGTTACGGAATTATCGATGGCGAGGAAGAAGAGCCAGGAATATATCGTGTGCGTGACATGATAGAGAAACCTGCGCCAGCTGATGCCCCTTCTACAATGGCGATAATCGGCCGCTATATTCTGACTCCCGACATCTTTGATGTAATTCGTGGCACCCCGCCAGGTATAAATGGAGAACTGCAAATTACCGATGCATTGTTGCAGCAAGCCCGACACGGCAAGGTGATTGCTTACCGATTCAATGGTCGCCGTTTCGATTGTGGTAGCGTGGATGGTTTTATCGCCGCTACCAATTACACCTATAGTCGAAATCAAAACCAGAATTTTAAAACGCCGGATTGGCGCGGGAATAATCAGACAAAATGACAGCAGAGCTGACGTGCTTCAAAGCGTATGACATTCGTGGACGTTTACCCGATCAGCTGAATGAAGATATAGCCTGGCGTATTGGCAGGGCTTATGCGGAGTGGTTGCGACCAAAGAGTGTCGTGGTTGGTTACGATATTCGACTGAGTAGCGAACGCTTGTGCGAGGCACTAACTGCGGGTCTGAATGATGCCGGGGTAGATGTGTTAAACATCGGTCAGTGCGGCACCGAGGAAATCTACTTCGCCACCTCACATCTGCAAGTAGACGGCGGCATCGTAGTCACGGCCAGCCACAATCCGAAAAACTATAACGGTATGAAACTGGTCCGGGAGCATTCGATTCCGATCAGCGGTGACACTGGCCTCAACGAAATCAAGCGACTCGCCGAGCTCAACAATTTCAAGCCCGCAAATCGCCAGGGTTCATCTACTGCGGTTGACACACGACCTGCCTACATCGAACACTTGCTAGGCTACATCGATCGTTTTTCACTCAAGCCTCTGACTGTAGTTTGCAATGCAGGTAATGGTGGCGCTGGAGCGGTAATCGATATGCTGGAGCAGCACTTGCCTATCGAGTTTATCAAGCTGCAACACGAACCTGATGGTAATTTTCCGAATGGAGTGCCGAACCCGCTGCTAACCGAGAATCGCCAGGCTACGATTGATGCTGTGGTTGCGCATGGCGCGGATCTGGGTATCGCCTGGGACGGAGACTTCGATCGTTGCTTCTTCTTTGACGCAAGCGGGCGCTTTATCGAGGGTTACTATATCGTCGGCCTGCTCGCTGCCAGTTTCTTGCAGAAGCACCCTGGCGCCAGCATCGTGCACGACCCGCGCCTGACCTGGAACACAATTGAAATTGCCAACAATGCGGGTGGAACAGCTGTGCAGAGCAAGACCGGCCACGCTTTTATCAAGGAGCGTATGCGCAAAGAGAACGCGGTATACGGTGGCGAAATGAGCGCGCATCATTACTTCCGCGATTTTCATTACTGTGACAGCGGCATGATTCCATGGCTGTTGGTTATTGAGCTGATGTCAGGCCGGGGCCAAACGTTGGCATCGCTGGTGGATGAGCGCATAGCCGCATTTCCCGCCAGCGGTGAAATCAACCGGACGATCAACGATCCGGCTGCGTTGCTGAGCTCTATCGAGCGCCAATATTCGCCAGCGGCTCTCAGCATCGATCGCCCCGATGGGCTCAGCATGAGCTTTGCAAATTGGCGCTTCAATGTGCGTATGTCTAACACTGAACCTGTGGTCAGACTGAATGTTGAGTCGCGCGGCGATGCAGCACTGATGCAGACGAAAACCCAGGAGATCCTTAAGTTCATGCGCCAATACGAGGCTCAATAGATGATACTGGAAGTCGCCGTACTGGCTATCAAGCCGGGATTTACTGCCGAATTTGAATCTGCTTTCGCCAAGGCCAGGCTGATCATAGCCAGTATGCCTGGCTGTTTGCGCAATGAGTTACAGAAGTGCGTGGAAACACCGAACCGATATATCCTGTTTGTGCACTGGCGCAGTCTGGAAGATCACATGGTTGGATTCCGGGAATCACCGCAATTCAAGCAGTGGAGAGCGTTGTTGGGAGGTTATTTCGACGGCGCACCATTGGTGGAGCACTATACTGAAATCAAGGGCTAGACAGCATTAAAGCACCGGTCTCGCCACCCTGATCGAACTATTTTATTCGGACCAGGCCATACGAACGCTGTGGGAGTCTTCCTCGACCAACTTGAATCCAGACGCCAGATGGAATTGCATGGCGGGGTTGGTTTTCAATACGCTTAAATGTACCGGCTTGCTTTTGGCGCGGGATTTTTCCTTGACGCGTTCCATCAGAAAACGCCCGAATCCTTCATGTTGTCGCTCCGGGATTACCAGGATCATATCGAGCAATAAGTGATCGGGTTTGTCGGTCAGGTGAAAACTGCCGACGCGGATATCGTCAGACAACAACACTTGAAAATTTCGAACGGGCAGTGAAGTGACGAAGCCCTCGCGCTGCAGTAATTCGTCCCAGCCCCAGGCCTTGTCGATGTGGTCCTGCATGGTGCGGCGAAACAGATCAAACAGCCAATCCTGATCGTCGTTCACTCCCTTGCGTAATTGCAGTTGCCGAGTCATTCGCGTGTTACTTGTCCCAGTCTCGCGCACAATCTATCAGGTTGCGAGTTGAAGCATCCAGCGCAGTATTCGGCTGCTGCCCGCTCACTGCAGCAAACAGCTCGCGCGACATTTTCTTGCCCAACTCCACGCCCCATTGATCAAATGCATTGATATTCCAGATAACGCTTTGCACATAGACCTTGTGTTCATAAAGCGCCAGCAGGCTGCCAAGATTATACGGGTCGAGTGCTTTCATGAGCAGTGTATTGCTCGGTTTATTCCCGGCCAGATTGCGAAATGGGGCGTTCTCATCTCGATATCCTTGCATCAGAGCAAGGCTCTGTCCCAGGCAATTCGCGAGCAGCTGTTGGTGGGCAACCTTGTCTGTTGTGGTTGTCGGGTTTGCTGTTACGATGAAATCCACCGGAATAAAATTGGTACCCTGATGCAGTAATTGACCACAGGAGTGCTGTATATCGGTGCCGACTGCGCCCCAGACCGGTTCCCCAGTGAGATGTGTTACGGGTCGATTTGACACATCGACACTCTTGCCAAGACTCTCCATCGACAATTGTTGCAGATAGGAAGGCAACAGCCGCAGAGATTGGCTGTAAGGTACGATGGCACTACTGTGAGCGTCAAAAAATCCACGATACCAGATTGCGAGCAGTGCCAGTAATACTGGCATGTTATGCCGCAGTTCCGCGCGGTAAAAGTGTTGATCCATGGAATGGGCCCCGGCCAGGAGCTGTCTAAAATTTTCCATACCCAGAGTGAGTGCGATGGGTAGTCCTATGGCAGACCACATCGAAAAGCGACCGCCCACCCAATCCCACAGCGGCAATATGTGCGCATTGTCGATGCCGAAGGCGAGAGCTGCTTCTGTATTGGCGGTCGTCGCAAGAAAATGTTTGGGCACTGCCGCTGGGGCGCCAGCATGTGCTTCCAGCCAATGCCGTGCAAATTGTGCATTGTGCAGAGTTTCCAGGGTGGTGAAAGTCTTGGAGGCGACAATGAACAGCGTAGTCTCCGGATTCAGAGCGGGGAGTACGCCGTCGATGTGAGCAGGATCGATGTTGGAGACAAAGTGCGTGCGCAGTTGCTGGTTTCTGGATGGCTGTAATGCACTGACAACCAGTGCCGGACCCAGATCAGAGCCGCCAACACCGAGATTCACAATATCGGTGAAGGGCTTGCCGCTGAAACCACATTTCGTGCCACTTTGTACTGCGGTTACCAGCGCTTGCATGCGGTCCAGTGTGGTTTGCACTACAGGGAATCGACTCGCTGCAGGTGGTTCCCGTAACGCAATATGCAACGCCGGGCGCTGCTCGCTGTGGTTTATGTTCGCGCCGCTGAACATGGCTTCGATGGTTGCTGGAACCTGTTGTTGCAGCGCCAGTTTCACCAGTAAATCCAGTGTCTCCGCTGTCGCCAGGTTTTTCGAGAAATCGAGCAGGAGATTGTCGTGGCGCAGGGAAAATTGCTGAAATCGGTCTGGCGTACTGTTCAGTAATTGTACCAACTTGAAGTCTGGATGCTTGAATTGAGCGCTATGCAGTTGCAGCGATTGCCAGGCTGAAGTTTCTGTCGGGCTATTCATTTACACAACTCATGTACACAATTTACACAACCCATTTACACAACTCATTCGAACTGCTCACTCAAGCTGGCCTTTCGCCATCGATGCACACCAACTATGCATACCAACCATGCACACCAACCATAACAATCACTATTCGTGCACGGCTTCCAGTTTGTCGGCAACCTGCGGGCGGGGTTTCCTGAACAGGGCCATCCAGCCATTTTTTCGGTAAATACTGTAGATATCAACGAATGGGCGGTAATGCTGTACCAAAATATTATTGCTGTACTGGCTGTCGCCGAAATTATCCGGAAGCTTGCCTGCTGGGTAATACGCAGTGCCGAACAGGTAGTCCAGGAAATTGAATTCGGCAGAGAAATTCTTGTCGATCGCTTCCGGATGATTGGAATGATGCCAGCGATGAAACTTCGGCGTACTCATGAAGTAACCCAGCCAGTGCGGGCTGCGAATATTGCCATGGCCGAAGCGACCCCAGAAGTCATTGAATGAAACGAACAAAAACGTCAGTGCCGGTTCGGGCTGCAGATAGGTGACGAGCATCAGATACGGTCCGGCAAAGAGCACCTTGTCGAGTATATGGAAGCGGCTGGTGGAAAAGGAGTCCAGTGCCAGCGAGCTGTGGTGCACACGATGAAACTGCCATAACAACGGAATCTTGTGGGCACAGTAGTGAGCCACATAGAACGTCACATGTCCCATTAGCAACAGCGCGACACAGTTCCAGAACCAATGCGCATTTAACAGCACACCCTGTAGCGGCAATTTATCACCGCCATGTTGTTGTGCGTAAGTGGCCAGCCAGGCAATTAGTGCCGCATTCAAGAACGAATGGAGATGTACGCGATGATAGGTATGGATGAGATCGTTGATGATGCCGGGTCGTAGCATATTCTGGGTATTCATGGGAAACAGGCGTTCGACCAGCGGAATCATCCAGATCCACCCATAGAGTGACAGCATTCCCAACCATTGCGTGGTGGTTTCAGTTAATGTCATAACCCAAACTCGATCGCCCTTGTCATAGCGCAGATTAGCTGCTGCCGCTTATCCAGAGACCCGGTCCCCAAGGTCAATAAACACGCCGTCCGCAACCTGTATAGCGCGATTCACTTTAGCAAAAATACAGTGAAGTTAGTATGCTTGATTTCCCGGCACGGGGGCCGCTATGAGCTTGGCAAACGCGAGTTTGAGTGGTTTTGTGTGCACCGCAGGATCACTGGATAAAAAGCTGAATTATGCTGGTTGTTATCACAATCGAGTACTCCGCACTTACTCCCTGTGCCTGTTTTTCCTCGGGCTCAGTTTCCTGACCCATCCGGCGAATTTTAGTCGGTGGCGATTCCTGCAAACAGTCCTGTTAATGCCCAACTATCCGACCGTATTTAAGGGTGGGCTTTTCACTCCTGTGTTCTGGTCGATGACATGCTTAGGCCGAGCCAGTGGATGCTGTTGGGGCGTATCCACCAATTCCTGATTGCTGTGCTGGCAGGCAATTATTATCAACCGTGGTTTCGGCCAGGGCTGCAGCTGGATCGTCTCGGTATCGCTGCCATAGGCGGGCTACTGCCGCTCTTGTTCGGCTTTAATCAGATCGGGGCGGCGCCAGTATGGTTGGCTTTGGATTCTATGGTCTCTTCTTGTGGCGCTGGCATGAGGGGTGTACCTGATGGGTTATTTGTTGCGCGCGCGTCACTTAAAGTTGGGGGTCGCGCTAGCCATGCCGGGTCTGGGTACAGAAACTCATTCAATTTACCTTGCCCAATTCTGGTGCGCCGGCGCGCCTATGTCGAAGCGCAAGCCGGGGATTGAATCAGGCGCATTTATTCGGTAGTATGCGCGACCTGATTGGGGCAGTAGTAATCAGCTTCAATTTTAAATGCCGCTATAGCTCAGCTGTGGTAGAGCAGCTGACTTGTAATCAGCAGGTCCCGGGTTCGACTCCTGGTGGCGGCACCAACTTCTTCCTCGCAGCATTCTTCTGGCAGCCAGGATCCAGCGCATCTTCTGACCGAGATTGCTGCGTCCTTGGAAATAAGTCCCCAAATCTCAATTTCTTGTAGTCGATTCTTGATTCCACTATTCTTGGCGGCTTTCCAGTGGCTGGCTAAAGGTGAATTGTTTCCATGTTGAATGAACGCGAAATACGTGAACTGGTGGCAGAACACGGGACCTTGGTGAATACCGGTCGACCGATTGAGCAACTCGTCAGTGATGGCGAAATTCCCCGCTTAAAGGGTTGTACCGTGCTGACCGGCAAGGTCTCGGATTCAGTATTTGGCGACCAACTCGTCACCAGATCCGGTGCACCAATGCGACTCATGTTCCGCAATAATCGTATTTCCACGCACGATGTAAATCGAGGTGCGATCCCGTTCAAGGATCAGGTGCTGGCATTTAATCATGATCACATGTTGCACATCGTCAAGCATGTGCTGGGTTCCTCACAATTCGAAGTGCCGGGATTGTTGCCAAGTTCCACGGTTATTCCTGCTGAGAATTTGCAGCTGGTCATGCTGGAGAATGTGCTGCGCATGTATATGGCGGAAAGCTCCACCTCGACTTCGCTATATCAACATTGGATCAGTGCAAAAGCGGCAGGGGAGAAAGTCCTGCACTATGCAGGCCACGCCATGACCGTGGCGGAATTGACTCCCAATGGTGTGTTGCCCTACCTGATGGACACCCCCAGCACCAAGGACAAGGTTGATCGCACCATAGACTCCCAGTATTTGATCGATCAAGGCGTGTGCACCCAGGCCCAATACAACCAGATTCGTAACGCTTCCCTGATGGCATTCGGCATGATTTCCCAGTATCTCGCTGAGCGTGGCATGGTGCTGGTGGATACCAAGACCGAGCATGGTATCAACACCCGCGGTCAGATTGTCGCCGCCGATGAGTTGTACACGATGGACTCCTCGCGCTTCTGGCGCCTTGATGCTGCGGGTCAATTACTGACCCGTGACGGCAAGCCGGTTTCGTTCTCCAAGGAATTTGCCCGCGGCATGGTGCAGAAACAGGATCAGCAGTTCACCGCAGAGCAAGCCAACGAGATTGCTGTGCGCTACATCCAGGGCTTGCAACTTTTGACTGGTGTGGCATTCGCACCCGATCTGCGCTCGCGCGATCAGCGCATCGTCGAGTCGACCAACCTGATACTGGATAGCTTGCTCTAGTACTGATCAAACTGACAGGAGCACTGCATGTCGACGGCACCAGGCAACACTGTATTGAAAAACCCGGCAGCAGTTGCAATGCTGCTGAGCACATTAATGGCCTCTCTGCTGAATGGATGTATGCCTCCGAACAATCCCGATACTAAGGCGCCGCCAGCGGCTACACTCACTGACTATCAACGCGCCGAACGCTTTCTGGCCGTTAACACCGCACCGTTGGTTTCGAATCTGGTAGAGGCGCAGTATTGGCAGCGGGCGCACCGGTCCCAATTGATCTATCGCCGCAGCAGCGGCGCTGACGCAGACTATGTGCTGGCCGATGTACAAACCGGCGAGAAAACCGTCTTGATCGATAATGCGCGACTGAGCGCGGCGCTTGCCCCGTTTAACACCGCAGCTGTTGATGCGAATTCTTTAAATCTTACGGCGCTGCAATTGAGCGCGGCCGCGGACGAGCTCGAGTTCGGTCACGCCGGCTCGACCTATACCCTCACCTTGCCCGGGTATGTCCTCAGCCAGCATGCGGCCACGCCCGCCAATGAATTTCTCTCCCCTGATCGCAGCAAGGCCGCATTCATCGAAGAATTCAATCTCTGGGTTCGCGACACCGCCACCAACGCTTTGACGCAACTGACGTTCGATGGCTCGGCAGACTATGGCTATGCCACCAATAATGCCGGCTGGTTGCGCGCACCAGGTCCGGTGCTGCTGTGGTCACCTGACTCAAGCAAAATTGCCACGTTTCGACATGACGGGCGCCCGGTGCGGGAGATGTTTTTATACAACACCGTGGTTGGCCATCCAGAGCTGGATGCATGGAAGTATCCATTGCCGGGAGACTCTGCCATTTTCATGATCGAGCGTATCGTGGTGCATGTGGCGCCCCAGCCAAAATTGGTAAGGCTGGAGATGCCGCCAGATTCCCATCGTTCGACTACCAGTGACCATGTAGCAGCTAATGACGGCACATTCCTCGACGTGGAATGGAGCGAGGATAGTGCCACGCTCGCATTTGTTTCGTCTTCCCGCGATCACAAGATTGCCAGTCTAAGGATAGCTGATCCGGAGACTGGTGCGGTCAGGGATGTGTACACGGAAGCGGTGGCAACCTATTACGAAGCCGGCTTCAACAGCGCCAACTGGCGCGTGTTGCATGATCGCAACGAGTTTGTCTGGTTCTCTGAGCAGGATAACTGGGGCCACCTGTATCTGCATGACCTGCAAACGGGAGCACTGAAGCAGCAAATAACCTCGGGTAATTGGTCGGTGCAACAAGTGCTGCGCGTTGATCTGGAAAACAGCTGGATCTATTTCATTGGGGCTAATCGTGAAGCCGGAGATCCGTATTTCCAGTATCTGTATCGGGTCAAACTCGACGGCTCAGAACTCACCAACCTCACTCCGGAACCAGCGCAGCATGCAATAAACTGGGACGCTGACGCGGCATACTTCACCGACACTTACTCTACTCCGGTCACCGCGCCGACGAGTGTGATTCGCGATAGTTCAGGTGCAGTCGTCATGCCTCTGGAACTTTCTACCACAGATGCATTGTTAGCTTCTGGTTGGGTGGCACCGATTCCTTTCACGGTGAAAGCGCGTGACCAACAGACTGATTTGTATGGTCTGATGTACAAGCCTTCCAACTTTGACGCTGGTCAGCGTTATCCCGTGTTGAACTATCTGTATCCGGGTCCGCAGACCGGCAGCGTCGGCAGTCGTGCCTTCCGCGCTTCACGCAATGACAAACAGTCCCTGGCCGAGCTCGGCTTTATTGTCGTGGAAGTTGATGCGATGGGCACACCCGGGCGTTCCAAGTCATTCCATGATGCCTATTATGGCGACATGGGTGATAACGGCTTGCCGGACCAGGTGGCAGCAATTCAGCAACTTGGCGCACAAAATTCCTGGATGGATCTGGAGCGGGTTGGAATCTGGGGGCATTCCGGTGGCGGCTATGCGTCCACTGCCGGTATTCTGCGCTATCCGGATTTTTATAAAGTTGCAGTTTCTGGTGCCGGTAATCATGACAATCGCAACTACGAAGATGATTGGGGTGAGAAGTGGCAGGGCCTGCTGGTAACGTATCCGGAAGCGGAGCCAGTACCAGCTGATGGAGCGAGCACGACCCCTGCGACGAACTATGACAATCAGGCGAATCAATTACTCGCTGGCAACCTGCAAGGGAAATTACTCCTGGCCCACGGCCTGATGGATGACAACGTTCATCCCTCCAACACTTTGCTTGTGGTCGATGCCCTGATCGAAGCAGAAAAGGATTTCGATCTGTTGCTGCTGCCTAACGCTGGTCACGGGTTTGGTAATGGTCGCTATTTCATGAAACGGCGCTGGGATTATTTCGTGGAACACTTGCAAGGGACTGCCCCTCCTGCTGATTTCCGCTTTGCCGACAATATTCGATAAGCGTGTTTTTTTGCGCGCCAGTGCGGTCAACTATCGCTGGTGGCTGGATGCTGGTGAAATTCAACATCGATTGATTGAGCCAAAATTAGCGGAGGGTTAAACCCATGAAGCAGATGCGTATGCTGGTATGTTTATTGATTGTCTGTGGCTTGCAGTCAGTTGCGCTGGCACAAGAACCAGAAACGGCGGTCAATGCCGTGCTGGATGATTACCATGCTGCCGCTGCGGCTGGTGACTGGTCACGCTATTTTGCATTGATGAGTGAGGATGGCGTGTTTCTCGGTACCGATGCTGGTGAGCGTTGGACGAAGAGTGAGTTCCAGGCTTATGCGAGTGGTCGCAGTGGCTGGAAATATACGCCACAGACACGCCATATCAATTTCACCCCGGATGGCAATAGTGCCTGGTTCGACGAGATTCTGGAGAGTGCCAGCTATGGCACCAGTCGCGGTACTGGCGTGCTGATTCGCACCACCGCGGGTTGGAAGATTTCGCAGTACCATCTCACCTTGCCGATTCCCAATGCTCTGGCGCGGGAAATCACGGACAGCATCAAGGCATACGAGACGCAGTAAGGTGCAGATTTAGTAACCGTTTTCCACCGCAATACGCTGAAAACCTCGACTCATGAACCACGCGCTCACCGTGGAAATCGCGGCAAACACTGCCAGCACGAAGAACACCTGCGACCAGCCCAGATAGTCGGACATGACTCCGGCCGCGAACACGGCAATGGCGCCGCCGATGTATCCAATTCCATCAATTATTCCAGTACAGGAACCAGCCCCTTTGGCTCCAGCGATATCCAGCGTCAGACAGCCGCTGCTCATCGAATAGGGACCGAGCAGGAAGAATCCGCTGGCGCCGAGGAATACCATAATCAGGGTGGAGTCCGGTGTCGTGGCGGCACTCAGTATGGCGATCGCCAGCAGGCAAATAACCAGCACCGACAGCATCATCCACATCATGCGCGCACGGTCCCCATTGCGAGCGTGATGATCGGTATACCATCCGATGAACAGCGTTCCCAACACCCCAAGCATGGGAAAGATTGCCGATTGCAGGATGGCGGTGCTGGCTGAAAGGCCACTGTCGAACAGGAATTTTGGAGTCCAGAACAGGAAAACGGAGCGCAGCAGGGTCGTTAGAAAACTGTATACCAGCAGCTGACGGTAGATGGGCATTTTCAACAGTGTGGTCAGAATCACCCGTACCGTTGGATTTTCATCGGTACCGTAATTGGCCAATTGCGGCTTCGTGGTGGATTTGCCATCGGCCCCGAGCGCGGCCTCACTGACGATAGCGCCAGCTACCACATCAGCTGGAGTGGCCCGGGAAGCCAGATACGACCAGACCAGGATTAGCGACAACACGATGGCAGGGAAAATGAAGATACCTTGCCAGTTCACACCCATGGCCACCAGCATACCGGCGAACAGGGTGGCGGCGACGCCACCGAATTGAAAATTAATACTGATCAGGCCCATTATGGTGCCGTTGCGATCGCGCGGGTACCAGTTGCCAATCGTCTTCGTCAATCCGCCCCAGCCCATGGACAGGAAATAGCGACAGCAGCACCAGACTATAATAAAAGCGGTCAGGCTCGCCGACAGCGCGAAGATGATGTTCCAGAAGATGGCGCCCGCCATGCCCACCAGGAAGATCTTGCGCCCCCCAATTCGATCAGCCAGCGGGCCATTGATAAACTTGCCGGTGGCATAAGCCATCTCGGACAGGGAGGCAATCAATCCCAACTGGGTATTGGAGTAGCCGAATTCCTGTTCGAGTAGTGGAAACGCTGCAGACAGATTGCCGCGACAGATGTAATAGCCGACGTAGCCCAGCAGGCATACCCAGAACGTGGAGACACGCCAGCGCAACAAGCGTTGATTGTCCTGTGCCGAAACCGGGACCTTGATGCCATCAAGCAGCCTATGGAACATCATTCAGGTTTCCATGCGCAGCTAATGGCGCTCAGCAGTGGGGTAAAATTGAGAAGATGCAGCGTGGTCACCCGACGTGATTGCGGCTCAGTGAATGGTCTGTTGCGGTTTCGAGCCAGCTTCACTGATCTTCGCGCTAACAGGTGTGTCTTCCTGGGCAATAAAACTGCGAGTGAGAATTGGGCTTAACAAATGTGGTGCCAGTTTGCCGATGAACTCATCCATATGGGCAGTCTGGTAATGCGCCTGCAAGCAATCGGCATTTTCCCATTCCTGCAGCAGGATTACCCGATTGGTCTCCGTAGTGCCTTCATAATACTCATAACTGAGGCAGCCATATTCCTTACGGCACAAGCGCACCATGTTTTTCATGAGCAGCAATGCTTCCGGCTTGGATGCGGGCAATAACTGAAATGTGCTCTGCACAATAATCATGATGGTGTCTTTCCCCAAGCATTCCCGGTTGATGGATTTGCGCTTCATTATACGCAGTTAGCGACTAAAAACAGCCTTGCACTTGGCCGGAATGTGGGCTGCGCACGGTTTTTCTAGCGGGATTTGCGGGCATCCAGACTCCAGCCACCACCGCCGAGGCCGGCCGCCACCAGCAATCCGGCCATAATGGCCATGTTTTTCACGAAATTTTGAGTCTCATGTCCGGTCTGCAATTCACCGGCGGGCAAGGTCCAGAAATCATGCATCACTACACTGATGACGAGCGTCAGGCCTGCCAGAATGAATGCCACTATCTTGGTCTGATAGCCAACAATCATGGCGGTGCCGCCACCCAACTGGATGATGATCGTCAGCACGAGGAAGAATGGTATGAGCACCATGCCGTGCTCAGCCATATAGTTGGAGTTAGTTTCGAAGGCGAATACCTTGTTCAGGCCGGGGCCGATGAAATACAGCCCGAGCAGTACTCGTCCGGCAGTAACCATTAGTTTCTCAAATAGAGCGGGCATGCAGTTGTTCCTTTTGTAACCTTTGTTTACTGGTTGGCGAATGCTGCTGCAAAATAACATTAAACTTTGTTGGTGACGAAATAAATAAGTTCTAGTAGTGCAAATTCGGGATCAGTGTGAACTGGGAAGTTGCGGGATTACTTTGGTTTTGGGGTTGCTAGGTCTTGAATTATTTCTGGATCGCGCCGGGTAAGGGGATTGTGTCCGCTCGGCAGCTTGCCCCCCTCCGGGGTTCCCTCCCTCGGTCGGAAGCCCTGTAACGCGGTCTTCCTCGGTCAGTCGGTGCTGCGCTTTTATCGCCGAGCCAACACAATCCCCTAACCCTGCGCTCGCAGTTCCCACGAGACATCTTAAAAAACGGTCAGAGTAAAAATGCCGTGGCGCATTTCTTCTCTGACTTTTTTCCCTTCGAAGCAATCGATTTAATCGTTAATGAAATTTCGAGCCGGAACGCGACTCGAAATCCCAGCCCCCAGCATCGAGTCATTACCACCAGGGATAGAACGGAGGCATGTCGGTGGAGGCTTGGTCGGTAAATACGGGAGGGCGTTTTTCGAGGAAGGCACGGACTCCTTCCTTGCCGCTGGCCTGGCTCGCGTAGAAGATCGCGAGAGAATCGACGCGGTGCGCCTCCAGTGGGTGCGGTTGCGCGGCATTGCGGTACAGCATCTGGCGGGTGAGGGCGAGCGCGACCGGACTGTGACAGGCAATGCGAGCCGCGAGGGCGTGGGCAGATTGCAGCAATTGTTCGGCGGGTTCGACCGAGCGCACAAATTGCTTTGCCAGCAGTTCCTCGGCGTTGATGAGATCACTGGTATAGACCCATTCCAGAGCGGTGCCGATGCCAACGATACGGGGCAGGAACCAGGAGGAGCAGGCTTCGGGGGTAATGCCGATCTTGTTAAACACGAAGCCGACGCGGGTCTTGGTCGATGCCAGTCTGATATCCATGGCACAGGTCATCGTCGCCCCGATACCGACAGCGGCGCCATTGATCGCGGCGATAATTGGTTTTTTGCAATCATAGATTGCCAAGGTCAATTGACCGCCGGTATCACGCACACCTCGTTCTATGGTGGGATCGTCGAGATGATCAGTCATATCTTTCAGGGTCGGTTGTAGCGACTCATCGAGCCCGAATACATTGCCTTTCGAACTCAGGTCCATGCCAGCGCAGAAGGCCTTGCCAGCTCCGGTGACGACGATCACGCGCACGGCATCGTCGTCACTCGCTTGCCGAAATGCGCTGATCAACTCATAGGCCATTTCCACAGTGAACGCGTTCATGTGTTCCGGGCGGTTCAGCGTTATTGTCAGTATGCTGTTGGCGATTTCATAACGAATGCAATTGAACGACATGACGAGACTCCTGCAGGGGTTCGAAGTGACAGCGGCTCAAAAAATAAATGTTAGAAAATAAGGCGGTTTGCAGCCAGATAAGTCATGCGTCAGGAAGGCTTTGCAATTTCTGTTTCGCCTTGAATAAAGCCAGTTCGCTCTCTTGCAACATCTGTAGCAAGTGCAGATCCTCTTCGCGCTTGGTTATGGTCGCGATCACCATTTTGATCTTCAGCTTGTTGCCGCGATAGATAAAATCCTCACCCATTACAGCTTGCCGGATTTTCTCGATAATGATTTGAGCGCCGGCCTCATCTATGCCTGGTAACAGCATATGGAATTGATTGAAGCCGGAGCGTGCCAGCACATCCTCATTGCGGCGGCGATCTGTGGCCTGCAAGGAAAAATGGCGGAGTAATTCATTGGCGATACGCACGCCAAACTGCTTTGCAATCTGATCGAGATTCTCGACTTCAATGGTCAGCAGGGTTACCGGTTTGGAATACCGCAGCGCCACACCGAGCACCCGCTGGCTCACTTCAAGGAAAGTACGGTGATTGAGAATAGTGGTGATCGGATCAAAGATGGCGTTCTCTTTGTGTTTCACACTGAGTTCTTCCATCGTCATGATAATCACGGCGAGTGCGATAGTGAGTATGCTGAGCACAGCGGCGAGCAACAGCAGGGCCGTGCCGGCATTCGGATCGCTCAGCGGTATCGCTGGACGGGTTAACGCGAGAATCGCCTCGGAAATCGCATTAAAGCTGAACAGGCCGATGAGCCCATTGGCGCCGAAATTGCTGGATATAGCCATTACCGGACGCAGGCGACGCTCGATTTTCAGCCCATTAGCGACCACATAAACGGAACAGCAGCAGAAAATAATGATCATCGCTGAGTAGATTCGAATCCGCCACAACACCGATTCATCGATCATCGTGAAATAATAAAAGCCAATTACGGCGCCGATGAAGCAGACACCGCAGAACAGCGGTAACAGGGATTTTTCCTGATTCCAGAATGAGGTGAGGCCCATCAGCATGGGTATGCGGCCACCCATAATCATGGAGTTCGCCAGCAATATGGAAATAATGGGGGGTAAAGTGCCTTGCGCGGCCAATAACAGAACGCCTGCAGCGGTCAGGGCGAAACCCATCGCGATACTCAATAGACCCGGCACGGTGCGATTGCCATACGAGTTGGCAAATAGCGCTACGCTACAGACGGTAGCGATGAGCGCAAGTGTCACGATGAGTGTTGTGTTATCCATTCTAGATCGCGTCCGCCAGTTTTAATTGCGCGATGTCAGCATTGCTGTAGCCCCAATCGGCCAGTATTTGTTCGGAGTGCTCGCCAACAAGTGCTGCCGGGGATTGAATATTTCCCTGGGTACGACTGAAGCGCGGCGCCGGAGCTGGTTGCGTCACTCCGTCGAATTCAACAAACGTTTTACGCGCCTGGTTATGTGGGTGTGAAGGTGCGTCACCGAGACCGAGCACCGGAGCAAAACAAACGTCGCTGCCTTCCATGATTGCACACCACTCAGCTTGCGTTTTGGTCTTGAAAACCCTGGCGAGCTTCTCGCGCAGCAACGGCCATGCTATTTGATCCTGTTGTGCGGCAAATTGGGCATCGGTGATACCGCACTTCTCCAGCAGCAAAGCATAGAACTGGGGTTCGATAGAGCCAATAGAGATGTATGTATCATCGGCACACGCATAACATCCATAATAGTGAGCGCCGCCATCAAGTTTGTTACTTTCACGGTTCGTCGTCCACATGTTCATAGCCATCAGTCCGTAAAACGGTGTAAGCAGGCTGGCGGTGCCATCGGTCATCGCCGCATCGATAATCTGGCCCTTGCCGGAATTTGCCCGTTCAATCAGTGCGGCCAGCACGCCCGCGAGCAAGTACATGGCGCCACCACCGAAGTCACCGACCAGGTTTAGGGGTGGTGCCGGGGGCCGGTCGGCATAACCCATGGCACCAAGGGCGCCACCGATAGAAATATAATTAATGTCGTGTCCCGCAGCATGGGCGAGAGGACCGTGCTGACCCCATCCAGTCATGCGACCGAAGACCAGTTTTGGGTTACGTTCAAGACAAATAGCCGGACCCAATCCCAGTCGCTCCATCACTCCAGGGCGGAAGCCCTCAATTAGAATATCGGCTTTTTCGACCAGCTTCAGCACAGTCGCCACACCGAGCGCGCTTTTTAAATCCAGTGCCAACGAGCGCCGACCCCGGTTCAACACGTGGGCGCGGCTGCCGCTGCCTTTCAAACCGAGTCGATCGATACGGATTACCTCAGCGCCCATGTCAGCTAACATCATGGCGCAGAATGGCCCCGGACCGATGCCGGCCATTTCAATAACACGAATTCCTGCGAGAGGTCCCACTGCTAGATTCCCTGCAAAATTGGCAAGTTCCGATAATAGGAGATCACCACGAAAATTGAAATTCATATTCTGTAATAAGCGTCTGGTGTATGACTGCAAGCGACAGTTACCGTTGGTTTCACTTTTGAAATGGATGCTTTATGCTGTCGGTCCTCGGATTAAATCGTAGCTCTAATCGGAATCTGCTCATGGAATTGCGTGACAAGACAGCTTTTATCACTGGTGGTGCCTCTGGACTCGGTCTGGCAACGGCGCAGAATTTTATCGCGGCAGGTGCCAGGGTTATGCTGTATGACCTCAATGCCGACTTGCTGGAAAAAGCAGCGTGCACAATGGGAACCAATGCACATTGGTATGCCGGTGATGTCGCTGACGAAGTTGGCGTGCAGGCGGCAATCAAGTCTGCACAGGATAAATTTGGCAGCATTCACATCAATGTGAACTGTGCCGGCATAGGGGGCGCTGCGCGCACTGTTGGCAAGAATGGGCCAATGCCCCTGGCGAAATTTGAACATATAGTACGTGTAAACCTGATTGGTACATTCAACGTGCTGCGCCTCTGTGCCGAGGTAATGCAAACGAATACTCCGCAAGGGGTTGATGCTGAGCGTGGCGTTATAATTAACGTAGCGTCCATTGCCGCATTCGATGGCCAGACCGGGCAGGCGGGTTACGCGGCATCGAAAGGTGGCATCGTTGCGATGACACTACCGATAGCGAGAGACCTGGCACCGCGTGGCATTCGAGTAGTGACTATTGCTCCGGGCGTATTCGAGACGCCGTTATTGGCAGCAGCACCGGAAGAAGTGCGAGCACCATTGATCGCAATCACCCAGTTTCCGAAACGGCTGGGGCATCCCGCAGAGTTCGCCGAGCAAGTGGCGCACATCGTCCATTGTGCATACCTGAACGGCGAGACGATTCGACTGGATGCGGGTATTCGCATGCCAGCAATATAGAAAGCAGCAATTCAATTTTAATATTTCACTTAACTTGAACATTGATCAAATAAAGAAGCGTAAAAGAGGATCACACCAATGGCAGACGCATACATAGTCGGTGCAGTGCGCACCGCAACCGGCAAGAAGAAAGGGCGACTCAGTCGCATACATCCGGTAGACATGGGGGCCATGGTCGTAGATGCGCTGGTTGATCGAACCGGCATACCAGTTGACGCGGTTGATGATGTGATCTTCGGCGTCGTAATGCAGATAGGTTCGCAGGCGAGCAATCTGGGTCGCAACGTTTCCATGTCATCCAAGCTGGATCTGTCTGTTCCCGGCACCACCGTAGATCGGCAGTGTGGATCATCGCTGCAGGCAATTCAGTTCGGCGCCCAGGCAGTAATGTCAGGCACCCAGGACGTGATTATTTCCGGTGGCGTCGAAGCCATGAGTACCGTGGAGATTGGTTCAAACATACGCGACGGTCTCGAACACGGCCGCGGCAAGCCTAAAGGCGAACGGCTGGAACTGCAATACCCGGGTATCCAGTTCAGCCAGTTCGATGGCGCCGAGTTGCTGGCCGAAAAGTATGACATCTCCCGCAAGGATCTCGATGCATTCGGATTATTGAGTCATCAACGCGCAGCTGAAGCGACGCGGAAGGGATATTTCAAAAAAGAAATTGTCCCGATCCATATCAAGCTGGAAGACGGCAAGGAAGACCTGCATGTGCTGGATGAAGGCATTCGCGCAGATGCCACACTGGCTGGCATGGAATCCCTGAAGACTCTGCGTGAAGGTGGAGTTATTACGGCGGGCACTGCGAGTCAGATCAGCGATGGTGCTGCGGCTGTGATGATTGCAAACGAGAAAGCCGTCAAGAAATACAATTTGCAAGTCCGCGCCAAGATTCACTCATTGGCAGTGGTCGGCTCGGATCCGGTGTTGATGCTGGAAGGACCAATTCCCGCAACACAAAAAGTATTGGCGAAAGCCGGACTCACCATTGATGACATCGACCTGTATGAAGTCAACGAGGCGTTCGGCTCCGTGCCGCTGGCCTGGGCGAAGGCACTCAAGGCTGACATCAACAAACTAAACGTGAATGGCGGTGCCCAGGCGCTCGGTCATCCGCTGGGCGGGACCGGTGCCAAGTTGATGACTACTCTGGTGCATGAATTGGAACGGCGTGGTGGGCGCTATGGATTGATCGCTATTTGTGAAGGCGGTGGCACCGCGAATGCGATGATCATTGAACGCATGAGCAGCGTGACAGCCTGATTCATGCACTATTCTGCACTATTCATGCAGCCCGGACTGCGGACAACTTTTCGAAACACTCAAAACGGCAACTCCTATGTTTGATAATCATGTAAGCCCATGGATGGATGAAGAACTTCATATCATGCGTGATGCGGTGCGGAAGTTTTTCCAGAAGGAATTCGTACCAAACATGGAGAGGTGGGAGAAGCAGGGATTCATCGATCGTGAGGCGTGGCGGGTGGCCGGCGCCGCTGGCATTCTGTGCGCATCCATTCCGGCAGAATATGGCGGCGGTGGCGGTGATTTCAGGCATGAGATGGTGCTGGTGGAAGAGATAGGCTACGCCCGTCTTGGCAGTTTCGGCAATGGCGTGCATTCTGGAATCGTGGCGCATTACATCAATGCGTATGGTTCCGAGGCGCAAAAGCAGGCCTGGTTACCGAAGATGGCCAGCGGCGAAATGGTAGGGGCGATCGCGATGACCGAGCCCGGTACGGGATCGGACTTGCAAGCGGTCGCCACCACGGCGATCAAGCAGGGCGATCACTACGTAATCAACGGCCAGAAGACTTTCCTGACCAACGGCCAGACTGCCAACCTGATTTGTGTGGTGGCGAAGACTGATCCGACAGAGTCAGCCAAGGGCATATCACTCATAGTAGTCGAAACAGACAAGGTCGAAGGCAAGGGCGGCTTCAATCGCGGCCGCAACCTGGAAAAGCTCGGCATGAAAGCGCAGGACACCTCCGAAATTTTCTTTGATGACGTAAGAGTGCCGGTGGCGAATTTACTCGGTTCTGCGGAAGGGCGCGGTTTCATACAACTCATGCAACAATTGCCACAAGAGCGTCTCATAATCGCGGCCGGTGCCTGCGCAGCTATGGAGTACGCATTGAAGATCACCAGCGAATACGTGAAACAACGCAAGGCCTTCGGCAAACGCATTCTCGATTTTCAAAATACCCAATTCAAACTGGCAGAGCGCTATACCGAGGCGCGGCTGGCGCGCGTGTTTGTCGATGATTGTGCCATGAAACTCGCGGCGGGCACGCTGGATGAGACCACTGCTGCCATGGCGAAATGGTGGACGACGCAAAAGCAATGTGAAATCGTCGATGAGTGCCTGCAGTTTTTTGGTGGTTACGGCTATATGATGGAGTATCCGATCGCGAAGATGTATGCCGACAGTCGTATCCAGAAAATTTATGGTGGCAGCAACGAGATTATGAAAATGCTGATTGCGCGGGCAATCTAGGCGGCGTTGAAACTCACCCCAACTATCGCAATTTTCTGCGCCCGCGCGCTGCGTGATTTTGGCGACGGCTTTATTGTTGTATTACTGCCGGTGTACCTGACTGCCATCGGCTTCGATGCCCTGCAAATCGGACTGGTGGCGACGCTCGCCTTGCTCGGTTCAGCCGCTATGACTCTGGCGGCCGGTCTGCTGGGAGTGCGCATCGACAAACGCACGCTATTGCTGGCGGCTTCATGTCTGATGGTGGTCACTGGTGTCGCCTACGCGGCCACCGCTACCACAGCGCTGATCCTGCTGATCGCCTTCGTCGGCACTATCAATCCTTCCTCCGGCAGCGTCAGCATCTTTGTGCCACTGGAGCATGCGGTGCTCGCCCATGCAGTTGCAGACGGTGCGCGCACGCGCATGTTTTCCAACTACAGTTTGATCGGCGCGCTGGCTGCTGCAGCTGGCGCCCTGCTGGTGGGCAGCCCTGATCTCGCCGTGAATTTTGGCATGGAGCGCGTTGCTGCCATCAAGCTCTTGTTCATTTTCTATGCCGTGCTCGGAATCGCTGGCGGCTGGTTCTATACCTGTATTCCTGCAGACAACACTCCCACGCAGGAGCGACCTACGGCTGCGCTGGGTCCATCGCGCACAATCGTCTATAAGCTGGCGGCACTATTCAGTATCGATGCCTTAGCCGGTGGTTTCGCGGTGCAATCGTTGGTGGCGCTGTGGTTGTTCAATAAATTTGGATTGTCGCTCACGACTGCAGGTGTATTTTTCTTCTGGAGCGGAGTCTTCGCTGCGTTTTCGTTTCCGGTTGCCGCCTGGCTGTCCCGCAAGATTGGCCTGATCAACACCATGGTATTCACGCACATCCCCTCCAGTCTGTTCCTGATTTGCGCGGCGCTGGCTCCCAGTTTGAATCTAGCCCTGTTGTTTCTGCTGGCGCGCGCGGCCCTCTCGCAAATGGATGTGCCAACACGCTCATCATATGTGATGGCGATGGTGACACCTGCCGAACGACCGGCTGCCGCCAGTGTCACTTCGGTGCCGCGCAGTCTCGCTGCTGCCTTGAGTCCGGCAATTGCCGGAGCATTATTCGCTGCGGGCTTCGAGGCCTGGCCATTGATCATCTGTGGTGTGTTGAAGATTGGCTACGATATCTTGCTGCTGCTCACGTTCAGGCAGTTCAAGCCGCCCGAGGAGTTGCAGGTATAAAACCGGCATGAAGCATAAAGGGGCTGCAGGGATTAACATTTAATCCCCGCAGCCCCTTTATGGTGTGCCTTATGTTGTGCCTTATGGTGTGCCTTATGGAGTGGTCCGGCTTGCCAGCGACGGCAGTTTGTAGCCGTCCGCCTCCAGCTTGGCGCGGATCGCCTTCTTGTCGATCTTGCCAGTTGAGGTGAGCGGAATGGCGTCAGTTTCGATAACATCATCCGGCAGCTGCCACTTCGCAAATATTTTCGCGCAGTGTTCGATGACTGCTGCTTTGTCCAGCTGCTGACCTGCGACCATCTTTACCAGTGCCACCGGGCGCTCATCCCATTTCGGATGCGGCTGTGCCACGACTGCAGCTTGCGCTACCTGTGGCATGGCAACGATATGATTTTCCAGATCCACCGACGAGATCCATTCACCGCCTGACTTGATCAGGTCTTTCGAACGGTCGGCAATTAATATGTATTGCTCCGGGTCGATCTTGGCTACATCACCGGTGACCAACCAACCATTGTGAAACTTGTCTGGTTGTGGGTCGTTAAAATACTCCGATGCAATCCAGGGGCCGCGTATGCACAGTTCGCCCACTGCCACACCGTCGTGTGGCAGCCGCTTCCAGTCTTCGTCAAAGATTTCAATTTCGAGTCCCGGCATGGCCAGCCCGGCCTTCGCAACATTCTTGAACTGTTCATCTTCAGAGATGCCGACCTGCGAGCGTTTGGCCAACTTGCGCGACAAAGTACCAAGCGGGTTGGTTTCAGTCATGCCCCAGCCCTGGATCATTTCGATATGATAAGCATCCCAGTACCAGCGCATCATCGATACCGGTGGCGCGGAGCCGCCGCATGTAAGTCGCGTGAGCTTGCTTAGATCATATTTGCCTGGATTCGCTTCCAGCGCGGCTCTCACTCCTTGCCAGATGGTCGGAACTCCGGCAGAAATTGACACCTGCTCTTCATGCATCAATTTGAGAAACGCATCCGGCACCATGAAGCGATGCGGAAATACCTGTTTGCAGCCGAGCATGGAGGCGCAGAACGGCAAGCCCCAGCCCATCGCATGAAACATCGGAACTATGCCTAACAATGAATCGAGGGAAGACAGGCCGATTGAATCGGTCAGGCCTTCGGTGAGTGTGTGCAAATAAGTAGAGCGATTGGTGTACATCACGCCCTTCGGTTTGCCAGTGGTACCTGAGGTGTAGCAAAGACCCATCGGTGAGGTTTCCGGAATTTCTGGCCACTCATACTCGGTGGGCTGTCCCTTGATGAAATCTTCATAGTCGATCTGATTCTTGAATGTGCTTTTGCCGCCTTCTCCATGCCGACAGATGACCAATAGTTCGACGCAGGATAATTTGTCCCACAAGCTTTCCAGCAATGGCAATAAATCCTCGTCGGCGAAAATCACGCGATCGCCAGCGTGATTGATGATGTATTCGAGATCGATGGCAGACAAGCGGATATTTAATGTATGCAACACTGCGCCCATTGATGGCACGGCCTGGTATAACTCCAGATGTCGGTAGTTGTTCCACATAAAACTGCCGATGCGATCACCGACCTTGATGCCATGCTTCTGCAAGGCATGTGCCACCTGATTGGCCCGCTGCCAGGTCTGTTTGAGTGTCTGCCGATAGGTGCCTGTGGCCTGCATGGTCACTACTTCCACATTCGGGTCGAGGATGGCGCCGCGTCCCAATATTCGTGACATCAACAGTGGCGTGTTTTGCATGGTCATTCCGGTGGTCCCCTTTTTTGCTATTTTGCGGAATACGTAAGGACAGGCAGGATAGCCGATTAACAGCTTCAAATTCAATTCCGGGGCTGTGGCTTTGGTTTTCTCCTCTGATCGGACGCGGTTCTCCTTCGATCTCAAACAGTTCTCCTTCGATCTCAAACAGTTCTCCTTCGATCGGCACCGGGGTGGCATTGGGTTTCTGCTGCAGCCCGCGCCGCTCCGCGGTTCCCTCCATCACGAAAAAGCCCTGTACTGCGGTCTTTTTCGCTCCTTCGGCGCTGGTCTTTGATCGCAGCTGAACCCCAATACCACCCCAGTTCCTATGTGCATGCGATACGGATTGGAATTCAACTTCGATGACAGCTCGAATCGGAGGTGATCGTCACCGAACAATCAGACGCGGAGCGTCGTGAGGGGATGATTACCTGCGAGTCGGGCGGAAACATGCTCGATTGGTTTTTCTTGAGCTCGCTTTGAGCAGGGTTCCGTTCGATTGTCACCGGGCAATCAGACGCGTCGCGAGGGGATGATTACCTGCGAGTCGGGCGGAAAGTAGCTGGTTGCGTAGAGTGATTTGATAAGACGGCGGGCGAAGGTTATTCTGGATTCCTGAACATCATTACAAAGGCAAGCAGATGATTAGTGCCAGAGAGCATCCAAAGCACAAGCTTAAGGTGAAGGGCCGTACCATGAGCTATGTGGAGCTGGGAAGTGGGGATCCGATTATTTTTCAGCACGGTAATCCGACTTCATCCTATTTATGGCGCAATGTAATGCCCCATCTGCAGGATCAGGGGCGCTGTATCGCGCTGGATTTGATTGGTATGGGGGATTCGGATAAGTTGCCGAATGCGGGGCCAGATCGATATACCCTCGCTGAGCATATTGAGTATTTCGATGCGGCGATGACACAGTTGGGCGTTACTGACAAGGTGACGCTTGTGATTCACGATTGGGGTTCGGCGATCGGGTTTGATTGGGCCAATCGACATCGGGCGGCAGTCAAGGGAATCGCCTATATGGAAGGCATCGTGTGTCCGGTACGGAGTTGGGAGGATTGGCCGGAAGCCGCGCGGGGGATTTTTCAGGGGCTTAGATCGGCGGCTGGTGACGCCATGATTCTTGAGAAGAATGTGTTTATCGAACGCATATTGCCTGGCTCAATTCTTAGAAAATTGACTGAAGCAGAAATGGCCGTGTATCGGCGTCCTTTTCTGAACCCTGGTGAAGATCGTCGTCCGACCCTGACATGGCCGCGACAGATTCCAATTGCTGGCGAGCCAGCAGACGTGGTGAAACTGGTGCAGAGCTATGCTGATTGGCTAAGCGCGTCAAGCTTGCCTAAATTGTTTATAAACGCCGATCCTGGTGCGATTCTGATTGGCGCACAGCGTGAGTTCTGCCGCCGGTGGCCGAACCAGCAGGAAGTAACTATATCCGGCAATCATTTCTTGCAGGAAGATTCTCCAGATGAAATCGGCAAGGCAATTGCAGAGTGGCGCCGCAGTATTGCCTGATACGTGAATAGAACCAATTTATGAGAACACGCGTGCGTAAAAAAGTATTTACATCACATCGGTTATATTGCCTGCTCACGGCCGGCTGCGCCTTGCTGGCTGCAATTGCTGTTAACGCTGCAGAAGGGATTGATGCTGAATCAGCTATTGTCGGTTCCTGGGTGGTGAACGAGAAGCTGAGTGACAACACCGATGATCAGGTGGAGGCAGCTATCAAGGAAGCTGGCGGCAAAGGGAGCCGGGGCTGGTTTAATCGCGAAGAGGAATTCTATAGAGGGGGTCCGGCAGAGCAGGAACTGTATGATCGGATCTCTTACGACAAAGTGCTCACGATCGAGTATGGGAGTCCGGAATTTCGTTTTCAGTATGCGGATAATTTTACGCGCGTCTTCCATACTGATGGGCGCAGGCGTCAATCTGCCGCGAACAGTTTTTTTACCGAAGGTGGCGAAGATTTTTCCTTCGCGAACTGGAATGGGGACAAGCTGATCGTGGAAGCGCGTCCACGGGATGGCGGTTTTACTCTGGAAACCTACTCACTACAGGCGAATGGGCAGCAACTACGCGTGGAAATGGTCATTGAACCGGATGGCTTTGGTGCGGCGATAAACCTGGTGCGGGTTTACGATCGAAGGGACTGATTGAAAGGTTCACTCTGACCCCTTTGATCTGTGATGTTGCTAATACCGTCGCTGTTTCAGTATCAGTAAAAAAATCTGATTATTTTAAAATCAGATCGGAGACCACTGTAAGCCTCTCTCCTTTTGGGAACGGAAAAGTGCCGTGCCACATGATGGAGGGAAACAATGCCAGCCTGCCTGGAACCGGTTTGATCAAAGCCACAGGGGGCAAATCAATCCCCAGATCCACCGGCGGCATGCCGATGGACAGCCATCCTGCTGGATTGGTTTCTGTTTCACCCAGCGTCTCGGGAGTATCAATATAGAAGCAGCAACTGATCGCTGCTTCCGGATGCATGTGATTGATGTGATAACCGTTGCCTCGCAGGTGTACTGAATAGGAAGCAAGAAATGAAAAGCGGTTGCGCGGCTGGCGCAGGAAGGGATGCGTAGAATCTATCGGCGGCAACTGCTTTATGTATTCAGTTACCCCCTGCTCAATCACTTCACGCATTCTGCGCAGATCCGGATCTGAACGAAGAAACAGATTACCGTCGGTTTGACTGCCGCCGCGCATGGACTGGTCAAACGGATGCTCCTTCGCATGGTGAATATCCTTCAGCTTTGCGGCGAGTTGTTTAAGCTCCGGGACAATGTCGGGGAAATCGATATGAGCAAACAGTCGGTTCTCGCCGTCAAGCCATTCACTGCGAGGGTCGCCGGTCAGTCGCCACGCAATACTGAGATAGGGCCAGGCACCCATAACATCCAGCCCACGTGAAAGTCGCTCTGCGTTGATGGCAGCCTGTTCATACTCACCGATACGCAATTGATAACGAATTCTGGCGATTTCGAGTTCGCTGTCTTCTGCCTCTGGCATACGCGAAAAAAAAGCCGCGGCACGCTGAATATCCCCTGCTTCACTGGCACAGGCCGCTTCGTAGCGATCAAGCAGCAATTTTTCTGGCAAATTTCTTCTTGCTCTGTCCAGCAGGTCAAGAACTGTCTTATATTTTCCGGCTCGCATCAAAGTAGCAAAGTAGCCAATGTACAGATCACGGTCCGAGGGATACCTTTGCAATGCTTCTTCAAAAGAAGTGACAAATTGCTCACTGAAACCGAGCTGCCATTTGAGCTGGGACAACGCCGAGTGACCGGGTACCCACAGCGGTTCCTCCTTGGTCAGGGAGGTCAGGGCTGCGATGGCTTGATCTCCAAAGCCTGCTTCCAGCTGCGCTACGGCAAAGCCGAGCCGTATCTCCGGATTGTTTGGTGCGGAGTTCGCTGCCTGGATGTAAAAA
>Ga0209553_1000107_pt1 | contig 39077 bp, 38 predicted proteins | sample LauGreFBDMM110DN_2_FD_188217 | JGI IMG/M metagenome (GOLD analysis project Ga0209553, IMG submission 188217) | Freshwater lake microbial communities from Lake Michigan, USA - Fa13.BD.MM110.DN (SPAdes) (version 2) | ecosystem: Environmental > Aquatic > Freshwater > Lake | place: Lake Michigan...
GAGGGTATTGCTAATCGAACTGATTTTGATTTGAAATCACACTCTAGGGCATCGGGAGAAAACTTAACCTGGTTTGATCAAGAGAAAAATGAACGTTGGACACCTTATGTAATTGAACCAGCTGCTGGTGTTGATCGATGCGCATTAACTTTTATGATGGATGCATATACCGAAGATGAGGCGCCAAACTCTAAGGGTGAGATGGAAAAACGAGCGTTGATGAAATTAGATTACCGATTAGCACCGGTAAAAATTGGCGTGCTGCCATTATCTAGAAATGCAGATCTTTCCCCTAAGGCAAAGGATTTAGCTGATTCACTTCGCAAGCACTGGAATGTTGATTTTGATGATGCGGGCGCAATTGGCAGAAGATATCGCAGGCAAGATGAGATCGGCACACCATTTTGCATAACAATTGATTTTGAATCCCTAGATGATCAAGCGGTAACAATTAGAGAGCGCGATACGATGGCGCAATCTCGTATTGCAATTGATCAGGTGCAAAGTTATTTAGCGCCAAAACTTTTAGGTGCCTAATTGTTAACCCAGGTAAAACCACTTCGTCTGCCAATCTCAAATGGTAACTTTGAAAATAATGAGGTAGTACTCGATGCCCCAGTAGTACTTGCGCCAATGGCAGGTATTACCAACGCCGCCTTTAGAACCTTATGCCGAGAACAGGGTGCTGGTTTATTTGTCTCTGAGATGGTTACAGCGCGAGCATTAATTGAGCGACGGGAGGAGACATTTCGATTAATCAAACCAGGAGTTGGTGAGACACCTAGATCTGTTCAACTCTACGCTGTTGACCCAATTGTTTTAGGAAAAGCTGTTGATCTATTAGGCAATGAAAACTTAGTTGATCACATTGATTTAAATTTTGGTTGTCCAGTTCCTAAGGTAACTCGTCGTGGCGGTGGCGCAGCACTTCCTTATAAGCGCAGATTATTTTCAGCAATTGTTGAATCTGCTGTTAAAGCTGCAAGTAAATATGGCATACCTGTCACAGTCAAGATGCGAGTTGGGATTGACTCTGATCATCAAACATTTTTAGAGTCAGCAAAATCAGCTGCTGATATAGGTGCCACTTGGGTAGCACTGCATGCAAGAACTGCTGCGCAGTTATATGAAGGTAAATCTGATTGGAGTAAAATTACAGAGTTAGTTGAGCATCTAGCACCAACTGGTGTACCAGTACTTGGCAATGGTGATATTTGGTCTGGATTAGATGCGATAAACATGATCTCCCAAACTGGTTGCGCAGGTGTTGTAGTTGGTCGTGGTTGCCTAGGACGGCCCTGGTTGTTTGCAGATTTAGTTGCAGCATTTAATGGCGAGCAAAGTAGGGTAAATCCAAATTTATTTGAGGTTAGAAAAGTTATGTTGCGACATGGTCAATTATTAGTTGAGTACTTTGAAAATGAGGATCGAGCAATGCGTGATATTAGAAAACATATGGCTTGGTATTTAAAAGGTTTCTCAGTTCCTCGTGAGATTAGATCAAGCCTTGGCATGGTTTCATCCTTAGATGAGATGGAGAAATTACTCTCTGGGGTTAGCGATCAGCCATATCCGCAGGCGGTAGGGGATGCACCCCGCGGGCGCAGCAGCCATGGCCGGCCAGTATCACTACCTGATGGTTGGCTTAATGATCCAGATGAGTTTGCCACTATCACAATCGATGATGCTATTTCAGGTGGATAAGTAATTGTTTTTATTTAAATTAATTAGAAGAGTTATCTCATTTGTGTTACTACTAATAATTGTTATTCCACTTTATATAGCTGGAAGCATTTGGTATACAGGCAGAAATAGCGAGCTAGTTAAAGGTGATGTAATTTTAGTAATGGGAGCAGCCCAACTTGATGGCCGACCAGGTGATATTTTGCTAGCCAGGCTTAAGCAAAGCAAAGCAATATTTAAATTAGATATGGCCCCTCGTATCTATACAGTTGGCGCAGGTGCGCCTGGAGATCGCACAACTGAGGCAGCAGCTGGCAGAGATTGGTTAATTAAAAATGGTATTACCAAAGCCAACGTTTTAGCTATTGCAAAGGGGCGCGATACCTTAAGTAGTACACAGGCTTATGCGCAGCAGATGAAGAAAGTGAAGTTATCCTCAGTAATTATTGTTACCGATCCATACCATTGTTATCGCGCAATTAAAATGGCGCAGGATTTAAATCTAAAAGCTATCTGCTCCCCAGTTATGGCCGGACCTGGTTCAATTACAAACTCTAGTTTTAAGTACTTAGGTAGAGAGACTGGTGCCTATCTTGCCTATATAACTGTTGGCAGGCTGGGGATTAAGTTAAGTGATCGGGTTAATTTAGCCAGCAGATAGGATTACTAAATGGTTTTACGAGCAGCAGCTGAACACCCTGGCTACACACCAGCGGATCGAGAAAGATTTTTTGATGAACCAGCAAAGCGTGGCGGGCGAACTGAGTTTGCTAGAGATCGCGCCAGAATTATTCACTCATTTGCACTGCGCCGCCTTGCTGCAAAAACACAGGTTGCAGTTCCATGGGCAACCGATTTTCCACGAACCAGACTTTCTCACTCACTTGAGTGCGCTCAAGTAGGACGGGAGTTAGGCGCTGCACTTGGCGCTGACCCTGATTTAATGGAGGGTGCATGTTTAGCTCATGACATCGGACATCCACCATTTGGTCATAATGGTGAAGAGGTTTTAAATCAATTAGCTCACTCCTGTGGCGGCTTTGAAGGAAATGCGCAAAGTCTAAGATTATTAATAAGACTTGAAGCAAAAACAGTTTTAGTAGATGGTAAATCTGTTGGTTTAAATCTCACCCGGGCATCCCTGGATGCAGCTACAAAGTATCCCTGGAGCAGAGTTGTTAATGCTAAAAAGTTTGGTGTCTATGAGGATGATCTTGAGATCTTTAATTGGTATCGAAGTGGAGTTGAATCTGGCAAAACCTCTATCGAGGCACAGATCATGGATTGGTCAGATGATGTGGCATATAGCGTGCATGATATGGAGGATTCACTTGTATCTGGTCAAATCAAATTAGATCAATTAAGTAATGATCTACCAAAATTATTTAAGGTTGCCAAAGATATGTATCTGGAAGATATTACCGAGGCTGAGATGGTAACTGCACTCACTGCGCTACAAAAGATCTCCTGTTGGCCCCGTTACTACGATGGCACCCACCGCTCACTTGCTCGACTTAAAGATTTAGCAAGCCAATTAATAGGTAGATTTGCCCAAGCCGCAGAGGTGGCAACTCAAGAAAAATATGGTGATTCTAATTTAACCAGATATAGCGCAAATTTAGTTGTGCCACGTGCGCAACGAGTTGAGGTGGCACTACTTAAATCAATGGCTGGACATTATGTAATTAATGCCGATACTTCACAGATTCGATATGGCGAGCAACAAAAACTTCTTACTGAATTAGTTGAAGCGATACTAGCTAGCGCCCCAGCAACACTAGAAGGCTTCTTCTTGCAGGATTGGCAGCGGGCAGAAAATGATCAACAAAGAGTTCGGGTAGTAATAGATCAGGTTGCCTCCCTGACCGATCCGGGGGCGATAGCGCTGCATAATCGCTTAATCAACAGGTGAGTAATTCAAACTGTCGGTTTGGAAACTAGGATAGGAAGTATGGCCGGGCGAATTAAAGATGAGGATGTGACATACATCCGCGAGCACTCACCAATTGATGATGTAGTCGGTGATTATGTGCAATTAAAAGGTGCAGGTGGTGGCCAGAAAAAAGGCTTATGCCCATTTCATGATGAAAAATCGCCCTCATTTCATGTCACCCCTAGCAAGGGATATTTCCACTGCTTTGGTTGTCAGGTTGGTGGGGATGTAATTGCATTTATTATGAAGTTAGAGCACTTAACATTTATAGAGACGGTTGAGCGCCTAGCTGATCGAATTGGTTACACAATTAAGTATGAAACAAGTGGCGCCAGCAATAGCGGTCCATCAATTAATCGCTCAAGATTAGTTGCAGCAAATACTGCAGCCTCAATTTTTTATCAGGAGCAGTTACAACTTCCAGCCGCCCAACATGGGCGAGATTTCTTAACTAAGCGTGGATTTGATCGTGATGCTGCTAAAAACTTTAATGTTGGCTACGCCCCCGATGAGTGGGATGGTTTATTTAAACATCTAACTGGTAAAGGCTTTACCAGTGAAGAGTTAAATCTAGCTGGTTTAGTTAAAGAGGGTACAAAAGGAATGATTGATCGATATCGAAACCGTTTAATTTGGCCAGTTAAAGATATCTCAGGTGATGTAGTTGGTTTTGGTGCTAGAAAACTTGCCAGTGATGAGGTTGATACCGGGCCTAAGTATTTAAATTCACCAGAGACGCCGGTTTATAAAAAGAATCAAATTCTTTATGGTCTTGATATGGCAAAGAAGGAGATTGCAAAAAATCGTCAAGTGGTAATTGTTGAGGGTTATACCGATGTAATGGCAGCTCACCTTGCTGGTGTCACCACCGCTGTTGCCACTTGTGGCACCGCCTTTGGTGAGGAGCACATAAGAATTATCAGAAGACTTTTAATGGATGCGGATGCATTTCGCGGTGAGGTGATATTTACCTTTGATGGAGATGCCGCAGGGCAGAAGGCGGCGCTTCGCGCATTTGAGGATGATCAAAAGTTTGTAGCTCAGACATTTGTTGCAGTTGAGCCAAATGGTATGGATCCATGTGAACTTCGCCAAGCCCATGGTGATGATGCAGTTCGTAACTTAGTTGCAAGAAGAGTGCCACTATTTGAGTTTGCAATTAAATCAGTAATTGCTAATTACGATATAACAGCTGCTGAAGGAAGAGTTAATGCACTTAATCAGGTTGCGCCACTAATTGGGCGGATCAGAGATGCCTCACTGCGACCAGAGTATGTCCGCTTACTTGCCGGCTGGCTTGGTATGGAGGTTGATATTGTCTCAACTGCAGTTAAACGAAGTGGCAAAACAGGTGAAATACAAAGTGCGCCCAGAGTTAATTTAACAGATCCAGTTTTAGTCTTAGAGCGTGAGGTATTAAAGGTTAAATTACAACTGCCAGAACTTGCCAGCAGTTGGGTTGATTTAGAAGCAGCTGCCTTTTCATTTCCACTTTATAACCAATTGCGCGTACTAATTGATAATCAAAAAGAGCTTAATACGCAAGAGTTAATTGAAAAGTGTGCCAGTGATGAGCTTAAATCTTTAGTTACTGAATTAATTGTCGAGCCAATTAGAACTGATGGTGAGGTCTCTGAGCGCTACATCACCAGTATCTTTGCCAGATTACGTGAGGTGGGGCTGAGTCGATCAATTGCGGAGATTAAATCCACACTTCAACGGCTTAACCCAGTTGAAAATGATGCGCAGTATCAAGAGATCTTTGGCCAATTAGTTGGCATGGAGGCAGCCCGTCGAGTGCAAAAAGAGTTAGCACTTGGGGAGAGTTAAACTCCAAAATTGCGCATCAGGTTTGAGCGATTAAAGATATTCGCTACTATTTACCTCACCAATCATAAAATGGTTGGCGTAATCCCTGATAGCTCAATTGGCAGAGCAGCCGGCTGTTAACCGGCAGGTTCTTGGTTCGAGTCCAAGTCAGGGAGCATGGCGCTATATCGACTACAGGTATCACTACCTGACCGACCAGGTTCCCTTGGTGCGGTCGCATCTGCAATTGGTTTTGTAGGTGGGGATATTAGAGGGTTAGTTGTCTTGCGCAGTGAAGATGGTCGCGGAATAGATGACATCACAATTGCTGTTCCAGGCAGTGACCCAACAGATTTAGTTAATGTGCTAACTGCTATTGGTGGAGTTGAGGTTATTTCAATTACGCCAGTTAATAATTAAAGCTTCACATCTTTCAACTGTTGCGCTGATTGTTCAGGCTCTAAATCCATAATAAAAGCACCCATCGCAGATTCAGAGCCAGATAAATACTTTAACTTTCCAGGCTGGCGGCGAACTGAAACTATCTGCCAATGTAGTCGCAGGCAATCTCTACCAACATTTACCGGTGCTTGATACCAAGAAGCGATGTATGCCATTTCAATTCCAAATACTCCATCAAGGCGAGATAAGATCTCTTTAGCAATTGCTGGAAATGCAGCAGATTGAAGTTCATCTAACTCACCCATACTTGCCACACCACGTTTTGGTGCAAGATGAATCTCAAATGGATAGCGGGCAGCAAATGGTACATATGCAATCCACTCAGCATTTTGCGAGATTATTCGCTTTTGATCTTTTATCTCACGGGCAATTACATCATCTAATAACACTCGACCAGTTTTCACCAGGTGTGCCTTAGCTGCCTCAAGCATTTTCTCAATTCGAGGTGGCAGGAATGAATAGGCGTAGATCTGTCCATGTGGATGCGAAAGGGTTACGCCAACCTCCTCGCCTCTATTTTCAAATGGAAAAATATGTTTAATAAAAGGTAATTTAGAAAGGGCATTATCACGATCCTTCCATGCCTCAAGCACTGTTCTGATTTGTTTTTCAGAAAGTTTGGCAAAGCTTGCGCCATGATCTGATGTGTAACAAACCACCTCACATGCTCCTGCTGCATCAGCATTTGGCGTATCAATTCCAGTGATCTGCGGCAAACTCCAATTATTACTTGGCGTAGTAAGTGCAGGGGAGCGGTTTGTAAAGACAACTACCTCATAATCTTTATCTGGAATCTCAGTTAACTTATCTGCTGTTGATGCGCAAAGTGGGCATAGATCCTTTGGTGGTAAGAAAACTCTGTGTTGACGGTGAGATGCAACAGATACCCATTCATTTACTAATGGATCAAGACGCAGCTCTCCGATCCCAGGTTGTGCTTCATCTTTTCGCTTATCAGTAGCACTTCGGTCAACCTCTTTACTATCGTAGTAAGAGATTGTTCTGCCATCACAAAGTTTTAAATCACTTCGATTAATCCCACCTGGCAATACCTGCTTCATAAAGGGTAACTGTAGTGGAAAGGGATCAATTCTTTATTTGTTTAGCACAGCCATCAACTGGCTTCTTGGTGGCAGTTGGCTTAGGAGTTGGCTTAGATAGCTCTGGTCCTTGCACTACCGTGATAGATAGTGGTAATTCATTATCAGAATGTGTTTTAGATACATCAACATAATTTAATGTACCCGCGGTGACTCCAATTGGTAGACCCTCAATACTTAACTCCCACCTACCACTTGCTGCTCGAACTGCAGTTTGTTTCTTAGCTTTAATATTTGTATCAATTGGTCTAAATACAACTGTGCCGGTAACAACTGGGGTACCAATACTTCTAAACACCTCAACATTTACATCAACTGGCTCATTACTATCAGTACTTACTACCGATAAAATATTCATCTTTGTTGCCTCATTTACCGGCATTAGATCAGCTACCTCAGGTTTCCAACTGCCAAGTATTAAAGATAGAAAACTTTCTGGTGTTCCTCTAAAAACATTTAGATCAAGCCGGGCACTAGGCACACCATATTTTTTAGCAATTCCACATGATGAGTACTGCCAGATCTGCCACTGCGAGGAACAGTTTGCAGTGCTCCAAGAGTGGACATAACAACCTATTGTTTTCTGGCCAGGTTGAGCAATTGGATCTGCTGGATTAATTCCATATTGAGCAAGCCAAAGTGGGTATTGCCGCAGCGCCTCACTTCTAACCATTGAGCTCTCTAGAAAGTTTGGGTAGGAGTAGATAAATGGTTTTCGACCAGTTTTTTCTTCAACTGTTTTAAGCCAGGTCTCAGCCCAGGTAGTAACTAAGGTGCGACCAATAGTTTTGATACAAACCCCTGATCGATTCTTTTTAACACAATTATTTTCTAGATCAAGTGCTACTGGAAGATCTCTTTCGTTATAACCACCAAGAGAGGCTAGCCGCCAAATAACTTTTTGTGCCTGCGCCTTAGCATCTCGTATTATGTAATCTGGATCTGTGCTATTTGGTAGATATGCATAGTGATACATGCCGGTATACAAACCAGCGGCTTGAGCAGCGTTGCGATCACCAATTAACCATTTCATAGTTTCAATATCAGCGGCCTCTTGCGCATCAGATCCCTTAATTAATACAAAGCGCATACCAGCATCAAACATCTGTTTAAAATCAATTGGTGCATCATTTGGATGTTGCCATCTACTCACATCAGAGCCATGAATACGCCCACCTGGGCCACCTGGTATTAGAAGTGAGTTAACATCGGTATAGGTTTTAGATAAATCAATTTTAAAATCAGCAGCCTTTGAAAGAACTTTTTTTGCACCAACGCTTACCACCGCTTGATACTTTCCCTCTGCTTTAATCGCTGTAGCAACTGTGGTAATTCGCCAAGATCCACTACTTGTTGATGTAGTTTTATGGGGCGTAGCCTTCCAAACAGCGCCATCAAATGAATTAATTACAATACTTCGCTTACCAGCTGGCTTTACCTGTCCGTAAAAAGTAACTAATGCCTCACCAGCATTTGGCGTACTCTCAACCGATAGTGAGATTGTACTTTTTGCAGTTGCCGCATCTGCAACTGAAATAAAGCTAGTTGCAAATACTGTAAGAGATAGCAGTAGGGATAATCTTTTCACCGCTCTATTATCGCTGGTTGTATCCCTAAAACTGTTTTAATTGCATCAATTAATGCCTGAGTGTGGGCTGGATTACGCACTTGTTTGAAATCATGAGCATTTGCAAACTTTTGGCTATCAGCAAAATCTAAGGTTAATTGATTATTTTGATATGAGATTAGCCGGGCATCAAAAAATGCCAGCCAAGCAATTCGGTTGCTCTCCAGCAGTAGATCTAAAACCTCATTCCACCGCTGTTTTATTTGGTCAAGCTCCATAAATTAAATTAATATGCCGTAGGCAATACATAATGCAAGTAGAGCTAATGAGATCAATTTAACTATTCGGTTCATAAAAAAGTTAGAAACTCTTGGGATAAAGGTTGCGAGCAGAACTACTGCGCCAATACTGATCAATACTGAGCTTTTAGATAAATTACCGTCGGCGCCAGTTTGATAACGCAGATTAATTAAGCCCATAGCAAGTACTGCATAAGCACCAAATCGATAATTATTTATTGGATGCATTATTTGGGAATTCTAAGTGAGTGCATTCCGCCATCAATACTGATAGTTGTGCCAGTAACAGATGCTTGTAGTGGACTTGCTAAAAAGATAATTGCATTTGCAATCTCAATAGGTGCAACAAGGCGGCCCATTGGTTGGCGTGATTCAAGTGCTGATCTTGCAGCGGCAGCATCTGGTGCTTGATCTAATAATCTTTTAACCCAAGGCGTATCAGTTGTTGCCGGATTTACCGCATTAACTCTGATGCCATCTGCAAGATGATCAGTTGCCATAGCAAGTGTTAAGGCAAGGACCGCTCCCTTAGAAGCACTATAGGCAGCACGATTTGGAATTCCATCAGTGCCAGCAATTGAAGCGGTGTTAACAATTGCCCCAGATTTACTCTCTCTTAACATCGAGATTGCAGCTCTAGATACTCTGGCAGTTCCCACCACATTTACATTTAATACTTTATGCCAGATCTCATCTGTCTCTTTTTCAACTGTAGTAAGTGAGCCAATTCCAGCATTATTAATTAAAATATCTAACTTATTACTTTTCTTTTTAAACTCAGCAAAGGCGGCATCAACAGAGACAGCATCGCCGATATCGCACTTTATAAAGGTAGCAACAGATTCCATCTGCCCGGCAGCAATATCAAAACCAAAGACGGTAGCACCGCGCTGCTTTAGCCCCTTGGCAACCTCAAGGCCAATACCAGAACCAGCACCGGTGATAATTGCGGTAAGGCCTGCGAACTCGCTATTCATTATTTATCCGATCTGCTATCTCAATAGGCGAACAGTATTCACTATTCCAACACGCTCCTATACTATTGCGAGAATGGCCCGTCATAGCGAATTAGTAAAGATTCCGCGCATAGATAGATATGTATCAAAGCTTGCGCTAGGTACTGCACCTCTTGGGGGCTTGTTTACATCTGTTGCCGAATCTGATGCCGAATCGACCATTTTGGCAGCCGCTAATTTTGGCATTACCTACTTTGATACCGCACCACTTTATGGTTATGGAGTTGCCGAACGTCGCCTTGGCGCAGCGCTTAATAAATCAGGTAAGAAGTTTGTGCTCTCAACCAAAGTTGGCAGAGTTCTAAATAAGATTGATCCAAATAAGCCAGTTGCAGATGATTCACTAGGAAGCTTCGCTGATATCGATCCAGATGTAACCCCAGTTTTTGATTTCTCTCGCGAAGGAGTATTGCGCTCAATTGAAGAGAGTTTAAAGAGAATGAATGTCTCCTCAATTGATATCGCTTATATTCATGATGCAGATGATCGAATTGGTGAGGCAATCGAAAAGTCATACCCAGTATTAGATGAACTTCGCTCCCAAGGAGTATTAAAGGGAATTGGTGTTGGTATGAATTACTGTGCGCCTTCGATTAAGGCAGTCAAAGAGATGGATCTAGATATTATTTTAATTGCGGGCAGATTCTCTCTCCTTGACCAATCAGCTCAAGATCAATTATTTAAGGAGTGCAAAAAGAAAAATACTGGCGTAGTAATCGGTGGTGTCTATAACTCTGGAATTTTAGCTAATCCAGTAGCTGGTGCTACATATGATTACGCCCCAGCAAGTGATGAGTTAATTAAAAAAGCACAACAGATTAAGCAATTATTAGCAGATTTTAATATCCCACTTACCGCCGCAGCTATTCAATTCCCACTGCGCCACCCAGCGGTAACAGCGGTGCTAACTGGCTCTCGCACAGTTAAAGAGTTAACCTCAAATATCACAGATTTTGATCGAGATATTCCAGCAGCGGTATGGGATGCATTAGAGGAGTCAGGCTTAGTTAATCGAATTGAAGTTTAGTAAATGAGTCATTTAGCAGTTATTCAAACACCAACTGAAGCCTACAAACTAGTTAAAGAGATTAATGGTAAGTACTTTGAAATTGAGGGCGTAAAAACCTTATCTGATGCCTTATCTCAACACATGGGAGCATTTCGCAAATTATATGAAGCACCAAGCAATAAAGAGGTAAAGGGAAAATTAGTTGCGCCAGTTGCCGCCGACTCTGAGGTTTGGGGAGCTGGTGTTACCTACCAACGCTCTAGAGATGCCAGAAAAGAAGAGAGTGGAATCCCTGATGTTTACCAATTAGTTTATGAAGCAGACCGGCCAGAGTTATTTTTTAAGGCAACTGCTCGGCGAACTGTTGGACATGAGGGTGAGGTTGGAATTCGCGAAGATGCTAAGACCTCTGTGCCAGAGCCTGAGGTAGCAATAGTTATTAATAAATTTAGTGAGCTAATTGGAATGAGTATTTGTAATGATATGACCTCACGAAATATTGAGGGTGAGAATCCACTATATCTTTCTCAAGCAAAGATCTACTACGGATCAAATGCACTTGGCCCAATGATTAGGCCAATTTGGGAGATTGTTGATCATGAAAAATTAGATATTTATGCCAAGATTGAAAGAGGGGGCTCAATTGTTTGGCAGGCTGAGACCTCACTTAAATCATTAAATAGAAGCTTTGATGATCTAATTGATTATCTATTTAGATGCCAACACTTTCCAGTAGGGGCAATACTTTCAACTGGTACTGGAATTGTGCCACCCCTTGATATCTCATTACTTGCTGGTGATTTAGTAACAATTACCGTTGATCAAATTGGTACATTAGTTAACAAGGTTGTAGTGGTACCTGAAGATATAAATGAGCGGATTAAGTAATGAGTGAGCATGTAATTTGGACGCAGTGGGATGATCTAAATGTTCCAAGCAAGTTTAAACGGCTCTCACCTGCAACAACTCCTGCCGAAGGTGGAGATCTCTCTGAAATTACCTTTTATGTACCTTGGTATATGGGAGGCAGGCCTGCTCTTGAGTTAACAAAGAAGATGCCAAACTTAAAAATATTACAGGTTCCAAATGCCGGATATGACGATGCAATTGAATATATTCGCCCAGGAATTACTTTGTGTAATGGAAAAAGTATTCATGATGATTCAACTGCAGAGTTGGCAGTTGGTTTAACAATTGCATCTCTGCGCGGCTTTGCAGATTTTGTGCGCAATCAAGATAAATCTGCTTGGGTGCATGTAAAAAATAAATCAATTAATGATCGCAAGATTGGCATTATTGGCTTTGGCTCAATTGGTACAACTATTGCCAAGATGCTGGCAGGGTTTGCGGTTGAAATTGTTGCCTTCACTCAGAGTGGGCGAGATAAGACAATTGCAATTTCTGATTTAGATAAACACCTACCCTCCCTTGATGTAGTGATTTTAATTTTGCCACTTACAAAAGAGAGTAAACATCTATTTGATGCCAAGCGATTGGCATTAATGAAGGATGGGGCATTACTTGTAAATGTTGCTCGTGGTCCAATTGTTGATACCGATGCATTAGTGAAGGAGCTTAACTCCGGCCGTATCACCGCAGCCCTTGATGTTACAGATCCAGAGCCACTTCCTGCCGAGCATCCACTCTGGAAAGTGAAGGGGGTTTTAATCTCACCCCATGTAGGTGGAAATACAACTGCATTCGAAAAGCGGGCAAGAAGGTTAATTGAATCTCAACTTCAATTATTAGCAGATAATAAGCCGCTAAATAATATTATCGTGGCTGGTAATTAGGCCAATACTTTTTAATTTTTTTACGTAAGAAATCTGCGCTCTGATGCATTTGTTCCATGCCATCCACACCATCTTCAATTGATATCCAGCTATCAAAACCAACATCTTTTAAGGTTTTAAATATTGCGTCATAATCATTTAATCCTTTGCCGATTACTCCATGTTTAAAAAATGAAACATAACCAGCACTTCCACCCTCTGCCTTGCGCAGATCCTCAATAGTGCCACTTGCAAGGTAGCGATCTGAGGCGTGCATAGTAAGTACTCGATGCTTAACCTTCTCAAGTAACTCCAATGGATCCTCACCAGCTGCAATTGCATTTGAGGGATCAAAGTTCACACCAAATGATGGCGAGTCAATTCTGCTAACTAAATCAACAAAGACATCCATCATTTGCGCAAACTCTGGTTCGGTCCAGAAATCATCCTTGTAATGATTTTCTATTATTAATGTAATACCAAGTTTTTCAGCAACTGGGATACAGGCATTAATTGATTCAACTACATAACCCATTCCCTCCTCCCGAGTTATATCTTTTCTGCGCTGCCCAGATAAAACTCGGCAGTACTTAGCCCCAAGTGCTGCGCTCATCTCAATTGCTTTTATCTCATGCTCAACCTCTTTTTTGCGAAGGGCGGCATCTGGGATTGTGAAATCAGGTGAGGCACACATCATTGGAATTACCATGCCAGTATCTTCAACCGCTTTTCTAATCTTTGGCCAATTTGCAGGATCTTTAACATCAGCAAAGTTGTTATAAAACTCAAGACCATCAATTCGCAAACCATCAGCTAATTTAATCCACTCATAAATACTCATCTGTCCAGAGACCAATGGCTTTATAAATCCCTTAGGAAAGGCAGCAAGCTTTGGCATTACTTCTCTGGGTTTCTACCAATAATTGAGAACTGCTCAAGATCTACTATTGATCCAGTAAAGGGACGAGATTCATCACCTAACCAATAGATACATGCGGTTGCTAATTGCTCTGGCGTACTCATCACACCTGATGGAATATTAATTTTGCCAAGTGTTTCCGGCCAACCTTGCGGCAATCCTCGCTTAATCTGATCGGCATACTCGCGATCAGTTAAAATCCAACCTGGATTAATTAAATTAAATCTGACCTTATCTACACCATAAGTATTTGCAAGGTTTCGCGTCATAGTTTGCATACCCGCCTTACTGATGCTGTATGCAAGTAGCGAGGGCTCACCACTATAAGCATTAATTGAACCAATATTTAATACGCACCCCTGTGTTTGCAAAAGGTGAGGTAAGGCCGCCTTAATTAAAAAAAGAGATGATTGCAGATTTATAGTAATAGTTTTAGCAAAGCTCTCTGGAGTTAATTCGGGTAGCTTATGCCTTTCAAATATAGCGGCATTATTTACTACAGCATCAATCTTGCCAAAGGCTGCAATTGCACTCTCTACAATCTTATTTGGCGCAGCTTGATCATTAAGATCGGCAATACATAAAGATGCACTCTTTCCCAGCGCGGATACAAGCTGCTCGCCATCAGATTTTTCAATTCCATGTACTAAAACTTTGCCACCTTCTGCAACTACCTGCACGGCCAGTGATTTACCAATTCCACTAGTTGCACCAGTAATAATTACTACCTTATCTTTTAGCCGCATCTTCACTCCGGCTTAATTACTGATTTTAAGATTTCACCAGATGCCATCTTTTCAAAGGCGTTATGCCAATCATTAATTGCAAATACTCCACCTAAGACCGGTTTTAAATCTAACTTGCCACTCTCTAATAATCTAAGTACTCGCTCCCACATCGGCCAGTTATGAGAAAAACTTCCTTGCAGCCTTACATTCTTTGCTACTAGTGGATCTAATGAAAAATCAAGTGGCTGCGGCCCCCAACCAACCTTTGAGATCCAACCATCTGGGCGAACTACCTCAAGTGCTTGTTTTAAAGATGCACTAACACCAGCGGCATCAACCACACCATCAGCGCCAAGTCCATCAACACTTTTTGCCCAATCAGTTGCACTACCAATAATTACCTCACAGCCATAACTTTTTGCAATCTCTAATCTGGTGCGATCCTTCTCTAAACCAACTAATGCCACCTCAGCTCCGGCAAGACGGGCCATTGCAACTGCAAGCACACCAATAGGGCCAGGGCCATAAACCACAATTCGATCACCTGGTTTTACTAAACCGGGGGCAATAGTTGCGCTATAGGCAACTGCGCATGGCTCAGTCATTGCAGCGTAATCAAATGAAATATTGGCAGGAATCTTATGAAGTAAGCGAGAGGCAACCTTGGCATATCTAGTCATACCGCCATTAACACCGTAGCCAAAGCCTTTACGGTTTGGATCTAAGTTGTACTTACCAGCCCTACTCATTGGTGAATCAAGATCAATTACTGCAGCGGTCTCAGTAACAACCCGATCACCCTCCCGCCACCTACCTGCTGATTTAACATTTTTACCAAGCTCTGCAATTACCCCACAAAACTCATGTCCTAAAACAACTGGGTAATTAACCTGCCAGGAGTTTGTCCCATGCCATTGGTGAAGATCTGAGCCACAAACACTTACCGCCTCAACCTGCATAATCACATCATCATCTCCTGCAATTGCTCGCTCAATCTCCTGTAATTCAACACTGCCTGGTTTTGATGAGAAATTAACTACGCCAATTGATTTCATATATGCCTATTCTTATTTAACTCTTGGAGTAATAGCAACATCGCCATATGCATGAACCTTTTCACAAATCTTACGAAGCACCTCTTCAACATCACCGGCACCTCTTGAAAAAGAGTCGGCATCAATTGCAAGTGGGGCACCAATTACAACAAGAGGTGCGCCATAAGAAGGAGAGGCAATTGCTTGCTCCAGAGATAAACCACCAACTGCTTGGACTGGAACACCAACTGCATCGACAACAGCTTTTAATTGATCAAGTGGATTAGGCGCCTTCTTACCACTTGCTGCAATGCCGCGTCGCTCGTCATAACCAATATGGTGAATCACCATGCTACAACCTAGATCTTCTAGAAGACGAGCACCTGCAACCATATCTTCACAACCTAAGTTATCTCCCATAACAGTAATTCCGTAATCCTTACCAGCTTGCACAACAACCTTAATTGTTTCAGGGTGCGCCCTTGCCATTACTACAACATGAGTAGCACCAGCCTTTGCCATCATTTCAGCTTCTAAATATCCACCATCCATAGTTTTTAAATCTGCGACAACTGGTGTATTTGGAAACTCTTTGCGCAGCGCTCGCACGCCATGCAAACCTTCAGCCAATATAAAAGGTGTACCAGCTTCAAGCCAATCAACACCGGCTCGCATAGCGGTGTGCGCCATCTCCATTGCCTCTTTGATATCGATTAAATCAAGAGATACTTGAACAATTGGTTTCATAAGACACCAAACTTAGCAAAGGCCTCACTAGGTGCCATGCCATCTCTTACTGCATTTCTAAATAGGTTCTCCCCAGAGTTTTTCTCTTCAACTCTTGCTATTACCTCATCGATTGCCGCAACTGGAATTACAACCACGCCATCAATATCGCCAACAATTAAATCCCCTGGATTAATTGTTACCCCATCAATTACGCAAGAAACATTATGTTCGATCACCTCATACCGCGAATTAATATCAAGGGGAGAGGTCTCAACTCCAAATACTTTAAAACCTAGAGCGCGCATACGTGTGGTATCTCTAACCGGTCCATCTGTTAGCGCACCTGCTACACCTTTATGTTTACAGGCGGTTGAAAGTAACTCACCCCAAAAAGCTGCTGGGTGGCCGCCGCCATTATTTCGATTAGATGGTGTTACATAAACTTGATCACGCCCAACTGCATCTAATGCTTTAAGTAATCCAACATATGGCACCTCTGGTGCTTTAAAAACCGCTTCAACTCTTACCGGAAATGCGTAACCCATCATTACGCCATCACCTGAGATCATTTGAATATCAGATTTTAAAACTTGATTGCGTAACTGCATATGATCTAAACAATCAGATGTCAGGGCAGCGGTGAAAATTGTTGATAATCGCTTTAAATCATATTTTTTACCGCTCACACCCTAAAGATTAGGGGCTATAAATCAGGTGGCATAGACCCTTAACCACTACTTGAGATATCCACATAAAGTTTTATAACGTTTAGGTAAAGTGAGAAATTTTATCAACAAATACGCCTGCGTTAATTGACTATGAAGGGGTGAGTAGCAAGGATACCAACAGGTTCGACGATCCTCGTTGTACCACTTATATATAAGTAGAAATGGAGAAATGAATGCATAAAAGTTCATTTCGTCTTGTTGCAGCTGCAGCAGCTATTGCCCTTGCGGTGACTGGCTGTTCATCAGGTTCTGATTCAGCGAACACAGACAAAGAGTTTGAAATATTTACCTGGTGGGCATCTGGTGGCGAAGCTGCTGGCCTACAGGGAATGATTGATGTTTACACAGGACAAAACCCAGAGACAGAGTTTATTAACGCTGCTGTTGCTGGTGGTGCTGGTGTTAACGCTAAGGCTGTACTACAAAGCCGTTTAGATGCTAACGAGCCACCTGATTCATTCCAAGCACACGCTGGTATGGAGCTTGATGGTTATGTAAGAGGCGGACAACTAGAAGATTTAACTTCTTTGTACGCATCTGAAGGATGGGACAAGATTTTCCCAGCAGATCTAATCAAGACACTTACAGTTGACGGAAAGATTTACTCAGTACCTGTAAACATTCACCGTGCCAACGTTCTATGGTGGAATCCAGCAACTGCAGCAAAAGCTGGCGTTACCATGGCACCTGCAACACTTGATGCTTTCTTTGCAGATCTTGAGAAGTTTAAGAAGGCTGGCGTAACTGGTCTGGCTCTTGCAGGAAAGGGAGACTGGGCGATTGCTCACCTTCTTGACTGGATGCTTGTTGCATCAATGGGTGCAGAGAAGTACGAAGGTCTATACAACGGATCAACTTCATGGACAGGTCCAGAGGTTGCTGCCGCAATTAAGAACTTCCAGAAAGCACTTTCTTATGGAAATAAGGGAGCAGGAAACCTTGATTGGCCAGATGCTGGAAAGTTAGTAACTTCCGGTAAAGCTGGATTCTTTATCATGGGTGACTGGGCTTCAGCACAATGGCAATCAGATGGTCTAAAGCTTGGAACTGACTACACATTCGCAGCAGCTCCAGGAACTGTTGGTATTTACCAATGGCTATCAGATTCATTTACACTTCCAGTTGGCGCACCACACCGCAACGCTGCAATTGCATGGTTGAAGGTTTGTGGATCACAAGCTGGACAGGATGCATTTAATCCAAAGAAGGGATCTATTTCAGCTCGTACCGATGCTGATCTATCCCTATACGATGATTATCTAAAATCTGCTTCTGCTGATTGGTCAAAGGATCGCTTAGTCGGTTCAACTGTCCACGGCGTAAATGGAAATAATGCCCACATGGCTGCATACAGTGCTGCTGTTGGTAAGTATTTCTCAGGCGGATTTAAAGATAACGCCGGATTTGCTAAGGATCTTGCTGCAGCTTACGAAGCAGGCAAGGCTTAATAGCAACAAAGTAGGACAAGAACTTTGGTGGGCAAGTAAAATTGCCCACCAAAGTTTTCTATTTAGATATCAGATCGCTAGGCTCCATCACAAAGGAATATAGATGAGGGGATGGGTTGCGTGAGTAAATCAGTCAAAAATAGTCGCCCACTTAGCTCCCGCATCGGCGGATTACTTTTTGTATTACCCTCAATTATTACCGTAGTAATTTTCGTTTATGGCTTAATTATCTGGTCCGTGAATGTTTCGCTGACAAATCAAAACTCTGGCTCTAAAAAAGCCATTGAGTATGTTGGTTTAAAAAACTATACCGATTTAATTGTTGATGAGCGCTTTACGCACTCCCTTTTAAATCTCGTCAAATTTACAGTGGTATTTATAATTGGCGCCTTGATAACAGGTTTTATTATGGCGCTCTTACTTGAAAAAGGAATTAAAGGCGAGGGCTTCTTCCGCTCCTTCTATTTATATCCGATGGCGATCTCATTTATCGCAATGGGAACAGTGTTTAACTGGATACTTAACTCAGCTCGAGATGAAGAGGCAGGTGGACTAAACCTGGCATTGCAAAAAATCGGCTTGGGCTTCTTACAAAATGATTGGTATGTAGGTGAAAAAGGTGCGATGTATGCGATGGCATTACCAGCCATCTGGCAGACATCTGGTTATGTATTGGCACTTTTCTTAGCTGGTTTTCGGGGCATTCCAGATGATTTGCGCGAAGCAGCCCGTGTTGATGGTGCTAGTGAATCTCAGATCTATCGACATGTACTTTTCCCACAGCTAACTCCAACAATACTTACAATTTTAATTATTTTAGGTCATATCTCCATGAAAGCTTTTGACTTGATTATCGGTATTAATGGCAAGTCATATATTACGCAAGTGGTTGCCGTTTACATGTGGGAAGCAACCTTTGATTCACGTAATTACGCCAAAGGAACAGCCATTGCGATTGTGTTGTTGCTGATGATTGCAATTGTGGTTGTGCCATACCTTCGCTATAACAACAAACAGCAGGCGTACCGCTAATGAGTAAGGACATAGTTGATTTAATTACCGCAAAACATAATGTGCGTAATAAAAAGCGCAAGTTAACTGGTACAGAACGTTTCTGGCTGATTTTCCGCTATATCTCATTGATATTTATCTGGTTCTTAGTAGTTATGCCAATTTATGTAATGGTAATTAACTCACTTAAAGGCGTTAAGAATGTTTATCTAGTTAATGCATTTAAATTACCAGAAAAATTAGATTTCTCAGCCTGGTCTGTAGCTTGGAGTGGAACTGATTACTTCCCGCAATCTATTTCAGATTCAATGAGTAGAACTTTATTCTTTGTAATCCAATCCGCGATTATCTCCGCAATTATTGGTTCGATAAATGGTTATGTATTTGCTAAATGGAAATTTAAGGGCTCAAACTTCATCTTCACCCTATTCTTATTTGGAATGTTTATTCCATATCAAGCAATTATGATTCCGCTGGTAAGAATTGCTACTACCTTAGAGATAAATAAATCTATCTATGTGTTGGTGTTAGCACATATAATTTACGGTATTCCGATTTGTACCTTAATTTTCCGCAATTACTATGAAGCGATTCCAAATGAGTTAATTGAGGCAGGTCGAGTAGATAAAGCTTCTATGGTGCGAATCTATCGCTCAATTATCCTGCCACTTTCAATTCCAGCTTTTGTGGTGGTATTAATTTGGCAATTTACCTCAGCTTGGAATGATTTCCTCTTTGCCATCTTTTTAACTGGTGGATCACCAAAGCTAGCTGTTGCCACAACCGCACTTAACTTTATTACCGGCTCCACAAACCAGGTTTACTATGGTGTAAATATGACTGCTTCATTAATTGTTTCACTCCCTACCTTAATTGTTTATATCTTCCTAGGTCGCTACTTCCTACGAGGATTACTCTCTGGTTCCCTAAAGGGTTAACAAATGTCGATTGCAGTTGAAGTATTTGATTCAAGGCGCAATCAATTAGGTGAGGGCCCAACAGCTACGGGTGAGAAAAATAATCATGTTCAATGGTGTGATATTTATGGACAGGCGATTAGGTGGAAAGATTTAAAATCTGGCGCTAATGGTGAGTATCAAACAAGTGAACCAGTTGGTTTTCAAATTCCACGCACAACAGGTGGTGATATTTTAGGAACTGCTAATGGTCCAGTTTTAAGAGATAAAGATGGCACCCTTCATAAGATGTCATCAAGGGAAGAGGCTGATGGATTTAAAGATAAAAATATCCTACGCTGGAATGATGCCAAAGTTTCACCAGATGGCGCCCTATTTCTAGGGTCAATGGCTTATGAAAATCAAAGTAATGAGGGTGCTTTCTACCGATTAAGTAAGGATGGTAAAAAGCTAGAGCGCCTCTTTGGTGAAGTAGGAATTTCAAATGGTATGGATTGGTCGGTTGATAAAACCAAGATGTATTACATCGATACTTTATCAATGAGAGTTGATTTATTTGATTATGACAATGGCGCAGTAAGTAACCGCCGCCCATTTATCAAGATCGCAGATGGCATGGGATATCCCGATGGGATGTGTTCTGATAGTGAGGATAATTTATGGGTAGCATTTTGGATGGGTTCATCTGTTCGCGGCTTTGATGGAAAAACTGGTAAACAAATTGCTGAGATCAAATTACCGGTTCAAAAGGTAACCTCCTGTTGTTTTGCAGGTGAAAAGCTTGATCAATTAATTATCACTACCGCAGTTGGCAATCCTGGGGAGGAGATGGATTTAAATCTATATCCGCAGGCTGGATACATTTTTATCGCTAATCCTGGAGTAGTGGGTAAAAAAACAAATCTATTTGGTGCTTAATTGAAAACTGATCTTTTCACCTTTGGTGAAGCGTTATCGGTTTTTATCTCAAGTGATACCGACTCGGTAATGAGTGCAAAAAAGTTTGAGCGAGTAACAGCTGGGGCAGAGGTTAATGTGGCGGTGACACTCTCACGCCTTGGTCTTAAATCTGCCTACTTTTCAAGATTTGGCAATGATCAATTAGGTTCAGTTATGTTGGCAGATATTGCAGCTGAAGGTGTTGATATTTCACTTGCTAAACGGGTTAACTCATTTACCGCAGCTATGGTGCGAAACCCAGGTAAAACAGCGCCGGTTGAGATTAGTTATTTAAGAAAAGGTTCTGCTGCTTCTACTATTGAGCCGGCAGATATTTTAGATTCCTATATATCATCGGCTCGTTGGCTTCACACCACCGGTATTACCTGTGCTATTTCGCAAAGTGGTGCAGCAACAGTTAAACATGCATTAACTAAAGCGGCATCTTTAGGAGTTAAATCTAGCTTTGATTTAAATCTACGCCGTAAGTTATGGAGTGAGGCCGATGCTAAGAAAACACTGCAACCTTTAGCTGAAAATATTGAGTTGTTAATAGGTGGTGAGGATGAGTATCAGGTGGTATTTGGCAATGGGGATCCTAAGAAATTACTAATTGAAGCAAATCAACGAGGGTGCGCTATTGCTGTTATGACTAAGGGTGATCAGATGATGAGATATGCAATTGAAGGTGAGTATGGCGAAATAACCCCGCCAAAGGTTGTTGCAGTGGATCCAGTTGGCTCAGGGGATGCCTTTACTGGCGGAACAATTGCTGGTCTACTAAGTGGCATGAGTGCACTTGATGCATTAAAACAGGGCAGTATCTGTGGAGCCTTAGTTGCAAGTATGTTTGGGGATTGGACCGGCATACCAACTGGCTCTGCTGGTGTAGTTGATAAAGATATTTCGCAAAAGATAAGGAGTAATTAGTGAAGACCATCGATCAGTTACTTTCGCAAAAGATGATGACCTTGGTTAGATCTAATTCGCAAAGTGAAGGCCAAATGATGGCTGATGCATTGGTAGAGGCTGGGGTTAAGGTAATTGAGATAACTCTTACAACACCGGGTGCACTTAAGATAATCGAGCGGCTATTAAAGAATAAGGATTTATTAGTTGGTGCTGGCACAGTTAGAACCGTTAAAGATGTGAAAAAAGTAGAGGATATTGGAGTAAGTTTTATCGTCTCACCTGATACAAATGAGGATGTAATTGCTGCAACTAAGAAATTAAAATTGGTCTCTATGCCAGGTGTCTCTACCCCAACTGAGGTCGCAATTGCTGAGGAGTGTGGCGCTGATATCTTAAAATTATTCCCGGCGGCAATTTTAGGTCCAGCTCATTTAAAGATGATTCGGGAGCCATTTCCAAACAATTACTGGTGCCCAACTGCAGGCATTACCTTGGAGTCAATACCAAAGTGGTTTGAGGCTGGTGCTGATTTAGTTGGCCTCGGTGGCCCGCTTACTAAAGATGGTGTTAGTGGGGTTGGCAAAAATGTTTTAGCTTTCCGCACTGCAATTAATGAGGCTAGTAAGGTAGTTTATCGACATGAAATTAGTCAGTAAACATATATTTGTAACAGGTGGCGCCAAGGGTATTGGTGAGGCCATTGTTAGAGATGCAGCAGATGAAGGTGCATCTGTTTCCTTTATCGATATTGATGTCGCAGCAGGTGAAAAATTAGCTTCTGAACTTAGCAAGTTAGGTAAAAAAGTTATCTTTGTTAAGGCTAATGTAGCTAACTTTGAAGAGCTCAAATCAGCCTTTAATGAAGCTGTGAGTAAATTTGGTGAGGTAACAGGTGTTGTTAATAATGCTGGGGTTAACTCACACGCTGATCCTGTAACTATGACAGATAAAGAGTGGGATGATTTTTTTGCAATTGATATGAAACCAGTATGGCTTACTGCCAAGTTAGCACTTCCTGCTATGCGCAAAGTCAAAGGTGGCTCAATTGTTAACATCTGTTCAATTCATGGCCGCCTTACCTATCCAGGATTTTTTCCATATGGCGCAGCAAAATCTGCAGTTCTTGGTTTGACAAGAAATCTGGCATTAGATGAGGGTAAGTTTGAAATTAGAGTAAACGCAGTATCACCTGGGTACATACTTACAGATTTAACAAAAAATTGGCTCAAGGGTGAGGCTGGCAGAAAAGAGCGAGCAGAATCTATACAACCACTGGGGCGAATGGGTGAGCCATCTGAGGTAGCAAAGGTTGTTACATTCTTACTTTCAGATAAATCAACCTATGTAAGTGGCTCTGACTGGGCAGTAGATGGTGGATTAGGAGCAAGAAGCGCATGATATTAAAGGGTGAGCATTTATTTGTAACAGGAGGCGCAGCTGGAATTGGTGAGGCAATTGTTTTAGGCGCAGTAAAAGAGGGCGCAAAGGTTTCATTTGTTGATATTGATGATGCGAAAGCAACCGCGTTAGTTGAAAAATTAACCAAAGAGGGGCATCAAGTTCAATATGCAAAGGCAGATGTTTCAAAGTTTGAAACCTTTAAGGCAGGTTATGACAAATTAGTAGCAAACTTTGGCCCAGTAACTGTTGCGGTATCAAATGCTGGTAGAAACTCTTACGCTGATGCGGTTGAGTATGCCGAACAAGAGTGGAATGATTTTTTTGCACTAGATCTTAAATCTAGTTGGTATCTAGCAAAGTTATGTTTGCCAGAGATGAGAAAAGCAAAGTATGGATCAATTGTTAATATCTCCTCTATTCATGGCCGAATGTCTCGGCCAAACTTTTTTCCATACTCTGCGGCAAAGGGCGGCATTATTGGATTATCTAGAAACTTAGCTTTAGATGAAGGCAAGTATGGAATTAGATTTAACTCTGTATCTCCTGGAACTACTGCAACCCCACTCTTAAAGAGTTATATGGAGAAGTTTCCAGATGAGAAGGCACACTCACTTTCTGTTGCGCCAAATGCCAGATTTGGATCCCCTGAGGAGATTGCAAATGTAATTCTCTTTACACTATCAAAAGATGCTTCTTTTATTACGGGCGCAGATCTTATGGTTGATGGTGCACTCCACGCCCGTTATGCCTAAATTAGCTTTAAATTATAGATCCGATTTGCGGTACTAGCCCAAAAATCATTTTTTTCACTAATCGAGAATGATTTAGTGAACTCCTCTATTAAATCTACTGTTTGACGGTAGGTGGCAGCAAGTAAACAAACTGGCCAATCAGAGCCAAACATCATTCGCTTTGGTGTGAATGATTTGGTGATGTGTTCAAGGTATGGCGAAAAATCACTTTGCTTCCAATTTTTCCAATCAGCCTCGGTAAATAAGCCAGATACCTTAACTACTACATTCTCAAAGCTAGCTAATTCAGTGATCTGATCAGCCCATGGTTGCATCTCACCCTTTGCTATATATGGCTTTGAAATGTGATCGAGTACAAACTTTGTATCTGGACAGGCTTTTACTAAATTAATTGCTGCTCGCATATGTGGAGTTTTTGTTAATAGGTCATAGACCAAACCACGCCTGCCAAGCTCTTGCACATTTTTTATCACTTGAGGCTTTGCCAGATAACTGACATCCTCATAATCATGGGCAATATCTCTGATACCAACTAAATACTTAAAGCCAGTCATGCCTTCATACTTATCTAGGTAGGAGATAGCATCTGCAGAGTCAATCTTTAAAAAGCCAACTACCCCTGCAACTAGATCATCAGCATCAGCAAGTGCTAATAACTCTGGTGTTTCATCATAATTAGTAACTGTCTGAACCACCACCGTCTTATCTATCCCGCATCCAGTAATCGCTTGGCGTAGATCATTAATTGAGAAATTTTTCTTAATTGGGTTTAGTGCCTCACCAACCATCCAGCCTTGTGGGCGAACAGATAGATCCCAAACGTGATGGTGTGAATCGATTCTCATAACTATGCTCACTCTCTATTTATTATGCTTCATTATTACGCTAGGTGAAAAGCCTCTGGAATTACATGCCACCACTCACTCTCAAGTTTTTCTGGCACTGGATTTTGCATTGGAGCAGTTACCTTCCACCAATCCTGAGTTGTTGGGTCTGATGCAATAAGTGCCATATCGGCTTCGTAATCTGTGCCGGTGTACTCCATATAAGAGAAGAGCATATTTTGGTAGCGAAAGATCGAGTAATTTGAGATATTCGCACGCTTTAAGGTAGCAAGAACTCCGGGCCAAACCTGGGCATGAATTCTTTCATACTCAGCAATCTCCTCCGGTTTAACTCCGATTACTGAACCAATTCGTTTTATTTGCAAAGGGTTTCCTTTCTTATTTGATTATCGTATAGGATTTTGCACAGTAATCGAATAGCAATCATTAAATTTTCTAAAAAAGGTGGAGAGTAATGCCAAAGGTAGTTGGCTTTAAAACCACCGATGTGCGCTTTCCAACCTCTCGTGGCCTAGATGGCTCAGATGCTATGAATAAGGATCCAGATTACTCAGCTGCTTACCTAGAATTAATCACCGATGATCCAAAGCTATCTGGCTATGGATTGGTATTTACTTGCGGCCGCGGAAATGATCTACAGTGCGATGCAATAGAGATATTTGCCGCCTATGCAGTTGGCCGCGATGTTGATGATCTTGCTAAAACAATGGGGGAGTTTGCTCGCTCATTAGTGCGCGACTCACAGATGCGCTGGCTAGGACCTGAAAAAGGGTTAATCCATATGGCAGCAGGTGCGGTAGTAAATGCGGCCTGGGATTTAGTTTCTAAGCGAAGTGGTAAGCCACTATGGAAATATCTATCTGATCTTTCACCAGAGGAGATTGTTGAGTTAGTAGATTTCCGTTACATCTCAGATGCCTTAACACCTACTGAGGCACTTGCAATTTTAAATAAAGCAAAGGCTAATCGAGCAAAAAATGAAGTGAATCTAATTAAAGATGGTCTACCTGCTTACACAACCACTCCAGGCTGGCTTGGTTACTCAGATGAGAAAATGGTAACCCTTGCCAAGCAGGCAGTTGCTGATGGCTTTACATTAATAAAGCTTAAATGTGGTGGATCAAAAGAGGATGATCGGCGCAGATTAAAATTAGCACGGGATGCAATCGGACCAGATATTCGCCTTGCAATTGATGCTAACCAGGTTTGGGATGTACCAGAGGCAATCGAGTGGATTAACTCATTAGGAGATGTAAATCTACATTGGGTGGAGGAGCCAACAAATCCAGATGATGTAGTAGGTCATGCTGCAATAGCAAAGGCAATCGCACCGGTTCGAGTTGCAACGGGTGAGCATGTAGCAAATCGAATAATCTTTAAGCAGATGCTGCAATCTAAATCATTATCTTTTGTGCAGATAGATGCTTCCAGAGTTGCTGGTATTAATGAAAATATTGCCATAATCTTGATGGCAGCAAAATTTGGTATACCTGTCTGCCCGCATGCTGGTGGTGTGGGATTATGTGAAATGGTGCAACATTTAGCGATGTTTGATTATGTTGCAGTATCTGGTGAGCATCCTGATCGGGTAGTTGAGTTTGTTGATCACCTGCATGAGCATTTTGTTGTTCCCACTGATATTAGGCGCGCTCGCTATATGCCACCAAGTAAAGCTGGAGCTGGCGCAGAAATGTTTGCTCAAAGTGTCTCTGATTTCACATTCCCAACTGGAAAACAGTGGCTGAATAATTAATTTGTCCATATAGTGGATTGTTGGTAGAAATCTCATAATTGCCATTTGGCCCTAAAACTTACGCTTAAATTTAGGATTTGTTACCTTAGCGTTACCTTTTTATATTGATTTACCCCCCCCGATAGAGAATGATTTGCTCGAACCGTGTTACCTATAAGTTATAAATTTATAGGGGTTAAACAAATAACCGAAAGGAATATTAATGAAGAAATCATTACTTGCAGCAGTTGCTGCAGTTGCATTGCTTCTTTCTGGATGTTCTAGTTCAGGAGACTCTGCAGGATCAGCCGATGGATTTGGAGCGATTAAAGTTGCTCTTGTTCCAGGTGGTGCTCACCCTTACTTCCAACCATGGAAAGATGGCGGAGCAGCAGCTGTAGCTGAGTTCGGTGTTGGCGGAACAGAATTTAATGAGACTGGTGAATGGGATCAAACCAAGCACAATGCAGCAATCGATGCTATGGCAGCTCAAGGCTATAACGCATTTGGTGTATTTGGTGTTTCACCAACAGATATCAACACAACATTTGCTGGTCTAAAGGCAAAGGGTTTCGCAGTTGGTTCCCTTGCTTCATGCCCAGGTGGATATGACATTGTTAAAGAGCCACAGAAAAACTCAGCAGATTTCTGCTTGAGTACTGATACTGGCAAAGCTGCATACCTAGCTGCAACAGCAGTTATTAAAGAGATGGGTGGCAAGGGAAATCTTGTTCACTTAACTGGTAACGCAGTAGATGCAAACACAATCCGTCGTATGGATGGCGTAAAGCAAGCTATCGCTGAGACTGGCGGAAAAGTTAAGCTTCTAACAACTATCACTGATATTGACTCAGATCTACAGTCAGCAACAAAGGCTGTAACTGATCTATTAGCAGCAAAGGGCAAGCAGATTAACGGAATCGTTACAACTGCTTACAACCCAGCTGTTGCTGCAACTGATGGTGTTTCATCAACCAAGCTTCCAATTAAGGTTATTGCAATTGATGATGACCAGAAGATCTTGGATGCAATCAAGTCTGGCGTAATTTCCGGAACTGTTGTACAGAATCCATGGGGCCAAGGTTATGTTGGTTCATGGGTACTTTCAGCACTTGGTAGCAAGAAGTGCACCATGAATACACCTGGTCTATATGTAGACTCCGGTTCATTCTTGGTAACTAAGGACAACGTTGATACTTACAACGACACACGTCAAGCTACTTCAAAGGAAATCCTTGCGGCTTTCCAGAACGAGTACATGACCTGTAAGTAAAAAGTAAGTTAGAGACGGGCGATTGGGATTATCCTGATCGCCCGTACTCATATTATTTGGTAGCAGCTTTTAGGTAGGAAGGATTTTCAATTGAGCATAATAACTAATGCCGAAACCTTTCTTATTGATATTCCGGTGGAGACGGTACGAACAGACTCCGTACAAGCATTTTTAAAGCAAGAGACTATTTTTGTGCGTATTACAACTGCAGATGGCAATACTGGTGTTGGCTATAGCTACACAATTGGGACTGGTGGAACTGCAATACTTGCAATGCTTAGAGATTATTTGATTCCAAAACTTAAAGGTATGGATAGCGCGCGAGTTGAAAAAGTTTGGAGTGAAATTTACTATTCAACCAGGGCAACTGAAACTGGCGCTATTACCTCATTAGCAGTTGCAGCAATTGATACTGCAATTTGGGATTTAAAGTGCAAGCGAGAGAATCAAAGTTTGGCAGTTGCTGCCGGAGGATTTCGTGATCGTGTGCCACTTTATGACACAGAGGGTGGTTGGCTTCATCTGTCAACAGAGGAGTTAGTAGCAGGTGCGGTGGCTTCAAAGAAAAAAGGTTGGCCAGGTGTAAAGCTTAAAGTTGGAAAGCCAAAGATGCATGAAGATGTTGAAAGATTAATGGCGGTAAGGCAAACTGTTGGAAAAGATATGCACATTATGGTTGATGCCAATACATCCTTTACTTTGGCAGAGGCGGTAAAACGTGCAAAAGCATTTGAGCCAATTGATCTATTTTGGTTAGAGGAGCCACTACCAGCAGATGATGTAATTGGTCATGCCAGCCTAGCCAGATCAACAAGTATTCCAATTGCAGTCGGTGAAACTATTTACTCAGCAATGCAATTTCAGCAGTATATGCATCAAAATGCGGTAGGAATTGTGCAAGTTGATGTCGCACGGGTTGGTGGCATAACCCCATGGCTTAAGGTTGCTCACATGGCGGAGAGTTTTAACCTGAAGGTTTGCCCTCACTTTCTTATGGAGATTCATGTCAGCTTAGCTGCTGCAATTCCAAATGGTTTATATGTTGAACATATTCCGCAGTTACGCGGTGTAACTAAGAGTGAAATTAAAATTGAAAATGGAATGGCCTTAGCTCCAACAAAATCTGGGCTTGGAATTGATTGGGATTTTGATGCAATTGATAAGTTGCGGGTGAAAATTTGAAATTTAAAAAGATATTTAATGACCAAAGAGTTGTTTTAACCCTACTAACCATCGCGCTATTTATCTTTTTTGGCCTACGTAACTCCGCATTTTTTAATGTTGACTTTGTTATCTACCCACTTTTGCGTGATGGTGCCACACTTACAGTAATTGGCTTAGCCCAACTATGTGTTTTATCTATTGGTCATTTAAATCTTGCAGTTGGCAGAATGGCTGCAGTATCTGCCTTAGTTGCTGGTGCTTCATACCAATACTGGGGCTTAACCTTGGTGCAGGGAGCAATTTTAGGTGTCTTAGCAGGTGCATTACTAGGTGCAATAACTGGTTGGATAATTGTTAAGTCACAGGTAAATGCTTTTATTGTTACCTTAGCTATGGATTTCGCACTCCTTGGTTTAGTTACCTTTATTTATGTAACATTTACCGGTGCAACTGCAGCATTTACTACCAAACCAGCGGGTATGGATTACTGGCGTAGCAAATCTTTAGCTGATTTTTGTTTAGGACCAATTTGTGGGCCAAAAGCACTACCAATGATGTTAGTTCCAGCAATTTTTTGCTTAATCTTGGTTTCATTTATGTTTTCAAAGACTCGTCTAGGCCGTGAGTTGTTATCTACCGGTTCAAATCTAAGGGCTGCAAAATTATCTGGAATTCCAGTTGAAAATAGAGTTATGACAGCACATATTTTCTCTGGCACATTAGCTGGCATCGGTGGCTTAATGCTTGCTTATACAAACGGCTCATTTACCGCAGCTATTGGTAGTCAGGTTATGTTGCCTTCATTCCTAGGACCGGTATTAGGTGGCACATTACTGGCAGGTGGGGCGGTAGCAGTGCTCGGTACATTTATCGGCACAATGATGACGTTGGTAATTCGCCAAGGATTATCTGTTCAGGGTATTGGGCTTGAGACATTAAATATTGCACTTGGCTTAGTCTTACTATTAGCACTATCTGTTGGACAAATCCAAAAAATGTTTACCTCAATTAAATTGCGAGGAAAAAAGTGAAGCTACCTGTATTTTTCAAGAATCGAATGACTGAATTTTCACTCTCAGTTATATTTGTAATTGGCTTTTTAGCCCTAGTCCTTACATCAAATGGCGTCTTCTTATCTAGAGCATCACTACAGGGCTTCTTAACATATTTGGCGGTACCAATTGCTATCGGATTAGCTCAGATGGTAGTGCTATGTATTGGTCAAATGAATTTAGCTGTTGGCACAATGGGTGGGGTTAGTTGCGCAATTATGGCGGTATTGATGGCCGATCATAATTTACCAATCTGGCTTGCGATCTTTATTGGATTATTCTCGGCAACTGCGATGGGTGCTATAAATGGTGCGCTAGTAGTGCTAACCCAACTCAATGGCTTTATTATCACATTAGGCACATATACAATTTTGCTCGGTTTTCAATATCGACTAGTTAAGACCTTTACTATTGATAAGTACCCATCCTCACTTCCTGAGTTTGGAAAGCGAAACATCCTAGGTTTTCCATACATATTAGTAGTTGCAATTATTACGGCAATTTTGCTATCACTATTTTTTAGTAGAACAATCATTGGTCGGAGAGTTTTAGCCACTGGCGGCAATCCATTGGCAGCCCGCTTATCTGGAGTTTCAAATAATCGATCTATCTTTATTGCTCACACACTTTCTGGACTATTAATTGGTGTGGCATCTGTTATTACTATTGCATCTTTACCTGGTATTAATAGATCAATTGGTGGTGACTGGCTACTTGCCAGCTTTGCTGCTCCAATTATCGGTGGAGTTTTAATGTCAGGTGGGACGATTGCAATCTATGGAACAGTAATTGCAGCAGGTGTTGTGCGCTTGGTTGATATTGCCAGAGCTCAGTACTCATTAGACCCAAGTATTGTCTCCCTAAGTGTTGGAGTAGTTACGCTTTCAACTGTAGCCCTTAGTGAATGGCGCAGACGCAGAACTGAACGTCAAAATGAGGGAATGAAGGAATTAATATGAGTAACCAACTTTTAATTAGCAAAGTATCAAAAGCCTTTCCGGGCGTGCAGGCACTTAATGAGGTTAATTTAAATTTAACTAGTGGCACAGTACACGCACTGCTTGGCGAAAATGGTGCTGGTAAATCAACATTGATTAAGATTATTACCGGAGTATATTTAGCAGATTCTGGCTCGCTTAAGGTTGAAGGCGTAGAGAAAAGCTTTCATAATCCAATTGAGTCAACCCATTCTGGTATTGCAGTGGTTCACCAGGAGCGAAATTTAATTCCCGAGTTTTCAGTTGAAGAAAATATTACCTTGCATAATCCACCACTTAAATTGGGAATAATTGATCGTAAAGAGCGGACTCGGCTAGCAAAGCAAGCACTTGAGACTCTTGGTTTTGAGATTGATCTAACTGAGCGGGTTAAAAATTTATCAGTTGCACAGATGCAGCTAGTTGAAATTGCCAAGGCATTGGTGACTAATGCAAAAATTATTTTACTAGATGAACCAACCGCCTCAATTACTGGCAGTGAAACAAGCAAACTATTTGATGTAATCAAAAGACTTAAGAGTCAAGGTAATGCGATTTTATTTGTTAGCCATAAGCTTGAAGAGGTATATGAAATTTGTGACACGGTAACAGTTCTTAGAGATGGTGTTAGTGTCCTTGAATCAATGCCACTTGCTGATTACAAGCAGGGTGAGATTGTGGACTTAATGGTTGGCCGCCATCTTGCTGAGCGTAAGGCAGAAACTCGAAGAGTAGATCGCAATGCCACACCAGTAATTGAGTTAAAAAATCTTCAAACCTCCCTTGGTCATCGCAATATTTCACTCTCACTTTATCCAGGTGAGGTATTAGGTATGTATGGCTTAGTTGGAGCAGGACGCAGTGAGCTAGCCCGAAGTATTCTTGGCTTGCACGCAATAACTGGTGGAGAGATTTTAGTAAATGGCAGTGTGGTTAAAATTAGGAACTTTACTGAGGCACTTCATAAGTACCGAATTGGATATGTAACTGAGAATCGCAAAGAAGAGGGTTTGTTCCTTGATTTTCCAGTGCGCAAGAATATTTCAGTAACAATTCTGGCAAAGATATTACAAAGACTTAGCGTAATTAATCCAAAAAAAGAAGATGATATTGCTACTAAGTATGTGGATCGCCTTGGCATTAAGGTAGTTGATAATAATCAACTTGCATTGACTTTATCTGGCGGAAATCAACAGAAGGTAAGTGTCTCTAAATGGCTGGCTGCTGAAACTAAGATTTTAATAATTGATGAGCCAACAGTGGGAGTTGATGTTAGAACTAAAGCATCATTTCATGAACTTATAACCGAACTTGCCAATGAGGGCTTATCCATCATATTAATCTCTAGTGATCTAGCCGAGATGGTTGCAGTAGCAGATCGAATCCTTGTAATGCGTCGATATGAGTTTGTTGGTGATCTTGATAATAGTAAGGATTATCAGAGTATGTCTAGATCAATTATGAATAGTATCCAAGCAAGTTAATAACAAATGATTAAATCAAAACGTCAATTTCCTGATATACCCCACTTCATATCATTAATTGATTGGAAGCTGCCAACAATATTTCGTAATCGAGCTAAGGTTGCAAAGGCATTAACTATTGAAGATTTAGCAGCTATTGCAAAAAAGAAGGTTCCTAAGGTTGTTTATGATTATGTTGAAGGCTCCGCACTTGATGAGGTCAGTTATCAAAGGTCCAAAGATGTATTTAGTCGCGCAGAGTTCACCGCCCACACTCTTAGGGATGTTTCTAAAATAGATCCATCAACAATAATTTATGGAAAAAAAGTTGATCTACCCATATTATTTTCACCCACCGGCTATACCCGCTTTATGCACCATGTTGGTGAGCCAGCGGTAGCTGCTGTTGCTGAGAATAATAATTTAATCTACTCACTCTCAACTATGGGAACCACCTCACCTAGTGAGTTAGCACAGGCGGTACCGGGAGCCCGGCGCTGGTTTCAACTATATGTTATGCAAAATCGCGAGGATAGTTTATCTGTAATTAAGCAGGCAAAAGAAAATGGTTTTGAAGCGCTAATTTTAACAGTTGATACACCTGTAAGTGGCATAAGAGTTCGTGATATTAAAAATGGCTTGACTATTCCACCTAGAATCAGATTAAGCACAGTTTTAGCAATTGCTCGAAAACCAATCTGGTGGTTAAATCTTTTTACTACTAAAAAACTAGAGTTTGCTGCATTTCGCGGCTGGAGTAAGTCATTAGTTGAACTTGCAGCTGTGATATTTGATCCAGCAACCTCATTTGATGATGTTACTTGGTTGCAATCAGTCTGGAATGGTCCAATAATTGTTAAGGGAATACAAAATGTTGATGATGCTAAGAAGCTTGCTCAGATGGGAGTTAGCGGAATAATTCTTTCAAATCATGGTGGTCGGCAGTTAGATCGAGGCCCAGTACCACTTGAGATATTGCCCGATGTGGTTGCAGCAGTTGGCGATAAGGTTGATGTTTATATTGATGGCGGAATTATGTCTGGCCAAGATGCATATGCAGCTATTGCTCTTGGTGCTAAAGCAGTATTTATTGGTCGCGCTTATCTCTATGGAATTATGGCAGGTGGGCAGAGGGGTGTTGAAAAAGTTATTGAAATAATGAAGCGTGATTTCATCAATACGATGGCGCTTACTGGTTCAAGAAATATATCTGAGATTCAAGAGGCTGGCGCAAAAATTCGCAGTAATTACTCATAATTAAAAGCTATTAAAGCTTTAAGTTTAAAATTTCATCTGCGCTAATTCCGCAGCAACCACCAATGATTTGTGCACCAGCTGATATCCAACTCTTAATTAACAACTCATCAAAGCCAGTCTCTGAGCTACCCTCCCACTCTTTTGTCTTTGCATTCCAACTCCGGCCTGAGTTTGGATAGACCACAAATGGCTTAACACCTTCAGCAGATAGCAATAAATCAGTAATTAGTTCAGGGGCGGTGCAGTTAATACCAACCGCCATTGCATCTTTTGCAAGGGATACTGCCTCTGTAAAACTTTGACCAGCATTTGTCTGATTACCAGCTTTGCAAGAGTAGGAAACCCAGTAAGGAATTGGGCAATCACTAAGTAACTCTAATAAGAGCTCAACCTCAAAGGTATCTGGCATAGTCTCTAGTGCTAGTAGGTCAGGTGAGGTTGAAATTAATACTTCAAGACGTCTGGCGTGAAAATCTTTTAATGCAGATTTTGTAACACCGTAATTACCTTTGTATTCAGAGCCATCTGCTAAGGCTGCGCCATATGGACCAATAGAGGATGCAACCTTCACACTCTTACCAGATTTTAATACTGCATCCTTTGCTAATTGAGTAGAGCCTCTAAGTGCTTGATCAGTTTTACTCTCACTCCAACCTCGCTTACTGCAACCTAAATAGGAGATCTGATAGGAGGAGGTAATAATTATATCTGCGCCAGCATTAATAAAATCTAGATGCGCTTTTGTAATTTCACTAGGGTTTACAAGTATTAACTCCCCAGTCCATAAGGAGGTTGTTAACTTGTTCCCATTATTTTCAAGAGCAGTTGACAGGCCGCCATCTAATTTTGTAATCAATTATTAATCTATCTTAATTAAACATTAGATAAATCAGATTTAGCAACAACCCGCAGTGCCTGGGCAGCAATTGTTAATGCTGGATTTACCGCTCCGGAGGAGGGAAAGAAGCTACTGTCAATTAAATAAAGATTATCTACATCATAAGTTTTGCAGTACTGATCAACAACAGATTTCTTTGGATCACTACCAGCAACAGCTGTTCCACACTGATGTGCGTTCATTGAGATATCAAAAGGCTGTTTGAAGATTGCTTGATACCCAGATTTTCGCAAAACTTTTAATGTTCTTTTCATAAGCTTCTTGTGAGTACTCATACCAACTGGCTTACGTACTAGGTGAATACGATTGCGATCATCAATGATTACTCGATTATCCCTACTTGCAAGATCCTCAGTCATAACTAGAAATTCCACGCTTCGATCTGCGATGTAATTTAGAATTGCTAATGGAACCTTTGTGGCGTAGCTCTTCATCATTATGCCTTGGACCTTACCTATTAGTTGCACAATTCCAAGTGGATAACCCTTTCCACCATCAAAGTACCAATCTGCAAATGAGAGTGTTTTTTGAAAAATAACATCATTCTTACGCTTGTAATCAAAGGCGGCAATATGAGTATTAATATGCATCATAAAATTACGTCCTACTAAATCTGAGGAGTTAGCTACACCATTTGGCGCCTTAGCCGACTTAGATCTAAGTAGTAGCGCTGCAGTTAATACCGCACCACATGAGAGTACAAATTTCTTTCCTCGAACCTTGTACTCACCAGATGAACCCTTAACTACTAAGTATTCAACAGATCTACCATCATCTGTTAATTCAATTCGAATAACCTCAGCTAAGGTCTGTAGTTTAACCTTTCCAGTTAGCAAAGCCGGATTTATTGCATTTATCTCAGCATCACTTTTGGCACCTACTCGGCAAACAAAGCCATCACATGTCTTACATCTAATACATTTACCATCATCACCAAAATCAATACCCATTGAGTTTGAGTGTGGTGTTACTCCAGATTTTCTAAGTCGATCTGCTAGCGCAGCTATATATGGTTCATGGGGCAGTGCTGGATAAGGAAAGGGTTCACTTCGGCCAGGTTCGGTTGGATCCTCACCAGAGTTGCTATGTACCTTATACATTTTTTCAGCTTCAACATAAAAAGGTTCAATATCCCAATATGTAAATGGCCAAGCAGAGGACACTCCCTCTAAATGTTTTAGCTCTTCAAAATCTTTCTCCCGCATTCGAGGTAGGGCTGCTCCATATAGTTTGGTATTTCCGCCAACATAAAAATGCACACCTGGGGCAAAATCCTTACCCCTGCCATCTACCCAAACCTCTTTTGATTTATAACGTTTATCAACAAATATCTCTTTAGGGCCCCAATTTTCCTTTTCATTTGGCAGTCGATCACCTCGTTCTAAAACTAAAACGCTAACCCCTTTTTTAGCAAGTGCGTAAGCGGTAGTGCCACCACCCATACCAGAGCCAACTATTACTACATCAGCATATAGATCTGGGCTACTCATCCATTAACTCCTTAGTAATACTGATGCAATCTAAGCAGAAATAAAGTCAGTTGCCAATCTCTTTCTAATCCCAGTTAACTACTTCCATTACTTCCTTATTTTGCCTATGATTGCTAAATGAATTTTTTAAGTAAAATAACCGGCAGTTTTTCAACTCCATCAGCAGGCAATCCAACTGTTGCTATGGTTGAGGCAGCATATAAACATCATGGACTTGATTTTAGATATCTAAATTGTGAAGTACTACCTAAGGATTTAGCGGCTGCAGTTATGGGTGCTAGGGCAATGAATTGGGTTGGTTTTAATTGTTCACTGCCACATAAGGTAGAGGTAATACAGTATTTAGATGGTCTTGGTGAATCTGCTGCATTAATGGGCGCAGTCAATTGTGTAGTTCTGCGAGATGGTAAATATATTGGTGAGAACACCGATGGCAAGGGTTTTTTGCAATCTCTTAAAGCTGTAGTTTCTCCTAGCGGTAAAAATGTTGCACTACTTGGAGCAGGGGGAGCTGCTAGGGCAATTGCAGTAGAGCTAGCACTTGAGAATGTTAGTAGAATTACAATTGTAAATCGTGATCAAAAACGTGGTGAGAGTTTAGTTGATTTGCTAAATAGTAAAACCAAATCCAAGGCTGAATTTAAACTTTGGAATAGCAAGTATGAAGTACCTAGTGATGTAGATATTTTAGTAAATGCCACCTCAATAGGAATGGCTCCTGATATTGATGCTCGAATTAATATAGATATCAATTCAATCAAGGCAGAGGTAGTAGTAGCAGATGTAATAGTTAATCCACCTATGACAAACTTATTAAAAGATGCTCAATCTAAAGGTTGTAAAATCGTAGATGGTTTAGGAATGGTGATAAATCAGGCGGTACTAGGGATTAAGTACTGGACTGGGGAAGTTGTTGATCCGGTAGTAATGCGAAAGAGACTCTTAGAGGTTCTTTAGCGAATTGGACCTAAAGTTTGATCTTTTTCTTCCAAAGTTAATGCACCAGTCATAACCGCTACAACCTCATTCATAGTGTGGCTCTTAGGAGTTACTACAGCAATTCGCTTACCAAGGCGTTGAATGTGAATGCGATCTGCAACCTCAAAAACCTGCGGCATATTGTGGCTAATTAAAATAACAGCTAAGCCTCTCTCTCGCAGACTTTGAATTAACTTAAGTACCTGCCCAGACTCACGAACACCAAGTGCGGCAGTTGGCTCATCCATAATAATCACTTTCTGCCCAAATGCAGCAGCTCTTGCAACTGAAACCGCTTGGCGTTGACCACCAGATAAAGTTTCAACTGCTTGGCTCATATTTTGGATAGTTCCAATGCCTAATGAGGTTATATGCTCCTTAGCACTTTTTTTCATACCAGAGTTATCTAGCATTCTAAAAATACTTCCGAGTGGACCCTTCTTACGAATCTCACGACCAAGATATAGATTGGCAGCAATATCTAAGGCCGGAGAGACCGCCAAAGTTTGATAGACAGTTTCAATACCTGCATCACGACTATCTTTCTGGCGACGGAAGGTAATTGGCTTGCCATCTAACTCCATAACTCCACCATCTGGAGTCTCAGCTCCTGATAAACATTTAATCATCGTAGATTTACCAGCACCGTTATCACCAACAACTGCAAGTATCTCTCCTGGGAAAAGTTGTAAATCTGCGCCATCAATGGCAACAACACGTCCGTAGGTCTTTACTAAATTTTTAGCCTCTAGTACTGGCGCAACTGAGTTACTCATACTCCCGCCTTCCTAATCCACTGATCAATTGAGACTGCGGCAATAATTAAAACTCCCACTGCGAAGGTTTGGTAGTAAAGATCCACACCAGCCAGCGTAAGACCATTACGGAATACACCTACGATAACCGCTCCGATTAGTGAACCAAAGATCGCACCGCGCCCGCCAAAGAGGCTCGTGCCACCAATTACCACAGCGGTAATTGAGTCAAGATTTAAATTACTACCTGAGTTAGGGCTAGCAGCAGCTACTCGTCCGATGATTACCCAAGAGGTTACGGCAAAGATAAAACCTGCAGTCACATAAACGCTCATTAGTACTCGCTTTACCTGAATACCTGCTAATCGAGCTGCCTCAATATCATCACCAACAGCATAGACATGTCGTCCCCAGCCGGTGTAACGAAGTGAGAAGGCTAAAATTAAATACATAACTATTACTAGGAGCACGCCATAGGTAATCTTAAATTCACCCAGTGGGATTGGATTACCTAGATATAGGAAAAACGGCTCTAACTCCTTATCCATAATAGTTCGACCTGTTGCATAGAAAAGTGTCAATGCTGAAAATACGTTAAATGTTCCTAAAGTTACGATAAATGGCGGCAGATTTACCTTAGTAATTAACCAACCGTTAAACGCACCAGCTCCAGTTCCAACTGCGATTCCAAGCATAAATGCAGCCCATGCTGGCCAGCCATTAACAAATGCAGTTTTAGCCATAACCATTGAAGCAAAGATTGCGATAGCACCACATGATAGATCAATACCGGCGGTGAGAATTATCAAAGTTTGTCCAGCTGCGATTGCCCCAATTACAGCAGTCTGTTGCAAAATAAGTGAAAGATTATTTGGTGTTAAAAAGTTTTCATTTCCAAAACTAAAGATAAATAAGGCAAATACAAGTACTACAGCTGAGCTAACCCAAGGGTATTTGTGTAGAAGTGCTTGTACCTTCTGTTTGTTGGTGGCCCGCCCTTTAAACTCTGCAGCGGCATCGGTTAC
>Ga0209553_1000108_pt1 | contig 39074 bp, 40 predicted proteins | sample LauGreFBDMM110DN_2_FD_188217 | JGI IMG/M metagenome (GOLD analysis project Ga0209553, IMG submission 188217) | Freshwater lake microbial communities from Lake Michigan, USA - Fa13.BD.MM110.DN (SPAdes) (version 2) | ecosystem: Environmental > Aquatic > Freshwater > Lake | place: Lake Michigan...
CTCCTGGCTACACAAGAACTTCTCTAGTTGCAGAATTGCTTAAAACTGAGTTAGGTCAAAAAGTTAGCCCAATCTGGCTAGCTCGAATTCCTCAAAATAAGATGGCAGAAGTTACTGACTTACAAGGCGCAGTTAACTTTATGGCCTCTGAAGCATCTGATTATATGACCGCATCTGACATAGTCGTTGATGGTGGTTATTTAGCCTGGTAATACTTTTAGTAATTTAAAAAGTATTGATCAATAAACTTATTTCTAAATTTCTTTTTTGGGTCATATTTTTTAAGCAGTGCTTCAAAATTTGAGTACTTTGGATACCTTGCAGATAACTCATCACTTTTAACTGAAAATAATTTAGCCCAGTGTGGTCTGCCGTGATATTTTCCTAATATTTCCTCAATTCTTGGTAAGAAATCAACCAAAGTATCTGACTTCTTCCAGGTGAAATGAAATCCAACAGTCTCTCTTTGATAGGCGCCACTTAGCCATAATTCATCTGATTTTATAGTTCTAATCTCAGTAGCGTAAACCCTCGGGGCAATTTCATCTCCAATAGTTCTTAAGTCCTGTATATATTCATTAACATACTTGCGATCAACTAAGTATTCAGTTTGAACTTCATCTCCGGAAGCAGGGGAAGAATCTAATTTAAAATGTGGCAGGCGATATAACCACCTACCAGATATACCTAACTGATCTGTGCATGGGTCTGGGTTATTGATTTTAACTGGATGCTGCTTAGCTTTTGCTTGATTTGCCCCCAGCCAATTATCTGAGAGGTTATCTGAGCTTGAATCATCTAAAAACTTCATCCATATCTGGCCGGTTGAATTCTTAGCCCAATTTGAAAAGTAACTCACGCTATACGCAGAGTTAAAAACCGTATCAAAATTCTCTGCAACTGCTTGTATTCCGATATTCTCATAAACAAATTGTTTAACCGAAAAACTAGGAATAATTCTCATTTTAATCTTGGTAAATACTCCAAGTGCGCCAAGAGAGATTACAAAACCAGCAAACTCTTCAGAGTTACTTTCATCAATAGTTACTAACTCTCCTGATCCTAAAACTATCTCTAAACCAACTACAGATGTAGATAAAACACCATTGTTACTTCCAGAACCATGAGTTCCAGTTGAGATCGCTCCAGCAATTGTTACCTCCCCTAAGGAAGCCATATTTGAAAATGCCCAGCCTTTGCTCTCAAGATATCTTGCAGCATCTGCATACGCCATCCCTGCCGGAATTAAGGCCTGTGCGTTTTGTGAATCTATTTCAATTGCATTACTTAAATTCTTTAATGAAATTAAAGTATCTTTTGTGTCCCCTATTGCATTAAAGGAATGACCGGTAGCTAAAACTTTTACTGCCTGCGAGTTTGAAACTACCTGTTGTAATTTTGAGATATTATCAATTTCAATAAATTCTTTAGCTGAAAAAGTAAGATTTCCTGCCCAATTTTTCACTAAAATTTATACCAAACTACTTCGTAGTGACTTAGCCATTAGGTAATACGATTGTCTTACGGCCTTTACCGGCCTTAAACGCACTTAGTGCTTGCTCATACTGATCTAGCGGGTAACGATCAGAAATCATTACATCAGCATTTAATACACCATTAGCAAATAACTCGACAGCCCTATCAAATGATTGCAATACTGCCATGGAGCCAACGATAGTAATTTCTTTGTTATAAATCCAAAAAGGTTCAATTTCAACTTTTGCATCCTGGTTTGCAACTCCGAATTGCAGAAATGTCCCACCTGGCATTACATGTTTTAATCCATCTTTAATAGCAGCAACCACTCCCGTGCAGTCAATTACGACATCAAAGCCACGTGGTTGATCAAATTGATCAGCTGAAGTAGCAATGTTTGTAAATCCTAGTGTTTTAGCAGTTGCTAATTTGTCTTTATTTAAGTCAATTATTGAGACTGATGCTGCGCCATTAACTCGAGCTAACTCTGCCATCATCAAACCCATAGTTCCGGAGCCGTAAATCAAATAGTGTGAACCTGGAATTCTTGGGAGTTGGTCATATCCCCTAACTGCACAAGATAATGGCTCAATTAATGCTGCAGATTTTAAGTCAATATCCTTTGAAAGTTTATGGATATTTTTCTTAGGAGATAGTAAAAACTGTGCCGCAGCTCCTGGCATAGAAACTCCAAGTGCGTTCCATTTTTCGCATAGGTTTCCTCTAGCACGCCTGCAGTAAAAGCATTCACCGCAATAGACCGATGGATCAACTGCAACAGGGTCTCCAATTTTAACTTCAGTTACATCTTTGCCAATTGCAACAACAGTTCCAGTCATTTCATGGCCTGGAGTAATTGGAAATTTCGGTGCAAACTCTCCTTCAAAAATATGTAAATCTGTACCACAGATACCAACGGCAGCGACCTCAACGACTACTTCAGAATTACTAGGGGTTGGATCAGGAAGTTCAATTATTTCAATTTTTCCTGGGGTTACTATTGAGACTGCTTTCATAATCTAAGTAAACCATCATTACTTAGCTATAAACAAGGGCAAAATAGTCACAGAAAAGTTACTCGCTCAGTAAGTATGTAATAGTTCAATTAGCAACAGGCCAAATAAGCATAATTACTAATTAGTAATTCTATTTTCGTAATTTTCCTCTACTCTTAACTTATGACAGTACTAGTTTTTGGTAGCTTAAATCTAGATTTAGTTGCCTATGCCGATAAGTTACCAGCTCTTGGTCAAACTGTTACTGGTGATAAGTTACTACGCTTTCCTGGTGGCAAAGGATTAAATCAAGCTATTGCTGCTAAGCGTTCTGGTGCTCAAGTATTAATGGTTGGCTGCCTTGGCAAAGATAGTGAGGGCGATTATTTAAATCAAGTATTACTTGATGAAAGAATTGATTCAAGATTTATTTCTAGAGTTGAAAAACAAACTGGAATTGCAGTTATTGAAGTTTCTGCAGATGCCCAAAATAGAATTCTAATAATTCCTGGAGCTAATTCAATGGTTGAATTTAGTGATCATTACTTAACTGGTTTAGCAAAGCCCACAGTTTGCCTTGCCCAACTTGAAACCCCGATAGCTGAAGTTGAAAAGTTTATAATTAATGCACACAAAGCTGGCAGTCTTACTATATTAAATCCTGCTCCAATTCAAAAACTTAACCCACAGATTATTTCAGCTTGTGATTATTTGGTAGTTAATGAAACTGAAGGTTCATTTCTAACTGGAAAAGCAGTTGAGAAAGTAAGTAAAGATGAAGCTCAAGAAATTGGAAAAAAATTAATCAAACTTGGTGCAAAGCGAGTAGTGATAACTCTGGCTGAGCAAGGTAGTTTATATATAGATGAGCAGAGGCAAATTTATACTCCAGCATTTAAAATCAATGCCATAGATACTACGGCTGCTGGGGATGCATTTTGTGGCGCGCTTGCAACCTCACTTTCAAATGATTTGCCAATAGATTATTGTCTAAAGTTTGCTACTGCAGCTGGAGCACTTGCTGCTACCAAGGCGGGTGCGGTGCCATCGCTACCAAAAACTGATGAGATATTGTCAATGCTCTCATCTGTGCAGTAAGTTTTAGCCATGATTAAAAATGGAATTCTCCACCCACAACTTGCTTCACTACTCGCAAGATTTCGACATGTAAATGCAATTGCAATTGTTGATGGTCCATTTCCTACCTATCCAAATGTAGAGACTGTAGAGCTTGCAATTACTATGGGGTGGCCAACAATTCCACAAGTATTAGATGAGATACTTCCAAATCTTCAAATAACTTCCTTGCTTTTGGCAAATGAGTTTGAAGAGAAAGTTGATAGCCGAACTGTTCAAAGTTATCTAAAGCACCACAAAGGAATTACAACCACCAAAATCCCGCACTCTCAATTTAAGGTTGAGGTCGGGCAGTGCTTGGGGATAATCCATACGGGAGATCCGGTCCCCTATAGCTCAGTAATCCTTAAATCAGGCTGAACTAAATTGATTCGTAAAACTTAATTTAAATGCTAAATTCTGCATCCAAAGTTCTTAACAAATAAGTATTTTCTTATCCGCTAAGGTTTAGTCATGGCAGCTGCAAATACTAAGGAAATATCCGATCTAGCAAGAGATATCCGCTTACAAGTTTTACTTACGATTAAAAATGCTGGAATGGGACATATCGGAGGTGACTTCTCAGTTACGGATATATTAGCAACTCTATTTAGTGCTGTTTTAAAAGTCGACCCAAAAAATCCTAATAAAATAGATCGAGATCGATTAATTCTAAGTAAGGGTCATGCTGCAGTTGCTCTTTATTCGGTATTGGCACTTCGTGGTTTCTTCCCCATTGATGATCTTAAAACTTTTGCAAAACCATTAAGCAGTTTAAATGGGCATCCGAATCGCAATAAAGTCCCTGGGGTAGAGTCAAATACCGGACCACTTGGGCATGGATTTCCAATTGCGGTTGGAACTGCAATTGGCTCTCAGCTTAATAAGAATCAAAGTCGTACATTTGTAATTCTAGGTGATGGAGAGCTGCAAGAAGGTAGTAATTGGGAGGCAGCAATGTTTGCTGGGCATCGAAAACTTACAAATTTGATCGCTGTTATTGACCATAATGGATTTCAGCAAGGGAGCCCTATCTCAAGAACTAATGATCTATCGCCACTTGACAAAAAATTTGAGTCATTTGGTTGGGAGGTACGAGTAATAAATGGGCACGATTATCAATCTTTACTCTCTGCCTTTACGGATGCGCAAACCAAACCACGAGTTGTTATTGCACAAACTGTTAAGGGTAAAGGAGTTGATTTTATGGAAAACAAAGCTGAATGGCACCACAAAGTCCCCTCTGCTGAACAATATGAAGCAGCACTTCTACAATTAAGTAAACAATGACTCTAAGTAAGATTGAAGAGTTTGATAATCGAATAATTTTTGCGAAAACTCTAATAAAACTTGCGCAGGAAAATCCAAAGATTGTGGTTGTTTGTAATGATTCTATTGGCTCCAGCAATTTGACTGAATTTAGAGATCTTTTCCCTGAAAGATTAATAGATGTGGGTATCGCTGAACAAAACATGGTAGGTATTGCATCTGGATTGGCTAACTCTGGCTTAATTCCATTTGTCTGCGCAGCTTCACCTTTCTTAACGGGCCGTGCACTCGAACAAATAAAAGCTGACGTTGTTTACTCCAGAGCAAATGTAAAACTTTGTGGTATGAGTCCTGGGGTTGCATATGGTGAACTTGGTCCAACTCATCATTCAATTGAGGATATTGCCTGGATGCGCGCATTAGATTCATTAACCATTGTGCTACCAGCAGATGAAATGCAAACCAAAGAAGCTCTAATCTGGGCTGCAAATACTGAAGGACCAGTATTTATGCGAATTGGTAGATTTAAAGTTCCATCCGTTTCGCAAGGTATGAACCCTGCATTTGTTCCAAATAAAGCAATGCGAATTATAGATGGTACAGATATTTCAATAATTGCGGCCGGAACTTTAGTTTCTAGAGCAATAGAAGCAGCATTACAGTTGAAGTCTGAGGGAATATCTGCTCGTGTTATTAATCTTTCTACAGTAGTCCCACTTGATAGAACTGAAATTTTAGCCGCGGCCAAAGAAACTAAAGGAATTATTACAGTTGAAGAGTCAGTAACTCGAGGGGGCATTGGTGGTGCGATAGCCGAACTTGTTGTTCAGAATAACCCAGTCCCCATGAAGCTTTTAGGAATTGATACATTTGCGCCCACTGGTTCCGCCTCATTTTTGCTTGAACACTTTGGATTAACGGCTATTAATATTGTTAACTCTGCTCGAGAGCTTTTAAATAATGGAGAATAGCTCTCCGGTTATTCTGGCAATCGATCAAGGTAGCGGATCTACCAAAACTCTCGCTATTGATTTAAAGGGTCAAGTACTGGATCAGTTTGAAGAAAAAATCTCTACAACTTTCCCCAAGCCGGGTTGGGTAGAACAAGATCCTCAGGAAATTTGGCAATCTACTATAAATGCATCAAAGAAGATCACTAAGCAATACAAAATTGCTGCAGTAGGTTTAAGTGTTCAAAGAGAATCAATACTTATATGGGATCGGAAAACTGGCGAAGCTTTAACTCCAGTAATTACTTGGCAAGATAGAAGGGCCTCTGAATTAGCTGAATTACAAAGTCCTAATTCCCTAAGAGTAAAAGAGATCAGTGGCTTGCAACTAGATCCTATGTTTTCGGCATTAAAGGTTCAATGGTTGCTAGAAAATTATAATTTTGGGGGGGCTGATGTATGTATCGGGACCATAGATTCATGGATTGCTTTCAACCTTGGTGCAGGACACATCATCGAAGTGGGAAGTGCTAGTCGCACGCAACTACTAGATATAGAAAGTGGTAATTGGAGCGAAGAGCTTTTGAATATCTTTAAAATTCAACGCAGTAGCCTGCCCAAAGTTTGCGGTTCTGACGAAAAGCATATGTGTACAAATATGCGAGCATTAGGCTTAGACAATCAAGTGCCATTATCTGGAATTATGGGAGATTCTCATGCTGCACTATTTGCCCATCAGGGCTGGAGATTAGGAAACTTCAAAGCTACGCTCGGTACCGGAACTTCTATAATGGGTGCCACCGAACATAATGCTCAAACTATTGCGTGGTCTGTTTCTGGGAAAATAACAAGAGCTGCCGAAGCAAATATTCTTTCAACCGGATCAACACTATTGTGGTTGGCAGAATTATTCGATACGGCTCCAGATGAACTGGCAAAGCTTGCAGAAGAGTCAACCCAACATGTGCAATTTGTGCCCGCATTTAATGGTTTGGGAGCTCCGTGGTGGGATCGCCAAGCACAAGCAATAATTACAGGATTTACGCGTGGCAGTAGTCGAGCTGACTTAGCGGCAGCGGCCTTACGTTCTACCGCTGCACAAATAAATGATGTTCTAGAGGATTTTTCTAAATCCTCCATTGTTATAAATACTTTGAATGCTGATGGTGGTGGGGTAAGAAATTCATATTTAATGCAACTGCTATCTGATCTAAGTGGAAAAGAAATTAAATCGTCAAAACTTGCCGAACTTTCTGCGTTTGGAGCTGCAATGGTTGCAGCCCTAGGTGCAAAACTTTTGAGTATTTCAGAAATTGAAAGTATAAATCTAGAGTATGACCAATATAAACCAACGCTAACTGAAAAAATGCGTCAGGAAAATCTCTTGATTTGGCGTAGGGCGCTCTCTGCCTCTCGAGTTAAAAACTGAGAAAGATCTGTTCATTAAAGCAAGAATCTCGTAAGATCTAGGTACGCTAAAGAGAAGGCAGAATTAGTATGGGTAAATTGACATTTGGTGCAGGTATTTGGGCATTCGGACAATTTGTCGATCGATATGCAGGCGATGGTTATGGGCCAACTCGTTCAAGTCAACAAATGATTGAAGATGCTGCGCGAGTTCCTGGATTAAAACATTTAGATATAAATGTGCCATTCGATATACCAGAGCGTACTGCAACCGAAATAAAGAAAATGTTAGATGATAATGGACTAATTTGCCGTGCGACAACACCACATATTTATATGAGAGAGTATGCAAAGGGTTCATTTACCAATCCCGATGCGAAACTTCGATCCAAAACTAAAGATCGAGTTCGTGAAGCTATTTCTGCAGCAAAAATACTAGGCGCTACCTATGTGAAGTTTTGGCCAGGCCAAGATGGCTTTGATTTTCCGCTACAAGCAGATTACATGCAAATTTGGGATTATACGATTGATGGTATTCGTGATCTTGCAAATGAAAATCCTGATATTCAATTTGCAATTGAATATAAATGTAAAGAACCGCGAGTTCATATGACGCTAGCAACAGCTACAAAAACCTTACTTGCAATTAGTGAAATGAAAGTTAATAACGTTGGTATTGTTATGGACTTTGGCCATTCACTAATGGCTCAAGAGACTCCGGCAGAATCTTTGCTACTTATACACAGACATGGAAAACTCGTTAGTGCCGAGCTCAATGATAATTGGCGAGGGTGGGATGATGATTTACCTGTTGCATCAGTTCATTTGTTTGAAACGATTGAATATATGCTTGCACTTCGCAGTATTAATTGGACTGATCCGATTTTGCTTGATCAATTTCCTTTCCGTGAAGATCCTGTAAGAGCACTAACTCGTAGCATTGAAATTATTAAATATCTTGAAGAAGTTTGTGATCGCATTGATATCACTGAACTAAATCAAGCTCGTAATGCTCAAGATGCACTTGCCGCCCAAGCCACCATCTGGGATGCCTTAATGAAAGAGAAGCGCTTTTCAAGGTAGACCTGGTTTGGCTTTTTGCTGATTATCAGATTACTCCTGTGGGCAACTGGAGCGAAAACAGAGGATTCAGAGGGGATTAACCTACTTTTATAACATTTAAGTGATAATAAATTAATATTACTACGACTTCTCATCTATGCGCAGTTTATGTAGGCTCTACTTAAGTTCGTGATCCACGGACCCCTATAGGAGGAAATAAATGAAAATAAAGTTCTCACGCAAGGCGCTTGTAGCGATGCTTGCAGTGTCTGCTTTAACTTTATCAGCATGCTCATCATCAAGTGATGATGCTTCTGGTGACATTAAAGTAAGTTTGATCTTAAAAAATCAAACAAACCCATTCTTCGTCTCCATGGTTAAAGGTGCCGAAGCAAAGGCAGCTGAACTAGGTCTTGATCTAACAATTAGCTCAGGTAAAGAAGAAGGCGATGATGCAGCACAAATCACAGCAATTGAAAATGCGATTTCTGCAAAGCATGCTGGAATTGTTATCACAGTAATGTCTACGAATGTTAACGCAGCAATTACCAAAGCTCGCGAAGCAGGATTACTTGTGATCGCTTTGGATACACCAACAGATCCAGCTGATATTGCTGACATCACATTTGCAACTGATAACCGTGAAGCTGGAAGGCTAATTGGTCAATGGGGCGCAAAGAAACTTGGTGGCAAGAAGGCTGTAATTGCACTTCTAAACATTTTCGATGATCGTGTATCACCAGTAGATTATCTACGTGATAATGGATTCCTAGAGGGTATGGGAATTGCTACAAATGATCCAAACAAAATGGCTGATGAGGCTAAAAAAGGTAAGTACTCTGGCGGCGACTACGAAATCGTAGGTAACGTAGCTACAGGTGCTAACGAAGATGGTGGACGTACTGGCATGGAAAAATTACTTGCTAAGAATCCAAACATCAACATTGTTTACACAATCAATGAACCAACTGCTATTGGTGCTTGTGCTGCCCTAAAGGCTGCTAAGAAGACTGCACTCATGGTTTCTGTTGATGGTGGACTTTCAGGTATCGAGGCTGTTAAGAGCGGTTGCATTGGGGCTACATCACAGCAGTATCCATTGCGAATGGCTGATAAGGGCCTTCAAGCCATCTATGACCTTGTGAAGACAGGAAACAAGCCAGCGGTTACTGCTGGTAAAGATTTCTTCGACACAGGCGTTACGTTAATTACTGATGACCCACAAGATGGTGTGAAATCAGAGAGCACACAATATGGAATTGATAACGCTTGGTAAATCCCAAGTTTTCATCAAAACATAAGTAAGTAGTAAAGAGTTAGTGAGGGCGGTTAGATTTTTGGCCGCCCTTGCTAATTTAGGTAGTACTCTTTAAGTTAGCACCGAGAAAGTTAGAGTTAGCACCTACGCGCAAGTTGTGAGGAGATTTTAATGAGTAAAGTTGATACTCAAGATGCCGCGGCCGAATTTATGGGCCGAGCGTCAAACTCTCAAAAAATACAGGGAATTCTTCATCGATATCCATGGCTGAGTTCAGCACTAGTACTTTTAATTGCCAGTATTACTTTTAGTTTTTTTAATGAAAATTTCCTAACACCCGGCAACCTCTCACTGATACTCCAACAGGTGGCAATAGTGGGCGCAATTGCAGCGGGTCAAACTTTAATTATTTTAACTGCGGGAATCGATTTATCCTGTGGCGCAATCGCAATTTTTGTATCGATGGTCATGGCAAAAAGCTTCTCAGGAGATTGGAGCAACCCAGATGATGGAATACCGGTATTTTGGGCCTTTGTTCTTGGCCTATTGGTTGGAACCTTAGCGGGAGCATTTAATGGATATCTGGTAACTAGATTTAAATTACCGCCATTTATTGTCACTTTAGGAACACTGAATGTTTTCATAGCTTTTACCTTAATTTACGCGTCTGGTAGAACGGTTTCGACAAATGAATTACCACAATTTTTTCTAGCATTAGGAACTTATATAGATGTGGGTGAGTTCAGTATTACCTATGGAGTTTTGGTGATGATTTTAATTTACCTAATTTTAGCTTTTGCACTGCGCTTTACTGGATGGGGTCGACACGTCTACGCAGTAGGTGATGACCCAAATGCCGCCCGATTAGCTGGTATCCAGGTAAATAGAGTTTTGATGTCTGTATATATGGTTGCTGGATTAGTTTTTGCGATAGCAGCCTGGATAATTATGGGTAGGGTTACTGTGGCAAGTCCTAATACTGGTCCTGATTTAAATTTGGACACTATTACTGCGGTGGTAATTGGTGGCACCTCACTCTTTGGTGGTCGAGGCGCCATATTTGGCTCCCTAATTGGCGCTGTAATTGTTGGTGTATTTCGTAATGGTTTAACGCTGGCTGGAGTTGACTTGTACTATCAAATTCTTGCCGTTGGATTATTAATTATTTTTGCTGTAACAGTAGATCAGTGGATTAGAAAGGCACGAGCATGAGTGTAGCAGCTGTATTACAAGCTAAAAATATTATAAAAACTTTTGGCCGTGTCGTTGCATTAGATGGTGCTGATTTAGAATTATTCTCAGGTGAGGTGCTTGCCGTAATCGGTGATAATGGCGCCGGTAAATCAACCTTAATTAAATGTTTATCAGGTGCTGAAACGCCTGATACTGGCAGTATTGAGATTGATGGCCAAACAGTATCCCTAAGGCGACCACAAGATGGGCGCGAAGCTGGCATTGAGACGGTGTATCAGACATTAGCGATATCTCCTGCCCTGGATATTGCATCAAATTTATATTTAGGGCGTGAAATAAGAAAGAAGGGTCCTGCTGGATTAATTTTCAGAATTTTAGATACCTCAGGAATGAAAAAACAAGCAAAAGATCACATATCAGCTTTAGGTATTGGCACAATTCAAAATATGAGCCAGGCGGTTGAAACTTTATCTGGTGGACAGCGCCAAGCGGTCGCTGTTGCAAGAGCTGCAGCATTTGGCCAACGATTAATTATTTTAGATGAACCTACAGCTGCCCTTGGAGTTAGAGAATCAAATCAGGTTTTAAAGTTAATTGAATCTCTTCGCGAGCGCGGAATGCCAGTAATCCTTATTTCTCACAATATGCCGCAGGTGTTTGAGGTTGCAGATCGTATTCAGGTAATGCGACTTGGTAAGAGAGTTGCTGTGGTAACTCCAAAGACTCATGATATGAAGGATGCGGTTGCGATCATGACCGGAGCGGTAAAGATCGACCCTAAGGATCAGACACTAAAGCCAGTTCGGTGATCTTAGAAACCTCAGTAGCAATTGTTGGCTCTGGGATGGGTGGCGCCACTACCGCCTATGGATTAGCGCAAGCTGGTATTGATTGCTTAGTTATTGAGCGCGGTGATTTTGTTAAAAAAGAGGATGCTAATTGGTCTGCCCGGGAAATATTTATAAATCAAAAGTATAAACCAAATGAAAAATGGCTAGATGAAAAAGGTAAATCATTTACCCCTGGTGTTCATTACATAGTTGGTGGTAATACCAAGGTTTATGGCTCCTCACTTCCAAGATTTAGAGAGAGTGATTTCCAAGAGATTAAACATAAAGAGGGGTCTTCACCTGCCTGGCCATTTACCTATCAAGATCTAGAGCCGTACTACTGCCAAGCAGAGCAATTATATAAAGTTCATGGTGCAACTGGTGAGGACCCAACTGAACCACCGCGCAGTCAACCATTTCCATATCCAGCATTGACTCATGAAAAATATATTTCAAATTTAGCAGCTAAATTAACTGCAGCCGGTGTTAGGCCCCATTCAAATGCAATGGGAGTTGATCTTAGAAGTGATGGAAAATGTATTCGGTGCGCAACTTGTGACGGCTTTATATGTAAATTAGATGCCAAAAGTGATGCTCAAACATGTGCACTAAATCCAGCAATTAAAACCGGGAAAGTAAAACTGGAGACCAATCTAAAGGTTATTCAGGTTGTTGTAAAAAATGGCAAGGTTGATCATTTACTAGCCCAAAGAGATGGTCAAGAGGTAAAGATAATCGCTAAAAAGTATGTACTTAGTTTAGGTGCGGTTAATACTGCTGCCTTGCTTTTAAGATCTGGCTCAGTTGCTAACTCCTCAGGTTTATTGGGTAAAAACTTTATGATGCACAATAATGCCCATATTGCTGCTTTTGATGTTAAGAGTAAGAATGATGTAATTTTTCAAAAAACACTCTCGTTTTCAGATTGGTACTTTGATGGTGGCTCTGGCTATCCATTAGGAGTTGTTCAACTTATCGGAAAAGTACAACCAATTATGATGAAAAGTTACGCGACTATGGTGCCGCTTGCTCTTCTGAAATTTATTGCAAATCGATCAGTTGAATTTGTAGTTATGAATGAGGATCTTCCAACTACTTCAAATCGAGTAGAAATTGCTTCAAATGGCATGATCCAGATTCATCGAAAAGCAGTTAATACTTCAGCCCATAAAGAATTAATGCAGAAAGCAAAAAAAGTATTGCGCAAATGTGGCTTTCAAGCAATTTTTGTTCAACCATTTGATATCTCAATGAACTCTCATCAATGTGGTACATCTGTTGCAGGTCATGATCCAAAATTGAGCGTGGTTGATCAATACTGCAAAGCACATGATGTTGAAAACCTTTATTTAATTGATGGTGGATTTTTTCCATCATCTGCAGCTATGAACCCAGCGCTAACTATTGCAGCTCAAGCTCTTAGAGTTGTGGATAAATCAGGTTTAAAGCAATTTAACTAAAGACTTTAGTCAACGTGAAAGTTTTCATTAATTTCATGCCACCATTCATTATCTTTAGCCTCTAGAACTTGCCACTGCATTTGATCGGTAATCTTCCACCATCTTTGCATCTCAGGTTCGGCAGCTAACTTAGCCATGTCCGCTTCATAATCAGCTCCAGTGTATTCAAGGTAAGCAAAGAGTAAATTTTGGTAGCGAAAAATTGAGTAGTTAGAGATATTAGCTTGCTTAATTATTTTTATGATACTTGGCCAAGCGTTAGCATGTAATTTCTCATACTCTTCAATATCCTCAGGCTTTATACCAATAACTTGCCCAATTCGTTTAATAGCCATAACGTTTACAACTTCAGAACGCGCTGTAACTCGGCATGCATAATTGTTGGTTCGACATCAAAATTAGTCCAGTACTTAACGCCAATGACTGCTTGATTTACTACCATTCCTAAGCCATCAATAGTCTTTGCGCCAATACTTGATGCACTCTTAAGTAAATTAGTTTGTGGTGGATTAACGATTACATCGGCAACAATCATTGTTTTTTTAATGGAGGTAAGGTCAATATCTAAGTCATAACTTCCACTATCTGCCATACCAACTGATGTTGCATTAATGAGCACATCTATTGAGTCTGGAATCTTAAATTTTGCACTCCAGGCAACAAATTGAGCTGAAACTTGTAGCTTGGTTTTTAGTAATGAAACTAAATCTTGACCTCGCTTTTCATCCCTATTTATAATCATAAAATCCTTCGCACCATCTAATGCCAACTCAACTGCTATCGCTCTTGCTGCCCCACCAGCACCTAAAATTGCAATCTTTTTTCCACTTGGTGAATCAACTTTTTTAAATGCTTGTAAAAAGCCTTTGCCATCGGTATTTTCTCCGATTAACTTGCCATCCCGATTAACTACACAGTTTACTGCCCCCATAATCTGCGCAGATTGCCCCAAGCCATCTAGGTATTGAATGACTGAAACTTTATGTGGGATAGAAAGATTAAATCCGGCCCAATTCATTGCCCGAGCTCCCAAAACTGCGTTAGCTAAATCTTTTGGTTGGACTTCACAATTTATGTAACGAAAATTTAATTTATGATGCTTATATGCTACTTCAACCATTGCAACTGTTGGGTTACCGCCGGAGGGAGTAGAGAAACTTCCAGTTAATTCACTCAAAAAGGTTTCGCTCATAGATTTACCTTACTAGAATAGTGAGATGATTAAAAGTGCAAAAGATATTGGAATCGGCATTATTGGTGTTGGAATTATGGGTAGAGGACACGCACTTTATCTTTCAGATTATGTAAAAGGTGGCAAAGTTGTAGCTATCTATGATGCAAATTTAGCGACTGCACAAAAAGTGGCTAAGGAAGTTTTTAAGAAAACTAAAGTTCTTCCTAAAGTTTATAAAGATTTATCGATGATTTTAGATGATCAGCTAGTTAAAGCTGTGATTATTGCTTCACCTGATCATCTACATGCAAATCATTTAGAGAAGGCAATTTTGGCAGGAAAAGATGTCTTATGTGAAAAGCCTCTTGCTTCAAAAGAAAAAGATGCCAGAAAAGTTGCAAAACTTGTTCGAAATTCTAAATCTATTGTTGGAATTGGCTTTATGCGTAGATTTGATCGCCCATACCAAGATTTAAAGAAGGAGATTGAAAGTGGAAAGTATGGAAAAGTACTTCAGATACGTTGCACATCAAGGAATGTAAGCTCGCCAACTGCAACTACTGTGCTGCTTTTAACAAATGTTGCTGTCCATGAAATCGACATAATTAGATGGTTGCTAGGTGAAGAGATAGTTTCAGTTAGCGTAAATTTTGCAAAAACCACTAGTAAGGCTAATTCAAATCTTTCTGATCCAATTTCCGTAAATTGTTACACCGAATCAGGGGTGTTAGCTACTATTGATATTTGTGCAAATAGTACATACGGGTATGAAGTAGGTATGGAAGTTATTACCGAAAATGGATCTTTAGTTATCGAGAATTTAGGTCAACTAAATATTGCCTATAACTTTAAGCTTCCAACAAGAAAGGGTGGAACTTTGCATAAGGATTGGATGGGACGCTTTAAGCAGGCGTATATAGCTGAACTAAAGGCTTTTGTTAATTCACTTCAAAAACGTAAATTAGATAAGAATCTTGCAACAGTTGAGGATGGCTTAGCAGCAAGTATTGCATGTGGTCTTGGAGTTAAAAAACTTTAGTTATAAACGACGCTTTGCTTTACCTTCGACTTGCCTAGCATGTGCACTTTGAATTTCAGAGTCATTACTACTTCCAGAAACGCCAACCTCCCAAAACGCTCCGCCTTCGGTCCATTTACTTGGGTGTGTATCGATCACCAAAACGCTAACACCAGCGTAACTTTTTGCAGAGATGAATTCATCTTTTAGTGACTCTAAAGTTACCTTCCTAGCATTTGCTCCCATTGATTTAGCGTGGGCCACAAAGTCAACATTGACCGGTTTTTCTAAATCAGAATCATTAAACATAGTTCTAAAGCTCTTAGAGCCATTAGAGGTTTGTAATCTTTGAATAACTGCAAAACCTTTGTTGTCACAAAGAATATAGATTATTGAGTTTCTATTATTTACAGCAGATAGAATTTCGCTATTAAGCATTAAATATGAGCCATCTCCAACCATTGAGATAACTTTTCCTGCTCTACCAGAGCTTTCATATGCTAGGGCTGCTCCCCAAGCACCAGCAATCTCATATCCCATGCATGAATAGCCATACTCACAATCAAATGAATCTTTGCTCTTAGTTAGCCAATTGTTATTTAACTCCCCTGGTAGGCCTCCCGCAGCGGTTAACACATAATCTTCATTTGAAGAGGCCTCGTTAATTAATTTCACAACCTGGGAGTATGACGGAAGATCTAATTTTTCTGAGGTTCGAGTTTGAATATTTCTTAATACTTCATCTCGAACAGAAGATCTATTATTACTCCAAGTCGAATCAGCTTTATAGCTACCAAGTAAACTTCCTATTTCTATCAAGCTTTCTTTAGCGTCACCAATAATTGCGACCGCATTTCGCTTTGTTGCATCAAATCTTGCAGTATTTATTGAAATTACTTTATGCACAGGATTTTTAAATAAAGTCCATGAACCAGTTGTAAAATCTTGAAGTCTGCAACCTACTGAGATTATTAAATCAGCCTCTTCTGCCAATTTATTTGCTGGATCACATCCTGTTACCCCAACAGGACCACACCAAGCTGGATCTGAGGCTAGCAAGGTGGATTTTCCGGCTACAGTTTCAACAACTGCAATACCAAACTTATTAGCAAAATCAGAGAGCTCTTTGTGTGCTCGGCTATATCGAGCACCACCACCTGCGATTATTAATGGTTTTTTCGAAGCTTTTATGATTTCAATAGCTTTTGAAATTGAATTTGAATCTGCTTTCGGCCTACGAATTTCGTGAATTACTTCATTGAAAAACTCATCTGGAAAATCAAAGGTTTCAACTTGGACATCCTGGGGTAATGCAAGAAATACCGGACCGCAATCTGCTGGATCTAGCAAGGTTTGAATCATATTTGGCAAAGTATTAAGTAGCTGCTCTGGTCGATTTATTCGGTCCCAATATTTAGTAACCGCTCTAAATGAATCATTAACCGTCGTGATTGGAGAATCAAAATGTTCTACTTGCTGCAACACTGGATCAGGCCGACGTGATTGAAAAGTATCTCCAGATAAAATCAACATTGGTAGTCGATTTGCCATGGCAACTGCAGCTGCTGTTACCACATTAGTTGCACCTGGACCAATAGAAGTTGTAACAACTGCGCACTGTTGTCTTAACTGAGCTTTACTAAAAGCCACTGCAGCTAATGCCATACCTTGTTCATTTTGTCCACGGAGAGTTGGAAAGGCTTTTCTGTTTCGCTCTAATGCATCACCTAAACCAAGAGCATTACCATGACCAAATATCGCAAAAGCAAATGGAAAGAAAGAAACAACTTTGTTATCTAACTGAATTTTCTGAGCAATTAGATACTTTACTAAAGCCTCAGAGGTAGTTAATTTCACGTTTGTACCCTATCTACTTATCATCATTTGTGAAAGAATAAACTAGTGAAATCCTTCTACTCAAGAATCGCATCAGCCCCAATATCTTGGGGAATTTGCGAGGTACCTGGATGGGGCAAGATGCTTCCAACCGACAGAGTTTTATCAGAGATGCAAAATCTAGGGTTGCCAGCGACTGAATTGGGAGCTCCTGGATTTTTGCCAACAAATCCAAATGAAATCTCTGAAAAGTTAGATCAATTTGGAATGAGTTTAATTGGCGGGTTTACTCCAGTAGTTGTGCATGATAAAAATCAGAATCAAGAGACTATTAAGCAAGTAAAGAAAACTGCAGAATTATTTAAGAAAACTGGCGCTACACACTTAGTCTCCTCCCCTGTCTATACCTGGGATTGGGATAACCCACAGCCACTTTCAAATGAAGAGTATAAGAATATGTTTCAGATGTTTTCAGAGATTGACAAAATTTGTGAAGATAATGGCTTACAAAATGTATTACATCCACACTTACAAACAACGGTTGAAACAAAAGATGATGTGAATCGAGTATTAGATGGCTGCGGTGTTAAGTGGTGCCTTGATACCGGGCATATGGCAATAGGTGGTGTTGATGTGGTTGATTTTGCGAAAAAAGCGTTTGGTCGAGTAGGGCATGTGCACTTAAAGGATGTGAATTTATCCAAATCTAAATCAGTTTTGGCAAAGCAAGAGTCCATCATGAGTGGTGTTCAAAAAGGTTTATTCACTCCTTTGGGGTCAGGTGATGTTCCTATTGCTGATGTCATTCGAACCTTAGAAGGTGCTGGATATCAAGGGTGGTATGTAATTGAGCAAGATTGTGCCATTACTGGAGATTTACCTGCTACTGGAGATGGTCCAGTAAAAATGATTAGCAAGTCGATGGAATACCTTAAGTCTCTGGCGTTAAATTAATAGATTATGAGTACATCGTTGGATCTAATCAGTGTTGGACGGATAAGCCTTGATTTTTACGCAAATGAGTCAAACGTAGGATTTAAAGATGTTAAGACATTTAGTATGTCTATTGGAGGTAGCCCAACCAATGTTGCAATAGCAGCTGCCAAACTAGGTAATAAATCCGCAATTATCACTAATGTTGGTAAGGATTCCTTTACTGATTACATTTTAGGAAAATTAAAGGAATTTAATGTTGATACAAGCTATGTTGGAATGGATGAAAGCCAATTTAGTCCAGCAGTTTTTGCTGCTATGGATGATCCTTATAACCCAACAATATTTTTTAATCGTCCACTAAACGCTCCTGACACCAAGATTTCAGCAGATCGGGTCTCTGAGCAAGTAATTAAGTCTGCAAAAGTGTTTTGGATTTCAGCATGTGCACTAGCTACTGGTGAAACAGCAAAGTCTATTCAAAGTTGGCTACTAGCTAGAAATCTCCAAGGACAAACTGTGCTTGATTTAGATTACCGACCTACTTTTTGGGAAAGTGAGTCAATAGCAAGGACAGTGACCATGAAAGCAATTGAGAGTAGTAATATTCTAGTTGGCAATCGAAAAGAGTTTGAAGTTGCAACTGGTTTGACTGACCCAGATCAAATAAGTAAGAATTTTCTTGGAAAACAAGTATCTCTAGTAATTGTTAAATTAGGAGAAAATGGTGTTTATATTGCAAATAAAGAAAATAACTTAATTGTTAAGCCAATAAAAGTTGATGTTAGATGTGGACTTGGTGCCGGGGATGCATTTGGTGGGATGTTGGTTCACGGCCTGGTTAGATCCTGGGACATTGAAAAAATTGGAAATTATGCCAATGCTTCAGGTGCCATAGTTGCCTCAAGATTGTTATGTTCAGATGCCATGCCTAGTTTTAATGAAGTACAGGATTTAGTATCTGGGGTGTTAAATTGATGAAGTTTAATGAAAAAAACTACACAAAGTTATGTGATGATCGGGTTAACAATCCAGCAAAACTTCATAAACTACTCAAAGATAGAAAACGAAGAGCGAAATTAACTAAAGATGGAAAATTATTTATAGTTGCTGCTGACCATGCCGCTAGGGGAATTATCTCGGCCTCGGGCCAACCTCTGGCTATGGCCGATAGATATGACCTGCTAGATAGATTAATTAGAGCATTAGCGGTACCAGGTGTGGATGGAATTTTGGCTACACCAGATCTAGTTGAGGAGCTGGCTTACTTTGGTGCTCTTGATAATAAATTAATTTTTGGAAGCATTAATAGAGCGGGAATTTTGGGTGCTGATTGGGAGTTAGATGATCGCCAAAGTGCTTATGACGTTGCAGGTATTAAAGAGTTTGGATTAGATGGTGGCAAAACATTATTACGAATTGAAAAGAGTGATCCTGGAGTTCTTAGGACTATAGAGATGGTAGCTTCGGTAAATTCAGCATTAGCTAGAGCAAAGAAACTTTCAATAATTGAGCCACTTCCATACATCAAAAATGCCGTAGGTAAATTTGAGTTACAAAATGATATTCAAGAGTTAGTTAGGGTTATTGGCATTGCCTCAGCACTTGGTACAACAAGTGCTTATACATGGCTAAAAGTTCCAGCATTTGAGGATTTCAAGTACGCCGCCAGAGCTACATCACTGCCACTAATGTTGCTTGGTGGAGATCCCGGAAAAGATTGGCAAGCCACCTTTAATAAGTGGAAGCAAGCATTTAAATTTGAAAACGTGAGAGCACTAATTCCAGGTCGTGCCCTCCTATTTAGTCCAGAGTTAAGTGTAGAACAGGCAGTTTCTAAAGCCGTATTGATAGTTAGGAAAGTTTAATGAGCTGGTTATACCGAGGAGTTAAATCAATAACTCCTAAAAGTATTGACTGGAAATATTGCGGTATGCATATTCTAAATTTATTAGAGCAAAATAATCATGAGATTACATTTGATGATTTTGAAGGCGTCTTATTGAGTTTATCCGCTGAAAATGTGAGTGTGATAGTTGATGGTGTTGAGTTTAAATTAGTTGGCCGTACTGGAGTTTTTGCAGGTATTTCTGATTGGATTTATATACCCGTTGGTTCAAAAGTGGGTATAAGTGGAAAAAATGGATTACTAGCTTTATCAACTGCTCAGGCCACTAAGAAATTTCCTGCTACTTACATAAGCAAAGATAAAGTCTCTGTTGAAATCAGAGGAAATGGGTTTGCAACCAGACAAGTAAATAACATTGCAACACCTGACTCATTCTCAGGTGCTGAAAAGATATTGGTATGTGAAGTTATAACGCCTGGAGGTAATTGGTCATCCTGGCCGCCACATCGCCATGATGGAATAGCAGGTTGTGAGTTTAATAATGAGGAGATCTACTATTTCCAGATCGGAAAACAGAATTCTGATCATGGTTCAAATGAAGGACGTGGATATTTCAGGGTCTATTCATATGATCAAAGTATTGATGAGACCATGACCATAAATGATCAAGATTTTGTTATCGTGCCCCATGGCTATCACGGACCATCTATTGCAGCCCCTGAGTATCCAATGTACTTTTTAAATGTGCTAGCTGGGCCGAATGAAAATCGAACTATGGGATTTTGTGATGACCCTAGCCATCATTGGATTAGAGAAGATTGGAAAACTCAGAAGCAAGATCCTCGATTACCAATGACTAATAAAGATGGTAGGAGGATTTGATATGAGCGCCCGTAAAGATATCTCTGTTGCCGTAGTCGGCCTAGGTTGGATGGGTCAAGCCCACAGTCGATCCTTAATTCGAATTCCCACATTATTTCCAAATAGAAAATTTAATCCTATTTTAAAAGTATGCGCTGATTTTGACAGTAATCGCGGTAAGCAAGCAATTGAGGATTTTGGATTTGAAAGAGCTACAACTGATTGGAAAGAAGCTGTTACGGCAAGTGATGTTGATGCTGTTTGGGTTTGTGCCCCTAATATGTTGCATATTCCAATTATCAAAGCAGCAAGTGATGCTGGAAAAGTTGTATTCTCTGAAAAACCTATTGGGGGTAAGCCAGAACAAACTATTGAAGCATTTAATGTTGCTAAAAAGAATAAGACATTTACTGGAGTTGGCTACAACTATTTATGGGCACCATTAGTTCTTCATGCAAAGAAGATGATTGCTTCAGGTGAGCTTGGCGAGATAATTCATTACAAGGGACGCTTTTTTTCTATGTATGGCAGCGATGAGTTAGGACTACTTTCCTGGAGATTTAAGTTTGATCAAGCAGGGTATGGAGTATCTAGCGATATTCTTAGCCATAGCGTTTCACTCGCCCAATTCTTGATTGGTGATATAGCTGAGGTAGTTGGCATGAGGCAAACAACAATTAAACAGCGTCCACTTCCGACTGGAAATTCGAGCCACTACAGCAGAGGAAAAGTTGGCGATCCTACCGGTGAGGTTGAGAATGAAGATTTTGCTTCAATGCTATGTAGATTCAAAAATGGAGCAACTGGAACTTTTGAAACAAGTAGAACTGTAGTTGGACCGGAAAGTGAAAATATGTTTGAAATATATGGCACAAAAGGCTCACTAAAGTGGAATCATGAAAGCTTGAATGAATTGCTTTACTATAAAAAAGATGACAACCTTGAAACTGGCTTTACCAAAATTCTTGGTGGCGACCGCTTTGATTTCCATGGCGCATTTGTACCTGGGCAAGGAAATAGCCTAGGAACAGAGGATTTAATCTGTATTGAGGATTACTCATTCCTAAGTGCCTGGGTGGATGGAAATGATTTTAAGCCATCATTTGCCGAAGCAGTGAATGTAGTAACAGTTCAATCTGCCTTAATTAAATCTTGGGAAAGTAAAAGCTGGGAAAAGGTCTGATGCTTCGAATAGATTCTCATCATCATATTTGGGACATCAGTGTTAGGCCGCAAACTTGGATGCAAGGTGATGAGGTAAAACCCATTTCTAGAACGATTCTAATGAATGAATTAGAACCTGAGTTAGAAAAAGCAAAGATTGATTACACAGTAATTGTGCAAACTGTTGCAACAGTGGATGAGACCCCAGAATTTCTTGATCTTTCACTGTCTCACCCTAAAATTTGTGCAGTTGTTGGTTGGTTAGACTTAGAAAGTGATGATGTTCGTCCCCAATTAGAAAAATATCTTTCTCATCCGGGTGGAAAAAACTTGGTGTCAATTAGAGATTTAGCGCAAGATAAAGAGGACCCGAACTGGTTATTAAGAGATAACGTTGTAAGGAATATTCACCGAATAGGTGAAGCCGGTCTTACCTTTGATATTTTGACCAGACCGCCCCAATTAGCGGCTGCAGTAGAAATGGTAAAAATATCGCCAAATAACAACTTCGTGTTAGACCACATTTCAAAGCCGTATATGGGAAAGGGTGAAATGCAACCCTGGGCTAAGCAGATAAGTGAGATAGCATCACATGAAAATGTAGTTGTAAAGGTCTCTGGATTATTCACTGAAGCTAATTGGAGTGATTGGAACCATGAAACTTTTAAGCCCTACCTTGATCATATTTTGAAATCTTTTTCACCTTCAAGAATGATGTTTGGATCAGATTGGCCAGTGTGCTTACTGGCTGCAACTTATACAGATACCATTAATCTTATGGAGGAGTTTACAAAAGGTTTTACAAAATCTGAGCAAGAATTCTTTTGGGCAGGTACGGCAAAGCGAGCATATAAATTAGAGGTTTAAGATGAAACGCCAACTTCCAAGATGGAAAAGTATTAAGCCACTTTTAGGATGGGGGCTTCCAAAATCTCCCTTTCAGGATCGAAAGTTAAATTCTGTTGTAAATCTTGCTGAATTAAGGTTACTTGCCAAAAGGCGTGTACCTAAAGCGGTTTTTGATTATGTAGATGGTGGTGCTAACGATGAACTTGCATATGCTAGAAGTCAAGAGATTTACTCAAGGGTTGAATTCAAAGCACGAGTCTTACGAGATGTTTCAGTTATTGATTTACAAACTAAGATCCTAGATAAAGAATCTGCACTACCAATAATTTTTGCACCAACCGGATACACCAGAATGATGCACTATAAAGGTGAAGTAATGGTGTCAAAGGTATGCGATGAAAATAATTTAATTTATAACTTATCCACGATGGGTACAACATCTTCTAAAGAAATTGGTGAACAGGTCCCAAATGTAAGAAGATGGTTTCAACTATATTTGTGGCGAGATCGAGATCAAAGTTTAAAATTTATTGAAGAAGCAAAGGCTGCTGGATTTGAAGGGCTTATGCTCACAGTTGATACAGCTGTTGGTGGAATCAAGTGGCGAGATATACGTAATGGCTTAACTGTTCCACCAAAAATTGGGCTTAAAACTTTTTTTGATATGGCACTTAAGCCTAAATGGTGGTTTAACTTATTAACTACCGCTCCCCTTGAGTTTGCGACATTTAGAAATTTTAATAAGCCACTTTCGGAAATAGCTGCAAAAGTATTTGATCCGGCAGTTACTTTTGAAGATGTTAAGTGGCTACGGTCTGTATGGCAGGGAAAGTTGATCATTAAGGGAATTCAAACGGTTTCAGATGCCCAAGAACTTGCAAAAATTGGTGTAGATGCAATCGTACTTTCAAATCATGGTGGTCGCCAATTAGATAGATCAGTTGTTCCACTTGAGCTACTGCCAGCTGTTAGAACGGCTATTGGCCCTAAAGGAAGTAGTCCAGAAATATATATTGATGGAGCAATTATGAGTGGAGCAGATGTTTTAGCCGCTGTTGCTCTTGGTGCTGATGCAGTATTAATTGGGCGAGCATACTTATATGGCGCAATGGCTGCTGGAAAAAATGGTGTTGAGAAGGTAGTAGAAATTTTGAGATTTGAGATGGAAACAGCGTTGAAATTAATGGGTGCTAAAAACTTATCAGAGTTATCACCAGATTTTATAAATATTAGATCTTAGGCATATCTGGCGTGAAGTGCACCATCAACCATTAAATCTGCTCCTGAAATAAAGGAAGCATCTTTTGATAATGTAAACAAAATAACATTAGCAATTTCCTCGGGTGATCCAAACCTGGCGTTAGGGGCAACAGAGAGTGAATGAGCTTTTTCGGCTGGAAATTTTTCCATATAACTTTTTAATAGTGGAGTTGCTGTTGTACCAGGTGATACTGAGTTCACTCTAATTCCATATTTACCCTCATCTAGAGCCAGGTTTCTCGATAAACCAATAATTCCACCCTTTGCAGCAGAGTATGGAAAGAAGTTTGGCCGAGACATACGACCATGAATGGATGAGATATTTACAATCGAACCATATTTGGCTTTTCGCATCTCTGGTAAGCAAAGCTTTGCAAGATACCAACTTGATTTTAAGTCCAGTGCAAAAAAATCATTCCATTCTTGATCTGCATACTCCACAGCATCTGCGTATGAATTTCTTCCAGCGTTGGAGACAGCAACAGTTACTGCTCCAAAGTTTGCTACTAATTTGTCATAGCCTGCTTTAAAGGTTTCAAACTTTGAAACATCAGCTTTTGTATACTGAACTTGATAGCCTTCTTTAGTTAACTGATCAACTAACGCATTTGCTTTAGTATCATCTATATCAACAAATGAAACCTTTGCGCCCTCTTTAGTCGCGCCTAAAACAATTGCTTCACCAATACCGGCAGCTCCGCCAGTTACAAATAGATGTTCACCTTTTAATATCATGCGATTCTTGCTCCTAGCCCGCCATCTACGGCCCAATCAGAACCGCTGACATATGTAGATTTATCTGAGAGTAAAAATGTAACAACTTTGGCTATCTCAATTGGCTCACCCATTCGCCCAAGTGGTTGAATTGAATTAGCACGTTCCGTCCTACCAGCTTCACCACTTAGCCAAGTTTTTGTTAAGTCGGTAAGAATGTAACCAGGAGATACTGCATTAACTCTTATCTCATGCTTGCCTTCATCTAACGCTAAGTTTCTGGTTAATCCAAGTACGGCAGATTTAGCTGCGCCATAAGGAAAAAAGCCTGGATAGGTTAGCCGGCCATGAATTGAGCAGATATTTACAATTGACCCACCTTTAGCTTTTCGCATTGCAGGTAGCACTAATTTTGCAGTTAGCCAAACTGGTTTCATATCTATTGCAAAGAAATCATCCCACTCTTTATCTGTCATGGTTACAGGATCTGCATGAGAGTTAACTCCAGCATTATTTACAACGCCTGTAACCTCACCGAATTTACTTACTCCGGATTCAAATGCATTTTTTAATTGCTCAAAACTAGCCACATCTGCATGAAAATAGGCGACTTTTTTTCCACTTGCGGTTAACTCTGTAGCCAACTTATTGCCAGCGTTATCATCAATATCTATAAAAGTTACCGCAGCTGATTCAGTAGCAGCATCTCTAACAATTGCTTCACCAATTCCCTTGGCGCCGCCTGTTACAAAGATATGTTTATTGGCTAACTTCATGGCGATAAACTACCTTACTAGCCTCATTAATTGCATTACGAAAAGCTAAAACATTTTTGCTTACTCCACTTACGCCGTCCTTAGTAATCGGGCCACCTAAGCCAACTAAATCAGCCCCAGCCTCAAACCACTTTGGAATAGATTCTAAAGTAATACCAGCAGTAGGACACCAGCGATTACCTGGAAATGGCTCACGCAGCATCTTTAAATGATCTGGTCCTAGAATTGTTGCTGGGAATAATTTTAATATATCAGCGCCACTTTCTTCTGCAATGGCAACTTCACTTGGTGTGGAAACACCTGGCATTGATACCAGATTTAATTTTTTAGTTGCAGCAATTACATCTTCATTTGTATTTGGTGAAACTATAAAACTGACCCCAATATCCTCCATTTTTTTAACCTCTTTAACAGTTCTAACTGTGCCAGCTCCAACTAATAAATCCTTATTTTTTAATAGCTTCTCAATGATTTTATGAGCACCTGGCGTAGTAAGAGTTATCTCAATTACTTTAACACCAGCTTCTACTATTGCATCTGCTAAAGCTTGCCCTTCACTTTGAGAATTAGATCTAACCAATGTCATCATTTTCTCAGAAAGTAATTTATCTATGGTCTTCACTAATTACCCCTAACCTTTGCAATAATTTCTTTACCAACTAAACCTAATTTACCTGTTGGTATACCGGTCCAATCCCCAAACATACTTGCAACTAGTGCCCCGCAGATACTTCCTTGCTCAAGTGCCTGCTCAACGCTTAAGCCGCTTAGTAAACCCGCAATAACACCGCCAGTAAAGGCATCACCAGAGCCAACTGGGTCTACCGCAACTACTTTTGGAGGATTAATCTCTGCATAATTTCCATCAATGCTATATCGCATCATTTGATCACCTTTGGTCATTACCGCAATTTTGCAACCGCGCTTATTAGCTTCGGCAAGAATTTTTTTAGGCTCATTTGATCCGAATACAACCTGATACTCATCTTCGCCACCAATTAATAATTCAACATTAGAAGCAAGTGGGGATAAAACTTTCTTAGCATCTTCTTCACTCCATAATTTCCGCCTAATATTTAAATCAAAACTAGATTTAACTCCTAGTGCTACTGCTTTTTGCAAAGCATATTTTACCGTCGCTGCCCCACTACTTGAAATTGCGCAGGTAATGCCAGTGGTGTGTAGCCAGCGAGTAGAGGATAGATAAGAGTCTAAAATATCTTCCGGCTCAATAGTTGAAGCTGCTGATCCTTTTCGTAAGTAACTAATCTCAACCGGTGCAGTTTTACCAGAGTTTCGCACCATAGCTGCCGTAAATGAATTAACGCGTTTAATAAGCGTGACATCAACACCTTCAGCTTTAATATCTTCCAACATAACCGAACCTAATTGGTCATTACCAAAACGAGAAAAATACTGAGGCTTTAACCCTAGTCTTGAAAGAGTTACTGCAACATTAACCTCAGCTCCTGCTGTAACTCGTTCATATTTTTCAGCGCTCATGACTGAATCGCTATCACTTGAAATAAATACTGAAAGTGCCTCACCAAAGGTAAATAAATCAGTGTTCAATTACGCACCAAAAAGATTGGTTTTTTTACCAGTAACTCCAGGATTAGCAATAAAAATGTATCCAGATTGTGGATACTTATCTAGATCCATTTCCTCACCTGGGTTTCCAACAGCAGTTGTAATTATTAATTGGTCAAGATTTTCACCAGAAAAACAGCAAGAAGTCACCTTTGGAACTGGTAATTTTATTTCAGCAATTTGTTTACCAGTTTTTCCATCAAAGCCTCGCACGCATGAACCCATCCAAAATGCCACCCAGATATTATCTTCACTATCTGAGCACATACCATCCGGATAACCCATCCCATCTGAGATATCAACTAAGGTCCGCCGGTTACTTATCTGGCCATTGTTGTAGTCAAAAAGCTCAACCTTCATAGCTAAGGTATCGATGTAATACATTTTTGTTTTATCAACTGACCAATCCATGCCATTTGAGATACCGACATCAGAAAATAGACGAATCATTTTCTTTCCATCTCGGCTTAATTTATAGAATGCACCTTCATTACTTTGGTTTTCATAAGTCATGGAACCAAGAAATAGATCACCATCGGGTGAAACCTTGGCATCATTCCAACGCAGTACATGCTTATCCTTAAACCCATCAGATTCTTCTCTAGTTGGTAGGTTATGTAGCGTTCCATTTAAATCTCTAAGAACTGGGCCATTTGCAGTGCCTAAAATATCGCCGCCATTTACTCGTGGGATTTGAAAGCCAACTGCTTCATCTGTTTGGTATTCAGAGATTTCACCAGTGACTAAATTTTTAGATCTAATAAATTGACCATAAATGTCACACCACTGAACCTGATTATTTCCGCTGCCGGATGCAGTAGGTCCCTCACCTAATTGATTGCGCCGGGAATCAAAAACCTCAACTGCAATCGACATTACTAACCTTTTAGAGAGCCAGAAAGCAATCCTCTTAGGAAATATCGTCCTAGGAAGATATAAACAATCAATGTAGGAAGTGAAACTATTAATGAAGCGGTCATATTTACACCGTAGTAAACCTGATTTGATGAGCCGGTAATAAAGTTAAGCGCAGTTGTGGCAACAGATAATTTTGGTGACCCACCAGTTAAAAATATCGCAAAGAGGAAGTCATTCCAAGCTGAGGTAAATTGCCAGATTAATACCACCACAAATGCTGGAACTGAAAGAGGCAAAATAATAGATCGATAAATTCTAATCATTGAAGCTTTATCCACACGACCTGCCTCAATTAATTCGTTAGGAATAGCTTCATAATAATTTCGGAAAATTAAAGTACAAATAGGAATTCCATAAATTACGTGCGCTAAAACCAGCACATAAATAGATTTGTTGATCTCAAGTGTCGTAGCAATTCTTACCAGCGGAATCATAATTGCTTGGTATGGAATGAACATTCCAAATAAGAATAAGGTGAAAACTAAGTTAGATCCTTTAAACTTCCATTTTGCAAAGACATAGCCATTAATTGAACCAATAATTGCTGAAATAATTGCAGATTGAATTACGAAGAACAAAGTCCTGGTCATTGAATCTGAAATTGATTGTGGGAAGTAATCTGTGCCGCTCCAAGCAACAGACCATGCTGAAAAATCTAATTTCTCTGGCAACTTAAATGCGTTAGTTAGATAAACATTTTTAACACCTTTTAGTGAGTTAATAACCATCACATAAATTGGCATTACTACTAAAAACCAGATAAATGCTAAAGAGACATAGCGGAAGATCAACCAAAAGCGCTCTTTTCCATTTAGCTTACGCTTTTTATTACGCACATCATGCTTTGCGGTAATTAGGTCTACTAAGTCATGACTCATCAGCGGTACGCCTGTTGTTTGTTGTTATAACGAAGGTATGGCACAACCACAATTGCAATCATGATTAATAGCACGATTGCAATTGCTGTGCCTTTAGCATAATCACGTGAATCAAAAGTTGCCTCCCACATATAAACAGCAACTACTTGAGTTACATAAGATTTACCGTTAATACCAATAATTAAATCAAAAGCCTTCATTGAGATATGTCCTAGAATTATTAACACAGTTAACAAAGTAGGTGTTAATTGTGGGAATAAAACATATCTATATATCTGTGACTCAGTAGCCCCATCTACTCGGGCAGCTTCGCGCATATCATCTGGAATGCCACGAAAGCCTGCCAAGAAAAGTGCTAATACATATCCTGACATCTGCCAGATAGCTGGTAGCGCCATCGCATACATCGCACCCTTCTCTGATACATACCAATCATTTTGTAGAAAACCTAAGCCAATTTTTTGCAGAGCAAGATTTAATCCACCAGCGTCTTCATCCCGTGCTGAGTTAAGTAACCAGTTAAATACTGTTCCCATCGCAATAAATGAGATCGCCATCGGGTAGAGATAAAAGGAGCGAAAGAAGCCCTCGCCCTTAATTCCTTTTTCAAGTAGCAGCGCCATGATAAATCCAGTTATTAGGGCGCCAAGAATAAAAACAACTGTAAATTTAACAAGATTTGAAAGGGAATGCGTAAAGCGCTCATCTGCAATTAAATCTGTGTAATTCTTTAAGCCAACATACTCAATAGCCTTTTTTGAGCCAGAGTTTTGATTGGTAAGTGAAACATTAACTGACCAAATAATTAGGCCGTATACAAAAATAATTACGGTAATAATTGAGGGCAAAACAAAAAGTAAACCACCAGTGCGAGCGCTTAATGAGCGCCGGTTCTGTGTTGATTTACTCACGCTTATTCCCCCATATTTTCTGCCAACTTTAGGCGAGCCTAGCGAGTTATGTCATCAAAATTAGAAAACTTTGGTGGGCAATCTCTTGCCCACCAAAGTTCTTTTACTACTTTATTGCTATTAAGCCTTGCCTGCTTCATAAGCTGCAGCAAGATCTTTAGCAAGTCCGGCGTTATCTTTTGATCCGCCTGAGAAATACTTACCAACAGCTGCGTTGTACTTAGCCATCAGTGCGTTATTTCCATTTACTCCGTGAACTGTTGAACCGACTAAGCGATCCTTTGACCAGTCACCAGAAGCAGACTTTAGATAATCATCGTACTTAGTTAAATCAGCATCAGTACGTGCTGAAATTGATCCCTTCTTGGGATTAAATGCATCCTGTCCTGCTTGTGATCCACAAACCTTCAACCATGCAATTGCAGCGTTGCGGTGTGGTGCACCAACTGGAAGTGTGAATGAATCTGATAGCCATTGGTATGTACCAACAGTTCCTGGAGCTGCTGCATATGTGTAGTCAGTTCCAAGCTTTAGACCATCTGATTGCCACTGTGCTGAAGCCCAGTCACCCATGATAAAGAATCCAGCTTTTCCGGAAGTTACTAACTTTCCAGCATCTGGCCAATCAAGGTTTCCTGCTCCCTTATTTCCATAAGAAAGTGCTTTCTGGAAGTTCTTAAGACCGGCAGCAACTTCTGGACCTGTCCATGAAGTTGATCCGTTATATAGACCTTCAAACTTATCTGCGCCCATTGATGCAAGAAGCATCCAGTCAAGAAGGTGAGCGATCGCCCAGTCTCCCTTTCCTGCAAGTGCTAGACCAGTTATGCCAGCCTTCTTAAACTTCTCAAGATCTGCAAAGAATTCATCAAGTGTTACAGGTGCTTTAGTGACTCCAGCTTTTGTAGCAGCCGCTGGACTCCACCATAGAACGTTGGCACGGTGAATGTTTACAGGTACTGAGTAAATTTTTCCGTCAACTGTTAGAGTCTTGATTAGATCTGCTGGGAATATCTTGTCCCAACCTTCAGATGCGTACAAAGAAGTTAGATCTTCTAATTGTCCACCCTTTACATAACCATCAAGTTCCATACCAGCGTGTGCTTGGAATGAATCAGGTGGCTCATTTGCATCTAAACGGCTTTGTAATACAGCCTTTGCGTTTACACCAGCACCACCAGCAACAGCAGCGTTAATAAACTCTGTGTCTGGGTTTGCTGCTGAATAAACATCAATCATTCCTTGTAGGCCAGCAGCTTCGCCACCAGATGCCCACCAGGTAAATATTTCAAACTCTGTGTCTGTATTTGCTGCGTCATCACCAGATGATGAACAACCAGTTACCGCAAGTGCGATAGCTGTTGCAGCTGCAACAAGACGAAATGAATTTTTACGCATTCATTTCTCCATTTCTTATTTTTAGAAGTGGTACAACGAGGACCGTCGAACCTGAGTGCATCCTTCTACTCGGGGGTAATATAGTCAATTAACCTAGGTTAATTGCGCGTAAATAATGAGGATCTTTACCTAAATGTTATAACTTGTCCGCAGCATCTAAAGTTGAGATTGAGACTCTATCTCAGTCCTTTCCTACCCCCTAATCTTGGGGTGTGAGTGAGAAAAAATATGATCTAGCAAAGTTATCCACTATTTTCACATCTGCTTTAGCCTCTGATTGTTTAGATCATATGCAATTGCGCAATCAAGTATTAAATGCAGATATCCAAATGATCTCAGGTGATGGCGTAATGATGGGATACGCCTTTCCAGTAAGGGTTGAAGCAGTTTTTAAAGCACCGGATGTGCCATATGTTGGTTTACTTAAAGCATTAGATGCAGTTGGTAGAGATCAGGTTTATGTCACACCATCTAATCGAAATAATGGTGGTGATCATCCAGCTGCATTTTGGGGTGAGCTACTTTCAACTGCGTGTAAACACAAAGGCGTGGCAGGTGCGCTAACTGATGGACCAGTTCGAGATACCACTCGAATGAAAGCACTTGGCTTTAAAGTTTTTGGTGTACAAACATCCCCACTAGATATTAATTCAAGATATGAAGTTGTCGAACATAATGTGCCGGCAGTAATTGATGGGGTTGATATTAATCCTGGTGACTTAATTGTGGCAGATGTTGATGGTGTTGTAATTGTGCCAAAAGCAGCAATTGATGAAGTAATTGCGCGGGTGGAGGAGAAAAATTCTGGTGAGAACTTATTTAGAAAAGCGGTGCGAGAAGGTATGGCGCCGAGTGAAGCTTTTGCTAAATATGGAGTTTTATAATCTAATTTCCAGAGACGATAATGTTATTAAGTGGCTTACCGTCCGCTAAAAGATTTAATTGAGATTCAATTAATCTCCTAGCTCTACTCTCAAAAGCAGTGGTATTTCCACCAACATGTGGTGAAATTAAAACTCCCTTAGCCCGCCAAAGTGGGTGATCTTTTGGCAATGGCTCTGGATCGGTCACATCAAGGGCGGCAGTAATTCGGCCTGAATTAAGCTCTTTGACCAAAGCTTCAGTTTCAACAATTGGGCCACGGGCAACATTTACTAATAGTGCGCCATCTTTCATTAAAGATAAACGTTTTGCATCAAATAAATGCTTACTCTCTTTTGTTAATGGCAAAATTAGAATAACTACATCAAGTGTTGGTAGATGCTTATTTAAATCTGTGATTGCAATTGTGTTATCGCGGCCACTTTGCGTAAAGGGGATTATTTCAACGGCAAAACCGTTAAGCATTTTAGCAATTGTGGTTCCGATAGATCCAAAACCAATAATTCCGATTTTGCGGTCATTTATAGATTTATTTTTAACGTGAACCCAATCAGATTTATCTTGGTTACGCACGAAATCAGGAAAACCGCGAAGGGATGCAATTGTTAACCCAACTGCAAGCTCAGCAGTTGAGTCATCGTGAATACTCTTGCCATTACAAAGCGTCATCCCATCTCGCACATACTCCATTGCATCGTCATAGCCAGCATTTGGCATCTGTAAAATCTTTAAATTAGGCATTTTCTTAGTTAACTCTAAAGCAGGCCTGCCACCCATATAGGTAGGAACATAAAAAGTTATTTCAGATAAATCTGCATTTTCTATTGGTGTTGTAGAAGGAGAAAGCCTTTTATATTTACTTGGAACATTTAAATCATCCCATTGAGTCCAAATAGTGTGCTGACTCATTACTTAATCCGCTCATTTATATCTTCGGGAGTAAGTACAACCTTGTTAACTAATGTGCCAATTTGATCAACTGTAATTGTTACTAAATCTCCAGGGTGAAGTGAAATATCAAGAGGTGGCACAATTCCAGTACCAGTTGAGAGAATTGCTCCTACTGGAAAATGTTGGCACTTAAATAGGTAATCAATTAGGTCATCAAATGAGCGATTTAATGATTTAAGTGAGGTTTCAGCTTGCCAAATAATTGATCCATCTCTTTCAATCTTTGCATAGATATCAAGTTTGTCATGATCTACTATTTCCCAAATTGGCCTAATCATTGGGCCAAGTGCGTTTGATCCATGATAGATCTTTGCTTGCGAAAGATAGAGTGGATTTTCACCCTCAATATTTCGTGAGGTCATATCATTACAAATACTCATACCAATTAATTCACTAAACTTATTTATTACAATTGCAACCTCTGGCTCTGGAACTGAGGTTTTGGCATCCTCTCTAATTCCTATCTCACCAGCATGTCCTACCGTTCTGCGTGCAGTTGCCTTAAAAAATAGCTCGGGTCTATCTGCTTCATAAACTAATTGATAAACATCAGGAATTCCACTCTCCTCTTTGCGAGCATCTCTTGAACGCTGGTAGGTAACACCTGCTCCCCAAACTTCAGTATCACTTGCTACTGGCGCGACAAGTTTTCCAGTTAACTCTTTACTTCCTGATGCTTCATATAATTTTCGAAAGGCTGGTAGGTGTAGACATAGTGCATCAGATAATGTCTTAATATTTTCAATCTCAAAATACTTACCATTTACTTCTTTCACAAGGCGGTAAGCCTCTGCTTGCGTTTGAATAACTGCTAAATGGCTCATTTTAATTTTCAACCCCTCTAATAAGTCCGGAATCTTCTAATGCATTCCATGCTGCATCCGGAATATCTCGATCAAAATCTTCTATATTCGCGTTTAGTTCAGTAACACTTCGCGATCCAGTAATTACGCAAGTGACAGCAGGATGGCGTAATGGAAATTGAATAGCAGCAGCGGTAAGTGAAATATTAAAATCTAAGAGTAATTCCTGAATTTGCTTAACCTTACTTAAGATTTCAGGCGTAACTGGTAGATAATTATATGTTGATTCTGGTACAGGATTTGCTAGTACACCTGAATTATAAACTCCACCGACCATAACACCTGTCTGTTTCTTTAAGCACTCTTTAAATAACACTTCCTGAGCTGACTGGTCAAGTAATGAGTATCTACCAGCAATTAAAATAACATCTAAATCCATTTCCTTAACAGCTTTAGTTGCATAAGAACAAATATTCATACCTACGCCAACACCTTTAATTACTCCTTGCGACCTAAGCTCATCTAGAACTGGATAGGAGTTTTTAATTGCCTCATCTATGCGATCATCGGCATCATGTATTAATGCAATATCAATGGAGGAAATATTTAATCGCTCTAGACTCTCCTGGATTGAACGAAGTATCCCATCTCGTGAAAAATCGAAAACTGGAAAAATTGTCGGATCAACTCCAATAAAAGGTGCTAAGCCTTCGACTTTGCCGGCAATCTCCTCCGGTGCAAACTTTTTAAGTACTCGACCAACTTTTGTTGAGATTACATACTTTTTATTTGTTTTACTAAGCGCTGATCCAATCATTCGCTCAGCATTTCCATGTCCATAGAGCGGTGCAGTATCAATAAAATTAATTCCGGAGTCGAGTGCAGCCAATATCGTCGCTTGCCCATGCTCATCTGATACCGCAGTGAATAATCCACCAAGCGGCGCCGTACCCAACGCTAGCTTTGATATGTACCTATCTATACGTGGGATTTTTACTAACTCGCTATGTCTGGCCATTAAAGCAATAGTATAGGAAGGTGTTGGGTTAGTTAATGGTGCTCAACTATTGAGATAAGCAGAAAGAGTTGTCATGAACAAAGAGTTTGAAGGTTTAACAGCAATCATTACAGGGGCTGGCTCTGGAATTGGCCTTGAGGTTGCAAAAGGATTGACTGCTAAAGGGGCGAAGGTATTTGGCTTTGATATTAATCAGGGTGAAATGGGTTCATATGCAACTTACATTAAGTGCGATATCGGTGATGCGCTCTCGGTAACAGAAGCTTTTAATGAGTTTGCTAAGTCTAGTAAATCTTTAGATGTATTAATTAATAATGCAGGAATAGGTTCGCTAACTACCGTTGAAAAAGAAACAGATGAAGTTTGGCATAAGGTACTAAATATAAATGTGGTTGGAACGGCACGGGTTTCAAGATTGGCAATACCATTGTTACGACAAAGCAAACATGCAGCAATTGTTAATACGGCATCAGTAGCTGCAATTGATGGAATTCCAAATCGAGCAGCATATAGTGCCTCAAAAGGTGCAATCTTGGCATTAACACTTGCCATGGCCACTGATCATTTATCTGACGGCATAAGGGTTAATGCTGTTAATCCCGGCACTACAGATACTCCTTGGGTTAAAAGATTATTAGATCAAGCAGATGACGCTAAAGTTGCCAAAATTGCTTTAGAAGCAAGACAGCCAATGGGTAGATTAGTTTCACCAAGTGAAATTGCAAATGCGATCATTTTTTTAGCAAGTCCAGTGCAAGCATCAATTACTGGAACATCTTTAAATATTGATGGTGGACTTCATTCACTTAGGATTCCAAAATAATGAATCAATTAAATTATTATAGATTTGCTGCCTACGCTTTATTTGCTACGGGTTTACTTAACCTTAGGTATCAAACTGGGTCAACAGGAAATCTTTCTAAAAGCTCAGTTTTAATCATAATAGGAGCAGTTATTCTTGGATTAACCTTCATCCCTAAATTTTCTAGTATTTTAATGAAAAGAGTGATTAAATTAATATCATTATCTGCTTTTGCAATATTAATTGCTTATAGCATCTTAATTTAATATGGATCTTGATCAAATTAAATCTAACTGGAATGAGGTACTAGATTTACTACTTGAGGAGAACCGGGTTGCTTGGATTGCATTTTTTGATGCCAGATTGGTTTCCTTTGAAAATAACGAGCTAACCTTAGATTTTTCTGATAGCCAGAAGTTTGCCAATCCCCATGATTTTAAAAAAACTCGTAATTCAGCCCACACTCAGTCATTAATTGGCGCAATTAAATCAGTTTTAGGTATTACACCCACAATAATAGAGTGGTGAAAAGACTTAGTTCCTTTTTAGTATTACTAGTCACTTTTTCAGGACTTACTCCTGTCTCTCATAGCGCGGTTACAAAAACTTCTGCAACTTTTTATGTACAGAGCACACCAAATGCCGGTGAATCTTTAGTCACCTTCTACGGGCAAGTTAAACCTGCTAGTAAGGCAAGTATTTCAATAAGTTCATTTGATGGAGAAGTTTGGAAAGTTACGCCACTTAAAACTAATTCATCAAGCAGTGGATCCTGGCGAATTACAACTGTTGCAACTGCAATTAAAGCAGAGGGAAAGTATCGAGCAACCGTTACGGTGGGTAAGAAGAAACTGACAACAAAAGCTGCCAATTTTACGGTTGATAATTCTAAAACTTTCACAGATACAAATGCTTTATTTATTACCCCAGAGACTAGTAAGTTAACTGGTGGGCGAATTCAAGGCTCAGATATAAGCAGGTGGCAACATCCAAATGATCAACCAATAGATTTTAAAATGATGTTTGATGCCGGCATGCGGTTTGTGTTAATTAAGGCATCTGATGCGCAAGAAAAAGCAGATATTGAAACAATGAAATGGTTAGTTGGCGATAGAAATGCTGCCCAAGCTGCCGGACTTTATACCGGAATGTATCACTTTGCTTATCTGCCAAATAGCTCAGATGAGGCATATGTAATAAGGGATGCTAAAGCCCAAGCACAAAAAGTTATTTGGCGTCTAGCCTCCCTCGGTGGGTATAACGAACGAGATTTACCACTCGCACTTGATTTAGAAAATAATTGTGTAAAGAAAAATAGATCAGGAGTATGCATAAAAACATTAGCTAGAAGTTTAGTTACCTTATGGGCAGAGACCTGGTTACAAACTATTGAAGAAAAAACTGGGCGGAAACCATTTTTATACTCTTATTCACAATTTCTAGAAAGTGCTACTGCAAGGAGTGAGACCTTGCGCCAATACCCGCTTTGGCTTGCCCACTACACAATTAATCCAGCAGATCCGATTGCTAAACCTGGTCAAAGAGAATCTATTGGCTGCTTTGTTCACTCTTGGAGTACTGCAAACTGTTCATCACAATGGCAAATTTGGCAGTACTCATCATGTGGAATTGGTAAAAAATATGGCGTACCAAGTTCACGGCTTGATTTAAATGTTTTCAGAGGAACTCCAGATCAATTACTATCTCTAGTTAAAGGTAAATGGCAACCAGAAACAGTTGATCTAATGCCAATTAATGAAGCAACTAAGATGAATCTAATATCAGTGGCTGCAACAGATACCAATAAACCTGTTGAAGTAAATGTTGAGGTATTTAGAAGTATTGGAACTCCAGTTGTCACCGGCACAGTAGTTTTTCGCCCAACAGATAAAAATATTAAAATTAAAAAACAAACGCCAGTTCGATCTGCTAGTGGTCGGTGGGAGTTAACAATTGAAGGGCTACCAGCTGGAATTACAGAAGGAACACTAAATTATGTTGACATATCCAAAACTCATGCTGATATCGAATTACTTCTGCCAATTACCTTGGCACAAGGGGTAGATCTTCCTAAACCCACACCAACTCCTAAGCCAACGACTACTAAAAAACCAACCGACGGCTGCTCTAAACAAATAAAGCACTGATTCTTTGCACTACTCTTAACCCATTATGGTTCAAAAATTACCTGGCGATATTTATCGCAGTGATTTAAAACTTGCAGACGGTAGAGATATCTCTTATTACGACAGTAGTGAGATTAATAGATCTGCAGCAGATAAAAGAAATGAAGAAGCCCAACCTGGAATCGGACATTTACGTCTTGATCCATTAGTTGATGAATGGGTAGTAATTGCATCTCATCGCCAGCATCGAATTTTCTTACCACCTAAAGAGTTGTGTCCGTTGTGTGCGAGTACGGGTGATAAATTAACTGAAATTCCAGATAAAGATTATGAGGTTGTAGTTTTTGGCAATCGCGCTCCCGCACTTACTACTCCAAAAGGTAAGTTCAAACTTGCGCAGATCTCTGCTCTTACTACTCCTAATGTTGATGCAGCTGGTGCTTGTGAAGTTGTTTGCTACACCTCAGATCACAGTTCAAGCTTTGCAAAGTTATCTGAAAAACAAATCAGAGCAGTATTAGAGGCCTGGAAAGATAGAGATAGCGCACTTTCTAAATTACCGTTCATTGAGCAGGTTTATATATTTGAAAACCGAGGCGAGGAAGTTGGTGTAACACTCTCCCACCCACATGGTCAGATCTATGCCTACTCATTTTTGCCACCAAGAATTGAAAAGATGCTACAGGTAGCAAATGATCACTTAGCAAAGACAGGTAAAGTCTTACTTGATGAGGTAATTAAGCGTGAGATAAAAGATGAAAAGCGAATTATTTCTCAAAACGGTGAATGGATTGCCTATGTTCCATACGCTGCTAGATACCCATTTGAAATTCATATAGCGCCATTGCGGGGTGTATCTAATATGAGTGGCTTAGATGAAAAGCAATCTGCTGCTTTTGCTCCAATAGCTAAAGAGGTTCTGACCAGATTAGATGGTGTATTTGGAATTGAAATGGCTTATATAGCCTCTTGGTATCAGGCACCTGTAAATTCCGGTAAAGATAGTATGCGCCTGCATTGGCAAATAGTTTCAGTAAGACGCCAACCTGGAAAACTTAAGTACCTATCTGGATCTGAATCGGCAATGGGAGCATTTGTAATGGATTTAGAGCCAGAACAATCAGCTCAGCAACTTCGCGCAGTTAAGCTTTAATTTACTGGCGTAATTGAAATAACTTCAACACCACCGATTGCCTTTAAAACATTAACTAAATCGGTTGGATCACTTCCTGGAACTGCGATTGTGATGTCATCAATACCTCGACCATCTTCACTTCTTAAAACAACTAAGCCGCGAATATCTCCTCCTGCAAAACCAATTGCAGATGCGACCGCACCAAGTGAAC
>Ga0209553_1000109_pt1 | contig 38555 bp, 32 predicted proteins | sample LauGreFBDMM110DN_2_FD_188217 | JGI IMG/M metagenome (GOLD analysis project Ga0209553, IMG submission 188217) | Freshwater lake microbial communities from Lake Michigan, USA - Fa13.BD.MM110.DN (SPAdes) (version 2) | ecosystem: Environmental > Aquatic > Freshwater > Lake | place: Lake Michigan...
GTCTCAATTAGATTAATTATTTGACCGCATGTTAGAGGGGTTTTAGACCACCCAGGCTTCACCTTAAACTTAGTAGAATATTCATCTTGAACAGAATAGCAGATGCGAGATTTATGTTTAGTAGCGCGGACACTAATCACGTCAGCTGTAGTGCTGGCTAGTTCAATTCTGGCGATCTCAACCCCACCTTCATTTAAGTCTGGCAAATACTCTCCACCCATGAAAACAGGATGGAATCTACCGATGAGTTCTCTGGTGTCATTGTCTAATGAACTGTGAGCTAACCAGTCCTCGACATGGAGTACGTTACCCTCTGCTATTAATTTCTCAATGCTACTCCTTCGTTGAGTTCCCTTAACGGTGGCAAGCAGATACGTGCCTAGACCCATAGGGAAGAAGTAGCTCGGTGGGGTGTAATCTGGGTTTGATGGGATAACTGCAGAGGTGATTGTAGTCATGCTCTTAACTCCTTTGGTGGAATAAGCCTCGTTTAGCAGTATTCATTTAACGTCCCCCGCAATTGAGGCTAAATCGGGACGATGGACAACAAAAAACCCGCATCAGCTTTTAGCTAAAACGGGTTTGCACTCGCTTTAGCAGTATTTATTAAACGCCCCGCAAGCTGAATCAAATCGGCGTATAAAGATAATATTCTTATAATTTTAAATTAGCAAGCAATATTTAAAATGGATTGACATTATGTAATGTTTATGTTTAATGGATAGCAGAACTACCCTATAAGGAGGCATCATGAATAACACCATGAATTCCGGCTCCGTTTCGTCAAAAGCGAAAATCTATCTAGGCACCTGTTTGGCATTAGGGCTTACTAACACTCCAGTATTGGCGTCCACTGTTTTGAAACCAGATGATTTTGTTGGAATTTCCTTTTGGTTGATTTCAATGGCATTAGTTGCTTCCACAGCATTCTTATTTTTAGAAAGAGACCGCGTCTCACCTAAATGGAAGACATCATTAACCGTTTCAGGTCTTGTAACTTTAGTTGCTGCAGTTCATTACTTCTATATGCGTGATGTATGGGTGGCAACTGGTTCAACACCAACGGTTTATCGCTATATCGATTGGTTAATCACAGTACCGCTGCTGATGATCGAGTTTTACTTGATCCTTTCAGCAATCGCAAAAGTTCCACTAGGTGTTTTCTGGCGCTTAATGATTGGCACCTTAGTAATGTTGGCTGGCGGCTATGTTGGCGAAACCGGCATTTTAGCTGTATGGCCTGCATTCGTGATCGGTATGATCGGTTGGGCATTCATTTTGTATGAAATTTTTGCAGGTGAAGCCGGCAAAATTAATGCAAATAGTGCACCGAAATCGGTTCAGTCCGCTTTCAATACAATGCGCTGGATTGTGACAATTGGTTGGGCAATTTACCCAGCTGGCTACTTCTTTGGTTACCTCACAGGCAGCAATCCTGCAGACAGCGCTGCTGTTCTGAATGTTATCTATAACCTAGCTGACGTCTTGAATAAGATTGCATTTGGTTTGATTATTTGGAATGTTGCGGTTACTGAATCTGAAGCAAAAAGCTAATCGTTTTCTTCTTTATCTAAAAATCTCCGGTTAATCCCGGAGATTTTTTCCTAGGCTGAAACAAAGTGACTAAAAACATTCAACTGGAAATTCGCAATACCCTGTCAGCTGAAGAAGTAAATCAAAACTATTTAACTAGCAAACCAGATGCTCTATTGGAAAAAGTAGAAGACGGCATGCTCGAAGCCTTAGTTGGTGGCGTTGAGATGAATGCAGAAGACTCTGCTATTTTGAATGAAGCAATTGAGTATCACCTTCGTTCCGGAGGACAGCGACTGAGAGCGCGTCTTGCCTTGAGTGCGGGAAAGGCCATTGGCTTAAGTGACCATGACAGTGTTTGTGTTGCCGCTACCGTTGAGTTGCTACATAACGGCTCGCTAATTCACGATGACCTTCAGGATGGGGGTCAATTTCGCCGTGGTGACGAATCAGTCTGGAGTAAATTTGGAAAAAATGCAGCAATCTGCTGTGGCGATTTCTATTTATCCACTGCTTATGCTGTCCTTGCTGGAGTAAGCAACTCTGACGTGTTGCCTCAAATGCTCAAGATCATGCATCAGAGAGTAGCTCAGGCAAGTTATGGACAGTTTGCTGATTTATCCATTACGCGCGACCAATTGACTCTTGAGGTCTATCTTGAGGTTGTTATAGCTAAATCAGGAGCTTTATTAAGTCTGCCATTAGAGCTTGTCCTATTACTCGGTGGGCATGAAAAAAGCATGCAGATTGCTTACCAGAGCTGTAAGAATTTTGCGGTTGGATTTCAGATCTTTGATGACTTAAGAGATTTTTCAACAGACTCTCTACAAGGGGTAGATGGTCGTGAGCGCCTCAATATTATTTCTGTATTTGAGCAATTGAATCACGGATTAGATATTTTATCTGACCCTATTGAGACAGCTAAGAAAATTGCAGTTAAACATCTCAAAAGATCTGAGCTCTCTTTAATTCAGCTGCTATCACAATCAGGCCATCTTTTAGAGGAATGTACTAAAAACATTATTAGTCTGGTAAAGGCGCTTCATTGCTAGAGAGAATGATATGCATGCCATAGTCATCGGCGCAGGATTTGGAGGAATAGCCAGTGCTTTGCGTCTGAAAGCTAAGGGCTATAAAGTTACCTTGATTGATCGCACGGATCAACTGGGGGGCAGGGCTCAATCTTTTGAACGCAATGGCTTTCGTCACGATGCAGGGCCTACCGTAATTACGGCCCCCTTTTTATTTGACGAACTCTTTGAGCTTTTCGATGAAAAGCTTTCCGATTATATCAATCTGGTTCCTTTAAAGCCTTGGTACCGGTTTGAATATGCTGATGGTGAGCATTTTGACTATGGCGGCACTCTAGAGGAAACGCTAACAGAGATTAGGAGAATTGAGCCTGCTGACTGCGAGGGCTATTTGCGCTTACTAGAGCATTCGAAACGCATCTTTGATGTAGGCTTTACAGAGCTATCAGCTCAGTCCTTTGATAGTTTCTGGGTTATGTTGAAGCAAATCCCAAGGCTGGTTCGCCTGCAGAGTTATAAAACTGTTTGGCAGTTAGTCATTCATTATCTAAAGAACGACAAACTACGCCAAGCTTTTTCTATTCAGCCTTTATTAGTCGGCGGAAATCCATTTGATACAACCAGTATTTATGGCTTAATTCATTATCTAGAGCGGGCTTATGGTGTTCACTTTGCAATGGGCGGTACAAATGCGATCGTCGTTGCCCTAGAAAATTTAATGATGCGTCATGGCATTGATATTCAGTTGGGTAAGACTGTGAAATCCCTAGTAATTGAAGATAGTTGCATTAAAGGGGTGACACTAGAAAACGGTCAAACATTGACAGCCGATATTGTTGTCTCAAACGCCGATCCTGTCCATCTTTATCGCCATATGGTCGAACCTAAAAAACAATCATGGATGACGCGTTTTAAGGCGAATAAACCCAAATTTTCTATGGGCTTATTTGTTCTTTACTTCGGGACAAGCAAAACATATCTCGATGTAGCTCACCATACTATTTGGCTCGGAAAGCTTTACCAAGGACTGCTTAAGGACATTTTTGATCATAAGGTCTTATCGGATGACTTTTCTCTCTACTTACATCGTCCCACAGCAACAGATCCTAGTTTTGCACCAGCTGGCTGTGATAGCTTCTACGTTCTTTGCCCAGTGCCAAACTTATTGGGTGAGCAAGATTGGACAACTGAGGGCCCAAAATTACGCGATCGAATAGTCGATGCCCTTAATAAAACGATCCTGCCAAATTTGACTCAAACGATTACTGATGATTTTTATATGACACCAAAGGATTTCGAAAAAAATTATTTGAGTGAACACGGCGCAGGATTTTCAATTGCCCCCTTATTTAGCCAGTCAGCCTGGTTTCGTTTTCATAACCGGGCAGAGGGATTGAAAAATTTATATGTCGTTGGTGCTGGCACTCATCCTGGAGCTGGTTTACCTGGGGTGATTTCCTCAGCCAAGGTGATTGACTCTCTGATACCAAGTATTAAATAAAGTGGATACTCAACCCAATTCTTCAAGCGCTGAAAGTGTCCTTGCCAATAAGGGGAAGACCTTCCATTGGGCTTGCCGTTTACTGGGAAAAATTCATTCGGATCGCGCTACCCGTCTTTATCGTTTATGTCGTTACATTGATGATTTGGGGGATGAAGAAAATTCCGTTGATGTGTCTAGGCAAAAGTTACTCGAAGCAAGAAGTGCATTTAGTTTGGAGCATTCAGATAACGAAGTCCTGAATGATGGATTAAGCCTGTTGAATGAATGTCGCATTGATAAATCAATCGCATTGGATTTAATTGCAGGCGTAGATTCTGATACTCAATTGGTCAGAATGGAAGATCAGGATGCCTTGTTAAGATATTGCTATCAGGTTGCAGGAACAGTTGGGCTAATGATGAGCAAGGCACTGGATACGCATGACGAAGCTGCTTACCCGTTTTCGATTGATCTTGGCATTGCAATGCAGATCACGAATATTTGCCGTGATATAAAAGTAGATGCCTTAGCTAATCGACGTTATATTCCTGCCAACTTGGTTCAGAATTTCGAGCCAATTGCACTAATAGATCCTAATGAACAGCAAAAAGAGTTGATCAAGGATGCTGTTGCTAACTTACTCGATTGCGCAGAAAAATATTATGCAAGTGGAGAAAAGGGGATCTCTTATCTTCCACTAAAGGCAAGGTTATCTATCCTAGTGGCAGCAAGAGTTTATAGAGAAATTGGCAGAGAGCTGAAAAACCAAAATTATGAATATTGGCATCGCCGTATTGTGGTGTCAACTCCAAGAAAAATAATGATTACTCTTCAAGCTCTGGCGTCATCATTGCTGAGCTTCAATTTCTGGCAGCACCCTAAACAGCATGATGCACATCTTTATAGGACTTTATTAAGCCAAAGTCTTTCAAAATCAAGCCCATCTAAAGTTTATGCAAATTGATCTAGACCTACTCATTATTGGAGCTGGATGTGCCGGCCTTAGTCTAGGGGTGCAGCTTGCCAAGATGAGGGAAAAAGCTCCGAAGGTACTTCTACTGGAGCAGAGAACAGTTTATGAAAATGATCGAACTTGGTGTTTTTGGGGACAGCAAGAGAATGTCTATTCTGATCTGGTCAATCATCAATGGAGCAAATTGGCAGTTCAGTCAAAAAAAGAAAAGATATCTTTAGACTGCTCCTTTGCTCCTTATCAGATCCTACCTTCGAATCGGTTTTATGAGAAAGCCCTTCAATCGATTGGATTGAACCCATTGCTTGATCTGAGGATGGGTTCGGCACTATTAAAAGAACCAGAATTGCACCAGGGTTGGTGGTATTTCGAAACTTCTTTTGGGCAACTGCGCGCTAAATCGGTAGTGGATACTCGACCTAAAGCATGGCATGATTTAAAGGACACCAAGCTGTGGCAATCATTCTTGGGGTATGAGATTGAGTGCGATCAAGCTAGATTTGATCCCAATACAGCAGTCCTGATGGATTTTTGTAAAGCTAACTCGGAGTTTGTTGGTTTTAACTATGTATTGCCGCAATCAGAGAAGAGGGCATTAATAGAGTTTACGATATTTGCGAGGCAGCCTTATGTTCAGGATGATTTGATGGGTAGGCTCGATGAATCAGTGACCCAGTATATTGGCAGTAAAAGTTACAAAATATTAAGGAAAGAGTCGGGTATCATTCCCATGGGGCTTGCTTCTGACGATGCCTCCCCAAGCTCTATTGATTCTCATCCATCTTATATTCATGCGGGATTAACGGCAGGTGCCGCAAGACCCGCAACTGGGTATGCCTTCCAAAGAATTCAGAATTGGGCTATTCAGTGTGCAAATTCCTTATCTAAATACGGTTTGCCAACCGCCCATGCCAAAGATTTTTTCCTGCTAAGAAAAATGGATGATATCTTTCTCAATGTGATTCGGAACAATCCAGAATTAGGGCCAACACTATTCATGGCCTTATTTTCAAAAGTGAATAGCAAGAGAGTGATTCGATTTTTATCTGATAAAGGGCGTTTACTGGATTACCTTTCAGTTGTTAAGGCTCTACCAGCCGCTCCTTTCCTCAAAGATATTTTGAAAATCTTGCGCCCCCGATGAATAAAATTCAAATTCAGGGCCTATCTTTTAGTTTGCTTGCAATAGTTGTTGCTCTGACCTTAGGGTTACTTGCACCAACTAATCCTAACGTTTCTCTATTAATCCTGGCTACCCTAATCTTCTTTTTTGGCGTTCCGCATGGTGCACTAGATCCTGTTTTCGCTCAAAAAATACTATTTTTAAATAGCTGGCAAGATTGGACAAAATTTGTCATTGCTTATTTGGCTTTATCAATAGCTGTAGTTTTTATTTGGTGGCAGTTACCGCTGATTTTTATGGGTAGCTTTTTGCTATTCTCAGTAATGCATTTTTCTAGGGACTTAAATGATCAAGTACCTAAAATCACTCGGGTTTTATATGGCGGATCAATAATTTTTCTGCCATCAATTTTTCATTTTAAGGAGATGCAAAATCTATTCTCTTTGATTCTGGATGCAGATGCCGGATTGCAGATTACATCATTCTTGTATTTATTGGCTTGGCCTTGGCTAGTAGGAAGTCTCATTAGCATCTATTTTCAGTTCATTAGGGGATGGTTTTTCGGATTGGAGATACTTGCAGTAGCACTTTTATCCACTTTAGCTTCTCCGTTAGTCTCATTTACGCTTTATTTCTGTGGCATGCATAGCTTGAGACACATTTTGCGAACTGGAGCCTATTCTGGTTTGACTTTGATGAAACTAGGCCTTGTATCTTTGGCACCTATGCTGGGAGTGATTTTCATTGCGTGGTTAGCTTGGTTTTATTTGCCCGAATTACCTAACTACGAGCGCATATTGAGATTGGTGTTTGTAGGTTTAGCGGCATTGACAGTGCCCCATATGTTGCTTATAGATAGAGTTCGTTACCAACAATAAACTGATTATCATAGGCAGGAATGCTTTGGAGTGTCAAAGCCCGGTGACATTACGCGACAATTACTAACTGTCTTGTTATTAAAGTCTTCTAACACTAAATGACGTGTATTAGACTCCTATAATGGCGGTTTCTCTCCGGCAAAATTGATACATCTTGATATAACTTAAGACAAGCTGATATAAGTTATATCTTTATTTTGCGACTTAAAATAAGAAGTACTAAATACCTAGCATTTTTTTAGCTTCGGCAAAAGACTTCATTGAGTCTCCATGCTTCCCATCCATATGCTCCTGCGCACCTTTATTTCTCAAAGCTTTAACTTTGATTATTTCTTCAGGAGTTAATTTAACCGCAGACAATTTTGCATCAATTGTTTTTAGTTCATTTGGACAATTACTGGCTAATGCGGCACCGGTAAATGCAAATAACATAGCAACAGCTACAAGTAATGTTTTCATAAATTCCTTTTTTAAAGTAAGTGAACGTTATAAAAAATGACAAGAGACATCTCAATATTGCACAAAAAATATATATATGCAATTAAAACTAGGTACTTCTATCTTGGTATTGAGAGAACGTAGAGCGGTTCCGGGATTTTGAGCTCGCCTCCCAATACCTTCACAACAACCGACCGCATCAGAGGCATGCACACTGCTAAGATTGGCATCAACTAATAATTTGAAAGTTTCTGGGGTCTCAAGAGGGGAGGCATTTATCCTTCCCAGCTGTAACCTTTGCATTGATTTCAAATCATTAGCCATTGAATGCTAATACCGGCCAGTCCACTGACAGCGATCACATGAATCACGTTACGTTTGTATTTGAACAATGCCAGCGCAGCTGTTAAAGCAATTAAAGCAGAAGGCCATTCAAAATTACCACTAAAACCACTGGGCCAAAGCACGTGGTAACCAAAAAACAGCGCTAGGTTCAAAACCACACCAACCACTGCAGCTGTAATGGCAGTTAATGGCGCAGCGAATTTTAGGTCGTTATGAGTGCTCTCAACCAAAGGTCCGCCCGCCAAAATAAAGATAAACGAGGGTAAAAATGTGAACCAAGTGACCAAAGTAGCCGCCATAAAGCCAGCCAGAAACAAACTCTCAGGACCAAACGGCGCCTTGACATAGCCACCAATGAAGCCCACAAAGGTCACCACCATGATTAGGGGTCCTGGCGTTGTTTCTCCAAGCGCCAATCCGTCAATCATTTGCGTCGCAGTAGTCCATCCAAACTGCTCTACAGCACCTTGATAAACATAGGGCAGCACAGCGTAGGCGCCACCAAAAGTCAGTAACGCCGCCTTGGTAAAGAACCAACTCATCTGCGTCAGTGTGTTATCCCAGCCGAAGTTGAGTGCCAACAATCCCATGGGTGTAATCCACAGCACAGCACCAATCAGTGCAACTTGTGCCAATCTACTCCACTGAAATATTGCATGCTCTGGCGTGGGTGTATGGTCATCGATCAGAGCAAGGCCAAACGATTTTTCAGCTGTTCCGTGCTCGCCCCTCGTTTTGAATATCTCTGGCGTTAACCGACCACCAAAAAACCCAATGGCCGCAGCTCCTAAAACAATCACTGGGAATGGCAGGTTCAACACAAAACTGGCAACAAAACTTGCAGCTGCAATAGCCCATAAAATATTGTTTCTAAGTGCCATCGAACCAATGCGGTGAGCCGCTTGCGCAACAATAGCTGTCACAGCAGGTTTAATACCATAGAACAATCCGGCGACCAAGGACACCTCGCCAAAGGCGATGTAAATCCAAGATAAAGCCACCAAAATAAAAAATGATGGCAATACAAATAAGACTCCAGCCACAATGCCGCCAGGCGTCTTGTGCATCAACCAGCCAATGTAGGTAGCTAATTGTTGTGCCTCAGGTCCCGGCAAAACCATGCAGTAATTGAGCGCATGCAGAAAACGTTTTTCTGAAATCCAGCGTCTGCGTACCACCAACTCTTCATGTATGATGGCTATTTGTCCGGCAGGGCCACCAAAGCTAATAAATCCTAGTTTGAACCAAAAACCTAAGGCTTGCCAAAAACTGACAGAATTTGGAACGGCATTGTTATCCGTTGCAAGATTTTGGATCATTAAAAGTATTTAATATAGTCAGACTTTGGTGCGATTCAGTGAAGAGAATATGTCCAATTGACACCTGATTTGATAGCTGTAGAGTTTAATGAATTACCCTTCAGCAATCCGCTGAGTAATATGTCTGAGGGACTCCTCAACTTGATCAATGAGAATGAGGCATAACTCATCTTTTTTTAAATTAGAGAAGGCATTATCAATAGCCGCTAACTCACCGTAAACCTCACTAACTTTGCTAGTGCGTTTGGCATTTTTTAAGCCTTGCCGCAATAGATTAAGCACCTCTCCATCAGCTCGACCACGTTGACATTGATCCTGATAAATTACAACTTTATCGAAGGCATCCCCAAGAATTTTAGTTTGTTGACGAATATCCTCGTCACGTCTGTCACCGGCAGCGCTGATGACAACTGAGCGCCACTTAGATGGCATGTTGTTGATAGCGCATACAAGTGCACGCATAGCATCTGGATTGTGGCCATAGTCAGCAACAAGGGTAGCGCCGCGATGACTGAAGAGATTAAATCGACCTGGCATAGTCTGTGCATCATTGACAAAACTAGTCAGACCAAGACAAATAGTTTTCCAACTAAGATCAAGCGCTAAAGTAGCCGCAATGGTTGCCATGACATTCTCAACTTGAAAATCGATAGCGCCATTTTTCGTTACCGGAATTTCAGTGAGCGATATTCGATGCTCAACACCATTTTTAAAAGCAACGATTGCGCTGCCATCAAGATATACAACTTGCTTTTTTTGTTTACGTTGCAGGGCAATGAGTGGGTTGTTAAGATCATGAGAGAAAAAAGTAACTAAACCAGGGCAATTTTTGGCCATGTCTACCACTATGGGATCGCTTGCATTAAGTACTGCTATACCAGTTTCTGGGGTCACATTTTGCACAACGATACGTTTGATTGCAGCTAGATCTTTAACTGTACTGATATGAGAAAGACCAAGGTGATCCCCCTCTCCTATGTTAGTAACTACTGCAACCTGACAGCGGTCAAAACCTAATCCTTCTCGTAATAAACCACCCCTAGCTGTTTCAAACACAGCGATATCGACGTCAGGATGAAAGAGAATATTTTTTGCGCTTTTGGGGCCACTGCAGTCCCCAGTATCTATGCGCTGACCCTCAACATAAGAACCGTCAGTGCATGTCATGCCCACACGTAGATTAGTATTATGAAGAATATTGGCAATTAGACGAACAGTAGTGGTCTTCCCATTCGTTCCTGTTACTGCAATAATTGGAATGCGCGCATTATTTCCCTCAGCAAACATACTGGCAATGATTGCATCGCCAACTGCGCGTCCTTTTCCAAAAGACGGTTGCAAGTGCATTCTCAGACCAGGCGCAGCATTTACTTCAATAACGCCGCCATTTTTTTCTTCTAATGGGTGTAGCACGTTATCGCAAATAACATCAATGCCGCAGATATCAAGACCTGTGATTTTCGCAGCTTCTATCATGCGCATAGAAAATTCTGGATGAACCTCATCAGTTACATCGGTGGCTGTGCCACCAGTTGAGAGATTGGCATTGTTACGCAAGGTAATATACGTACCTTTAGTTGGTATAGATTCAATTACCAAGCCCTGAGTTGCTAGATGAGCAATAGCAATTTCATCGAGACGGATCTTTGTTAACGAATTAGCGTGACCTTCGCCACGCAGTGGATCAGTATTAATTTCTTCTACCAACTGAGAAATATTATGTATGCCATCACCAAGTATTCTTGGCGGAGTACGTTGTGCAGCTGCAATTAATTTATTCCCAATTACTAGCATGCGATAATCTTTGCCTGAAATATAGCTTTCGACCAAAACTACAGCGCTGATTTTAACTGCTACCGCATAAGCTTCTTCAACCTGTTTGCGATTAGTGAGGTTAACACCAATACCTTTGCCTTGATTTCCATCTCGTGGTTTTATGACAACTGAGCCGCCAATTTCACAGGCAGCCAGCCAAGCATCTTCTGCATTTAATACTGCTCTGCCTAACGGAACAGGGATGCCAGCTGAAGATAACAGAGTTCTAGTCAACTCTTTATTTTGTACAATAGATTCGGAAACAACACTGGTTAGATCAGTTTCTGCAGCTTGTATGCGACGTTGTCGACTACCCCAACCAAGTTGCACCATACTACCTGTTGTTAGTCTGTGATAGGGAATATCGCGTGCAATAGCAGCATGAACAATAGCACTGGTACTGGGACCTAAGCGCACATTTTCGTTGAGTTCGCGTAGTTGATCAAGTGCTTCGGTCAAATTAAATGGGGTATTTTTGATAAGTGCAAAACACAGGGTGATTGACAATTGAAGTGCAAGTCGGCCAACCTCTTCTTCGCTATACTCGACGACAATCTGATAGGCGTCGGTTTGCAATATCTGCATAGCATAATTAAAAGTAATCTGACAGCCAATTCTAGTTTGTAGGGCAAGTGTAGTGCATGAAATCACATGGGCTATGCTTAATTTTGTTGGGTGATCAAGCGACTGGGTCATTAAAATTTTTGGAAAATACCCATGTAGTCTAGTTTCTAAATTCGATATCTTGTCAATATTGCATTCATTATCACTACAGGAAATGATAGCTTTTATAGCTGTATTTTGACTCCATAAATTGGGACCACGCAAGGCTCGAATATTTGATATTTTCATAAAAAATTTAGTATTAATTTATAATTAAACATACAAAATTCTAATGCATGCCATTAATTTAACTTGATTTGATGGTAGAAAAAGTTTGAATCTCTTTACAGATGAGATCAAGATTAATACCAAGCGCCCAAGTAACTGCTATTGCAGTGAGGATATTCTCAACCTCTAGAATTGCCTTTTCTTCTATTAAAGCAGACTCTACCAATTCTGCTACTGTGATTTCTATGAAGCCCGTGGCGAGTATAATCTTATGATTGCTAATTAATACCGTGCGACCATTTTGTGCACGATGTTCAACGATACTTGGTAATTCTGGATCAAGAGCGAAGTAAATGACTTCACCATCACACAGCGTAGCCATCTCAACAAGCATTGGTTCTCTGGCATTGAGTACAGCGAAACCTGACGGCAATACGATATCCACTTGGGTGCGTAATACATTAAAAATGTGTCTAGGAGTTTTAATGTCGTAAAGACCATAGTGTTCATGGGTTTTATCAATATTAGTGATGACGCCTACTGTACAGCGATCATAAGCCAATCCCTCGCTAAGGATAGCTTTGCCATCATTTTCAAAAACAGCAACCTCAACCAATCTATTCATTAAGATACGTTCGGCCGCATCCCATGTAGCGCTATTGCTTCTACAAATTTGCCTATGATTAAGATAAAGCCCGTTGCTACAAGCTAATCCGGTATATTTTCCAGAAAGAACGAGTAACTGGGCAACAAGTCGTGCTACCGTAGTTTTGCCATGGCTACCGCTGATACCCACAATTGGAATACGACCATCATTATCCTTTCCGAACAGATGATTAAGAATTGCTTGGCCAACAGGCCGCACCTGGCCAATAGCGGGTTTAATGTGCATCAGTAAACTGGGGCCAGCATTAACTTCAACAATGGCCCCTCCTTGTTGGCTGAGTGGATGCGAAATATCACTTACAACAAGATCAATTCCGGCAATATCTAGACCAACAATACGAGCAGCTAATGAAGCGGATTTAGCAATACTTGGATGCACTAAGTCAGTAACATCAAGGGCGTGATTACCATTACGCTGGATTAAGACTTCTAGGCCGAATGGGGGCACTGAGTCACCGTTGAGTCCCTGACGGGTAATTTCTATTTGTACGGCACTATCCAAATAGATTGTATTGAGCGGGTGATTCTCAGTTGTGCCACGACGTGGGTCAGCGTTAATTTGACAGTTAATCAGCTCAGTAATCGTGGATATGCCGTCTCCAATGATCGATACTGAATCACCTCGATTAGCAGCCACCAATTCCCCACCAACAATTAGTAGACGATGTTCGGTACCTGGAATATAGCCCTCAATTAACACATGACTACCTTCTTCAGATGCTATGCGATAAGATTCTTCAACCTCTTCTTTTGTGGTTAATCCAATAAAGACACCGCGTCCATGGTTGCCATCAGTGGGCTTGACAACAACTGGTAAACCAATATTTTGTGCGATTTCCCAGGCATCTTCGATGCTATTGGCGACGTCACCTTTCGGAACAGGAAGACCGCAAGCTCGAAGTAACGTTTTAGTTAAATTTTTATCACGTGAAATATTCTCGGCTATTGCCGGAGTTCGTTCAGTTTCAGCTGTCCAGATACGTTGACTAAGAGCACCATAACCGAGTTGAACAAGATTGCCTTCCCCAAGAAGACGAATTGCGGGAATATTGCGATTCATGGCAGCATCAACAATACATGCTGTAGAGGGTCCTAACCAGAGTTTCTCAACTAGGCTTCGCAATTGTCCAACAGCCGCATCAACGTCATACGGTTGATGTGGCTCCATTGCCGCTAAAATTAATTCACGGGCAGCAAATAGAGCACTGTATGTAATATCTTTATGCCATGCACTAACAATGACCTTGTAGACTCCACGCAATGGAGTTTCTCGAGCTTTGCCAAACCCCCCAGGCATGCCAGCTAGATTTTGTAATTCAAGAGTAATATGTTCTAAGATGTGACCTGGCCAAGTACCGTCTTTAACGCGTCGTAAGAAGCCACCACGTTCTTCATAGCTACAGCGGTGCTCAATTAGAGAAGGAATCCAAGAGGAGAGACGCTGATAGAATCCCGGGATAATATTAGATGGAAATTCCTCCAGCGCACCAATATCAACAATTGCTTCAAGAACAGGGTAATAAGTCCAGATATTGGGACCATTTAGATGCCGAATATCAATAAAGGTTATTCCTCCTTTATTAACGGAGGTAATATTAGCGGAAACTGTCATGAGATAACATTGTACGCAAAACAGACGGGTAAATAGGCCTAGTGAAAATAAATTAAGGGGTTTATAGTAAAGTTAGATAGTTATATTTAACGTTCAAGATGATTAAATTTATCTTCTTATTATAACTTTTATAGGAGAATTTGAGTAATGATCTATGTAAATACTATAGCTCATTAAATAAATTAACTAAGAAAAAGAGAACGATGAAACGCAAGAAATTTTTCGACAAATAAAGACAGTAAATTTTCCAGTCAAAGGAAGTGATCAAGAATCTTGCGACTATGGGAATCAAGTGCGGAGCGATTGCGGATCAGAAGACAGATACCGTGACTATCAGTAATTACAAGAGTCATTGAAGTGAGATGGCGAATATCTTCCTCACCTTTGAGAATGAATGATGTTTTGCCTAGATCGGTCTCTACCCGCCAGACATTCGGTGTTGTAAGATTTGAAACTTCATAGATATATTTAATTTCCGGCATAAATTCCCGGTTAGCGAGCTCCTCTTCAATTAAAATACGTAACTCATTTGATAGCTCGTCTAGATTGTTAATCCAAACAAGTTCGTGACCTTGTGAATCAATAAGTGAAATGCCTTCATTCGGTGCCGTAATTGGAAAGGTGCGTATTGGTACGACACTTTTCTGGGATTGATCATCTAAATTAGTGCACAGCAATTTACCAAATACATCCCGATTTAGATGGTAATTAAATTCTTGAATCATTTTTGATCCCCTACAATCTTATGCGCAACGTTTAAGCCCACTAATTCTCCCTCGGTATCAATGTTACGCATCTGAGCCTCATAAAGACGATGGTAATGGTTTTTACGTGCCATCAATTCCTGATGGCTGCCAATTTCAACAATATTGCCACGGTCAAGCACAATTAGACGATTGGCGTTCTGTAATGTGGATAGACGGTGTGCGATAGCAATAGTTGTGCGGCCTCTTACAAGATTATCAAGCGCTTTTTGAATTTCTTTTTCAGTGGTTGTATCTACCGAAGAAGTTGCCTCATCAAGGATTAAGATATGTGGATTGATCAGTAGCGCGCGAGCGATTGAGATTCTCTGTCTTTCACCACCAGAAAGTGCTTGCCCACGTTCGCCAACTAGCGAATCATAACCATGCCGTAAACGCAGAATAAATTCGTGAGCATGGGCAGAGCGGGCTGCGGCAATAATATCTTCGCGTGTTGCACCAGGTCTTCCATAAGAGATATTTTCAGCAATCGTACCAAAAAAAAGAAAAGATTCTTGAAGAACAAGTCCAATATGCTTACGGTACGTGGCTACTGGTAATGAACGAATATCAATCCCATCAATCAGAATTGCGCCCTCAGTGACGTCATAGAAGCGACAGATTAAGTTGACCAGCGTGCTTTTACCAGAACCGCTGTGACCAATTAAACCGATCATTTCTCCGGGCTCAATGACAAGATTAATATTACGCACCACGCTACGTGTACCATACCGAAAACTAACGTTACATAATTCAATGCGACCTTTAATAGCGGGCAAATGCACTGGATTTATTGGTTCTGGAACACTTGAAACGTGGTCAAGAATATCAAAAATACGTTTAGCTCCAGCAGCTGATTTTTGTGTCACAGAAACAATTCGACTCATTGAATCGAGCCGTAAATAAAAGCGACTTATATAAGCCAAGAAAGCAGTGAGCACTCCAACAGTGATCGCGTTATTTGATACTTGCCAGATGCCAAAGATCCACACTACGAGCAATCCAATTTCAGTGAGGAATGTTACACTTGGAATAAATAATGACCATACTTTATTTACTCGGTTATTGATTTCTAAATTGTGCTGATTTGCTGTATAAAAACGTTCCGCTTCACGCTCTTCTTGTGCGAAAGCCTTGACTACGCGTATACCAGGAATGGTGTCAGATAGAACATTTGTCACCTCAGCCCAGATACGATCCACTTTCTCGAAACCAGTACGTAATTTGTCACGTATGATATGAATCAACCAGGCAATAACCGGTAATGGAAGCAAAGTTATAAGTGCTAGCCAAGGATTAATTGAGATCAAAATTCCTGTGGTCATAAGTATCATTAATACATCAGTAGCAAAATCAAGCAGATGTAATGAGATAAAAATATTAATGCGATCCGTCTCTGAGCCGATCCTAGCTATTAAATCGCCGGTACGTTTCCCACCAAAATACTCTTGCGAAAGTTTAAGAAGATGCTTGTAAGTAGCGGTTCTTAGATCGGCGCCAATTCGTTCTGAAACTAATGCCAGAGTATATGTGCGCGCCCATCCTAATGCCCAAGCAATAATTGCTGCACCTAATAAACCAGAGAGATAGAACGTTACCAGACTTATATCTATTGATTTTCCATTTTGATAAGGAATCAGCACATTGTCCATGAGAGGCATGGCCAAATAAGGGGGCACCAATGTTGCCGCTGTACTCCCTAACGTCAGTAAAAAACCAGTTAATAAACGCCATTTATAAGGCCTAGCAAAGCGCCAAAGACGAAATAATATCCATACAGAAGGCCGCGCATCAATATTTTTTATACATATCGAACATTTTTCCTGATCGACCGGTAAAAGTGTTTTGCACTTCGGACATAAAATTTGTGTCGCGCGCAGATATTTTTCCTCTGCGGACCCTGATTTATAGTGCCGCATAAACTGTTTGATTAAATATCCGGCAGCAATATCTTTTCCAATTGTATAGCGCCAATTAACAAGCAATGAATTTGCATCAATAAGTTCAAGATTTCCTGCACCAGAATAATCTCGGCGTATTAATGTCAGATCTTGTTGTCGACAGTCCCAATTCTCCCAAGAGGCATTTATCGATACCTTAGAGAATAAACGTTGATTAGTGAGAATAACGAGGCCTTGAGAAAAACGTAATTGATGGTCAAGATCAGTTTCTAACCAAGCGATTACCTTCTCTTCAACATTTAGCAGCGATTCAATTTGTGTAAACCATAAGGGCGACATGGTTGGTAGTGCAGCACTAAAGAGAATTTTGATAGGGGAGCGCTCAGAATCTGTCATTATTGAGTATTAGGTAGATAGCATGGAAGAATATATAAAAATTTACGAATATACTTATCTTAGCGTGGGCGCTAAAGAGTTACATTATTCTCGGTGCAATGAGATAATTCTGTATTGTTGTTAAAATTTTTTGAGAATGATTCCCTTGGTCGACACCGTAACATAAAAGTAAGTATATTTAACATGTGCCATTATATGACCTAACTCAGGCCTCATATTAAGAAATTTTTCTGAGAGCGTACGATTAAAATTAATTATTTTTCACGAAAAAATAAACTAATGAAAATTAATACAGAAGGTTACATTGGGAACATACGCCTTATCTCTTCTCCCAATTGCGACGAGCGACCAGCAGGGAGCTTAATAAATTTACTGGTGATTCATTACATTAGTTTACCGCCAGATAAATTTGGCGGTAACGAGGTAATTGACTTATTTACCAATCAACTGGATCCGAAAGTGGATTCTTCTTTTCAAATTCTTTCTGCAGTACGCGTCTCTGCACATTTCTTTATTCGTCGGGATGGGGAAACTATACAGTTTGTTTCTTGTAAAAAGCGCGCCTGGCATGCAGGAGTTTCATATTGGCAGGGTAAGGCATGTTGTAACGATTTTTCTATTGGCGTGGAATTAGAGGGCAATGATAAAGGACCTTTTACCGCTAAACAGTATGCATCACTGATTGCGGTTACATTAGCGCTACGTGAGACCTATCCAATCGAAGATATTACAGGCCATTCTGACATTGCCCCCGGACGAAAAACAGACCCTGGCCCATATTTTGACTGGGAATACTATCGCACAATGTTACCTGCTGCTAACCACTCTTCACACTAAAATTTTTTTAAATCAACACATTAGCAATTTGTACCAATTTCTTCTTGCCCGAAAAAAATATCGACGTGCTTTACAATGACCTATCTTTATAAGTTAGAATAATTTTTATCTGATATCTTGAGTTTGTAAATACTCCTCATAATTTCCTTTAAAATCAGTAATTCCATCAGATTTCATCTCAATGATACGCGTTGCTAAGGATGACACGAATTCCCGATCGTGCGAAACAAAGATCAGCGTGCCAGTATATTTTTCTAGTGCGCTATTTAATGATTCGATAGATTCCATATCAAGGTGATTGGTTGGCTCGTCCATTAATAATACATTAGATTTTCTTAACATGAGTTTGCCAAATAACATTCGCCCTTGCTCTCCTCCGGAGATTACTTTGACTGATTTCTTTACCTCATCACCTGAAAATAATAGTCTTCCAAGAATACTACGCACTGCTTGATCATCATCATACTCGCGTCTCCACTGTGCCATCCAGTCAGTAAGAGGCATATCTGTTTCGAAATCAACCGCATGATCTTGTGCAAAATAACCCAAACATACTTTGTCTGCTAACTTTATTTCTCCCGCATCAAGAGCAAGGTCACCGATTAAGCAACGTAATAAAGTAGTCTTGCCAATTCCATTGGGTCCAATGATGGCAATCTTCTCACCAGCTTCGATATTAATACTAAATTTTTCTAATAAAGGTTTGGTCGCACCTGAAAAATGTTTATAAATACTTTGTGCCGACAACGCTAGACGATAGAGCTTATCTTTATCATCTACGTCAAATCGAATGTAAGGGTACTGGCGACTAGATGGCTTTACATCTTCCAATTTTATTTTTTCAATTTGACGTGCACGACTGGTGGCTTGCCGCGCCTTGGAAGCATTGGCAGAAAAGCGGCTGACAAAAGATTGTAATTCAGCAATTTGTACTTTCTTTTTAGCGTTGTTAGATAACATACGCTCCTGAACCTGAGTAGAGGCGGTCATATACTCATCATAATTACCGGGATAAATACGAATTTCTCCATAATCTAGATCGGCCATATGCGTGCAGACGCTATTTAAAAAATGACGATCATGTGAAATAATAACAATGGTACTTTTGCTTGCGTTAATTACACCCTCTAACCAGCGGATAGTATTGATATCTAAGTTATTAGTTGGTTCATCTAGTAGCAAAATTTCAGGATCTGAAAATAAAGCCTGCGCTAGCAGTACACGTAGTTTGAATCCAGGTGCAACTGTGCTCATGAGTTTTTGATGTTGGAACAATGGTATGCCGACACCTAGCAGCAATTCTCCCGCACGTGATTCAGCGGAATAGCCATCTAACTCAGCAAAGCGCACTTCAAGTTCAGCGGCGCGCATAAAATCAGCTTCAACGGCATCAATGTTGGCATAAATGGCATCACGTTCTTCTTTTACTTGCCATAATTCATCGTGCCCCATCATTACCGTATTGATTACTAAACAATCTTCAAATGCAAACTGATCCTGACGTAACTTACCTACGCGCTCATTAGAATCAATGCTGATATTTCCGGCAGTAGAGTCAAGATCACCTCCAAGAATCTTCATGAAGGTAGATTTCCCGCAACCATTTGCACCAATTAAACCATAGCGATTTCCGTCACCAAATTTTACGGAAACATTTTCAAATAAGGGCTTTGCCCCGAATTGCATTGTAATGTTGGCAGTAGTAATCAAAAGTATATAGAAGTAAATGTTGCAAAAAGGCCTGTATTTTATATGATATTGTCAATCATTTATAAAATATTTTGTATGCACTCTTGACGAGAACTTAAAAAACTAGAATGGTGCGAAAAATTACATCAATTTTTATAGATAGTTTTCTTAGAATTTTATATATTATGCGCAATTTTTTTATCTTGACATCGTTTCGCAAACAAGGATGCTAATTCTTCCATAAATCCTGTATTATTAGGGCATTAGAGTTATATTTTAAATCCCATGAAACTTACTTTTTTAGATTTTGAGCGGCCTATTGCCGAGATTGAGAAGGAAATTGAAAAACGTGGTCTTGCTCAGCACGCATTTTCCCCTGGCACTGTAGCTGAAATTACTCGTCTCCAAAAAAAAAGTGAGTCTGTAACCAGAGATCTCTATTCTAAACTGACATCTTGGCAAATCTCGCAAATATCTCGACATCCTCAGCGCCCTTATACACTAGATTACATAGAGCATCTATTTACTAATTTTGAAGAATTACACGGTGATCGGAATTTCTCTGATGACCATGCGATTGTTGGCGGCTTAGCACGTTTTAATGACCAAGCAGTGATGATCATTGGTCAACAGAAGGGACGCGATACTAAGGAAAAAATTTATCGAAATTTTGGCATGTCCAAGCCAGAAGGTTATCGTAAAGCGCTGCGTCTTATGCTTTTAGCAGAGAAATTTTCTATACCATTGTTTACGTTTATTGACACTCCTGGTGCGTTCCCCGGTATCGATGCAGAAGAGAGAGGACAGTCTGAAGCTATTGGACGAAATCTTTACACTTTAACGAAACTGCGGATACCAGTAATCTGCACTATTATTGGCGAAGGCGGTTCTGGTGGAGCTCTGGCCTTAGCTGTAGGTGACATAATACAGATGTTGCAGTATGCAACCTACTCGGTAATCTCTCCTGAGGGTTGTGCCTCTATTTTGTGGAAATCTGCCGACAAAGCGCAGGAGGCTGCTGAAATTATGGGAATTACTGCCCATCGTCTGAAAGCCATGGGATTGATTGATACAATCATTGCTGAGCCAATTGGCGGCGCTCATCGAGATTATTCTTCTGTTATGCAGTCTGTAAAGCAAGCATTACTAGGATCACTTGAAAAATTACAGAGTCACTCCACAGAAACTCTATTAAAGAAACGTTTTGAGCGGCTGATGGAATATGGCAGATTTCAGGAAAGTAAAACTAAATAGCATTCTCGGCCATGTTGAGAAGATATTACGCGAACAGACTCAGCAGAATGACCACTTAATTCTAGGATTAAGTGGTGGCATTGATTCGGTTGTATTGCTGAAAATACTCGTTACGCTATCAGCTAAAATGCATTTCTCGCTTTCTGCTATTTACGTTAATCATGGCATAAGTTTTAATGCTGATCGATGGGAAATATTTTGTCAGGATTTATGTAAATTTCACAATGTTCCCATTACAGTTACCAGAGTAAAAATTAATCAGAATCTAGGCGCAAGTCTTGAAGCCGCGGCTCGAGAGCTTCGCTATCAAGTGTTTGAAAAATTAGAGGCTGACTATATTCTATTAGCACAGCATTTGGATGATCAAGCCGAAACTTTGTTTCTGCAATTGCTTCGTGGTGCAGGCTTAAGGGGACTGAGAGCGATGCCTCTAGTTAGAGTTCAAGCCGGTAAATTAAAAAATGGGACCCTAAATTTTGGGCCACCAATATTACGGCCATTGCTTGAAGTATCAAAAAACGAGATTGAAAATTTTGCTCAAAAAAATAAATTGAATTGGATTACCGATGAAAGTAATGGTGATATTTCCTTTGATAGAAATTTTCTAAGACACAAGATCTTTCCTTTATTGGCAGAACGTTTCCCTTCATATCGTACCAATTTTTTTCGTGCAAGCCGACACGTTGCAGAGGCATCTAGTCTATTGGATGAATTAGCTAGGATTGATGAGCAAAGTTGTATTCATTTTGGAAAGCTTCAGATTGAAGGTTTACGAACACTTGAGCTCTCTCGGGCTACAAATTTATTGCGCTTTACTTTTTCCCGTCAAGGAATGGTACTTCCAAGCACTGCAAAACTGAGAGATATTTTGCAGCAATTGCTGTCGTCTGGCCAAAGTACCAGATTAAATATTATCTTTGGAAATACTCAAGTTCGTTGTTTTAGGGGATCTGTTTATATAAATTTAGTTAGCCCACTTCCGAAAAGTAACTGGCAGTTTTCTTGGCGCGGTGAGGAGCGGGTAATGATCCAAGAAATAGGAGGTGAAATTAGTCTTGTGCCTCAACAGGGCGCAGGAATTAGTTTGCAAAAGCTAAAAGAAAATCAAATTCTTATTCGTTCACGTTCAGGAGGGGAATATTTTCAACCCGATTGTAAACGCCCCCGTCGTAGTTTGAAAAATTTGTTAAGAGAAGCATCTCTTCCGCCATGGGAACGAGAAATGCTGCCAATACTTCTTAGCGGAAAAAATCTTGTATGGGTTCCAGGTATTGGAGTAGATTGTAATTTTCAGGCAACGCCTGGAGAGCCTGGTTTGGTGGTGAAATGGTTGATAAATTCCAGTTAGATAGCCGGTTATTTTTAAGTAAATAATTAAATTAATTAACCAAAAATAATGAGTTAAATATTTTAATAATATTAAGTTATTGATGTAAATTCACTTCTAATTATGTCTAAATCAAAATCTATTTATTCCTGTACTGAGTGCGGCGGCCAAGCCCTTAAATGGCAGGGACAATGCCCTCACTGTCAGGCATGGAATACTCTGGTTGAAGTGGTTTCGGATAGGGTTACATCACGTTTTGTCGCATTACCAGAGATTAGTCGCATAGAAAATTTGAATGAGGTAGTGACAGGGGAGGATGCTAGATATTCAACAGGGATATTAGAATTTGATCGAGTTTTGGGTGGCGGATTGGTGCACGGAGGTGTAGTGCTATTAGGAGGTGATCCAGGCATTGGTAAATCTACTTTGTTGCTGCAGTCTCTTTGTCATATGTCAATCATGCGCAATGTTTTGTATGTAAGCGGGGAAGAATCTTCTCGACAAATAGCATTACGAGGTAAACGTTTAGCGCTTGATGTGCAAACAGTAAATTTATTAGCGGAAATTCAACTTGAAAGAATTCAAAGATTATTAATTGAACACCGACCTGACGTAGTGGTAATTGACTCTATTCAGACAGTTTATTCTAGTGCATTACAATCTGCGCCAGGATCTATTGCCCAAGTACGGGAATGCGCTGCTCAATTAACTCAGTTAGCTAAAGCTACTGGAATTTGTGTTATTTTAGTAGGCCATGTGACAAAGGAGGGGGCGTTAGCTGGCCCACGCGTTTTAGAACATATGGTAGATACGGTGTTGTATTTTGAGGGTGATACTCACTCTAGTTTTCGTTTAATTCGTGCTTTTAAAAATCGCTTTGGTGCAGTAAATGAACTAGGTGTATTTGCCATGACCGAGAGAGGGTTGCGTGAAGTAAGTAATCCTTCTGCCTTTTTTCTTTCTCATCACGGTAATAAAGTACCCGGTTCTTGTGTGATGGTCACTCAGGAAGGAACGCGCCCTTTGCTTGTAGAAATCCAGGCTTTGGTAGATGACGCACGTTCACTCAATCCGAGACGCCTCAGTGTCGGATTAGAACAGAATCGATTGGCGATGTTGTTAGCAGTTCTGCATCGCCATGCCGGCATTCCTTGTTTTGATCAAGATGTATTTGTTAATGCTGTTGGAGGAGTTAAAATTACTGAACCAGGTGCAGATTTAGCGGTGTTATTAGCAGTTGTCTCCTCGTTAAAAAATAAAGCTTTACCAACAAAGATGGTGGTGTTTGGTGAGATTGGATTAGCGGGCGAAGTACGCCCAGTCCAGCGTGGTCAAGAACGTTTAAAAGAAGCCGCTAAATTAGGTTTCATTCAGGCTATTATCCCTGTTGCTAATAAACCAAAGTATGAGATTCTAGGTATTGAAATTTTTTTAGTAGAGCGAGTGGAAGACGCTGTTGCAAAAATATGCTGACACAAATGACTATTAAAGGAACGGCTAATTTTTATATGAATTAGTATTGTAAGGGGGAGGGAATCGGGTGCATCTTCCAGAGGCTTATAAAATAATAGGTGGCGAAATATCTATACGCAAGTTAGTAGATAATTTCTATGATTTGATGAGCGAGAATCCAGATTATTTTGCTATACGCAAGTTACATCCGCAGAATTTAAAGGATTCTCGAGATAAGTTATTTATGTTTTTATCTGGTTGGATGGGGGGACCATCTTTATATGTTAAAAAATATGGCGAGCCCCGTTTACGCTCTCGGCACCTAGTCTTTTCTATTGGTATTCTTGAAAAAGATCAGTGGTTATCCTGCATGAATCAGGCAATGATCAATACAGGAGTTCAGGAAGGATTGCGCAAGAATCTCGTCAAAGCATTCGAGCAAACTGCCGATTTCATGCGCAACCGGTCGGAATGAGAATATAAACCTCCAATCCTTTAATTTAAAATCATGTCAAGTTACTTAGTTCTGGCATAAGGACTGGGGCTGTTTCCTCTTAAGGAATTACCGCGACTTTCCCCGCTCAGTGAACGATTTCTGTTGTTACCTCGATTTCCATTTACGCTACTAAGGTTGCTCTTATTGCCATCATTTGACCACGAACGATTTCGTTTGTGTGTGATGCCAGGGGCTCCTCTGGATTTATTATTACTTCCAGTATAAGATTTGAATCTTGGCTCTAGACCAGGCACCACATGAGAAGCTATTTGCTGACCGGTAAAGCGTTCTATTTTCTTTAGATTGATGCCGTCTTTACCAGAAGCGAATGAAATTGCAATTCCTGATGCGCCGGCTCGACCGGTGCGACCAATACGATGCACATAATCTTCGGCAAACTTTGGTAAGTCAAAGTTAATGACGTGGGTAATGCCAATTATATCAATTCCTCTAGCCGCTACGTCTGTTGCTACCAATACTCGTAACCCACCATGGCGAAGTCTTGTTAGTGTACGAGTGCGATCACGTTGATTCATGTCGCCATGTAGCGCAGCAGCTTCGTGTCCCTGAGCCAACAGGTTATCTGCCAAGGTATCTGCATCGCGTTTCGTAGCAGTAAAAATAATGGCTTGTTTTAAATTTAGATCGTTTAATAGGTGACCCAGTAGTCGGTTTTTATGTGAAAGATCATCTACGTAATGTAAGCGTTGCTCGATATTTTCTAGTCTTGCTTGTTGGGCTGCAATTTGAATTCGTTTGGGCGATTTTAGTAAACGTGCGGCAACTTTATCTATTGCGCTGTCTAAAGTGGCAGAAAATAATAAGGTTTGACGGTTAGCGGGCGTGGCCGATGCAATTTTTTCAACATCATCTATAAAGCCCATATCAAGCATTCGATCAGCCTCATCTAGTACGAGCATCTCTAAACGAGAAAAATCAATACGTCCTCGTTGAATATGATCAATTAATCGTCCGGGTGTTGCCACTAAAATATCTACCGGTTGTGACAGTAATTTATTTTGTAACGGATACGGCATGCCGCCAAGTATGCTTACTACCTTGACACGGGCTAAATGTTTTCCGTATTTAGTAGCGGCCTCTGATACTTGAAGAGCAAGTTCACGAGTAGGAGTCAGGATTAATATACGCGGACCACGACTATGAACTTTGGGTGGTGTAGCTAATCGATGGAGCGCCGGTAGCATAAATGCTGCAGTTTTTCCGGTGCCAGTTTGGGCTGATGCCATAATATCGCGCCCTGCTAATAATTCAGGAATAGCTTGTTCTTGAATTGGAGTAGGTGCAGCATAACCAGAATCAATAATGGCTCTAAGGATTAGTGGGTGAAGATTGAGATTCTCAAAAGACATGTTATTTCCTTAATAAGTAAAGAATAAACACACAAGCAGAAAATAGCTGCTAAGACTTAATGAGCAGTGTACCGCTAGCGCGCGTAAGGCATCGCCGCTAACCTAAATGCCAAACAATCTTCGCAGAGAATTGAAAATCGGGGGGGTCAGGAACGATGAACTCAACAAGAAGACATAATCTCTTCTCATTAGAGAGGGGCAATTGTACAGGAATTATGATCGATGTCGATACAATTTTTAGATGAATGTAGATTATAACTATCTTTATTAAGAAATTTTTTTCTGAATAGGTTTAAATGGGAAGCCGCGAATTTAGGTGCAAGATTAGCCATGTTATTGGTTATCTGATATAATCTTGCCTTTTTCTCGTTCAGCCAAAGGGATTATAATGTCTCGTCCTATTCGCAATATTGCCATCATCGCACACGTGGATCATGGTAAAACTACATTAGTAGACAAATTATTACATCAGGCGGGTTCTTTTGCTGCACATCAACATATTGCAGAAAGAGTAATGGATTCCAATGATATCGAGCGCGAGCGCGGAATTACTATTCTTGCTAAGAATTGTGCAGTAAATTATGAAGGTGTGCATATCAACATTGTAGATACACCTGGTCATGCCGATTTTGGAGGCGAAGTAGAGCGAGTGCTATCGATGGTAGATGGTGTATTGCTGTTAGTAGATGCTGTTGAAGGCCCTATGCCCCAGACTCGTTTTGTTACCAAGAAAGCACTGGCGTTGGGTTTGAATCCAATTGTAGTAATTAACAAGATTGATCGGCCAGGAGCTCGTCCTGATTGGGTGGTAAATCACACTTTCGATTTATTTGACAAGTTAGGCGCAACTGAAAAGCAACTTGATTTCCCAGTAGTGTATGCCTCGGCGCTCAATGGTTATGCCACGCTAGATATTAAAAAAACTGGCGTTGATATGCGCCCGCTATTTGATACTGTGCTTAGCCATGTTCAGGCCCCTTCCGGTGATTCAGATGGGCCTTTGCAGTTACAAATTAGCGCATTAGACTATTCTAGTTTTGTTGGGCGTATCGGTATTGGCCGCATCACTCGTGGACGTCTCAAACCTAATCAAGAAGTTATGTTATTAGCGGGAAACAATGTGCCAAAGAAGACCAAGGTCAATCAGATATTAGGTTTTCGTGGCATTGAGCGGGTGCAGCTGACTGAAGCCATGGTAGGTGATATTGTGTTAATTAACGGTATTGAAGATCTTAGTATTGGCGCTACTTTAGCCGATATTAATCGACCTGAAGCAATGTCGATGCATGCTGTAGATGAGCCGACCCTGACTATGAATTTTCAAGTCAATACCTCACCTTTTGCCGGGAAAGAGGGTAAGTTTGTCACTAGCCGCCAATTACGTGAACGTTTAGAGAAAGAGTTGCTTACTAACGTTGCAATGAAATTGGAAGATACTGGTGATACTGACTCATTTCTTGTTTCCGGAAGAGGCGAGTTACACCTTACTATTTTACTTGAGAGTATGCGTCGAGAAGGCTACGAACTTGCAGTATCTCGCCCACATGTTGTGATTCGAGAGATTAATAATATAAAGTGCGAACCGTTTGAGATGCTTACTGTGGACGTGGAAGAAGCAAATCAGGGCATAGTAATGGAGGCTTTAGGAGCGCGCCGTGGCGATTTACAAGACATGGTTCCAGATGGGCGCGGACGGGTAAGATTAGATTACCGCATTCCCGCCCGTGGTCTCATTGGTTTTCAGTCTGATTTTATGACTATGACACGCGGCACTGGCATAATGAGCCATGTATTCGATGAGTATGGACCAATGCGAGCAGAAATTGCGGCACGTAGAAATGGTGTGCTTGTTTCATCGGAACAGGGCGAAGCAGTAGCTTATGCGCTGTGGAAATTGCAAGAGCGCGGACGTATGTTTGTGAGTCCAGGCGATCGCTTGTATGAAGGCATGGTCATTGGTATTCATAGTCGGGATAACGATTTAGTGGTAAATCCGATCAAAGGTAAACAACTGACTAATGTACGTGCATCAGGAACAGATGAAGCCGTAACATTAACCCCACCTATTCAACTTACTTTAGAATCTGCAATTGAATTCATTGCTGATGATGAATTAGTAGAAATTACCCCAAAGACCATTCGTGTTCGTAAACGTTTTTTGTCAGAAAATGAACGCAAGAAGGCCTCACGCTTGGCTGTGTAATAGGAAGTGAAACTTATCGAATTAATAGATGTGAATAAGCATAATCGTTAATTCAGCATCACTTAAATATGCTAGTTGCTAATGAATTGAGCGTAATTAAAATACGTTGAAATGAGTGAAAAAACTCTTTGGTATATTGCTGACCCATTGTGTTCTTGGTGCTGGGGATTCTCGCCTGTAATTGAAAGTATTCGATTAGATTATTTTGAACAACTCCAAGTAAAACTTGTATTAGGCGGATTAAGAACTGGCACTAAAGAAACGATAACACCAAAAGAGCGTAATAGAATATTGCATCATTGGCAGGCCGTACGATATTTAACGGACCAGAAATTTCAGTTTGAAGGCGCAATGCCGGAAGGATTCATTTACGATACCGAACCTACTAGTCGAGGTTTGATAGCAGTATCTTTAATCAAACCAGAAATTATATTCCCATTTTTAAAAGCAATTCAATCTGCTTTCTATACTGAATTAAAAGATGTAACCAAGTTTGATGTGTTGGCGCAGCTTGCCGTCAATATGGGGGTGAGTGCAGAAAAATTTTTAGAAGTATACGAATCCAGTGAAGCAAAAATTCAGACTCGTGCTCATTTTAATCGGGTTCATAGGTGGGGCGTGAATACCTTTCCTTCCTTGGTAGCACAAGATGCATCGAGTCACAAAGTGTTAACTAGAGGGTATTGTTCTTCAGAAGAATTACGGTTAAGAATCGACAATTGGCTAGAAATATAAATTTTTTATAAATATAAAAAAATTAAAAAAAGTCTCGTACTCTAGATTATTATCAGTTAGTTATCTTTTGCGTTTATATCATTGATTTATTAAAAAAGACAAAGAAAAAATATGGAAGATAAAATAATTATTTACTATAATCCCTCGTGTAGCAAATGCAGAGAGACGCTTGCTATTCTTGAGAATAGCGGAAAAGAATTCGAAATTATTGACTACCGTAAAGTACCCTTAACAGGTAACGAATTACGTGAATTAGTTAAAAAATTAGGATTATCGGTACACGATATCTTGCGAAAAGATGAGCCGTTAGCAATTAATTTGAAATTGATCAAGAGAAAGCTAACGGATGATGAATTGATCGATATTGTAGTTAAAAATCCAATTTTAATTCAGAGACCTATTGTTGTTAGAGGTGAGAAAGCTTTGTTGTGTCGACCACCAGAAAATGTAATGAAATTACTCTAGTATTGGCATTTAATTAATTAAGAAGAGTAAATTTTTAAAAAATATTAAATAAGAATAGTATGCCAAAATTTATTTTAAATATAAAATTGTTAAATCTGCAATTAATTTGGAGCACTTTAACGTACATCTTAATTTTATTATTAGGGCTATCTGCTACACCGATTAAGGCGGAGTGTGTTGGATGCATCTGTCCTGGGAATCCTTGTGGGTTATGTGCCTTACCACCCATGAAAGAAGAGACTGTATCCATAACACATGAATCAAATACTTGTTCTAGAGTTAGATCAATTGTTGCCCCAACTCTAGCAATTCCTGGAACAAATGAGCATTTTGCGAGTATGGATAAATCAATAATAGAGTGTGTTAAAAATGGCGGAGATATAATTAAAAATTCACGTCGGAGCAGGGAATTCCCATCGAAGCACTATTGCAAACCTTCTGTAATTTTACTTAAATCGAAGTAAATAAATTTTATTTAACCTTAATTTTTTTATTTTGTGGAGCCGTATACGCTTTTTAAACAATATTGACCTCGGTCAGTTGATCGCGTAAAGTTAGATAACTTTTATTATGGTTGAAATTAAATTCTAGTAAATCTTACAACTTGGACTGACGAGGAACTTATCTCGTTGCGTGATAAATTGCATACCTGGTGTTTACGGCGCAAACAATCAAAATGGGGAAATCGATTCTGGCTGGGGACTGCGCTTTTCGGTGCGTATGGGCTTCTTATAGGGTTTGTCGGTATTTTTTTTGGTGATATGACCGTATTAAATTTCTGCTTAGTAACTCTTGGCGCTGTGATTTGTTTTTCTTGGTATCAGAGTGACAAGAAACGTAAATCAAATATTAGTTTTCTTGCTCAGATTAATGCCGAACTAATGCAACGAAGCTTATCAATGTCGGACGGAATAATTCTCTCAGAATCTGATCACAGCTGAACTGTAACAGACAGTATTTATTTAATTGCATGCTTTAAATTAAGGAAAGCGAGAAAATCCCAATAGATATATTTTATACGGTAACTATTTTCGCTTGCAGATCGTGTGCATCAGATTTAATAACTTCAACCTTAACGAACTCTCCAGCTTTCAAATTTTTAGTATTTTTAATGTAGACCACACCATCAATCTCTGGGGCATCGGCTGCACTACGAGCTATCACTTTATCTTTTTGAACTTCATCTACTAAGACAGTTATACGTTTTCCAATCTTTTGAGCAAGACGTGCCTTACTAATTGCTGCTTGAGCCATCATTAATCGTGCGCGTCGCTCTTCTTTTATTTCTTCTGGAACGTGATTAGGAAGATCGTTTGCCGTTGCTCCGGCAACAGGAGAGTATGTAAAACAACCAACGCGATCTAGTTGCGCTTCCTGTATAAATTCTAGTAATTGTTGGAATTCTGCCTCTGTTTCGCCAGGAAAACCAGTGATAAAAGTACTGCGGAGGGTTATCTCTGGACACATTTCGCGCCATTTTTTAACGCGCACTAAATTATTTTCTGAATTAGCGGGGCGTTTCATTGCCTTCAATATGCGTGTATTAGCATGTTGAAATGGTACGTCAATATAAGGCAATATTTTTCCCTCGGCCATTAATGGAATTATTTCGTCCACGTGGGGATAGGGGTAAACATAATGCAACCTTATCCATTTGCCAAATTGACTTAAAGCGCGGACTAACGAGAACATATTAGTCTTGATTGGACTCCCTTGCCAAAAACCAGTGCGAAATTTAATATCTACACCATAGGCGCTAGTGTCTTGAGAGATTACTAGCAGTTCTTGGACGCCAGCATTAACCAGATTTTCTGCCTCCTGCATAACCTGATTAATTGGGCGACTGACTAGATTTCCCCGCATAGAAGGAATAATACAAAAAGTACAGCGATGATTGCAGCCTTCTGAAATCTTGATATAAGCATAATGCTTAGGTGTAAGTCGAACTCCCTGTGGTGGAATGAGGTTAGTATAGGGGTCGTGTGGCTGTGGCAAATGTTTATGTACAGCTGTCATGACTTCAGACAGGGCTTGTGGGCCGGTGACTGCCAGCACATTTGGATGGGCTCGTTTAATTACGTTGCCATTATCTTTTGCGCCAAGGCAACCAGTAACAATAACTTTGCCATTTTCTGCTAACGCCTCACCAATTGCATTCATAGACTCTTCTACTGCGCTATCGATAAAACCACAGGTATTAATTATTACTAAATTAGCATCTTTATAAGTAGAGGAAGTGTCATAACCTTCAGCGCGTAATTGGGTAAGAATTTGCTCCGAGTCCACCAATGCTTTTGGGCAACCAAGCGAAACAAAACCAATTTTCGGGAATAATTTTTTAAGCGGTAACATAGGGAAGTATTAAGACTCGATCATAACAAGTTAAATTTATATAGAGTGAGAAAAAAAATTACCTGTTAGCCAGATAGAACCAATGCCTAATAAGATTAACGCAACCTGTTGCACAGTAGCATCAATTTGTGGGCGCTTGTGCAGATGAGGAATTAAATCTGCCATTGCCACATAGAGCATGCTGGATGCAACCAAAGCTAGTAAAGATGGCATGAGATGATTCATGTTTTGTAACATGAGGTAAGTTAAAATGGACCCAATTAACGTTGCTGTACTAGATAATAAATTAAGAAGCAGCGCTTTTTGGCGGGTATAACCAGAGTTAAGTAGAATGATAAAGTTACTTGCTTCCTGAGGAATCTCATGAGCTATAATGGCGAAAGAAGTAACGATCCCAAGTTGGATGTCTGTCATAAATGCTGCAGCAATCAGTATACCATCAACAAAATTATGAAATGTATCCCCCAACACGACCATCATGCCGCTGCGATTGTTATTGAAATCATTAACGGTAGAGACCGTGCGAGGTATATCCTGCAGAGAATGATGGGCCTCACATTTTTCAAGATGACAGTGATGCCATAATAGTAATTTTTCCAGAATAAAAAACAGTAAAATCCCGAATAGAACAGTGGCGGAGATTTGTCCTGGATTTTTTGAAAGTTCGAGCGCCTCTGGTAACGTATTGAAAAATGTTGCCCCCAATAAAGCACCGATAGCATAAGAAACTAGCATTTGTATCCACGAAACCCGTGTATTAAGCGTTAACGCGGCGGCAAGGAGTACGCTCAATAAACCGCCTAGCAGACTAGCAGAAATAATCCAAGAGAGAGTAGTAGGCATGAGAAAATTCTTAGAAAAATAGGAGATTATACGTTGTTGTCGTGTTTATATTGGATAGAATAGAGATTAATTAACGATAAATTTCTATCCTCTGGAATCTTTAATAGATTCGATAGAGAATACCAGGAAATTATTTTCTAATTTGTTATCCAAATTAATCCTGCCATTCGTCCAGTATTGCCATCGCGACGATGAGAAAAAAATCTTGTTGGATCACTGAAAGTGCATTCATAGGAACTATAAATCTTAGTTATGCCGATCTCTGTCAGTCGTTGTTGTGCTAATAAAAAAATATTAGCAAACCATTTTCCCTTTTTTTCTTTGTGATGTGGAGTAAAGGCAACAGCAGACCTCTTATCATGCTGGATAAAGATTTCCCGTACTTCTTCACCGACTTCAAAGTAATCGGGTCCAATTGCTGGACCAAGATAGGCCATAATACCATTGCTATCCATTTCTGTTACCGTACGCTCAATTATTCCTGCGGCTAGTCCGCGCCAACCGGCATGTACAACGCTCACTATGGTTCCAGCATCATTACATAAGAAGACCGGTAAGCAGTCTGCAGTTAGTACTGCACAGATTACACCTGGATGGCAACTTAATGCAGCATCAGCTTCTGGTAGTATTCTATTGTCTTTATCTACCCAGACTAAGGTCTTGCCGTGTACTTGCTTCAACCATCTAGGTTCTCCTGGTAGAGTGTTACGCAATTTTGCGCGATTTTTTTGAACTAGTAACGGATTATCGCCAACATGATCACCCAAATTAAAACCTGCATAGAGGTCACGACTAAATCCTCCCTGACGAGTTGTAAAAAATGCTTGAATGTTAGACGTAGCCGGCCAGTTTGGAGTAATCCAGTTATTCATATGAACCAATTTGTCTAAAGGGAGGAATTCTTACCGCTAAATTTATGTAGCGCTAAGAGTAATTCGTTCATATCTTTTGGTGGCGATACCTCCCACATCATAATCTGCCCATTTTGCGGGTGTATTAATTCTAATTTAGTTGCATGGAGGGCTTGTCTTTGAAAATTTTTTACTAGGTGTTCAATTTTTTGTGCCATATGTTTAAATTTGCCACCATAAACTGGATCACCCACTAATGGATGTCCAATAGATTGTAGATGAACGCGGATTTGGTGAGTACGTCCAGTCTCTAAACTGCATTGCAGTAGAGTGGATCCATCAAAACGCTCTAATACAAAATAACGGGTGCATGCTTCTTTACCTTTATCGGTAATTGTCATTTTTATTCGCTGTGTTGGATGCCGTCCTATTGGCCTATTTACTAAACCGTCACAAGGAACAGAACCAAGAACTAGTGCTAGATAATCTCGTTTTATGGTACGTTTTTGTAACTGTCGAACTAAGCTGATTTGTGCCTCTAGGGTTTTTGCTACCACCAGTAAACCGCTAGTATCTTTATCTAGTCTATGTACGATTCCTGCGCGTGGTATTTCTTGTAATTTTATAGCGTGATGCAATAGACCATTTAACATGGTTCCTTGTCGATTACCATTACCGGGGTGTACAACCATTCCAACAGGCTTATTAATAATTATGAGTGTGTCATCTTCGTAGACGATATCAAGCTCAATAGCTTCGGCAATATCGGTAGTTTCAGTGATATTCGACTGTGGCGTGACTTCAATTTTCTCTCCACCCCATACTTTCTTCTTCGAGCTTGTTTTTAAGCCATCTACACTGATTCTATTTTCTGATATCCATAGCTGCAAACGACCACGTGATAAATTTGGTAATAATTGTACTAAAGCTTGATCAAGTCGCAATCCGGCAAAGTTTTCTGGTACTGTAAGATAGATAATATCTTCATCTAACCTAGGCAACAAAGATTTTGCGCTATAATTAAGGATATCGTTTTTGGTTTCTAATAAAATCATTATGCTGCGTAAATCCATTCTATTTTTATTAATTTTTCTATCTTCATGCGGTTTTTTAAGAACTACACAAAGGCATGAGGATACCAGCAATTGGACAGTAAATAAATTCTATTCTGAAGCTAAGCATGATCTAGAGGCGGGTGATTATAAGGGAGCAATTAGATTATTTGAAGGATTAGAAGCGCGTTACCCATATGGAATCTACCCACAACAAGCGTTACTTGAAATAGCTTATGCAAACTATAAGGAACGTCAACCAGCTGCAACTATCATTGCTGTTGATCGTTTCATTAAACTGTACCCAAACCATCCGAATGTTGATTATGCCTATTATCTTAAGGGACTGGCAAACTTTAACGATGATCTGCAAGTAGGGGGTGTATTTATACAGAAAGTTATGAAACAAAAAATGGCCGAACGAGATTCTAATGCGTCACGTGAATCATTTGAAAATTTTAAGGATCTGGTTACTCGTTTTCCTAATAGCAAATATAGAGCGGATGGGATAAAACGGATGACTTATCTAATTAATGAAATAGCCATGGGCGAGATTTATGTTGCGCATCACTATATAGAGAGAGGTGCCTATATTGCTGCGGTTAATCGCGCTCAGTTTATTTTGAAGGAGTATCCGCAAACTCAAGCCACAGAGGAAGCCTTATCTATTATTATAAAATCTTATGATGCACTAGGAATGAATGATTTACGTGATGACGCGGAACGCGTAATGAGAAAAAGTTTTCCAGACAGTTCTTTTCTAAGCGATTCTAATATACTAGATATTAAATCTTGGTGGAAATTTTAGTGACTAACATAAAAATATAACTGGCGTCCCCAAGGGGATTCGAACCCCTGTACTCACCGTGAAAGGGTGATGTCCTAGGCCTCTAGACGATGGGGACTAAAGGGCTTTTTACAACATTCCTGGGTTGGTGGAGATAAGCGGGATCGAACCGCTGACCTCTTGCATGCCATGCAAGCGCTCTCCCAGCTGAGCTATACCCCCAAACAAAAAGAAGAGAAATTATACTGAGACCTCTCATTAATGTAAAGAAGCAATCAGATCAAGGAGTTCTATACTTGAAAATTCATACGTTTAAGTACCTCTTCTTTTCCAATTAATTCTAACACTGAATCTATTGATGGCGTTTGAGTTCTACCCGTTATCATTACCCGTAAGGGCATGGCTACTTTTGGCAGCTTTATATTGTGGGCACTTGCAATGACCTTAATTGCATCATGAATAGCCTGACGATTCCATTTTGTAACGGCAAATATTTTCTTTAGATCTTCTGTTAACGCCTTTGTCTCAATTCCCAAATACTGGGTTTTCAGCTCATCAGAAGGTTGTTGGTAGACAAAAAAATAGGATGACTCATCAGCAAGCTGCATAATTGTACTAACCCTTTCTTTTATAATATTTACAATTTTCTTCAAATCCGGTCCATTTATAACATTACAACCACGTTTCTCAAGTAAAGGAGTAACAAGCTGCATTAAGTAAGCATCATTTGATATTTTTAGATAATGTTGATTAATCCATTGTAATTTTTCCAGATTAAATCTTGCTGGAGAACAATTAATCGATTCCAGATCAAACCATTCAATCAGTTGTTCTCGGCTAAATAATTCCTCATTACCATGTGACCAACTAAGCCGGGCTAGATAATTTATTAAAGCTTCTGGTAGATAGCCTTCATCCTGATACTGCATCACTGAGACCGCGCTATGACGCTTAGACAGGCGCTCACCATCGGTCCCTAATATCATTGGTACATGCGCATACTGCGGCAGCGATCCACCCAGCGCCATTAAAATATTAATCTGACGCGGGGTATTGTTAACGTGATCGTCACCACGAATTACGTGACTAATACCCATATCAAGATCATCTAAGACAACACCGAAGTTATAAGTGGGTATTCCATCTGCACGCATCAGAACCAAGTCATCAAGTTCGTTATTAGTTACTGTAATGGGACCTTTAATTAAGTCATTGAAGACAACATTGCCAGACGTTGGATTTTTCAGTCTTATTACGGGCTTAATGCCAATTGGGGGAGTCTTTTTAGAGTCACGCCAGCGTCCATCGTATCTCGGCTTTAATCCAGCGGCCCGTTGCTGTTCGCGCATGATCTCTAATTCATTTTTACTGGCGTAACAATGGTAAGCATCTCCTGAACGCAGTAATTGCTCTGCCGCTTCACGATAGCGTTCTAATCGTTGCATCTGATAAAATGGCCCTTCATCGTAATCAATACCTAACCACGCCATTCCATCAATTATTGCTTGAGTAGATTGTGTGTTAGAACGTTCAAGATCTGTGTCTTCAATGCGCAAAACAAATTTTCCACCATGTCTGCGAGCGTAGGCCCATGAAAATAGAGCGGTACGAGCGCCACCAATGTGAAGATATCCTGTTGGACTGGGTGCAAAACGAGTGCGGATCATATAAGAATATTAATTATTAAGAAAATTTCATTTTACGTGATTTCTTTAGATAATAAGGCTTCTTCTTTCTAGCGGCATTTTGATTTCTTTAATATGATTAAAATCAAAAGTATAAATTCTCATTCTTTTATCTTTAATTGAACTGATTCAACGATAGAATGTCACATTCATCAGCGTGTAGTAACCTCCTAAACTTTAAGGAAGATTAATTATGATTATGAGATCTTATGCACTACTAGTGCCCATTATCTTTATATTATTTACGACTTCGGTATCTGCTCAGTCAGTAGATTTTTTCGAGCCTAAAAATGACACCACGGTAATCAGTCCATTCAAAGTTGTTTTTATGATTTCAGGCATGACTATTGCACCATCTGGAGATATGACTGTGAATACTGGACACCATCATTTATTAATTGATACTGAAGACATTGCCAATGGTATTGTCATTCCAAAAGACGACACACACAAACATTTTGGTCAGGGTCAAACTGAGACAGAAATTACTTTGCTCCCAGGAAAACATAAGCTTAGCTTGCAATTTGCTAACGGCGCCCATCAGTCCTATGGCGAAAAACTTAGTAAGACAATTGAAATAACAGTTAAATAAAAATTATTGATTCTTGGTTTCGCCTAATTTCTAGGAAATTTTCTAGGAAACTGAGTAACGATTGTTAGCTTCGATAGAGCTCTTATTTTGCGCACTGTGTGAGTGCCTCAAATAAATAGTAATGTGCCGATGGAAAAGATTGATGTTGTATATATAGAAATTAAACTTTTATTTTCTATAATCTAATAATAAATTTGGTATATCTGTGAGAAGAAAGCTCTTTCTGATCTTTTTCTGGAAGTGCCGCGCTTTGTTTTAAAATTAATTGTCAGATTAGGTCGTAACTAATATCGGAAATAATCCACGCAGACCAATGGCTATCATCTCTATGGCTATTGCTGCAAGAATAAACCCCCCAATACGTTGCACAACATCCAGAGTAGACTGTCGAATTTTCTTTTCCGCTTGACTGGCCATGTGAAAAGTGAACCAACAAGCAATACCCACGGCTATGGTGGGTAAAACAATATGAATTAGATCTGCAGAAGAGTTCCATGTGCCGTTACCCATGACGTAACTGAATGCCGCTGGTCCAGCCAGAAGTGGCACCGCCAGAGGAACAATAGATATTTCCTTTGCCTCATATTCGACGATAAATGGCGATCCTTTAAAAGTAGATTCTTTCCCAAGAACCATAGCTATTGCTAATAATAAAACAATAATCCCTCCCCCAATTTGCATTGCTCCGAGTGATATACCAAGCAATTCCAGGATAGGCATTCCGAGGAATGTTGCTATTAATAGCACTAACGTAACGCTGATTCCTATGGTCCTAGCAAACTGGAATTTTTTGCGTAAATCAAGTCCATCTGTATTGGCAAGAAAAATTGGAATCATCGAGATAGGGCCGACTAGCACCAGGAGTGTAATTATTTTTTTGATAGTTAGCGCCAAAATTGAAAGCATTATTTATTTCTCAATATTCCATAGATATGCAAAATAATTTTATAAAGACTGTGTTATTTGGTAAATTCCAGAAGAAGGTAGTGTAGATATTTGTGTATTCTGGTGTCAATGTTGCATCTAGATTTACCTGATGTAGCTAAATTATTAAAAAGTCTTTTAAGAGCCTCATGTAATATTTTTTCTAATAGAAAATTGAAGAAAGTCATCAAGGAGTAAAGGCTGGGCCCGTTGTAGTTTCCGATTTTATTTTACTTTATGAATTTTCAAGACGTTTCCATAAGCAATGATTTTTGCTCTCATGTTGGATCATCTCTAGTTGTTGTGCGTGCAACTCTAATTCTTTAATATCGGCCTTCAGCAGTGTTAATTGCAGACCATTCTGGTTATCGACGGAATGAGACGTCGATGAAAAAATCTCCGTCTCAATTAATAAATTATCTTGACCCCGAGTCATGGCAATGTAGACATCGACCAGTAATTCTGCGTCTAATAATGCTCCATGCAAGGTGCGTCTAGAATTGTCTATTTGATACCGCTCACATAAAGCATTGAGATTATTTTTTTTACCGGGA
>Ga0209553_1000110_pt1 | contig 38391 bp, 35 predicted proteins | sample LauGreFBDMM110DN_2_FD_188217 | JGI IMG/M metagenome (GOLD analysis project Ga0209553, IMG submission 188217) | Freshwater lake microbial communities from Lake Michigan, USA - Fa13.BD.MM110.DN (SPAdes) (version 2) | ecosystem: Environmental > Aquatic > Freshwater > Lake | place: Lake Michigan...
CACATTCGGCCTCGCCGGTACATTTTCCTTTTTCTTCTCCCACCACATGACAACGATGGAAGGCGGGATGATCACTTGCCAAGACGAGCAAACAGCCAGTCAGCTCAAGTCGCTTCGAGCGCACGGCTGGGCGCGCGATGCGGTCAACAGCAGAGATTTGGCGAACCAATACCGTTGTGATCCTCGCTATCTGTTCCTAAACTGGGGCTTCAACGTTCGTCCAACCGAAGTGCAAGCGAGTTTTGGGCTGCATCAACTCAATCGTCTGCCGACATTTAACGAGCGAAGAAATCAGCTGGCAAAACAGTTCCATGACTATGTCGATTCAACACCTTGGCTGAGTCGTCCAACAATTCCCGTGAAGGCTCAGTCTTCCTGGTTCTCTCTGCCGCTCCTCGTCCGGAATGATGCGCCTTTTTCCCGCGATCAGCTGGCGACTGCCCTTGAAGCGGCGGGTGTTGAAACACGTGCGATCGTGACAGGTAATCTGGCGCGACAGCCTGCAACGCAACTGTTTCCTCAGCTTCACACGGGACACTTGCCGGGAGCCGACCAAGTTCACGATTTCGGAATGTATCTTGGCTTGTCACCCGGATACAACCAAGAACACATTGCCAGATTGATCAGTGTTTTCGAGTCCTGTATCGCTGAACTCAGCGGTCAGAGATCAAAGCTCAGGGCAGCGTAACGCTGACTCGAAAAGGACTCATCCGTGATTGTCAGTCGGATCTATGGCGGCCTTGGAAATCAAATGTTCCAGTACGCAGCTGCACGTCAGCTTGCGACGCGGCTAGGCACAGACCTTTTGCTGGATGTGACTCAGTTTCAGACTTACAAGTTGCATGATTATGCGATTCATCGCTTTCCGCTGAAATCGGCAGAAATGTCGGCTGAAATGGCGACGCGCAGACCGCTGCGGTTTGGCGGCCAATTGTGGAAGCGACTCTTCTGCTCCGGTTGTCCTCCGCTAAAGTTGGTGCGTGAAAAAGGGCTTGCATGGCAGGCTCTGCTTGCGAACGCTGCAGACAATTCCTATCTGGTAGGTTATTGGCAGTCGGAAAGCTACTTTGCGACGATGCGACCGCAACTCCTGCAGGAACTGACGCTGACTGAATCGGCTGACGGTCGAGATGCTGAGATCATTGACGAAATGGGTTCCACGACGTCGGTGGCGGTGCATGTGCGACGCGGCGACTATGTCAGCAATGCCGCCACGAACCTTGTGCATGGAACATGTGATTCCGCATATTATCAAAAGTCCGTTACACTGCTGGCAGATCAGTATGGACGGCTCAAGCTATTTGTGTTTTCTGATGATCCTGCTTGGTGCCGTGACAATCTTCGGTTAGGGCATCCAACCGTTTTTGTGGACCACAATGATACACAACGCAATTGCGAAGACTTGCGTGTGATGAGTCACGCGCGACATTTTGTGGTTGCCAATAGTTCGTTCAGTTGGTGGGGCGCATGGCTCTCAACATCTGTCGAAAAGACAGTTTGTGCTCCTGCTCGATGGTTCCGCACGGCAAAAAATGATGAGACGGATATCGTTCCGAGGACATGGCATCGTATTTAGAAACACATCAATAATCAGCGACTTAACGGGCTCTGAAAGAATGACCCGATTAGAGGTAAAGCTCTATGAACATTGCAGGATTTGTGATTACGCTGGAGCGGGCAGTTGAAAGACGTCCGCAAAGAGACTGGATTCTCGCGAACGCGCCATTTGAATGCGAGCCGCTGAACGCAGTGGATGGCGTTGCAATGACTGAAGGCGACGTGACGCAAATCTACCAGCGGCAGATCTTCAGCCCTCGATATCCACACGCGCTTCGACGCGGCGAGATCGGATGTTTTCTAAGTCACAGAAAGGCCTGGCAGGAAATTGTGGATCGTGGACTTGAGGCGGCAGTCATCCTTGAAGACGACGTAAGTTTTAATCCAGACGATCTGCGACAGGCTCTAAATTTTCTTCGGGATTACGTGCAGCCAAACGATTACATCCAGTTTCAGGTCAGAGAAATACAACACTCCTGTCCACCGTTGGCGCAGGCAGGACAACATTCCATTGTGCAACCATGCCCCGTCATTCTGCGAACGACAGCGCAGTTGGTGACCCGAGAGGCAGCAAGTCGGTTACTTGAAGTTACGCGGTGCATCGACCGCCCAGTTGATACGTTTTTACAGATGACTTGGATTACCGGGGTTCCCGTGAAGATGCTCTTACCACGCGTAATTCAGGAAATTTCTCAGAACCTCGGCGGCAGCACATTAGGCGGTCGCAAAAAACCATGGATGGAGAAGTTCACGCGAGAAATACTCCGCCCGATCTATCGCACGCAGATCTGGTACCGCGCGCTTCAGGTTTCTCAGCAGGCGTCGGCCAAATAAACAGGTCTGAAAGCCTCCGCCACGTTGCCGAATTACTTGCCAAGTCGACTCCGAAAAGTCAGTTGATAAAAGATTCGTCTTGCTTCACGGCGCACACGTTCCGACAAACTGCCTCGCTGCGGCGGCTTGAGAATTTCGAGATGGGAAAGAGTGGCAGCCGTGCACGGATTAGCGGTGATCGCCCGCATGATGACATTGAAAGCAGATTCCTGAGACAAAATTTTGTTTCGTGCATCACAGATCGCTGGCAAGCGTTGGTTGTAGAGTTGGTTGTCCAGAGCCTCGCAGATAATCGAGCATGCTTGCTCTGCATCGTCTGGATCAATGATCAGAAGAGCATCTTTGGAAAACCATGTATGAATGTCCGGGCATCCTCCGTAGACCGGAAGGGCGTAACCCAAGAAAGCATCGGCCAGCTTCTCAGACCAGTACGAGGGCTCGATCGAATTCTCAAGGGCAAGGTGCAACGCTGACGGCATGATGGCTTCGGCTTTGTCTTGAATCTCCCGAATTCCTCGCCCGTAGATGAGCAATCTGTCTCCAAGTTGCTCCTTTAACAACGCCAACAGGCGTAACCGCTTGCGGTGACCTTCATGGAAAACTTTTCGCGACAGAACAACTGAAACCGTGTTTGACTTTTCAGGCGGTTTCAGATTCAACAGTTGCTGTCGAGAAAGAACGGGGGTCAGTGATTTTCCCTCCATTGTGGCTCCAAAAAACCACGGCAAACCGGTGTGCGTTTGATACCACGCACCACGATAACCGGCCATTCGGAAGGGGGAAATCAATAACCCAAACTGGTTTAAGTAGCTGACTGGCAGCGCATTCATGACGGCAGGTTCGTTGACGCAGATGCCCCGGCGACCGTATGGAATCTTGGTGTTGAGCGGCGAAGGATTCGGTTCACAAAGCACCAGCCATCCGTCGTCCGATGTGAATTCTTCGTCAAGGCAGGCGCTTGGAGCACCAAACGGAAACTCACCTGCCATGCGGCGAAACAACGGAGCGGATTGAGATCCGTAGAAGACGTGGATTGGTGTCACTGGGCTTTATCCCGCCATCACAAGAAATCAGTCCCGGACGAGCCAAATATCCTGATATGAAAACTCTTCAAGAACTGGCTTGAATCCGAATGGCGCGAGATACTCTGTGACCGCATGCTTCTTTTCCATTTCAAAGTTATGCTCAATCGTCAGAAATCCAACGTTGTAGTGATTTAAGTCCAGCCCCTGCAGCACTTCCAGTTCAGAGCCTTCGGTGTCGATTGAGATATAATCAATATTGCGAGGAGCGTCATGCAGCCTTAAAGCTGAATTGAGAGTCGTGGTCTTGACTTCGTGTCGTGAGCCCGTCCGGAAACGTCCGTCCGCACGGCGGAATTTATTGAGCGTTGACAGTTCGCCGGAACCTGACACCTCAAGAAATTCCATGACTTCATCGTCGGTGGAATAGACCGGCCGACGATCTAAGATTGCGGTCCTCAGACTGCTAATCGAATCATGAAATCGGCGGTCCGGCTCAAAGAGAATGCCCTTCCAATGAAAGTTCTTTTCCAGCATGAACGTGTTGGACAAGACCTCACCATTTCCTGTTCCAACTTCAACAAAGAAGCCGGACTGCTTCTTTCCCGAAAAATACAGCGCCGCAATGTCCTGAAAACATTGCCCGCGACTACATTCAAGTTGCTGCAGTGCGAGTTCCATGAAATCCTTTGCGGCGACTTCCATCTTATTCCGGATGGCGAAATCCCGTAGGCCGGCCAGAGTCAACATCAGAGATTGACAAATGGCATTCGGGGAACCCATTCGGCTCAGCTCAATCGCAGCGCGGATGTTGTATCGGTCCTGTCGCGCAGCCAGTGCCAGTTTAGCGGAATCATGATGGCGTCGACCGCTGCGAAAATTGAACTCGGCCAGAATTTTTTTGAACATGAGTAGTCCTTCTCTAAACGACTGGCGAGCTTAGCAGGGTCACACCAGAGCGAGCGGCTTGAAACCGGTATTTTTTTCTTTCGGGGTCATACAGAAATAGGCCGAATTGGGTCAATATCGAGTTCGTCGTAGAACCAATTTCGAATGATCATGCTTTCGGGTGCCGCGGCTGGATCAGCAATCTCGAATAAATGGGCCTTGTTTCCAGAGTGCAGGTTGAATGTCCGATTTTAGGGGAGGCCGGAACTGCGCTGCGTCCGATCTCGAGCATCAAGCTGGAAAGACAAGCGATCCTTGGACAGGCGAATCAGGCAGCCTTTGACCACAAGTCGCGATAAACACTCACAATTCGGGCTGCTTCCAAGTTGGCAGAATAGGATTGTTCAACGCGTTTACGACCAGAATTACCCATTTCGGCTAATCGATCTGGAGTTGCCATGAACTGATCAATCGCAGATGTCAGGGACTCAACATCGTCGCAGGGAACCAGACTTCCATGAACACCGGGTATGATCACGTCCCGGTAGCAGCCCGTGTGAGTGGCCACAACAGGCACGGCACAGGCCATCGCTTCCAAAGGAACAAGTCCGAATCCTTCGTAACGGGCCGGAGCCACGCACAGCGACATGGCGGAATGAAATTGAGGCATCCGCTCGTATTCGACTTCACCCAGCCAGACGAAGCGGTGCGAAAGCTGGGCTTTTTCGATTTGGGCAACGAGCTGCCGTCGAAACAGCTCATGTTCCGCCGTGGCTTTCCCGGCAATGCACGCCGTGAACGCAGGATACTTCGGCAGGAGACGAATCATGGCATCAACAAACAGATCCGTGCCTTTTTCCGGCCTGATGCGTCCCACCACCGAAATTCCGTATTTCCCGGGGATTCCAAGCGCCTGCAGGACTGCAGCTCGATCAAGCGCAGGCTGGAAACGATCACAATCGACGCCATGCGGGATCGTGGCCACCACGTTACCGACATAGCCCGCCGCCTGGTCGCTGGTCGCAATGATGGCATCCATCGAAGCCAATAATTGTCTGGGAAACCACGAATGCCGCCGCAGCGCGCAGGAGGTCATCACCAAGCGAATTCGACCGCGCAGCAGATGCTTGATGATCAGTCCCAGCAGCATTTCTTTATTTCGACGTGCGTGCCAGATGCGAAATGGTTTGTTTTTTGGCCGTTTCAGGCAGGCCTTGATTGCTCCCCAGATGTTGACCGACTGAATTCCCGGCAGTGTCCTTGATGACACCATGGCGAGTCGTTCGATGGAATGGATATGCGGGGCGAGCGTCCTGATTGTTGAGCCCACGCCAGTAATGCGGGGATGCATGTCCGTCACAATTAGATTCATGTCATCTTCGGCCATCACTGCGAATCCATTCCGATCATACCGCGCGCCGTTGAGGATGGCACATTCGCTGAACCGCGTGGGCAACGCTCCATATTTCGTATTTCGTATTTGAAATCTCAAATCTCAAATCTCAAATCTCAAATCTCAAATCTCAAATCGCAAATCGCAAATCGCAAATCGCAAATCGCAAATCGCAAATCGCAAATCGCAAATCGCAAATCTCAAATCGCAAATCGCAAATCGCAAATCGCAAATCGCAAATCTCAAATCTCAAATCTCAAATCGCGGCCCGATGGGCTCAAGGTTAAGCGAGCCGATCAGCATTTCCCGGGAAGAGTTTATCGGATTTTGTCAAAATTCGTCAACGGCAGAATGAATGTCCGCTGGCACCACCAGACCATAGATTTCATTGACCTTGACCGATTCCCTGTACCTTGGCTAAAAGAACGATTGAAAAAGGGTCAGAAACCAAGAGTGCGGAGCACCCTCTAGGCCATTTGGCGATTGGTTCCTGACCCTTTTTTAAAGCCAAGGTGTTGAAGGAACGACACCGCAAAGGATTGCATGATGCAGGATTTCGTTCGAATCGGGTCGTATGTCTGGCCGTACCGGCGGCTGTTCGTGCTGTCGGTCGTCTGCGCGGTCATTGTGTCTTTATTCTGGGCCATGAATCTGTCGTTCGCATTTCCGGTTGTTAAAATCCTGTTCCAGAACGACAGCCTGCACGGATATGTCGATACGGAGATCCAGACTCTCGAATCCTCAATTCGGGCAGACACGGCGCGGCTGGAAGAGATCCCTGCGGAGCAAGTGAAGTCGCGTGCTCAGATTCAATACCGCGTCAGCGAACAGTCGCGAAGCCTTTTGCTGCTGACGAAAGTTCGCCACACATTTCTGCCATATATTCCGCGTGACAAATTTGACACGATGGCCATGATTCTTGGCGTGCTTCTGGCCGCTACCTTTCTGAAAGGCTTGTTTACCTATTTTCAGGAAATGCTGGTGGGCAGCGTCGTGCAACTGACCGTCAACTCCATCCGCCAGGATTGCTTCCGAGCGGCCCTGCGGCTCGACTATCAGTCACTTCACCGAATCGGAACCTCGTCGCTGATGTCGCGGATGACGAACGACATTGAGCAGATGACAATGGCAATTCGAGTCTTCGGAGTCACGCTTGTTCGTGAGCCGCTGAAGGCCGGAGCCTGCACGGCGATGGCGTTCTATGTGAACTGGCGACTGACTCTGCTGGCGATCACGGTTGTTCCGCTGATGGGGCTGATCTTCAGTCTTTTTGGAAAACGTCTGCGACGCGCGTCCCATCGCACGATGGAAAGCATGGCGCGAATTTATGAATGCATCGCGGAAACATTTGGATCAGCGAGAATCGTGATCGCATTTTCCGGCTTTCGAAAACACCGTAAGAAGTTTCTGAAAGCCAATCGGGACTATTACACGGGCTCCATGAAAATCGTCAAGCTCGGTGCCTTGGTGCGCCCGATCACCGAGATCATGGGAGTGCTTGCCGTCTTTGCCGCGCTTGCCCCGGGAGCCTATCTGGTGCTGCGGAATACAGATTCGATCCTTGGAATCAAGTTGGCCGCTGAGCCGATGGGGATCGCCGAACTTGCGACGATTTATGCGTTACTCGCCGGGACGATGGATCCTGTGCGAAAACTCTCGGGCATCTTTGAACAAGTCAAAAGAGGCATGGCAGGCAGTGAACGCGTCTTTGACCTAATCGATGAAGTGTCTATCGTGCCTGAGCCGAAGTCTCCACGCATGATGATTCGGCATTCCTCGATGATTTCCATGCAGGATGTCTCATTTCGATATGAAGGCACGGAAGCGGAAGGCAATCAGAGACCGCTGGCGCTGAAAGGCGTCTCGCTGGATGTGCGGTTCGGTGAAGTCATCGCCGTCGTCGGCGGAAACGGATCGGGAAAATCCACGCTGCTCAGCCTGCTGCCGAGATTCATGGACCCCGGCGAAGGACGCGTCCTGATCGATGGCGTAGATATTCGAGAACTCCGGACACGGGACCTGCGAAGTCAAATCGGGTTTGTGACTCAGGAAACACTCCTGTTCAATGACTCGATCTTCGAAAATATTCGCTACGGAAACTCTGGAGCTAGTCGTGAGATGGTTTTAGAAGCTGCGATGCAGGCGCAGGCTGCGGGCTTCATCCAACAGTTGCCCGATGGTTTCGACACGATCGTGGGCGACAAAGGCGGGAAACTCTCCGGCGGGCAACGTCAGCGGATCGCACTGGCACGCGCGATTCTGCGAGATCCTTCCATCCTGATTCTGGATGAAGCCACGTCAGCCGTCGATTCACAAAGTGAAGAAGTGATTCACGCGGTCCTCAAAGAATTCGCGAAGAATCGGACCGTCTTCATTATCAGTCATGTGTTGAATCGGACATTCCTTGATCTCGTGACGCGCATTGTGGTCATGGATCAGGGAAGAATTCTGGCGACTGGCAGTCACGATGAACTGCTGGACTCATGTGCCGCCTATCGCGCGCTGAACCAGTCCCAACTGCGCATGCGAGATGCCGCCTGAAACAGGATTGCAGGAAGCTCGGGTACACTATGCGATCAACCGAAAGCCCGGCTGAGTCAGTCGTGATCTGGCGTCTGCTGGATGGCCGATCCGGCCATGAGAATCAGGCGATCGGACTCACGGAAGCCATCGCCCGTCGCGTTTCAGTTCAGGCGTTTGATATCACCATTGCTCAAAGCCTGAGAGGTCTACGGAGTCTGATTCCGGGGCGACTGTCTTTTGCAAAAAGCCTGCCTGCACCCGATTTGCTGATTGGTGTCGGGCATGCCACTCACCTGCCGTTGCTGACCTGTCAAAAACAATTTGGCGGACGAACAGTTGTGGTCATGAAGCCGAGTCTGCCGACCGCACTGTTTAATTTATGTCTGATCCCAGCTCATGATAACTTGATCTTTCAACCTCACAATGTGATCCGCACCGAAGGGGCTTTGAATCGTATTGAACCCTCTGCAGAGCATGATTCCAGCAAAGGGCTGTTCCTCATTGGCGGGCCTTCGAAACATTTCCAGTGGTCCGATGATGCTGTCATGGATCAGGTCCGGCAAGTCGTGCAAAAGGGAAGCGTATGCTGGACCGTGGCGACGTCGGAAAGAACTCCGGACAGCTTCATTCACACCTGGCGGACACAAGCTCCTGAGATTCCGCTGGTGACATCGCAGGAGTGCTCTTCTCAATGGCTGCCGGAACAGCTGGCACAGTCCGGCGTCGTATGGGTCACCTGTGACAGTATGTCGATGATTTATGAAGCGATGACGACGGGTACGCATGTCGGGTTGCTCGAACTGCCAATAATCCGTCGTGATCGGATTACACGCAACATCCAGCGGCTGTGCGGAATGGGCTGGGGCGTTACGAGTCGTCAATGGCTTGCTGGACGCAGACTGCCGACGCTGAGCCGACAGTTCTCGGAATCCGATCGCTGCTCCGCAATCGTGGTGGATCGCCTGCTCAGGCTTTCGAGTTCACTGTCGACGCCTCCACGGAAACAGTTGATGATTTCAGACCGGAGCCAGATGCGGTTTGGGGGAACGGTGGAGTCTGGCCCGGTAAGCTTGGCACGCTGATCTCCCTCCGCAACACTGCTGTCCCTCAGCGGGTAAAATTTGCCCGTGATTCCCAGAGGGCGTGCGCAGAGCCAGCGGAACACCAGTCGGGGCTAAGACAGGTAAATTAGGTTAAATCGACGGGCTCACTATTTTTCAAAGATGGACAAGTTTCCAATTCGACAGATGGTAGTTGGCTGTTGTGTTGTGCATAATCGCGGTAGATCCTTGAATGGAATTTTCGCGGTCATCCTTCAGGATGCATTGCCATGCGAAGACGAACTTTACCGCTGAGATCAGGTTGCCATACCGCCGCGCCGCATGAATCGGCATTCACGCTGATTGAACTTCTCGTTGTCATCTCCATCATTTCGTTGCTCATGGCCCTCATTTTGCCGGCCATTCAATCTGCACGGGAAGCAGCGCGGCGCACGCAGTGTTTGAACCACATGCGTCAACTGTGTCTTGGCATGCATGGTGCGGCTTCAAGAAGTGCCACCGGTCAACTGCCGGCCTATGGTGTTTGGGGGGACGATGCCGCGACATCCGCAACATCAACTCAACCCGCTGCCTTATGGAGCTGGGTGGTCGAGATCCTACCATTCATTGATCGTCGCGATCTCTATGACCGCTGGAATTTTAATTCGCGACACAGCAACGGGACGAATGCGACGCTGATTCGGACGTTCAATATCAAGATTCTGACATGTCCCGACGACGAAAGTGCTAACGAGCGTTCGGGGGCACTGAGTTTTGTGGTGAATGCTGGGTATGCAGGGATTGATTCTGTGATTGAACTCAATCGTACAACTGGCTGGGGAAATCAGAACGGCAATTACCACAAATTTGACAACGTCAAAATCGATTGGAACAGTAATGGCACGGTGGGTGATAAAGAAGACAATGAACTGACGCGGCGTTCCGGTGTGCTCTGGCGCGAAGTGGTACATCGTTTGAAGGGCAATTTCAAGGCTGAACGAAATCAGAGTTTGTCGCTCAAGGAAATTTATGACGGTCAAAGTCAGACATTGATGATGACGGAAAATCTGCATGCGGGCGGCTTGGAAAGTCCGGCTCAGATGTGGGGCGATCCCGATGCTCGGAGTTGCACGTTCGTGCTACCGATCCGGCGCATCAGTCGAGCTGGTCCAGGCTACTTTGCAAACCCTCCCCTTGATCCAAATTTTCCGGGGTGTGTCATTAACGGCGCACGCTTTGGCAATGAGGGCCGTAGTCCGTGGCCGAGTTCGAATCACCCTGGCGGCGTGTGTGCCGCATTCTGCGACGGATCTACAAAATTTGTGAGCCAAGACATTGATTTGTTAGTCTACAAACGGATCATCACTCCGGCCGGCAGTCGCTTAAATTCCAGTAGCGTTGTCGCCCAAGCGATCCTGAGTGACCGCGATTTCTAAGGCTCGATTCCAGCAGACTCCGCTCGGCCTCGCCTTGCTAAACTCGGTTGACAGGAGTTCGTCGCCGTTGATTTTTCTGGTGCCAAATCTTAATGTCGTCTGTCATCGTTACGCGCTTCGCTCCCAGCCCGACAGGGTTGCTGCATCTGGGGCATGCGTATTCAGCGTTATTTGCGTTTGAGGCGGCAAGCAGGAATGGAGGCCGCTTCGTACTCCGGATCGAAGATATCGATTTCAACCGCTGCCGTCGTGAATTTGAAGTAGAAATTTTGGATGATCTCGCATGGTTGGGCATCGAATGGGAAACTTCCGTGCGACGTCAGTCGGATCATCTGCACGAATATGCCATGGCGGCCGAACAACTTCGAGTTCGGGGATTGTTGTATCCCTGCTTCTGCACACGCAAAGATATCCAGCGCGAAATTGAAGCCGCGGGCGCTGCGCCACATGGACCGGAGGGGCCGTTGTATCCCGGCTTATGTCGCAGTTTATCCGCAGACGAACGCCACGGAAGGATTGCCAATGGTGAGTCTTTCGCCATGCGTCTGGATTTGAACCGAGCGCTTGCTGAAGTGGATGGAGATTTGGAGTGGAACGATCTGCAACGCGGCCCTCAGAAAGCGCAACCAGAAATTCTCGGCGATGTGGTCCTTGTCCGAAAAGACATTGGCTGCAGTTATCATCTGGCGGTTGTGATGGATGACGGACTGCAGGGTATTACACGCATCACGCGCGGCGAAGACTTGTTTGAGGCGACGCATATCCAGCGATTGTTGCAATCGCTGCTCAACCTGCCGACACCGGAATACCATCACCATTCATTGATTTGTGACCCGGAGGGAAAACGCCTCGCCAAGCGCGACAATGCTGAAACTCTGCGTTCGCTGAGATCGCGTGGGATTTCAGGACGTGAATTGCGTCAGCGTTTGAAATTTGAGTAGACAAGGTTTGTGACTGCCCAATGCTAATCATCACGACTGGCACCCCGTTGGTGCCCATGGATATGATGACTGGAAATTCAAGTTGATCCTTGTAGCATACACGAGTCTGACGGTCATTGGTTATGGCTTCCTGCTGTGGGCTGGGAGCTGCAATTGGAGAATTCAAATGAGTCGCGGGTATTTCATCTTAGCAAGCGTGATCGCAGCGCTGAATGGTGCGGATTGTCATGCGCAATGGTATGGTGGATATGGTGGGGGTGGTGGATATGGGGAAGTAGGGACGCCGTACTCCGCTGCTGCCCGAGGCCAAGCAGAGATGATGATGGCTCAGGGGGCTGAGGTCGAGAGTCTTGGCAAGGCAGCCATCTCAAGAGAAGAAGCTCGGAGTCGTTACCTCGATAATGAGACCAAGTTCATTCAGCTCCGACGTGAAAATCGGGATGAGAAGGACGCAAGGGCAGCGGAAAAAAAGCAAGAGCAAAAAGCAAGAGCCGCGCTGCGTCCCCCGCCGAGGCCGGTCACCGCACTTTATCCTCGGCTGTCATCAGATCAAATCGATCCGCTCACCGGTGAGATTCACTGGCCCGGCTGTTTGACGGGTAGCGGTTATGCGGCCGACCGAAAGTCTGTCGAAGACGCGCTTCGGACTCAGGCTGAATATGGTCCGAACGACCGGACTGAAAAAATAATTAAGGATGCATCTGGGCGGATGATGCATTCTCTGAGCGGTAACTATGCCGTATTGGGGCCGGTTGGCTATGCGCCGTGTCGAAAATTCCTCACGAGCCTGTCCGTCGAAGGCGATCATGCCCAGGAGGCACTGAAATGATAGTGGTTTTCCGTATTTCGCTGTTCAGTCTGTTGTTCGCGTGGGCTTGGCCTCATCTGGAATTTTGCGCGTTTGCCTGTGCTCAGGATGCGTCATCTGACAGCCCTGAAATGAAGTTATTGCTGGATCGCCTGCGAACTGGAAAAGCCAAAGAGCAGATCGAAGCAGCCGTGCAACTTGGCGCGTTAGGGCCTTACGCTCAATCTGCAATTGATCCGTTGGTGGAATTGTTGCGAATTGAAACCCCCGTGCTGTGCCACGAATGTATCCTAGCGCTTGGCCATATTGGGCCATTGGCACATGATTCTGCGGACAGGCTGACTGGTTTTCTGACGTCTGATAATGAGATGTTGCAGTCCGCTGCGCTCGAAAGCTTGCGACGGATAGGAACGGCATCGCCGGAAGCGCAAATTCAGATTCGGCATTTGTGCCAGAATCTGAATGACTCCCTCGCTATTTCAGCAATTCGCTGTCTGGTGATGATTGCCGGTGAAGACAATCCACTCGTGCAAAATTCCATTCCTCGGCTGGTTACGGCCCTCGGAGATGACCGCGATGATGTTCGTAACGAAGCGTCTGTGACACTTGTTGAGATCGGCGCGCATGTTGTACCTGCGGTCGCCGCTACTTTGTCTGGCAATGATGCTCGTGTGCAATTGAAGGCATGTGAAATTCTGGGAGAGCTTGGTTCTGATGCGGCCTTGACAGTGCCTGATCTCTTAAAGCACCTGCAGGATGCCGACGAATTGGTTGTGCGGGCCGCCATCACAGCACTGGGAGAAATCCATGCTCAACCCACAACCGTGCTGCCTGCTCTGAACGCTCTGCTGAAGCAGAAATCTGCTGCTGTGCGGATCGTCGCTGTGCGGGCAATTGCTGATTATGGCCCGGAGGCAGGGGATTCTGCATCGATATTGCTCACGCTCCTTTCCGATAAGAGCATCATGGTTCGCGCCTCTGCAGCCGATGCTCTGGGAGAAACCGGAGATCAACGTGGCGAGGTCATCGAGGCTTTAGTGAAGGCCTTGTCGGACGGCAACGCTGCGGTGACTCTAAATGCTGCAAACGCGTTGTCGCACATAGGCGCACCTGCGGTGCCCGCCCTGCTAGAAAAGCTTGAGGACAAGAGTTATCGGAGGTTGGTGATTGAGGTTCTCGGGGAAATTGGCGGGGGTGCTGAATCTGCAGTCCCGGCTCTGGTCGAACTGCTGAGCCATGTCGGCGATGATGCAGATTTGGGGCGTGAGATCTTTATTGCGCTGGCGTCCATTGGTCCACAGGCAACAGCAGCGACTCCCGCCATGATGGAAATTCTTCAGAATCCTACGACTGACGCAGCACAGGCCGGCGCTACGCATGTGCTCGCCCGCATCGGAGAAAAAAAGGCTTTGCCGGTTTTGCGTGAGTTAATCAAAGTGGCTAAAGACCAACGGGTTCAGCGTTCAGCAGCATGGGCGTTGGTAACCCTTGATCCGCAGAATGCCGAAAGCGTGAAACTTGCGATCCCGCATTTACTGAATGCAACCTCATCTGACATCCCACTCGCCCGAAGGGAAGCCATCACGGCCTTAACGAGTTTGGGGCCAGCAGCCATTGCTGCCCTACCATCTCTACTTGAGCATGCCTCAAGTGATCCGGACGCATCGGTCCGGATGGAGTCTCTGCATGGCCTTGCGGATATTCAGGCACCAGCTTCGCAAGCTCTGCCTGTCGCCATCGCATCGTTGGATGACCCAGACGCGAAGGTGCGAAATGCCGCGCGCTATTTGCTGGGGATGCTGGGAGAAGAGGCCGGCGCCGCTGCTCCATTGCTTCGTGAGACACTTCGTCGCGGAGCTGAACTCGATCGAGTTCTCTCAGCATGGGCTCTGGTGCATGTGGAACCATCGAAGGAGAATACACAGGTTGTCATTCCGCTGCTGCTGACAGAGTTGCACCATCCGAGTCCCTTTGTACGGATCGAAACGGCCGTCACTCTGGGCACAATCGGAGCCGAATCCAAGGAAGTCCGGTCTGCTCTCGAAGCTGCTCAGAATGATTCAGATCCTCGGGTAAAGGAAGCTGTCATCAAGGCACTCAAAACAGTCACCGAGTCACCTTAATCAGCAATTGTTCTAGGGCTCTGGCAACCTTTAAAGTTGGGGTTGAATTGTATTTGTACGACGGACTTCCAGTCCGTCGGCGGTAACCTTTGTCGACGGACTGGAAGTCCGTCGTACCCGAAAATTGAGCCTTGACAGAGCACTAGGGCGAGCGGCAGGTAGTTTCATTTCTGCCGCTCGCCTAGGCCGCGATATTGTGCACTGGGTATGGTTCTGCTCTGGGTGTGTTTCAGACGTAGCCGTCGTTGCATTGCTGACATGATCCTTGCCCTGCCCTTCCTTATTTTTGGGCAGGTGCTGGCGATTTAATTGACGCAGGATTTTCAAGCGACAGGGGTGTTGTGATTTCCGGCAGAAGAGGTTTGTTGCGGTAGTAGACTTCAAGTGTCAGTGTCGCAAGACAGGTGGTGAGCAGGCGACCGCCAGACAGGCTGTAGTCGGCTCGATCACGTGGAATCCAGCTGCCCTTTCCGGGACCGTCGGTTTCTTGGCGGGCAATCAACTCATCCCGCATGCGACCATTCCAGCGTTCCCATTCCGGGCCGCTCCAGTTCTTGAGCACTTGAGTCGCAAAGTAGTTGGTGTAGTAGTTTTCTGTGGCCGTGCTTTTGTCCAGCAACGCGATACCGGAGCGCAGATCGCCGTCATCACGGCCCCAGCCGAGATACATCCTACTTAGGAGCGACATGGACGTGACGGACATGGCATATGTTTTCTTTTCGACTTCGTAACCGTATCGACCTGCACCATCGATCGAAACACTGTCCAGATAGAAGGAAATGCCTTTCCATGTCGCATCCGGAATTTTGATGCCGGCTTTTTCCGCCGCCTTGAGTGCCATGACCTGAATGGCTGTGGCCGAGGTAGAACCGCCCTCTTGGGGATTGTAACGCCAACCGCCGCCACGCGGATCTTGTGACCTGATCAGAAACGCGACTGCCCCCTCTGCGGCCGGCTTCAACTTGCGATCCTTCGTCATGCCATACGCTTCACAAAGTGCCAATGTCGCTGCACCATGAACGTAATAGGCATAGTTGGGATCAGTGTCGTCGTCTGCTTTGTTCACTACGCCGCGCAAATCGTATCCGGCCGGAGCTACTACGCCGATGCTCGTGAGGAACGCCAGTCCGGCCTGCACCTGTTTCTGGTACTGTCCTTCTTTATGGGTTTGTCCGGCAGCCAAAAACGGCAGTAACGCATAGGCCGTGCCGCCAATCGGATTGTTGACCGTACCCTTATGAGTGCATGGTCCTACGTCAATAAAATCCCATGTTCCGTTGCCGCGCTGTCTCGCGGCCAGCCATTCAAGGGCGAAACCAACAGCAGATTCGCTGGCGGCTGAACCACCAAATTTTTCCAACAGCACCTTGCGCCCAGCTTCACTGCGATTGTCGATCGCTCCGAGGTCGGTGCCGGTCGTTGCTTCTGGCGACGATGGTGCTGTTCCCTCCGGCGTTTCGGGGAGTGCAGCATCAGCCATTTCGACTGCCGGCATCGGTTCAGGCATGGGTTCGGTAATGGGTTCAGGCATCGGTTCGGAAACTGGCTCTGGCTCGGGCTCTTCAATTATCTCTGCGATTGGCTGTTCCAGTTGTTCACCTAGTTCTTCTGCCGGTGGTTCAATTGGAATTGATTCTTCAACCGCTTCGATTGAAGCTGAAATGCTGGCGATGATTGGCGGCACGGGCACGTCTTCAAAGAATTCCATTTGTCTGAACGCAAGCATGCCTAAAACTAGGCCGGTGAGTACAAGACTGATGACGGCAGGTTTACTGCTACGTTTTAATTCCAGCGTCAGTTCTTCGGTCGTTGACCGCAACTGAGGCTTGAGGTCGCCTTTTTTCGCCTTCACGCGAACTTTTTCTGCGTTCTCAAGCCCAACCAGTCGCGCGCGTTCAAGCACAGATCTTACGGAAACTGGACGATTTGTTTTCCGGCGGGGTGCGAGACTGACCGCAGCAATAGAGGAATCGTTCTGTGCCTTGTGCCCTCCTGACGATGACATCGGATGAATTGTCGCGTCCGGAAATGGAGTGGCCTTTGTTGTTGTTGGGTCTGCTCCGATTTCCGCTGCCATAAATCTAGCAGAAGGGGAATAAAACGCCGGTCCGTGCAGGGCCCTGTCAGGAGCTTCAGTAAATTCGAGCTCCGAACGCGGAGCCGTTGCAGGCGGATGAGTAACAGCAGCAGCTGGTGGCCACACGCCCGACGACATCGTCGTAGCGATGGGAGCGGCAGGAATTCCAGTTTGCGCTTCTCGCTCAAGTTGGTGGACCGATTGAAATGCAAGCGCTGCATTTCCAGACGACGCCTGTTCTGCCAGTGCCGAAAATCGCTGCGACAATGAGAGATATTGCTGCGAAAGTGAAGCGTGATGCACAGATGCCGAGATGGCTTCCTGCACTCGTTTTCTAAGAAACTCCCCAAACTGTTCGGGAGTCTGCGGAGCCGGCTGGCTGTCGGAAGATGGATTCATAACACTTCGGGGGGAGTTGAGGAATACGAAATCCCATGATCACCCAAAGCGCCTCTTGCGCTGCACACATCGCCCTCGAGTTTAGCCAGCATTGAACCACACGGCAAATCTGGTGAGGCTGAATTTGGAAAATTCAGACTGCTTGTTGTCTAGCGACAGGTACCGTTTTGGTTCATAATATTGAAAGCTGGAAATATTAGTGGAGATGCGTCGTTTGCGGCGGCAGGTAACAGCATGTCAGTGAACACAAACTTCTTCGATCCGTCAGAGTTATTGATTTTCGCATGACGATTCAGCTTTCATCGGATTCTTTTTTGCAAATGCTCGCGGCGAGCGGCTTGCTGAGTAGCAAGCAGATGACGAGTGTTCAAAAGCAATTTTCGGCATCTGTCGGCAACGCTCCCTCTGCTGTGTTCGCTCAGGAAATCGTGGTCTGGTTGCTGAAGCGAAAACTCATTACGCCGTGGCATGCAGAGAAATTGATTCAGGGCCGCTTTCGCGGGTTTTTTTTGGGCGATTACAAACTGCTCAACCGCATTGCACGGGGGGGGATGAGCACCATCTATGCGGCCGAAGACAAACAGTCGGGCAAAATTCACGCACTGAAGGTTCTGCCGTTATCGAAGACCGACAAAGCGTCTTACCTGCTGCGATTTCAACGCGAAGCAACAATCACCCAACGCTTGAATCACCCAAACATTGTGCGCGTGTTTGGGATTTTTTCAGGAACAGACGGGCAGACGGAAGTCCATTTCATGGCGATGGAGCTGCTGCAGGGCCGCGATCTGTTTGAAGTCGTTAACGCAGACGGTCCCATGCCGTGTCGCAAAGCGGTCGAATTTATCCGGCAGGCGGCACTCGGGCTTGAGTACGCTCATCAAGCAGGGCTTGTGCATCGCGATATTAAACCGGGCAATCTCTTTTTATCTGACGATCAAACTGTTCGCATCCTAGATCTTGGACTAGCTCAGGATTTTGACAGCGAAGAAAACCTGACACGGGATTTCAACGAACGTGTGCTTGGAACCGCCGATTATCTGGCACCAGAACAAGCTGCTGACAGCCATACTGTGGACACTCGGGCGGACATTTACAGCCTCGGCTGTTCGCTGTTTTTTTTACTGACAGGCCAGCCACCGTTTACAGAAGGAACGCTGGTTCAGCGGCTGATCTCGCATCAGACGAAAACGCCGCCGGCAGTCGCCGAGTTTCGCAGGGATGTGCCGGATGAACTCATCCAGATTCTCCTGAAAATGATGGCGAGGAATCGCGACGCCCGAACCTCAACGGCGGGTGATGTGGTTGCCCAACTCAGCCATTTCCTAAGAATAACAGCAACGCGACCGGAATTGGATGCCGTCCCGATTCTCTTGAAGCGGGTGGCACCTGTGGAGAGCCGCGTAGGTATTGTTGAACACGCTTGTGCTGTTCCAAGGGACGCGGGAATGCTGCTTGCTGCCGAAACAGCAATCCACGCCAGCGGCGATTCATCGCCGTCCGGTCTTCAAGCTGAGAATTCAAAAAGTTCAGTTGTGGCTGCTGCTGGAAAATTGTTGCCGGAATTTACGATGCTGCTGAAGCGGATTGAAGCCGAGTGCGCTGTCCACGGTCCGCTCAGCGAAGATTTGCGGTCTGCAACATTGCTGGCATTCGCGCAGGAACTGCTCGCCGAGGCTGCGGTAGATAAGGTTTTTCCTGAAATTGCAGTGGTTAATGTTCGATCCAATCCGCGCGAGGTTCCAGTCGCGATCGCCACAGAATTTAGCAGCAAACTCATGATGAAAGACCTGCGGCATGGCATGAAATTGGTCCGTGGGCGATTGACCAGCGAATCTCTTGCTCCACTGCACAAACCGACCGAGTTGCCTCTCAGAACAATCAAGGCCAGAACATCGAAGAGCACCAAAAAGGTTCCGGTTCTGTACTGGGTGATCGGCGGGATCTGCGTGCTGGCTGCTGCGGCAATCGGATATGCGTTGATGTCAGCGGCGCGGTCAGACTGTTGATGCAGCCTGCATTTCTACGTGGAATAAGCTTTCAGCTTGCCATCGCTGAATGAAAACTCCATGCTGTTTGGAAAACATGACAAGCTGGAAGCTTATCCCACGTTAAACTAGGGCGAGCCGCGCGATAGAGTATTCCGGGGAATCACCGTAATCGTGATTCTCTCGATCCGTGCCGCTGCTGAGACTATGATCAACTCATCGCCGTCTCCAGTTGTAATTTTGGATCGCTTGCAATCTCGAGTATTGAGGATAAATCGTTACTTCGCTCGCTGTCTCCATCGAAACCACCACACGGCGAATGTGACAATCGCGACCGTCTCCACTCCAACCAAGATCGCTTCGAAGGAGGTCACGGCACCAATCTAGGGCAGCGTAAATGGCTCAGAGTTCTTAGACATATGTGCCGGTTTTGGAAATCGGTTCGATTCGAACCAATACAACCAGCCACACCATCCAACAATTCCAAATCCGACGCAGAATAACGTGACTCGCCGCCAGGAAAGAGGTTGAGCCGGAACGGCGACTATGGTCTGCGACATGCCGTCTGGAGTCGATCCCGGCTCTGCAGCGTTGGATACCGCTCCGGAAGTTTTGGGCGTCGTGACTTTCGACGCATTCGTAGGATCCACTTCAACAATGCGATCTCTGGAACTGTCATCCGGGGCCTTCGATGACCGCAAGTTTTCAGCAGCACGACACAAGCCCACCACGGAATCCACGTACTGCCAGTTTTCATTGTTCTCGGCCCGCACCAAGTCCGTTTCGCAGATCCCGCCATCAGCCAGCAATTGAGCCAGTTGTTCGAACGAGACAGGAATGGAATCCAGTGCTGATTTTAGTATCCATTGGCTCATAACGTCACTCCGGGCCGGAATCCAGCACGCCGGTTCGCACTGCCGCTCCTTTGCCCAGATTTCCGACATGCGAAATCAGTTGCAGCGAAGGAACCATGGCCGACAGACTCCGGACCACATCAACTGTCTTGTCGGTACTTCCATCGTCCACTAAGATCAGGTCCCACGCATCACCGTGAATTGCAGTGAATGTGGCTGCGGCATCTTGAATTGTTACAGATACTCGACCAGCCTCATTGAAGGCGGGAAGCACAACGGACAGGATCGGTTCCTGCGAATCAATAGTCTTCACCTGTCACTCCTGCATCCAAAGGCGTACCGATCAGGCGAGTCCCCTGCGGCGTAAACAGATTGTAAGAGACGCGGCCATCGACAGATTCCGAAAGAACCTGAACTCGCCCATCCGCGAAAGCAACAGTTGCTCCACCCGGATGAAAACCATTCAGAAATGGCGATTCACCTTCCGCGAGAAAACGGCCTGCATTGATCGCCTCCATTGGCTGCCAGAAAACTCACAGCACCGACACCGCAGGAATGGTTCTGGAAAATCTCATGATTAAAATAAATTCGAGTCTGACCGCCCCAGGCGGTTGCCCAATTGACCTCCGGTCGAATGGGGTCATAACCAGTGCGGACGTTCTCGACCAGCAGAATCGTATTGGACATCCCGTAATGATGGTCGCTGTCGTATGATGTCGCGTCACACCCTGAAACCCGGGCGTCCCCGCGAACTTCCAGTTCTCGCTGAAGAACATTCCAAGTCGAAAATAAATCTCCCGATCGGACTGCCATCGACGTCTTCGGACGGGGCTGACGAGATACCGTTCCCATTCAGATCCAGTGGCTGGTAGAACGGATCGGCCACGCAGTCATGGACACCGTTGTTAAAAAACGTATCGCCGATGCCACCGTTCACGGCATAACTCAGATCCCCAGCTCCTTCCACGGTCATGTCCGAGGAACAGGCCAACACGCTCAGATGCGTTTCCGCGATTTGTCGATTATTCGGCGAGGTGAGTGCTTCGTCGGAATTCCAGCGATCCGCTAGGTCTCTCCGATCCAGCTAGGGAAGTAAATCCACGACCCAGTTGTGATGAGGGATCGGATTATTTTTGTCAGGATTCGGACCGCCGCCCCAATACCCTGCGGCAGGCAATCGGTTTTGCGTGGTGGCAAAATTCATCATCGCCAACGCGATGTTCCTGGCTTTGTTTGCACACTCGATTCGTCGTGCCGATTCCCGTGCGTTATTCACCGCTGGCAACACGAGCGACATGAGCAACGCAATAATGCTGATCGAAACCAGAAGTTCGATCAAAGTAAAACCACATCGCTGTTCTATACGACGGGCGAGCGGCTGGGCGTCAGCCCTCCGTGTCGTTTCAGTCGAATTGTGATGGCTCTTTTGGTGACGTCCCACGACCGAAATCGGCGCGTCAGCCCTCCGTGTCGTTCGTCTCGTTTTCCACAGAGGGCTGACACCCAACCGCTCGCCTGAGTACTTCATATGGTCTTCTCCGCCTTCAAAAACTCCGCCTCCTCCGCCAACAACTTCGCCCGCATCCGAGCCGCATCTGCCGCCGTGATGTGATAGATGTAGATCGAATACCCGATCATGTCCACAGGCTCAAAGTTGTCCAGGAAATAAGTGAAGTTCTCCGTCGATGACGACCATTTGCCGTCGCCTTCTGGAACGCTGGCATGCTGGCCTTTGAGCATGCAGACACTGACAGCATACCAGCCGGACTGTGGTCCGCGGAGTCCGTCCTGATTGACAACCTCCGGCTGTCCCTTTACAAATGGTGCCGGCAGCCTGAACTTCAGTCCAATATCTTTTGGATCGAACATTGTGTACATCGCCGCATTGAGGGGAGCAGCTTCCGGATGTTTGTCCTGCCACCACTTGAGCATCAGGATATCCTGACCCCAATCGATATTACTGTCCACGAGCCATTTGTGCCCGTTCTTCGGCCCACCCGCGAACTCGTTGAAATATGACATCCAATGCGGAGCAAACCACAACACCGCCGCCGCCTGCCATGTGAGACACGCATACGAAAACCACTTCCAGAATTTTCCCAGCGTCGCGGTACGAGCCGCAATGATGAATAGAAACGGATAAGCCGGAAGCACGTACCGCATGTGATGATTAAACCCGGTCTGCGATGATACCAGTCCAAATATAAGCACCGGCGGCAGCACAATCTTCGACCATTCCCGAAACGACTCGCGAGTCCAGTGTTTCCAGTTGCAAAGCCCATGCAGAATGCTGAGGTACAGCATCAACTGAAAACCGATCGGCTCTTTCACCAAAAATCCAATCAAATAGTAATACCACCAGCCGCCGTGCTTCCATTCTCCAGTGAGGTAAGAGCGAAAGCCGGTCTCGAAATCCTCCGCCTGGGCGTCGATCCCAAGCATGAAATTCCTCGGCAGGGGTATCCTCAGGTCGCCAACCCAGCTTCCGGAGAAACGGTTTTCGCCAGCAAGAGCGGCGGTGGACATGAAATTCCGGCTGACAAACGGCAGCTCGCCCAGTTGTGAACAGGTTTCCTCAAACAAATATCCCAAGTTTACCATGTAGACCGCGATAGAGAATGCCATCAAGCAGTGCAGCACAAGCGTCAGCCATCCGGAGTGCTTTCGGTGTGACCCGGCAGGAACGGAAATGATCGCTGTGATCGGCAGTAGGATGGCGAAGACGAGACAAGTCAGCTTCGTTAGAATCGCGCAACCAATCACAACGCCGGCCAGATTGGCATTCTTCAAGTTGTTGTTTTCACTCCATCTGACGATAAAACACCAGGCAAGGAAACCGGCAACCACACTTGCAAAATCGGGCGTGATCATCGAACCGTTACCAAGCAGCGATGGGGAGAAGCAGGCGAGCACTGCTGTCGGGATACTGATGGTCTGCGAAATCTTCAACGTCGCCGCAATCTTCCAACAGATGACAATCATCACGGCACCAATTGAAATCAATGAAATGCGGGCGATCGTCAGCGCCTCAATGCCGGCCAGGCCATTCAGTTGGAAAAAACGCTGGCCTATCGCGAATTCTGACCGGTGGTTCACGCTCGACGAATACGCAGACCAGTCGATCTGAAGGTCACGACATAAAATGGCAGCTGTGGCCGCCGTGCGCACGAGTGGTGGATTGACCGCGTATAGATCAAATCGTCCGAGCCTCCAATGACTAAGTCCAGCAGGAAGGTGCCCTGTCTCGTCAATGCTGGGACTGTGGACGCTGGCGCTCCAGCCAACCATCGTGATCCAGCATGCCAACAGCAAAACCAGGATGTGTGTCCGAAACCTTTGCAACGATAGAACCCTGTGAGTTACCAGATTGGGCGTCCCATGCCACAGCAATCTGTGGATCCGGATTCCCCTCCCCGCGAAACAAACGCACTCTTCTCAAAACTCAGCGTGGTTTGCATGAACGTTTATTTTATGTGTAATGTTTCGCGTTCCGTCGCAAATCCTGAGCGTGACCGCCTCCTTGAACTCGGATCCGAATTCATGCCCTTCGACCGAGATCTCAAGGAAAGTCAGTCCGTCCGCTTCTCGCAGTGTGGCTTCTAAGCCTGGGGTATTGGTATCCGACACGTTAATCGCCACATTGGGGCGAGGTCGAAGCGGAATAACTCGCCGAGTTGTTTCATTCCTCTTGATTCTGCCAAGATAAATATCCGAGAGAAGTCCGCGGACAAGCGGCGTACGCACTATCGTAAAACGAACTGGAGTTGACGGCAGTTCAGACTTCCATGGGATCGACATGACATGCCTCGGTTGCTCAATAGGCGTACCGATCATGGACCATGCAAACATGAGCTCATCTCGAACGACCTCCTGTTCCGTAGATACGGTCACCAACTTGTCACGATCAAGGTGCCGGATCTCGAAGTTACCGTCAGTCAGGACCGGATTCATCGGAACGCAGGGACTGCTGAGCCGATGCCGCGTGTAATGCACGGTGAACACCTTTTCCTGACGGGACGATTCAACGGATTCTCCTTCCGGGACCTCGCACACAATGACTCCAGGAACTGTCACCGGGCCGGATTCATGCACACCACTGATGCTCAGGTAACATCGCTGTCCCGCGTCCGTGGCAACGACAACCTGCTCTCGAAACTCACGCTTGTCGCGCAGCGCCAAGGACACGCGCAGCTTGTAATCCTGGCCCGGCAGGAGCTGTCTGCCTATCAGCCCTGGATCCGTGCCGACACATCCGCACGTTTTGTTAAGAGAGGAGATCTGCACCGGATGGTCGGAAGTCACACGAAACACAAAGTCATAATCGACTTTTTCTTCTCGTAGACCCCCCAGTCGCACGGTCTCCTGATCGAAATGGAGCACTCGACGCGCTTCAGGTTCTGTCGATTCCTCCGGAGCCGGACCAGACCTGCGTTCGCACCCGACTAGCAGTAGAATGTAAAAAAACATCAACAACCGTTGAAATGTTGCTGAACCAACTCGCATTACCGGCCCTCCGTTAGTACGCGCCGACGACTTACCGTTCGAAATCGGCGACCACACCTGTAGGCAGTCGCGAGAGCGGCAAGCAATGGGAGTCCCCAGACGGCCCACGGCATGTTGCTCAAGTCGAAGACGCTGCGTTCAAAGATGATGGCATGTCCGTCCCAGATTTCGGCCAACTGAAGCACTGGGACATGAAACTCCGCTCCAAGTGAGTCTGAATCGATTAATGAAACATCAATCGCTGTTGTCTGCCGAAGATAGACATAATGTCCCGAACGAACTTTCTGTGATTTTCCCGATGGATAAATCAATAAAACTGCCGGCACACTCAGGACTTCAGGATCAGCCGCGGAGTACCGTACCGCCTTTGGCCTGAGCCCAGCGCATTCCAGCGCGGACACGAGTACCGATATGGGCACGTTAATGCGCGGGCCGCGGAAGTTTTCAGGAAAACATTGCGCAATTGACTCAACAGACGGAGCTTTTGCTCCCCCTGCAGACTCGAATGAGGCTGCAAATGCCGCATAGACGGCACAGTTCCATTGGTTTTCGTTATCCCCGCCAAGTACCGGAGAACAACTGACATTGAGGATCAAGCAAAGGAGAAGCGACAGGCGGATCATTCGGACCTCCGCTCGGTACATACCGCCGCATAACACTCTCAGCATTCAGTCACCCCTTTTGATGTTTTTGATGTTTCGAAAACCGTCCGCGCACCCGGGGAAAGAGAAGGACCAGAAGAGCAAGGCAATTGACCACTACTAGCCACATCGTGCGACGACTCTGCGGTTTCAGTTCAAGCATCCGCCTGATGGCCTCATCTGGGTTTTCGCCAATGACCTTACTGATGTTTGAGTCCAAATCGAGGAACACGGTTCCATCGGCGAGTGCGAGCTTCGAAAACTCAGCGACGTCGCTGTTTGCACGAACAGAGTTGACGTGCAGATTGCCCTCCTCGCGAACACCAAACGGTTGGTCTGTGATTCGACCGGTGGCATTTGCCTCCGAAGTGGTCAGAAGGGCCAGTGGCTTCCGCGTGACATGCGTAGGATACCATCCAGCGCCTTGAACCTGTTCGTAGTCTCCAAAGTAGAGAATCAACTCCGGCACCGCAGCGTATCGCGTCGAGCTGTAGTTACTGGCGCGGAATCCCTCAACCTGCAATGCCAGTTTTCCAGCGACATCGCTGGAAATATCGTCAAGCTGATTGCCATCAATGCATTCAAATACGGCGACCCAGTCCGGAGTCGAGTCCCGCAACTGATCGATCAGGGCCAAAACGAATCGGTTTTGACGTTCTGGCTGCACCACCAACCACCGGTGTACTGTTGCATCATCGCCACCAGGCATTGGGCACACAAATCCTTCCATTCTGTCACAATCAAGACCTGCTGAATGGAAGTAAGTCTGAAGTCCCAAGCCAACCCCATCCACATGAGGTGGAAGCAGCGTATTGACCTGCAGGATCGACTGCGCCCAGACAGTTGGATTATTGTGCCGCAACCCCGGATACGGATCATGGCCCACCCACTTGAGTTCCTGGACTCTCTGCAACTTCTTAAAATCACCCCCGGTGAATGAATCCAGTCCCCTAGCCAGCGCGTCGGCACGACGGGGATTTTCGTCGCTCAGGTTCAGGAAGATCTGAACTTCCGCTCCGAAGTCATTGATTCTGACCACATATCGATCGGGGCTGCGACTTCGAGGCGTTTGAAGTGACTGTGGAGTGATTATCTCATCAAGCACTTTCTGCCGTGCTGATTGCTCAGTAGCCCCCTGAGTGACGAACTGGTTGATCCGATCCCTGATTTCCGGCGGAAAGTCGCCCTTCGCGAAACGTCGTGTAACCTCATTGCGTTCAGCATCAAGACTCCTCGTGAATTCGCCGGTCGCAGAAACGGTCCATGTAAAATCTACTTCAAGGTCAATGAATGTAGCAGCATTTTGGCGTTGTTGTCCGAGAATCTCTGCCAACGCCGGCACCTCTCTGGCAAACGTACGATTGGCCGTCTGGATGAACAATTGGAAACATGAAAGACATATAATCAGACGTGGGATCATGTCCTGTTCCTCAATTAAACCGCATTGATGCCACGCTGTGCATCACCTTGCTTTGCGAAAGTCGCTAGAGTACTACTTTCAATAAGTCAGTCGAGATTCCCGGAACCTATTGACAGCAACACTTCTCAAATACACACGTCCAGCGGAGTGAGGTGTCCTGTCACTGCGTGTGGCCCGACCTTTCAGCATTGACAGTCACACGGTGTGGTCTGGACAACGCATACACCAGCGGGACACGCGCCCGCTGGAGTCATTGCAGGGCAGCTTGGCACATTCTTGGTGCCACAGGTACAGGCAGTGCACCCTGGCGCTGCATAGCGGCTCACGCACGGTTCATGTGTCGCACCGGTACAGCCATCAGTTCCGGCTACGCCTGCCTTACAATGGGTGAAGATCCAAATCCCCCATGGCGCGCATCCCGCAGGTGCCACGCACGCACCGCACGGTGCTGAGACAAATGCGTCGCACTCTTCGTATGCACCTCCGGTCAGGGACTGCTGCTCTGACGAACCTAGCTCCAGATATGGAGTCCCGGGCGAATTCAGAACGGCCAGGATACAAGCAACACATACTCCAACCAATAATAATCTGCGATCCATTGAACTACTCCTAAAAATTATGCGAAACATCACCCAAACCGGTCACAATCAACAACTGCCTCAAAGACTGCGGAGCTCAAAACATGCTTACGAGTCGTCAGCAACCTGAGGCTTGCGCATGCCGAATCCGCCCTTGCACCCTTGACAGTTGACGGCTCTCTTGGCACGAACGATTCGCTGCCGAAGGTCCTCCGACCAACCGAAATAACGAACCATTGTCCAAGCGGCAGAAACTCCGTCCATTAAAGAGAACTTCTTCCCGTCCGAATACATTCGTGGCGAGTAGCTGATCGGCAGTTCACTGAACTGAAGGTTCAATAGAGCCGCTTTGGCGGTGACTTCAGCACAGAATTCAAATCTTTGGCACTGCAACTTCATCCGTTGCAAGTCCGTTTTGTGAAACAGTTTGTAACAAGTGGCTTGATCGGTCAGGCTGACACCATAAAGCAGTCGCGTCATCCAGTTTAGCAGTCGGACGCCGGACTGAAGGATGAAACGTCCTTCCTGAAGCCCTGACTTTTTGAGGTAACGGCTGCAGTATACAACGTCAATAGACCCGGAGACCATTATTTCCCAAAGAGTGTGAATATCCGATGGATCATACTCCAGATCGGCGTCCTGAATTATCACATGGCTGCAGGTGACGTACTCCAGACCCGTACGAATCGCTCGGCCTTTGCCTTGGTTTTTGCCATGCTGAACGACAATTACAGACTGCGAATCACCATCCAACAACGGAGTTGCTGTATTGAAACCAGCACGGCCTCGCCAATCGGCGAGTTCTTCCCACGTCCCATCCGTTGATCCGTCATCGACGATTATGATTTGAGAGACGCAGGTTTGAACTTCAAGGCGGCGAAGGAGTTCGGCGACAGTGCGTTCTTCGTTGTAGACCGGGACGATGACGGCAAGGCGATCAGTGACGACAGGCTGCTGAGTTACCTCTGCATCGTTCGTTGCGTCAAGCACTGTGGTCATGCTTTGAACTCCCGGAGGAATGTTCTGAGGATCGCCGTTGTCTGAAACCACTGATTCTTCCATTTCTCGTTTCTGTCTGCCTGATGCCACTTTTCCACCAAAATTCACGTCATCCCTCATTAGAATACGGGAGAACGGGAATACGGGAGAACGGGAGAACGGGAGAACGGTCTAGGGAAGATATGAATTCCCGCCAAAGATCAGGTGTCAACGGTCGTAATGAGAATATCGATTTTATTTTTTAGAATAGTCTGCAAGTCTGTTGCCGCATGGATTGACAGGTAGAGTTTATCCCCATCGATCATGCTTGGCTGCAGTGTGGTGGCGAGCTACTGCAGTTTTTATGACTTACTGACCAAGCTCGCCGAGTGCCCATGCGGCGGCTTCGCGAATGAGAGGCTCTTCGTCGTCGAGCGCGGCAAGCAATTCTGGTTTGGTTGAGTGATCCCTTGCGTTTCCAAGCACGATCGCAGCATTGCGAAGCAGTCCGGCTCTGCCCGGTCGGGATAACGGTGTTGAGCCGAATCGGGTCTGAAACTCTTCTACTGAGAGAGTCAACAGTTCTCGACAGTCCACTGGATTCAGCGACGACAGATGGCGAAATTCGGGCAGCGTATCTTCAGGAGCGAATCGGTTCCACGGACAAACGTCCTGGCAAATATCACAGCCAAACAGCCACTCGCCAATACCATTTCGCAGATCAAGCGGTATCGGTTCCTTACGATGTTCGATTGTCAGATAGCTGATGCAGCGTCGCGCATCCAGAACGCCGGGTTCCGGAAATGCGTCGGTGGGGCAAGCATCAAGGCAGCGCGTACATGAGCCGCAGTAGTTTTGTTCGACGGGTTTGTCATACGCAAGTTCCATGTCGGTCAGTACGGCACCCAGAAAGAACCAACTGCCGATCTCACGGCTGATGAGCATCGTGTTTTTCCCAAACCAGCCGATGCCGGCGAGTCGGCCGAAGTCACGTTCCAGGAGCGGTGCCGTGTCAATGACGACTCGCGTGCGTGCCGTCGGTACTTCAGTTCGCAACAGATCGGCCAGTTTCTGCAATCGTGGTTTCAGCACATCGTGGTAGTCCGCCGATCCCCACGCATACCGCGCGACTCGTCCGCCGCCAGCAGGCTGAGCGCCGTCGTTGTAATTCATTGCGGCCACGATGACACTGCGGGTTCCCTGCATCACGCCGTCCGGATGGCGATAGGCATCCTTGCGGCGTTCGACCCATTGCATGTCAGCGGCATGACCGTCATCGATCCACTGCAGGAGTCGATGAAATCCCGTCGGCGTCACGGCGGGGGCAATCCCGATCTGTGCGAAGCCAAGTTCAAGGCCAAGGGATTTCAGTCTTTCGGAGATTGAGTTCAATGTCCAGCCTGGAGAGTGTGCAGATGCCTGCGACCGATTGTTGCGACATCATCTGCGGCAACTCGCAGCAGGGGCGAATAGTGCGGATGGCGGCCTTCTTTGTACGGATTGTTACTGCGGGTGTTGTAGCAGCAGATGAAAGCCCAGCGTGGATTTTCACTCACGTTTTGATCTGACCGATGCAGCGTGTTGCCGTGAAACAGCACTGCCGATCCCGGTGCCATTTCCACGTACACCAGTTCCATCCGCTGCACAGCGACGTTGACACGTTCCATATCGGCACCTGTCTGATCACCGCGTTTGATATGATCAATCCGGCCCATGCGATGCGAACCTCTCAAAACCTGGAGGCAGCCGTTTTCCCGCGTCGCGCGATCGACCGCGAACATGCAACTGGCCATATCGGGCAACAGACAGCCATTGTTGTACCAGTAGCCATAATCTTGATGCCACGTCCATGCACCGCCGATTCGCGGTTCTTTCAAGATCATCTTGTGGTGGTAGTGATAGACTTCATCTCCTAGCAACGACTCCATCGCCGTCACAAGGGGTTCTGCCTGCACAATGGCTGAGTAGCTGTCTTCTGCCGGCAGCTCATTTTCTACGACGAGATCGACCGAACCACCTTCACCGTCGGCACGAGATACCCGCGCTGCCGCAAGTGCATGGTCTCGGCGGGCAATTGTGCCGAGCAGCTCCGTTTCTTCTTCGTCCAGCAGATTTTCGACAACGATAAAGCCGTCGCGGTCGAACGCTTCGATGGCGTCCAGAGTCAGAAATTCGGTCTTCATTCGTGTCTCATGTTTTCAGAAAAGCAATGGCTTCCCGAACGCCGATGGTGCCTTCATAAATCGCCCGTCCCGTGATGGCACCAATCAGATTGGGATGCGCAGCGGCGATCTGTTTGAGGGCAGCGATGTCGTCCATTGTCGTGACGCCTCCGGATGCGATGACTGGCAGACCCATATCTGCGAGCGTGCGAAAATCGTTCAGAGTCTGTGCGTCAATGCCCTGCATCATCCCGTCATTCGCGATGTTTGTATAGATCACAGCCGCAAGTGGTACGCCGACGAATCGCTGTGCCAGTTCTGTCACTGAAGTTTTGGAAACTTCTAGCCAGCCATCGGTGGCGACCATTGAATCCCGCGCATCGAGACCAAGAGCCAGTTGATGCGGGAATCTTGCACACATCTCAGCAAACCAATCTGGTTCGCGAAGAGCCTTTGTGCCGATGATCACACGATCAACGCCGGTGTTTTCGAGCGTAGAACGGACGTTGTCTTCATTGCGAATTCCCCCGCCCAATTGGCACGCCAGTCCTGTGGCCGCGACGATTCGCCGCACCACATCCTGATTCACCGGTCGTCCAGCTTTTGCGCCGTCTAGGTCCACCAGATGCAGCCGCTCCGCACCTTCATCGCGCCAGCGCAAAGCCATCTCAACCGGGTCATCGGAGAACACTGTGCTGTCGTCATAGTTTCCCTGACGGAGTCGAACACATCGACCTTCAAGGAGATCAATCGCGGGAAGAAGTTGGAGCATGCAGGAACTTCAGGTCTGAATTGTCAAAGGAAGATCAGGGAGATTCATGAAGGCAATTTTGAGGGCCCATGCACATTTGCCGCCGCCGAGGCCGCAGTCACCGCCAGAAAGTTCTTCAGCAACTGCATCCCGCATGCCTGACTCTTTTCCGGATGAAATTGAGTTGCCATGACATTGTGTCGCGCGACGACGGAAACAAATGGACGGCCGTAGTCAGTTGTCGCGGCAATCCATGATTGATCCTCCGGAACGACGTGATAGCTATGCACAAAGTAAAACCACGGTTCAGGACCAAGACCCCGGAGCAATCCATGATCTGGCTGCGAACTGCATTCTAGTTGATTCCAGCCCATGTGTGGGATCTTGTATTCCATGGGCAGTTTAAAACGCTGGACAGTGCCGGGGATAATACCCAGTCCTTCGTGTGCACCATCTTCGTGTGACATATCCATCAGTAACTGCAAACCCAGACAGATGCCAAGGAACGGTCGATCGGCGTCAATATGATCCTTGATCACGCCGATCAGATCATGCTGCCGCAACGCGGCAATCGCATCCTGAAATGCGCCGACGCCGGGCAACACCATACGTGTCGCAGTGGCAATCTCGGCTGCCTGAGAACTGATGATTGCGGGTTCTCCAATACGTTCGAATGCCTTTTGAACACTGCGAAGATTGCCCATTCCGTAGTCGATAATGATGGTCGTCATAATTTACAATTTAATTTCAAAGTCGTTCTTGCCGGAATCCGTTACCGTCACAATAGATGTGCCCTCCGGCAGCACCAGTGGAGCGCCTGCTTTGCCGTAGACAATAATTTCGTATTTTCCCGCAGGAGCACCTTCGAACGGAGCCATATAGATCAAGTAGAAACTGCCGTCTGCGGTCGTGACACCCTCGGCCGAACTTCGTGTATCGTCAGTTCCTGTACTGACAGGCATGAACTGGATCCGCAGTCCGTCAACGCCTCCAGCCTGAGAAATTACTTTTCCGTTGACCGGATACAGTGGCAAGCCAGAATAAACGTCTCGGTTCATGTACCAGTAGTAGCCTGAAAGCAAGATCACGACTGCGGCGGCTACCGGCCCAGCTTTTTTCTTCAGGAATTCCATCAGCATCGCGCGTTGCGCAGCAATCTCAGCGTCTTTTGCACTGACTCGAGGAGCGTTCGCAGAATCTCGCTTCTGCTGATAGGCTCGTGATAATGCGTTTGCAGCGGAGCCTGCAGTCTGTTCGGCAGATGCTGGAGTGGCCGGCCCGCTGACGTCCGACGTTGCATCTTTCTTGCGTTCTTTCTTCTTTCCTGCTTCGAATTCGCGCATCAACTCCGCAACGGATGGTTTCTTTTCGGTGGCCACGGATCCTGATCGTGCTTCCGGCGTGCGTGCTGTTGTCGCCGGGCCGCTCAGAATCTCTAGCGGATCAATGTCCGCACTGTCTTCAACTTCCGGCGTCAATTCAATCGGCATGTCCACGTCATCGACGAGTGCATCAATCACAGGTTTTGAATGTCCGTGCGCATCGCCGTCAATATCATCGGCTGGAAAAGGCACCACGAATTCCGTTTTGCACTTGGGGCATCTGCCATTCGTCCCCGCTTTTTCAGCCTTGATTTTTAGGACGGATTCGCAACCGTGGCAGGTGTATCGGATGGTCATTCAGCTACTCGTACGAAATCGCCAGATGCAAATTTAGACAGCCACAGGCTGTCATGATAGAAAAACAATATCGAGAGTTTACAGGCAGCTCCGCCTCTTGTTGCCCGGAAGCGTGGAAAAAAAAACGCTAGGTCAGCGAAAAAATCGGGGACCTAGCGATGATCTGTTGAGCGAACCCAATGCGGACGGCATGCCAATTCACCCAGTCCACGCAAAATTAGAAGCTCTGGACGGGAATCCCGTTGGAGATATTTCCCAGTGCCTGCCAGATATTCAGTCCAATACTTTGTGTCACCGGGCGAGCCGAACCGTCAGCGAGACCGACCAAGCAGACGTCGTCATGTGGCGAACCCGCAAACGCATAGTTCAGCCGCTTGTTTGGTCCGTCAAAAGTTGAAAACAGAGTTGCCGGGCCGCCCCAAGCCCAACCATCACTTGCGATCTGATAGATCGTTCTATTTTGCGGCAGCAATTTGAGGCTTTCAAATCGCTCTGCTTCGGCGATCATGATGGTTTGCGTGGTCCCGTCTTTCAGATCGCCCATCCGGACAGAACTGTTGGAATAGAACATCCCTATATTCGCGCCACGCTGATTGTAGTTGTAAGTGGTCCCGGTGTTCGCAAGCTGCAACTGAGTACCGGTGAGGTCCCACAATGAGCGCGAGATGTCGTTAAACAGAATCCCTGATCCAGCACATGCTGCGTAATCCGTTCCGCCGCCTCTCAAACCCGGCGGGCTAAAAATGCGGACTGGAGCGTCCGTATCAAGATATTTGTTGTGCGAGAATTTCACATTATTTGACAGACTGTTGCGGCGCGATGGGCAGTAAAACATGGGAATTTCCGTCTGCGCCGGCGCGTAGCCTGTGGAATACCACGGCGAATTCAAATTATTGTTAAAAGTGTATTCTGAATTTCCAAAGACATTGAAGCCCGGAATCCACAACTGATAAACAGTGTTCTGCTCGATATAAGGCAGAAGATGAACCATCCAACTCGTCCCTTGGTATCCAAAGGTTTGAATGTTGCTGTAAGGCTCGGCGGGGTTCACATATTGTGGCAGATTGGGCCCACCGTTGGTATTGAGCCATTGTGTGACGATTTGACCGGGGGGAAATACGTTGTGGGTGTCATGGTAGTTATGCATGCCCAAAACCATCTGTTTAATATTATTCAGACACCTCGACTTGTTTGCGGCTTCACGAGCGCGCTGCACCGCCGGAAGGAGAATCGCCACGAGAATGGCGATGATGGCGATCACGACGAGGAGCTCAATCAAAGTGAACCCCCGCGTCTTTCGACGAAGAGAACGCATAAAAATCTCCCTTGCTGACTGCCGTTGAAGATGACTAAGCAAACGACCACATTGCCTGAAGCACACGCTGAGCGGACAGTGATATGATTCCTGATCCCTACCGTATTGTTCAGCTATTTTCTGTTCTAGCACATATCATTCCCGGAAATTTGTACATCCATGTGAAAAAAACTAATGTTTTTCCAACATTCAGCCTGAATCTGCCTATCCGGGTGGATTCCGAGCCAAGCTGCACAAAATCGCAGCGCCCTCACGAATCAAATCGTCTTCCGCGGCGAATGAAATGCGAAAATGTGTGTCGGACGGACTGAACACGTTACCCGGAATGATCAGTAAATTCTGGCGAATTGCTGCAGCCACGAATTCCGAACCTGTCCCCCAAGGAGCTTTCAGGAAAAGGTAAAATGCGCCTTGACCGCCGTGAATTTCGAAATCGTCCTTGAGCAGACTTACAAGCAATTCTCGCTTGCGATGATAGTCCTCAACATTGTCTTGCAAGTCGATCTCCCACGCCGTCACACCTGCCCACTGGACCGGATGTGGCGCGCAGACAAAGGTGAACTGCTGAAGTTTGAGCATCTGCTGAATGACGTACTGCGGGGCATGAATGTAGCCCAGCCGCAGCCCAGTCATCGAATGCGACTTACTGAATCCGTCGATCACGATCGTGCGATCATTCCATTCTGCTGGACTGTGAAACTTTTCGTCATAGCAAAAGACGCGGTAGATTTCGTCGCTGATCAGGGCAATATTTTTTTCCGCAGCCAGCTCAGCTAGGGCCTGAACTTCCTGCGCAGATGCCACAGCTCCTGTGGGATTGGCAGGGCTGTTAAACAGAATCACCTTGGTTCTGGGAGTAATCGCCTTGCGGACATCTTCGATCCGAATTTTGAAGTCCGGATACGTGGAAACCTCCACCACGTTGCCACCAGCTAATGTCGTTAAATGGCGGTACATCACAAACCACGGATCAAATACAATGACTTCGTCGCCGGGATTGATGAGCGTACAAAGTGCCAGCATCAGAGCCCCGCTGGTGCCGGATGTGACGAAGACTTTGCGATCCGCATGGTGATAGCGTTGATTGATATCTTGCTGCAGCAAATTTAGCAGTGGCAAGATTCCCTGTGTCTGACTGTAGGCATTTTTTCCGTCCTGCACGGCTTTGCACAGCGCGTCTTTAATGGGCTGAGGCGTATCGAAATGCGGCTGGCCGATGCTTAAGTTGATCGGCTTGGTCATCGTCGCTGCAAGGTCAAATACTTTCCGAATTCCAGACGCATCGATTTTGTGCATCCGATCGGCAATCCATGATTCGCTCACAAGCCACTTTCTTTATCTTTGAATAGAAGTCAAAATCTCTGTCGAAATTCACCGGCGGCAATTCTGACGACTCGGATTCAGCCCTACAAGCCCTGCCGAATTCCAACGCATCCCAATCGACAACAACGATCTTGAGTAATTGATGAAGCCGTGGTCCTTATTTTTCCAGCATCCAATGACGCGCCAGTTTCAAGCCGCTCGGGCGCGACGTGGTTTGGCGGTGACTCTGTATCTAATGGCGTTGCCTTGTTTGCCACAGACGCTGAAGAATTCCATCCTCCGAAAACACCATGCGGCTTTCTGAGCGAGCCAGCGAGGCATTCCGGATGCCGTGACGAGATCCGCCGTCGTAAACTCGCCGGGTAGCTGAATGTCGAGTGCCTTCCAGAGATCAGCAGCTGTCTTCAACTGCACTTGTTGCTTGACCTCGACCAGCGTCCGTTCAGCGACAGAAAACTTCTTTCTCCAAGAACTCCCCGCGGTCGTTGGGATGCGGAATTCTTCCTGTTCCGTCAGGAGCACATCCAGCCGCAGGCGCGGATGAGGAAAAGCTCCAAAATGCACAAGCTCCACAAAGACATGCGCCAGTTTTTGGCGGGTCGGGCTGTACCGGGAGCTGACAATGTCTCCGCCCCGACGATGCAGCGTCGTGATCTTCTTACGGGCTGCCAACGGTTTGACCACGATGACCTGATGCGTTTTCAGAAGGCGTGAAATTTTGTCGCGGATTGCCGCCAGCGACGCACATTGAACTTCAATCAGCCTCCCGCGTTTGTCAATCGCATCAATCCGATACTGATCGACCACGATTTCATGCCGGTCTTCAGCCGTCACGTAGTACGACTTGAGTTGTGTATGCAAAGCCGTGGCCACTGGCAGACTTCCTTGTCTTGCGAGGCGATCGCGTGTCCGGGGGATTGTCGATCGTCTTGATGCTGCCGATCAGCGAATGTCTTTCAGACAATCAATTCCCATGTAGATGACGAGTCCAGCTGCGAGGATCAGCATGATATCCCAGACCGTCTGGCCACCAAACGGCAGACCAAGGGCCATGTCGAGGATCGCAGCGACTGCCATCAACGCGGCGACTCCTAGCGATCCAAAGACGATGTTACGGGCCTGACCGGCCATTGTGATGTCTCCATCTGAAACATTGCGAACGATTCAATCTGCCTCAGTATAATTCAATTTTAGGGAGTCAATCCAGTCTGTTTGCCCATGATAATCACGTTCGACGATTGTTTTCGGAATGATCGCCACAATTGTTACTGACTGGATGCGTGCCGCGTGCATCCCACAGGATCAGGCTGCGTTTGCTTGCGGCTGGCGTTTTGGAAGCCGGATCTGAAATGTACTGCCACAGCCGAGACCATTGCTGATGGGCGTAATTGTCCCTGCATGATTTTCAATAATGCGGTGGGTGATACTCAGGCCAAGCCCGGTGCCCTGCCCTGCTTCTTTGGTCGTAAAGAATGGATCAAAGATGTGGTGCAGGGTGTCTTCGTCCATGCCGCAGCCGTCATCTTCGATGGCGACCACAATGGAATCAACCAGTTCCTGAAGTCGCACGATGACGCGGCCTCCGGCTGTCGTCGCCTGAAGTCCGTTTGCAATCAGATTCAGAATGACTTGTTTCAATTGCGCGGCGTTGACTTCCGCGACGATGCTGCGGTCACATTCAAAAGTGACCGTGCGATCGGCGTAACGCCCTAGATGCTGCACCATCACCAGAACTTCGTGAATCAACTCGGCAATATCAGTTGGGATGTGGCCTGCTTTATCTCCGTGGGAAAAATTGAGCAGCCGGCGGGTGATGTCACCGCAGCGGCGAGATTCACGGCGAATCATGGCGAGACGTTCCATGGCTTCCCGCGCATCATCCGATTTCATGCCGTCAAGTCCGTCTAAACGCATTTCCAGCGACTCTGCCGCGACCGTAATCGCACTGAGTGGATTATTGATTTCATGCGCGACGCCAGCGGCCAGAAAGCCGACGCTTGCCAGTTTTTGCGATCGGATCAACTGTTCGCTGCGTTCACGCACCTTGTGTTGCAATTCTTCTTCCGCTTGCAGGAAACGATCGGCCATGCAGTTGACACCCGACACCAGATCAGCAAATTCATCCTCCCAACGCGACGCAAGTGTCAGTCGAAATCGCGTGTCACCGTTCGCGATTCGCGTGCAGCCTTTCGCAATGGAACACAGAGGAACGGAAATCCAGCGCAAGCCGCACATGAGGATGACGCCGGAAAATGCCATGACCGTGCCCGTCCCATAAAGCAGGCAGCTAAGAAATAGTTCCGACCGCCGATGCTGTTTCTGCAGTGACAGTTCTCCCCAATCGGAGGTCATGTAATAGGCCGGCAAATTGTCAAGCGATCGCTGGATCCGCGTGACTGCTCTTGACGCTTCAAAACGGAGCTCAAATTGCAGGACTTTTTCCTCCGCCGTGTTGAGTGGTTGCAAGCCCTCGGCCAAAGATGCAAGGTAGTCCAGTTCTCCATAGATCATGTCGATTCGCGGCAACACCTGATAGCGCTGTTGCCGATTCAACTCCGGCGGTGCTGGCAACGTCTCCACGCGCCGGCGAAATTCCCGCAGGGACACGCGGGCATCTTCGACATGCCCCAGATAAGTCATCCGCTGTTGCTGAACTGCCGCGAGTTGTCTTAGATCTAGCGAAGAAAAGAGGCTCTCCGAGATCTTCGAAATGGAGCGACTCAATTGATCGCGATCAGGGCTGAGATGCAGGAGAAAATCAAGGTCATCCACGGCTTCCTGATGCCACATCAATCCCACGGCCCCGATTCCTGCCATCGCCATGATGAGAAGCATCGCGCCAGCGAATAACGACCCGAGTCGTCTGCGGATGCTGCGGAACAAGAACACTCCGACCTCCCAGTCGTTTAATGCTGCCAATCTGCTGTCAGCCAAATTCTGGGGCAAGTCAATCGAGTTCAGAAAAACTTAACCTGCCGCAAACGCGTAGCATATCGGCGAAACTCCAAAGGGGCCAGAGCGATTCGTGGCACCCGACCGTCAAAGGCATTCGCAGCTCTAGGATGATCTTGACCGCTGATACATCTCGCGCATCAGCAGGTCGATAGCCTTGCTCCGAGACTTCACGGTTTGACTAGTTTTTCCTAACTGTTGAGCGGCAC
>Ga0209553_1000111_pt1 | contig 38296 bp, 36 predicted proteins | sample LauGreFBDMM110DN_2_FD_188217 | JGI IMG/M metagenome (GOLD analysis project Ga0209553, IMG submission 188217) | Freshwater lake microbial communities from Lake Michigan, USA - Fa13.BD.MM110.DN (SPAdes) (version 2) | ecosystem: Environmental > Aquatic > Freshwater > Lake | place: Lake Michigan...
CGCCAGTATTACGCGAAGCATACTGGTGAGAAATATTTGATTTGTCCGCAGCGGTAATTGCGCAGCGCGGTATTTGCGCAGTGCAACAATTGCGCAGTGCAGCAATTGCCCAGTGCCACAATGCCTGCGCTCAGGCAATGCCCGCGCCAGCGACGCCAACATACACTGAAAACAAGGACTGACTCGCCGTCATAAACAAGCGGTTGCGGCGCGTGCCACCGAAGCAGACATTCGCGCAGCGCTCGGGCAGGCGAATGACACCGATGGTGACGCCATCCGGCGCTACGATTTGCACACCAGGCAAGGCGCCGGCCCAGACGTTGCCATCTACATCGCAGCGAATGCCGTCTGCAGCAGAACGTACCTGCGTGTCGCCGGGCATCGTGAGCTTACAAAGGCTGCGACCATTGCGCAGCTCGGTACCAGCTACATCGAATACCCAGATGTCACGCTCGCCACCGGTGTCGGCAATATACAGACGACTGTAGTCGGGCGAGAAGCAAAGTCCATTCGGTGCGCCGGGCATATCAGTTACCATCTGTATATCACCACTGCTACCATCGACCCGATAGACTGCATTCGGTAATTCAGAGTCGGCGCGATTGCCTTCATAGTTGCCGCGGATGCCGTAAGGCGGATCGGTGAACCAGATGCTGCCATCCGGATGCACGACCACATCGTTCGGTGAATTCAGTCGCTTGCCCTGAAACGAATCGGCAATAACCGTCACTGCGCCTGAATGTTCATACCGCGCGACGCGGCGGCCGCCATGTTCGCAGGCTAGCTGCCGGCCCTCATTATCAAAGGTGTTGCCGTTGCTGTGACCGGACGGGTTGCGAAACTCGGTGACGTGTCCATCCTCTTCCAGCCAGCGCATTTGTCGATTGTTCGGTATATCACTCCATACCAGGTAGCGCCCCGAACCATTCCACGCCGGGCCCTCCGCCCAGAAGGTGCCCGTGTAATGGCGTTGCAGTGGTGTGTTGAACAGGATATAGCGCTGAAAACGCGGGTCCAGCGCGATCAGGTCTGGGTCGGGATAGGGCAGCGGGTTGGTGCCTGACCAGTCGCGGGCCTGATACGGAGGCAGCGTGGATTGGGCATATCCGATTGCGGGCAGGCAAGCCGCAGTGAGGAAGGCTGACAAAAAAGTTCTACGCTTCATGGTTTACACCTCTGCTTCGATTATTTTATTTTTTACTTACGCTGCCGCGCCGAGATGAAATAGAAAATCAATCCCGTCGCGATAATGCCGATGCCGAACAAACCTTCTGTCGGTCTGGAGAGCAACACAAACCACAGCGTCCATCCAGTAAGTGTCAGGAAGATCAGCGGTGGCAATGGATACAAAAATGTCTTGTAGGGGCGTGGCAGGTCCGGTTGTCGCCAGCGTAGTACAAATATGCCGAGTACGGTGGCGAAGCTGTTCAGCGCCAGCGTGAATCCGGCGAACACGAGTATGGATTCAAAGGTGGAGGACAGAATGAACAACATGGCGATACCGGACTGGGAATAGATCGCAATCGCCGGCACCCCATGCTGATTCTGTTTGCCGAGAAATTTCAATGACGGAAAGTCTTCGCCGATTACCTGTATTACCCGCGGCCCAGCCATCGTCATGGCGCTGACGGTAGAGATGAGCAGCAGGGCCAGCACGAGGCCGGTGAAGCGCCCGCCGATGTCCCCGAACGCGGCCTCCGCTGCGATATAGCCCACTTCTACCTGGCCCACCATCGCATTCATAGAAGCAGTGTGGAGAAAAGTGATATTAAGAATCAGGTACAGCAGCATCACAGTCACGGTGCCGGTCACCAGAATCCAGGGCAAAGTGCCTTGCGGGTTCTCCAGCTCACCACTCAGATAGGTGGCGGAATTCCAGCCGCTATAGGCGAAGCTGACATAGATGAGTGAAACCGCGAACGCGCTGCTGGTGAGCAGGGCGCCATCGCCGGCAACAGGCAAGAAATTTACCGGTTGCGGCGTGTCCACCCATATAAAGGCAGCACTGCTGAACAGGACTATGATGCCAATCTTCAGCACGGTAAATACCATCTGCACGCTACCGCTGTTGCGACGATTGGTGGCGTGAATGAGCGTCAATATTATCAGCAGACTTGCTGCCAGTAATTTTTCCATCACGGCGCCCTGATCACCGGGCAGCACTGTTAGTGCGTACGCCGCGAAGGTCATTGCTGCCAGCGCGGTCGGTCCGGCGAAACCAATGGTAGCGGAGACCCAGCCGGAGACAAATCCGGCAGCCGGGTGATAGATGCGTGTCAGGAAATTGTATTCTCCGCCCGATCGCGGTAAGGCGGCGCCGAGTTCGGCGTAGGTCAATGCTCCGCACAGGGCCGCTATGCCGCCCACTGCCCATAACATCAGCAGCACGAAACCAGAACGAATATCGAGCAATTGAAAGCCGAGGCTGGTGAATACCCCGGTGCCAATCATATTGGCGATGACGACGGCGGTAACGGTCAGATAGCGAAATTTTGTGGGAGCCATGAGTGCCTGTGCTGCAACCTGAATGCCGGGGATAGCTGCGGCACAGTCTAGCACAGGCATTTCAGTAGCGGCGCCAGTACCTGCGTGGGGGTGCGTGGACATCATTATGGGATTGGCACACAATTCAATGGCAGGTAATGTACCTGCCACCAGCGCCTTATATTCACCCACGCCAGGAAATTCTGCTCATGCGGCTGTATCTGCTTCCCGTTGTACTCCTGTTACTCACATTCATTGCTTCCTGTAGTGATCGGGGTAGTGATCGGGGTAGTGATCAAACAAGTGAGCAAACCAGTACTCCCGCAGTTGTCACCAATGCGCGCCCGTCACTGGATCAACTAAGCCAGGCCGAAGCAATGGCGCGCAAGGCGCGAGTCTCACAGATAGCCTATGTGCTGGATATTGATCTGGTGACAAACCCCGATGCCTATCAGGGTACAGTGAGTGTGCAGTTTGAATTAACCGATAACGCTGCCGCACTCGATCTGGATTTTAGCGGCGGCAGTATGTCGGAGGTAATTGCGAACGGGCAGGGCATCGACATCAATTACAACGGTTTCTTCATTACCTTGCCGGCAACTGCCTTACGCGCAGGCAACAACAGCGTAACAATCAATTATCAGCATCCCTTCGATCAGGACGGCACCGGCCTGCATCGCTTCGTCGACCCGGAAGATGGCAACACGTATTTGTATACCTACCTGTGGCCCTATTATTCCAATCGCCTGTTTCCAAATTTCGATCAGCCGAATCTGAAAGCCACCTATGAACTGACGGTGCGCGCTGCCAATGACTGGCAGGTAGTGTCGGCGATGCGCGAAGACAGCGTCGTAGTAGATGGCGCCAGCACGGTCTGGCATTTTCCGCAGTCTGCGCCGTTCTCCACCTATGTATTCTCACTGCACGCAGGGCCCTATCAAATCTGGGAAGATCAGGCCGGTGACATTCCGATACGCTTGCTGGCGCGACAATCGCTGGCATTCTATGTCGCTGTTAATGAATGGTTGGCCTATACCAAGTCGGGGCTGGCCCATTACCGCGATTACTTCGACATTCCGTATCCGTTTCTCAAGTACGATCAGCTTATCGTGCCGGACTTTTTGATTGGTGCCATGGAGAACGTGGCCGCAGTGACATTTTCCGAAAGCTATGTGGACCGTGGCGCGAGTACGCGTTTCAGCAGTCAACGCCGCGCCAACACGATACTGCACGAGATGGCCCACATGTGGTTCGGCGATCTCGTTACCAAGGATTGGTGGAATGGCCTCTGGCTGAACGAGAGTTTCGCCACCTTGATGGCCTCGATTGCGGTAGCACAGGCGACCGAGTTCGACGATCAATGGCATGCGTTTTATCTCGCCGAAAATCTCACCGCGATTGGCGCGGACAATGCCGTGTCTACGCATCCAATCGAGATGCCAGTGAATGCCACCAGCGACTTCTTCATGGTGTTCGACGACATAACATATGACAAAGGTGCGTCTGTGTTGAATCAGATGTCGCATTTTATCGGGCAGGAAAATTTTCGACTTGGTGTGTCCAGTTACCTGAAACAGCATGCGTACAGCAACACCGAACTGGCCGACTTTGTCTATTCCTTGTTCGTGCAGTCCGATATCGATCTCGCGCCGTGGGCGCAGGACTGGTTATACAGCGCCGGCGTGAACACGCTGGAGGCGCGTGTTCAGTGCGAAGCGGACCGCGTTACCTCTATGTCCATTCTGCAAACTGCGAACACGGACTACCCGACCCTGCGCGATCAGCGTGTGCAACTGGGTCTGTTCGCCGGGAATCCCAACGGTGCGATCGCCGCATTCGCGGCAATCCCCGTGCTTATTTCCGGAGCGGAGACGCCAGTTCCCGAAGCCGTGGGGCAGCTCTGTCCTGGCCTGGTTTATCCTAACTATCAAGCTTGGGGATATACTGAAGTAAATCTTGATGCGGCGAGTATCGACTTCATTATCGCCGATGACGCGCTCGGCAAGATTGATGATCCGCTGCTGCGCTCCATGCTCTGGAGCGCGCTGATCGATGCCACTGCCAGCAAAACCTTCGAGAGTGCCGAGTTGATAGACATGATCATCGACCATGTGGGCACTGAACAAAATGATCGCATCATTCGCCAGACCCAGGCCGCTTTGATCGAGCATCTCAATCTGCTGGAACGTGTATCTACCTCCCCGGCGCAAACCAGGGATGCGCCCCGGGACTTCGAAGTGCAATTGCGCAATTTTGTACCACTGGCAGAAAATCGCCTGTGGGAAATTGTGATGCAAGGTGTCAGCGGCACCCAGACAGAAAGTCTGTTTAATCTGCAGATGGGCAACTATGTCGCGTTGGCGCGTAGCAACAGCGCCCTCGCCAACCTCAACGGCTTGCTGGATGGTTCCGTCCGCGTACCGGGACTGCGTATGCAAGCGGATCTGCGCTGGCGCATTATTCAACGGCTGGCGGCGCGCGACTATCCGGCAGCGTCAGCGCTGCTGGCGCGTGAGAAGGAACAGGATAGTTCTGATGCCGGTCGCATCGCTGCCATTGCGGCCGAGGCCGCCTTGCCAGTGCTCGCGAGCAAACAGCAATGGATCGAGCAGGTGCTGCATAACACCGAGTCTTTGCCCTTTTCGCACTTGCGTGCCGCTATGGGCTCTTTGTTTCCAACGGGTCAAGGTGACATGCAGCTATCTCTGCTGCCACAGCTTACGGCGACATTGGCAGAACTGGCGGCCGCTCTCGATGCTTATTTTCTGCAAGCTTTTGGCCGCGATGTATTCGATGCTGTGTGCAGTGCAGAGGGTCTGGAGATTTTACAAAACGCCATCGCCGATCGCGCCGCGGTGGGGCCGACCCTGAACAAGTTCATGAGCGAGAATGTACAGCGGGCCGAAGTTTGTCTGGCCTATGCGCAGGCGAATTGATAAATGGGGTCAGAGTAAAAATACAGTAGTTTTTGAAACGTGCTCGACCCGACCCACAAAAAAACTACTGTATTTTTACTCTGACCCCATTTATGCCAGTTATGTAGATATAGCCTTCGCTACATCCTTCGGCGAAGCGCCAAGCGCGAGCAGGGATTTCATGATCAAGTCCATGGAAACACTCGGATCACCGGCCTCCATTTTTGCCACGCGTGACTGACTGGAATGAACCAGCTTCGCCAATTCACTTTGACTCAGTTTTTTCTTGAGTCTGCGTTCACGTAGGGAATGGCTCAGTGCCAGTTTCATCTCGATGTATACAGACTCATCGGACGTGAGGCTTAGAAACTCTTCTGCGCTGCCGACTCTCCAGCCGGCGGCTTTCAATTTCTTTCGTTTATTGACTCGCATCGTCGTACATCCTGAATCTTGATTTACATATTTCAATGGTAGATTTGGGAGTGGCTGTGGATTTCTTCTGCAACACCTCAGCAATAACAATGGCGTCAGAGTCAATTCGGTACACTACCCGCCAGATCTTGTCGCTATCGGTAATGCGCAACTCATGGCAGTGAGACCCTATGGTTGGCATCGGCCTTGAGTGGGGCATGGAAAGCATCTCGCCTCGCTGCAGCAATCGCAGCAGATAACCGGCTTCCAATCGAGCAGAGACTGAAAACGGTGGCGTTTTCACTAATCCATGTAGCCACACCAGTGGCTTGTCCTTCGAATTCATGAGATGTAATCTATGTCATATATGACATATACGCAAGTCAGGAAGTAAATGGGCATCAGGTTCGTACTTGAACCGACTCACACCTTTAGTGTAGTAGCCACAGCCCAGGTAACCAAAATTACGGTGTTTTTACTCTGACCCCAAATTTCAAACCGCCACTATCTGCGCGAGAAATCCAGGCATCCAGGTCTCAATGGATTAAGCCAATCCCGGCCCAAGAAGTATTGATAGTGAAACTGCCAGAGCAATAACGGGACAGATTTATTTTCAAAAGAAAAATTTAATTCCTCCGTCACCTTTGTTAAAGGCACAAGGCAAGACTTGACGCCAATGACCTCCAATGACACCAATGACACGTTGAACGCGCCGCGTCTACAATTTGTGACAGACTAGCCGGACTCGGGTCGGTAAAATGCTGCGATTGCCATTGAAGTCAGTATTGTGGTTTGGCGACGTCGTATAAGACCGTTGACTGCTCATGCTGCAGTCAGGCGCGCAACCCGAGAAAGCCAGACTCATGAAACAGTTACTGCGGCGAATATGCCGGCACTCAATTGCATTACTGCCGGGCCTGATGGTGAGCTCCATCGCATGCGCGCAGCTCACAGAAACTGAAGATCCTGACGACACCGCCACGATTGTTTATAGCGCAGACTACTTCGCCGATTTCGCACCAGTATCAGCCAATGACATGATCAATCGCATTCCTGGCATTGGCCTGGCGATGCGCAGTGGTGGTGGCGGCGGTGGCGGTGGCGGAAATAATAACCGCGGGCTCGGCTCTGGCGAAGGCGAGATACTGATCAACGGTCAGCGCATTGCCGGCAAGAATAACGGTGGCCAGGACCAACTCAGCCGCATTTCCGCAGACCAGGTCGACTATATCTAAATCATTCGCGGCAGTTCGGAAGGACTGGATGTGCGTGGTGGGCAGGTGGTTAACGTCGTATTGCTGCAACTGCCCTTGCGATCCAGCACGACGGCGGAAGTAAATATGGATCGCGCTCGCGATGGTACTCTGGATCCGGGCGGTAAAATCTCGAATAGCGGCCAGACTGGTGATTTCAACTATCTGTTTCATATCGAAGCTGAGCCGCGTTACAACAATTCGAAGAGCACCGAACATAGCTTCACTCCAGATTTTGTGCTCCAGGAAATCCGCACCGAGGAAAGCACCAGGGACCAAACTGAATTCGCCACGAGCATGAACCTGGGTTATGCCTTTGGCCGCAGTGTGCTGCAGTTTAACGCCCTGTATGACTTCAGTGACCCGCCCACGGAACTGGACCGCGAGATTCTGGATCTGACCAGTAATACCGTGCAGCGCCAGCGTGAAGGCAATGGCTTCGAAAGAAATAACTGGGAAATCGGCGGCGACTACGAGTATGGGTTTGTATCGGGCGCCAAATACCGCGCCCTGCTTATTGTGAATGATCGCGATTTCGAAGCAAGGCGCGAGCGCTTCGGCGTTTTTGCAGACACGGAACGCAAGAACCTATTCATGGTGAACGCTGGCCGCAATCGCGAACGCATCGGGCGCACGTCCTACAACTGGAATTTGAGCGACACGCAGGGCATAGAGGTCGGTGTCGAGCTCGCACAAACGATCGTGGATTCGAATTTGCGGATGGGCCTAGATGTTCCCGGCACGCCTTCTGCGGACTATGGCGATTTGGTGCCAGTTGCGATTGCGAACAGCAGTTCCACTGTAGAGGAAATTCGTTACGAGACTTTTATCAATCACAACTGGCAACTGAACAGTAAAATGTCCCTGGAGAGTTCGGTGGTAATTGAATCATCTACCATCACGCAGACTGGGGATGTGAGTAACGAACGCAGCTTTGATTTCATACGGCCAAAAGTCGACTTTCGCTACAATATAACGCCTGTGTTACAGCTGCGGGCCGGGGTCGAGAAAGATGTGTCCCAGCTCAGTTTCTCCGATTTTAGCGCATCGATAGATAATTCTGATGAAGACCAGAACACGCAGTCCGGTAATCCTGAAATAGTGCAGGAACAATCCTGGCGCTATGAAGTCAATCTCGAATACCGTTTGCCTGACAATCTTGGTGTGGTGAATTCCCAGTTCTACTATCGCGATGAGCAGGACGTTATCGATCGGGTGGATGTATCGACTGGCCCGAATGATCTGCAATCGGCACGTGGCAATATTGGCGATGGCACGCGCTCCGGCATCAACCTCGACATCAGTACCAAACTGGGTTTCATCGGATTACCAAATGCATTGCTGACAACAGGCTTGAGTGTGCGCGACTCGGAAGTCACTGATCCGTTCCTGCACATCAAGCGGCGCATGGAGAATAATGATCGCTGGTCTGCGCGCATCGGCTATCGTCACGATGTCACGGCGCTGGCGATGAGCTATGGATTCAATTACTCTAATAATTCCAACGAGGGCAGCTCCCGGCGACAGATCGATATCATCGATATTGAGCAACAGAGAAATCAGCCCTTTCTCATTGCCTTTATTGAGAAGCGTGCGTTCGGAGATATTACTTTCAGATTTGACGCAATGAACCTGCTCGACAGCGAGTTCTGTCGAACGCGCACGCGCTTTAAGGGTGCCACAGTGGATGGCATCGTCGAGGAGATAGAGGAATACTGCAATGGCAGTGGTTCTCGGCTCTCCTTGAAGATTCGCAAGACATTTTAGGATAAAGACATTTAACTGCAGCAATTACAGCAGCACTGGCGATACGCATATGATGACATCAGCATTAATGCAATCTCATTCGAAAACCCGGGGCCAGTTGCTGCGTGTCCTGTTAAGCAGTGTTTTTGCAGCTGCCGTCAATGCCTGCTCAACCACAAGCTCGCCACAAGCTATTGAAGAAAACTCTGCCTTTGATGCAGTGCCTCCGCCGAGTTTTACGCGAGGCTTACTGGCGCGTGATGAAGAAGCTCCACTGTATCCGGTGCGTGCGCGCAATCTCGGTGTAGAAGGCTGGGTTATGCTTCGGTTCAGCGTTAATGCCGATGGTTATGTATTGGGCAATACCATTGAAATTCTCGAACAGCAACCGCTCGGGTATTTCGACCTGTCCGCGATTAACGCGGCGCGGCGACTCACGTTCGACAATACGCGCAACGAATTGGTAGAAGATGTGCGCTATGTGTTCAGGTACGAACTGGAAGACTTGCCTCGGGCCACTAATAACAGCGAGCCGGTATTTCAGTTTCGCGAACTCATCCCGCGGCGATTCATCACGCCAGTATATCCATCCAATGCCATGCAATAGGGTATCGAAGGTTATGTAGTTGTGCAGTTCACAGTAATGCAGGACGGTAGCGTGCGCGATATCAGTGTGCGCGAGAGTGATCCTCCCGGTGTATTTGAAAATGAGGCGACGGTGGCCGCGGCACGCCTGCGGTTTGAGCCACGCCTGATATTCGGGGCGCCGGTCATCGTCAATAACGTGATCTATCGTTTCGACTGGACGCTGCCTGACTGAGGAAATAACGGGACAGTTTTATTTTCAATAGAAAAATTAATTTCTCCACCACCTTGCTTCCTGTCACCGTTCTTGAAGCTACAAGGCAAGACTCGACCCCCATGAGCGACCCCCATGAGCATTTCAATCCCCTGGATCAAGCTGAATCCAGCACACAGTGACCATGTGCGCGAGCCAGGATCTTTCCGCAGCAATTAATTGTCAGGGCGTAACTTCAAAACTGAAGGATTCGTGCCGGTGTTGTCCAAACTCGTCCTCGCTGTAAACCTCTATGCGCTGGACGCCGGATTCCAGTCGTTCCGGAAGCGTCAATTCCCAGATATGTGCAGAACGGGTCGGCTCGCCGGTTGCGTTGTCAGTACCTTGCAGTTGGATAAAGATGCGTTCTGCAACCGGATCGGTACGTACCGTGTAGATCATTGGCTGACGTGCAGCACCATTCAATGACATCCAGACCGAGTCGCGTGCGCCACCGTCGAAAAGGTTTACAACCACTTTCGTACCCGGCACCAGTTCGCCACGATTCACGCTGCCACCGACCGCTTCGACCAGTGGTGGATCCAGCACAATGCGCATTGCCTTGTTTGCGTCTATGCCATAGGGAAAAGGTATAAATTCCGGTGTTACCTCGGCATCATCAAAGCGCAACAGATAGAATCCGTTAGGCGTACCGTCCTGCATCATGGCATCGTTAACCCCACGTATGTCTTCTGGACCCGTATGCCAGCCGTTGCCCCGCACCTCGGCCAGCGTGTGTGCTATCCATGGTTGGCCATACCAACCATGGCTGTGCCCCACCTCTACTTTCCAGCTGTTGCTGGTGTCGTGGCCGGCCATTCCGTAGATATGCGCAAACGGCTCAAGAATCTCCAACAGGGCAGCAAAATTTTCCGTCTGTGGACCGGTCGCAGGCGCAGAGCCGCTGCCATCTACCGCTGCAGTTACCAGCGGAATGTGGGATGCAATCACGATCAATTTGTCCCGTGGCACCTGGGCCAGATCCCGCGCCAGCCAGTACAACTGGTCATCATGGATATAACCGCGATAACTTTCTCCGTCTGCCAGACGCTGGCTGGCGCCTGCATACTCAACATTGTTCAGTGCTACAAAATGCACATTTCCATAATTGAAGGAGTAATAGGTTGGACCGAAGTGCAGTTTGTAGGTTTCGTTGGCAAAGCGGGAATCCGGTGACTCAAAGTTGATGTCATGATTACCAGGCAGATACCATTGCGGAATGTCCATCAGGGACATCATCTCTTTGTGGCGGTCATACAGATCGAGATTGTCATACACCACATCTCCAACAGTCAGCCCAAAGCGGGCGTCATAGGGATTGCCAACAAGGGTAGTGACCAGATCCTCACGCAATTTGTCCTGATCCAGATCAGTACGCGCCTGCGGATCGGCAAACGCATAGGCATCAAACACAATCCCGTCCCGAGTCAGTGGCGTTAATGGAAAATCAATATTCGCTGGCAGCGGTCCGCTTGCGCCGCTAACGGGGAACAACCAGTCTACAGCGGTGCCGTTGATTTCTGCTGGAACGCCGTCAGGGTAATGACGGTAGTAGAAGCGCGGGATGTTGTGGTTATCAACTGCCACGCTGTATCTGGCGGGCTGCGATATAAACAGTATCTGCAGAGGTGTCAGCAGTATTGCATAAGTCCCATCTGCTCCGGTCAGGACTACTTCGCACCCGTTGCTGACACTGACGCCAGCAAGGCCTTGGTCGCCGCGGTCATTTACTCCATTACCGTTACGATCTACAAAAACGGTCCCGGTTGCGGTTTCACTTATCGCGTTGATGGAGCCGCATTGCGCTGCTGCAGGCAGCGCAATGAATGGCAGCATGCTGCCCAGAATCTGTGGCAATAAAGTTATAAGTTTCATGTATGTCGCCTCCGCATTGATTTCTGATGTTATGTTTGATACATGACATGACGGTGACAAATTGAAAGCAGCAAGTCAACGCGGCACGGATACGCCGGGCTGATGCTTGTAAAGCGTGATCCCTATGACGTTGTCACCTTTGGCCCGCTTTGACCTACCAAATCCGGAAAGTATTTTTAGGGTTTTGAATTTCTGGTCAGCTGTATATCTGGTAGGGTATATCTGCAAGCATCAGGGTCAAGTCTTGCCTTTTGCTGGGTAAAAATTTAATCCCTCCGTCATCTTAGTTCCTAAGGCACAAAGCAAGACTTGACCCCTATGACGCCTTCGGCCCGCTTTGACCTACCAAATCCGGTAAGTATTTTTAGAGCATTGAATTTCTGGCGAGCTGTATATCTGGTAGGGTATATGTGGAACGGTGTATATCTTGAGAGGTATATATATGAAGCATGAATTGGGCAAACAGCTGTTGCTGCTGCTGGCCTGCGGCCTGCTTGCCGCCTGCGCTACCGACGGGCTTACTCCCAGGCCGCGACTGCCTACTGATGCCGAAATTGAACAATACAATGCGGTGGCGCCCCACGCGGAAAAGATCGTGTGTCGCATGGAAAATGAGCTGGGCAGTCGCTTCAAGCGTCGGGTTTGCTATCGGCAGGGTTACCTGGATTCGATGGAGAAACAGGGGCAAGCGGTAGTTGATGCCATGCGCGCGGATGGCTTGCTGGACAATCCGCTGCATTGATACACGGTCAGTTGCAGACACGCTTTGGCACACGTTGCCAGGCAAAATTGTGTGAACTGCATGCCGGGATCGTGGCAAACTTATGGGTAGCGGTTCTTTAAAGGGTACAGGCGCGATATGGGTATGACTACACGAGTGGCAAAGCACTGTTTACTACCTCTGGCAACACTGGCGGCAGCGGCGTTCGCGTCGGCAGTCGCCGCACAGGATATTGCCATTACGCATTGTGCAGGTGCCTGCCCGCAATATACTTCCGCGCCAGCAGCAATCCGGGCCAAAACGGTAGTACACCATGTGTTTGCCGCGGGTCTGAACCAGGACACCGGCCTCGCTGACTGGGTGGCCTATCGCCTGACCGGCGACGCCGTTGGAGTTGCCTCGCTGTTGCCACGCAGTTGGCAGCCGGACCGATTGGTTAAATTCTCCGATGCAGCCGAACCCATTGATATCAATTCCTCCGTGTATTCCCTGGCGGATATTGCCAGCACCGGCAATCCTTATTATGGCAGTGATCGCGAAGTCGCGGCCCACACCGTGGAACGCGCGCGCCTGGCACCTATTACCAGTTTTGCTAACACACCTTATTGGTCGGACCTGAATAATCTGACCAATATGGTGCCCATGCCCAACCCGCTGCGCCTCGGTGCCTGGTTGCAACTGGAGCAGGCACTGAATGAATTCGTCATCAGTGAAGAGGAGTTGTACGTGGTGAGCGGTCCCTTGTTTTTGCTTAATCAACCGCTGACTGCAGTGACTGGTAGCGGGGTCGATTTTGGCCCGGCCGCTTATTACAAGCTCGTGATCAGTAACTCGGGCCTGGCCGCCTTCGTGTTTCCGGCAAATCTGCCGCAGCAAACTGCATACTGCAGCCAGCAGGCGAGTCTGGAACAGATTGAGCAGATGACCGGCCTGATAATGTTCCCCGGGCGGGACATTCTCCCTTCAGCGAAGTTGCTAACCAGTCTTGGTTGTTCAGGAAATTAGCCAACCAGCGCCAGTTCCGGTTCGGAAAACTGTGACAGGAACAACTTGTAGTAAAAACCCTGTTGCGCCATCAGTTCGGCGTGCGTGCCCTGTTCGATAATCCTGCCCTTGTCCATCACCAGAATCTTCTCGGCATCCTGAATCGTGGACAGTCGATGGGCGATAACGAAACTGGTGCGATTCTTCATCAGTTTTTTCATCGCCTGCTGAATCTGCATTTCAGTGCGCGTGTCCACGTTGGACGTCGCCTCATCCAGAATCAGAATGTCGGGATTCGCCAGAATCGCGCGGGCAATCGTCAGCAATTGTTTCTGGCCCTGGGAGATGTTGCTGAATTCTTCGTTAAGCACTGTGTCGTAACCATCGGGCAGTGTGCGTACGAAGTGATCAGCATGCGCGGCAGTGGCCGCGGCCATTACTTCAGCACGACTCGCATCGGGTCGACCGAAGGCGATGTTGTCGTAGATGGTGCCACCAAACAGCCAGGTATCCTGCAACACCATGCCGAACTTGCTGCGCAGTTCCGAGCGGGACAGGGAGGCGGCAGCTTGACCATCGATCGTGATGCCACCGCCATCCAGTTCATAGAAGCGCATTAATAAATTCACCAGCGTGGTCTTGCCGGCACCGGTAGGTCCGACAATGGCGACGATGTGTCGCGGTTTCACATCCAGCGACAGGCCTTCGAGCAGCGGTTGGTCGGCCTGGTAGCGGAATGAAATATTCTTCAATTGCACGGCACCACGCAGTTCGTTCTCATCATGTGGTTTCGGTGTAAACCGGGTCAGCACCGGGTCCAGTTCTTCCTTCTCATCGAGAATTTCAAACACGCGCTCGGCGCAGGCGATCGTGCTCTGCAATACGTTCGCAATATTCGCGGTTTGCAAGATTGGCTGCGTGAATGAGCGTGAGTACTGAATGAAGGCGACGATGCTGCCGACCGACAGGCGCCCACTGGTAATCCACAAGCCACCGATAACGGCGATAAGCACGTAGCCGAGGTTGGAGATAAAACTCATTGCCGGGAAAATAATGCCGGAGATAAAGTTCGCGCGCTGGTAGGCGGCGGCGTGCTCACTGTTGATCTGCTGGAAGCGCTCGATCGATACCCGTTCATAGCCGAAGGCTTTCACTACCACCTGACCGGAAAACATCTCCTCGACGTGGCCCGACAGCAAACCCAGCTGCTTCTGCTGCGCGCTGAAATGCGGCTGCGACTTCTTCGCGATGAAAACAGTGGCGATACCATACAACGGCAGTGTGGCAATCACGACCAAGGTGAGCGCCGGGCTGATCGTCAACATCATGATGATGAAACCAATGAGCTGAATCACCGAGGTGATCGCCTGGGTGGCGCTCTGTTGCAGCGTCGTGGAAATCGTGTCGAGGTCATTGGTGACGCGTGACAGGATATCGCCGTGGGAGTGGGTGTCGTAATAGGACAGGGGCAGGCGCCGCAGCTTGGCGGCCGTGGCGTCGCGCATGGCTTCGACCGCGCGCTGGGAAACGCTGGCCATGATCCACTGCGTGCAAAACATGAAGGCGGAGGACAGCAGGTAAAAACCGAGCAGCCACAACAGCACCGCGTTGATGGCGCCGTAGTCGAAGTCTGCTGCCTGTCCGGCAAAGCGCTGCATCAGTGTGCCAGTGATAAGGTCGATGGCCTGACCTACCAGCTTCGGACTGGCGATGGTAAAGCCGGTGCTGAGTATCGCTAGCAGCAGCACGCTGCTGAGTCGACCTTGAAAAGGCCGGAACCAGGTGAGCAGACGTTTGAAGGTAGGCCCGAATCGTTTGGCCTTGACGGTGGGTTGCCCGAGCGTACCCATCGGACCCCGATTCATGAACGCAGGTGGTGGTGCAGACTGGCGTTTGGTTTCGCTCATGCCACGTCCTCCACGCCAAGTTGTGAAGCGACAATTTCCTGATAGGTCTGGCAGGTCTGCAGGAGCTCAGCGTGAGTACCGCGCCCGACAATCATGCCTTCGTCCATTACCAGAATCTGGTCGGCATCCATTACCGTGCCGATGCGCTGAGCCACGATAATGACCGTTGCATCGCGCACCTCGCGCCTCAGTGCCGCGCGCAGTTTTGCATCGGTCGCAAAGTCCAGCGCCGAGAAGCTGTCATCGAACAGATAAATCTCGGCATTGCGGGTCAAGGCACGGGCAATTGCCAGACGCTGCTTCTGGCCACCAGACAAATTTTTGCCACCCTGTTGGATGTCGTGCTCCCAGACTCCATCCAGTTCCCGAATGAAGGGAAGTGCTTGCGCGATGCTGGCCGCGTGCTCCAGTTGTGACTCATTCGCTGCCGTATTCGCCACTAGCAGATTGCGTTTTACCGAGCCGCTGAACAGGGTTGCCTGCTGCGGTACATAAGCAATGCGTTCGCGCAATTCAGCTTGCACGTAGTTGCTGGTTACCACGCCGCCCACTTCGATGTGGCCGCTTTCTACATCGTAAAAGCGGGGAATCATGCGCACGAGGGTGGACTTGCCCGCGCCGGTGGAGCCGATGATGGCGGTTACCTTGCCAGGCTCAGCGCGAAAACTGATGTCTTTCAGTGCGAGAACTTCCGCGCCAGGGTAGCGGAAATTCACTCCTTTGAATTCGATTACGGCAGGTGCTATGGATCTTTGTGGGTCAGCTGGATCAACAATACCCGGCTGCATCTGTAACACTTCATCTATGCGCACCGCTGCAGCCTGCGCACGCGGCAGAATATTGAGCATCATCGACATCATCATGAAGCCAAACAGTATCTGCATCGCGTATTGCGTGAACGCAATCAAGCTGCCGAGTTGCAGGGTGCCTGCCTCGATACGGATAAAGCCGAACCATAACACCGCGAGCGAGGTCAGGTTCATGATCAGCATCAGGCCCGGCATCATGAATGCCATGAGTCGGTTCACTTCGATATAGGTATCAGCGAGTTCATGACTCGCTGAATGAAAGCGCTGTTGTTCATGATCGACGCGATTGAATGCGCGAATCACGCGTACGCCACTCAGCGTTTCCCGCAAGGTCACGTTGAGGCGATCGATCTTGATCTGGATGGACGAGTACAGAGGAATCGCCTTGCGCGCGATGATCAGCACCAACGCGATCAGTACCGGTACTGCCACGGCCAGCACCCAGGTCAACTGCGGATCTTTCGAATACGCCATGATGATGCCGCCGAGCGCCATCATCGGCGCCATCAGTAACATGCGCGCGATTACGATCGTGACCATTTGCACCTGGGTAATGTCGTTGGTAGCGCGGGTGATCAAAGTCGATGAACCAAACTGATCGAACTCATGCAAAGAAAAACCGGAGACCTTGGTGAACACGGCGTTGCGAAGGTTTCGACCGAAACCACTGGCTACTCGTGCCGAAATCCAGCTCGCCATAACCGCACAGCTGATGCTCAGCACGGTAATCAGCAGCATGTAGCCGCCGATGCGCAAAATATAGTCGGTGTCGCCGCGCAGCACACCCTGGTCGATGATGTCTGCCATCAGGGTTGGCAGGAACAGGTCAGCCAGTACCTGGAAAAAAACCAGTACCATCAATAGCGCGATAGACCAGCGCCAGGGTTGCAGAAAGCGGAATATTTTTAGCATGCAGTGGTTTCCGAGTGTTCCAGATGGTCGGCGGCGGCCAGCAACAGATTGGTGAAGTGTTTTGACTCTTTTGGTCCAAGCCGGGTAACGAGTTGGCTGAATTGATTCGCGAAATCATCGCGCACTTTCGCCAGGAATTTTTTGCCGCCGTTGGTCAGGGTCACCAGCACGACACGTCGGTCGGTGTCGTCATGCTTGCGCACGACGAAGGCTTGTTGTTCCAGACGGCGCAGTTGTTGGGCGACATTGCCGGCCGTTACTCGCAGTCGTTTGGCCAGCTCGGAAGGGCGTGCCCCGTCTGGTTCGGGCCAGTGCTTCAGCAACCACAACAGATGCCATTCCGCCTGGCTCAACTTGCCGTTCGATATCATTTTGTTGCCGGCAATGGTGGCACGGGTGAAACGCCGGGTGGCGGCGAGCAGTGCGTCGGTTGGGGAAACAGCATTGGTTTTACGAGAGTGTGGCATGACTGGATTTACGCGACTCGACCGACAGTTGCGTTAATATAGCAGGTGAATAGTTTAGTAGCTAAACAATAAAGTCGGGATAAATTGCAGACAAGAAAAAGCCAGGGTAACAGTACGTGAATGTACTCTTACCCTGGCTGGTGTTTCAGGCAAATTGAATCAGCTAGTTGCCAGCGACAGCGCGATCTTCCTTGGCCTTGCGTTCAGCTACCATGGTTTCATAGCCAGCATCGTCAAGATGAGTCACGGCTATCCAGGCGTGGGACATTTCATCGCCAGTGCGACTGCCGTCGAATACCCACTGATCCGGATCAGGATTGTTAGGGTTGTCGGCGGTATTGTCGTACCACTGCTTGATTACCAGTACGGCACCAGCTGGTACCAATGGCGCTTCATCGGGTGAGTAGATGTGGCTGTGATGCCAGGTTGCGCTCCAGTTGGACACCTGGCTGATTTGCGTGGTGCGACCGGTTTCCGGATAGAAAATTTCCAGAGAAGCGGCATTCATGCGCAGGTGCCCATGGGGCTGGTAGCTGTCGATGCGCACTGGATGGTCAAAGGAATGGAATCCTTGCGTCATGGTGTAGCCATTCGGTGGAATCACCAGGAAATTGTTCTCATAACCTTCACGCATCAGGTAGGGGCGCAGATCCTGTTTGTAGGGCTTGGACTGCTCGATGAAGTCTTCATCATGAAACCAGATAGCCAGTTCCACCACGTTGTCTTCGATCATGGTGCCATTAGCGGTAGGACCAACGCCGCCAGGGAACATATGAATGTCCCAGTGCACGCGTGCGTCTTTCGGTAAAGTGCGGCATACGCCGTCCGGCATTAGCTCGCCCCATTTACCCATGGCGTATTCAGTCAGGTAGCCGTATGCCTCGTAATCACCATTTTCATCGGGTACCAGGATATCGGTGTTGGCGTGATGCACAACGGCGCGGGCGTCACCACGCGGTTTGACCTGGGCGGCCTTGATGCAACGGTCCTGGGTCAGACCGGTTTCAACGTAGTGTTTGCTCCACAGGTCATTGCCGTTGGCGGGAATGTCGATAGCAATTGAAGGAATAATCAGGCTGGGGGCGCCCAGTTCGGCGGCAAAGGTCCAGGCGTTGGGATCGGGCAGGTTTGCCGGGGGTGGCACCACGTCCACATCACCCAGCGGTGAGCCCTGATTTACCCAGGCGACTACCGTATCGATTTCAGCTTGCTCCAGCCGCCAGTCACCCTTGAGGTTCTGCAGGCCAATGCCATGGTCATAGGCATAGGGTGGCATTTCCCGGTTCGCCACTTTGTGCTGGATCAGTGGTGCCCACGGGCGTACTTGTTCAAAGTTGGTCAGTTGCATGGGGCCTATGCCACCTTCACGATGACATACCACACAATTCTCATTCAGGATCTTGGCGACGTGAGAGTTATAAGTGATGGCATCGTCCTGGGCGCTGGCAGTGCCAATGCCCAACAATGACACCAACCCGGTTACCAGGGTAAAGCTCAATCTGATATTTGCTGTGTTCAGCCATGTATGCATGATTACTCCGTACTCGAGAGCGCAGCGAATGGGGATGAGACCCAGGAATACTAACGGGCTGTTCCAGAAATGTCCATGAGGAAAGCGGCCTTGCAGGACACCTCAGGGGACTGAATTCAGCTGTTTGCGAGAACTATCCCGCGAATGGTTTAGCAGAAGCCGCGGGATAGGCAGTTGCCACCCTCAACCCATTGAATCGGTGGCTCGAAGTTTTGCGCGGTTAAGGTGTAGTTGGTGCCATCGAGTGCGCTACCGTCGTTTTTCCAGGTTACCCTGATCTCGCCGGAGTGCACATGGATGCCATGGGTGGTTTCAGTCCGTTCCTGCGCGAATGGAATACCATTTTCGCCTTCCTGGATGGCATCCATATCGGCAAGTCGGCCAGCCTGCGCCGCGATGACAATGAAATTCTGGTGCACACTGAGCGCCAGCAAGGCTTCGGTGAATGCCGCCCGATTGCCATAGGTCTGATACGCGGGCAAGGCAACAGCGGCGAGGATGCCGAGGATTGCTACCACGATCATGAGTTCGATCAGAGTAAAACCGCGGTTGTGCTTTTGTGCGAAGCGTCGGCAAGTCATGACAGCAAGCATTACTCGAATACCACTTCGTGGGAATTATTGGTCACGTAGATTGCAACCATGCCATACGCGCCAGGATTGGGATGCGACACCCGCACCACATCGCCTGTGGTTGCAATGACGTTCGGTCCATTCGATTGTGGGCAGCGCACCGATTGATCGGGAGTCTGGCCGCGCGACAGCATGTAGCCTATTTCCTCAAATACCAGGCGGCAGTCTTCCAGCGCTTGCTCAGAGGCGCGGGCGGCGGCCGCTGCCGGGTCAAATGCAAACATAGTGGGATAGGCGTATAGCATCAGTGAGAAAAACAGCATCGATGCCCCGCCGCCGATGCCCAGCCAGATGATGCCGCGGTCCCGCGTATCCCTGGTTTTGGCGACGGGTATGTTGGTGGTTTCCACCATAGTGGAGGGACGACTCTCGTCCTTCTTGAATAAATCCGACTTGGCAGTAACGAAGCGTTCAGTCTCTATGGCTTTGGCGCATTTTTCGCAATAGACCCCGATTTCGGAAAAGTTCGAGCACATACCGCACAGCTGCTTATCACAACGACTGCAGGCTGCGATGCTGGGGGCATTAGGATGGTTGTAACAGGCCAAGACAAGTTCCTTTCATTTCAAGCTTGCGAATTCTAACAGCAGCTCGCAATAATCGGCGAGTTTAAAAGGTAAAAGTGCGGAGGCCGCCACATTTTCTTTCGTAAATTTTCGCAATCTGCCTTGATTGTTCCGCTTATGCAGTCTCGCTATATTTTTCAATCCAATCCAGTTAGTCTTGAGCATTGATCTTCGAGCTTGAGGTAACAGCTAATTAGAAGCGCAGTGAACCGAAATCTAATAACAAGAGAGCAGATATATGCACAAGCAACTGCACGAACAGCGTTCATATAGTTTGCAGGTGCGACTCCTGATTCTGTTGGGATATGTCCTGTGTGGCGCCGCCACGGCGCAGGCCCCAGCCACCTTTCCACCAGTGACCGATGCCATGCTGCAAAATCCCGCCGCGTCCGATTGGCTGATGTGGCGCAGGACTCTGGATAGCTGGGGTTACAGCCCGCTGGACCAGATCGACCGCAGCAACGTCGACCAGCTGCGCCTGGTGTGGACGCGCAATCTGGCAACCGGCACCGGCGAGATCACGCCACTCGCCTATAACGGTGTGCTCTACATTCCCCAGGCGAATGACGTCATTGAGGCGCTCGATGCCATTACCGGCGACCTGATCTGGGAATATCGCCGCGCCATTCCGGAGGGGCTGTATGAGCAGGTCGGCGGCAATGCCGCGAACAATCGCAACCTCGCCATTTATGCCAACCTGATTATCAATACCAGTGATGACAACTTCGTGTTTGCGCTCGATGCGCAGACCGGTGCGACGGTGTGGGAAACGCAGATCTTTGACTACAAGGTCCATGCCGCCACGCACAGCTCGGGACCGATCATTGCTGATGGGCGCGTTATCAGCGGCCGCAGTTGCCGACCCTGGGGTGGACCGGATGCCTGTGTCATTGCCGCGCACGATGCCTTAACCGGTGCCGAACTGTGGCGGCGTCGATTGATTCCTGCCCCAGGCGAACCCGGCGATGAGACCTGGGGTGATGTGCCTTTCGAGGGCCGCCAGCATGTCGGCTCATGGATGGTGCCGAGTTACGACCCGGAACTTAAATTGATCATCCTCGGTACCTCGGTGACTTCACCGGCACCAAAATTCTTCCTCGGCGGTCCGGAAAATACCCACCTCTATCACAACTCGACTTTGGCACTGGATGTCGAGACCGGGGAGATCAGGTGGCATTACCAGCATCTGGTGGATAACTGGGATCTGGATCATCCGTTTGAACGCTTGCTGGTGGAGACACGCGTCACGCCCGATCCGGCTGCGGTTAGCTGGATCAATCCGAACCTGCGCGCGGGAGAGGTGCGCAAGGTCATAACAGGCATTCCTGGAAAGACCGGCATCGTCTATACGCTCGACCTTGCTACGGGTGAATTCCTGTGGGCGACACCTACAGTGTTCCAGAATGTAATCAACGAGATTGATGGCGCGACCGGCGCCGTGACAGTAAATCCCGAAGTCGTGTTCCGCGAATCCGAACAGATAGTATTTGTGTGTCCAACCTGGACCGGCGGCAAGGATTGGGAGGCCGGGGCCTATAGCCCGCTAACAAATATGATGTACTACCCGCTGCGTAACACTTGTGCCCAGATGATTGCCACGGCAAATTTCGAGAGTGACAAAGTGCAGAACCTGACCGATGGGCAAGGCGGGCTCCCGAACTATTCGCTCGCCGCGCGCCATCAGATCGCACCGGGTACGGAAAATCTTGGCACTGTGCGAGCGATCTCGGCGGAGACCGGTGTCACTAAATGGTTGTTTGAGCAACGCGCCGGCACCATGTCACTGGCGGCGACCGGCGGTGGTCTGGTATTCGGCGGGGATTCGAACGGACGCTTCCGCGCCCATGACCATGACACAGGAGAAGTGTTATGGGAGATTAATCTTGGCTCATCGGTGAGTGGCTATCCGGTGACGTATTCAGTCAATGGTAAACAGTATGTGGCGGTGAACACCGGCGGTGGTCAGATCAACCTGACACCGGAGTTGCAGCCAAGCAGGGGCACCAATCTGTTTGTGTTTGCGTTGCCGGATTAGCGATCACTGACCCCATTGATTAGTAACGCCAGAACAGAGGGGAAAATAATGCCAAAACAGTGAAATACTCTAAACGACCAAGAACCATGGCGGCGGATAATATCCAAATGCCCACATCACTTACCGGCTGAAAATTATTTAGCAGCGCACCAAAAGCGGGACCAGTCAAATTCAGGGTCGCGGCAGTCGCCGAAATAGACTCAAGAAAACCCAAGCCGGTCGCCATCAACAGCAGCGTAATAACTATCGAACTGAGCGCGGCGAGGGTCATAAACCCCATCACAGCTTTTCTTACCGAGGGCCCAACCGCTTTACCATTATAAAAAATTGAAAATGAGCCGCGCGGATGTACCAACCGATAGAACTGTAGACGCATCATCTTGAACGTCAAAATATTTCGTACGATTTTGTTACCACCCGCAGTGGAGCCTGCACAGCCACCCAGGTAAGCAACAAAAATAAGGAGCAGTATTGTCTGCTGAGGCCACTGGCTCATATCTGCGGCAATAAAACCCGTACTGGTAATGAACGAAATCAACATAAAAAAAGCATAACTCAAGGATTCGCCGAAACTCTCGTAAACTCTCATTAGAAAAAGTTGAACGGCGAGCGCCAACCCCAAAAAAGCGATGATCAGCAAAAATATTCGAGTCTCGTCATCGCGCCAATAGGGCCTGAATGATTTTCCGTGCAGTACCACATAGTGCACCGCAAAATTGAACGCACCCAACAACATGAATACGTTGGCTATGGCCAGCAGTAAGTGGCTCTCAAAAAATCCCATACTACTATCGTGAGGTGAGAATCCCCCTGTCGCCACCGCAGAGAAGCTGTGGCCAATTGCGTCAAAGGCCGACATTCCGCCAAAATAAAACGACAATGCACACAGCACTGTTAATAAGAGATAGATGTACCAGAGATAGTGCGCCGTTTTGGCCACGCGCGGCGTCAGTTTGTCGTCTTTAATCGGGCCGGGAGTCTCCGCCTTCAGCAAGCGCATACCGCCGGCGTCCAGCATCGGCAAGACGGCCACCACAAAAATCACGACGCCGAGCCCGCCCATAAAATTGAGGAATTGGCGATACATCAAAAAACTTTTGGGCATGGAATCCAAGCCCGTCAGAATCGTAGCTCCGGTGGTGGTTAAGCCGCTGACCGATTCAAATACCGCGTCAGAAAAATTAACGCCAGTAATGAAATAAATGGGTAGCGCTCCTAAAAGCCCCATCACTACCCAGGTTAAAGTGGCAAACAACAGCGCATCGCGAAACGAAATGCGACGGAAGCCGGTGTTACGCCGAAACGCCAATGCAATCATCGCGGCCGCCATGGTGGCCAAACCTGTTTTAAAGAAGACGGTGCTCAAGTTATCGTCAAACAGGGAAAGAGAAAGCACGCCAAAAATGACTTGGACAAATCCCATCCACAGCGTGGGGAGCGCCAATAAACGTATCGTATTTTCTAAATTGACGTTAGCGGGTTGTGAATCAAAAGGGTCAGAATCAAAAGGGTCAGAGTACCTTGATTTCGCGCAATCACTGGATCAAGTTACGCTGACCCCGGTGTTTCAAGGGTGTCAAAGGTGGTCATGTCACAGGTAGTCACTTCAAAGGTAGTCACGAAAGTTGGCTGCGTCATTTTCTATGCAATACCAGCGCGTCGATGGCATCGAGCGTGGTACTGGCGTGTGCCTCCAGTTCAGTGCTGGTGGCGCTGCTGACGGGATGCCCGATGATCGCGAATCCGTAACCGGGCATGCCCAGCACGCGCGCCATCAATTCTGCCGCACTGACAAACTTCGATGTTATCACACCCACCGCCGGAGTGCCGATGCGTTCGCAGCTGATCGCGTCATGCAGACTGCACGACGAGCAACTGCCTCAGTCACCGAGACCGGTAATGGCCAGATCCCAGTCTCTGGCCGCGTCGATGAAGTCCTGTTGCGCCGGGGCGCTGTAGTTTGATTTGGTGCGCAGCACGACTTCGGCAACCTGCCAGTGCTCTTTCAGCAGACGTTCGAGATGGGCGAAGAACACCGGCGTGCCTTCCTTGCCGTTGGAGATGAAGCCGACCCTCTTGCCTTTCAAGGAACTGATTCCTTGCGCTGGTTGAATTACCTGCGGGTTGGATTCGCTGGCGGGGTCCAATACCTGAATTGTCATGGTGCAAAGTCTTCCAATTATTTATCTGTGTAATTCATGTAAGCGTTTGCATTATGTCAGCCAAGATGCCTAACAATCGATACATACCCCGATGCCGATTGTGACCGCTTGACTCTTGGTGCCGAGCCACGGCGGGATGATGGCGCCAAAACCACCGGCGGGTCCGCCTGCCGCGACGACCAGCAGGTGGGCGGGCGAGGGTAGCGCGCTGTATTCCACATCACCCTTGTCCCGAATCACCGAGCCTTTGCCGACGCTGGCCCATTCGGCGCGCGTTATGCGGGCTTTACGGAAAAGATACTCCGCGACATCGGCTTTCGACCAGCCTGCGTTCTGCAAATGATCGCAATGTTGCTTGGGTATCACGACCACATAGTTGCCGGACCAGATCAAGTAATTACGCATATTGGCCCGCATCTCGGCGGCGTAGGTGTCCAGAATCTCCTCGGGCACGGTGGTCCACTCATTCATGATCTGGCGCGGAGCCCCGGCGGCAAGTACCGTGACTGCAGATGCTGCGCGCGGGATGCCGCGTAATTCTGCCAGAGACTGCCAGCTCGATCCTTCCTCGTCCTCGGCAATGCAATAACTGATCTTGCCGGGATGGCCGAGGGTGGAACGGTCAATGGCGCCGGGACTGACTTCGAGAATATTTATTAATCCGAGACGTATGGCGCGACCAATCACTGAAGTAGCGCGATCACTGCTGCCGAGCACATTGAATTCACAGCCCGCGTTAATCTCTTTGCGAATGGGGCCGTTGAGGATGAGCAGTACGGCGCAGCCTCCGGTACTGGCGGTGGCGCCGTGCAACAGAAACTCCGGTTGCAGCATGCCGGTCCAGGCAGTAACGACAGCGGGAAAGTGCACTGGCAGACAGCCCGCCATCACCGCGTTGATCGCGAGCTTCTCGGCGGTAATGGGGCGTTCGCGGACGGGTTCGATACCGATGAGGGCATCGGCTTGCAGATTCGCCCACTCGAGGCAGGCGTTCACAGCAGCGGGCGTTGGTGGCACCACAGGAAAGCCATCGGTCCAGCCACGACTGTGATAAAACTCCTGCGCGTCAGACCAGCAATCGAGTTCGTAGTGTCTGGATGTGAGCGCCATTAATCCTGTTGACCCGGCAGTCCCTGTGCTTCCAGGCGGCGCCAGCCTCCGAGAATTCCCGCCATCGCGTAATTGCCCTCATGACAGGCGTATTCGTAAATCGGTTCTTCGGTTCGAACCATCGGAAACATTACTGTCCAGGGTGCAGTCCACGTGGTGGGATCGGTGATGGTGAATTCATAACCCAGCGTGTCGGCATCGATGAGCCAGAATTTTTCGATCAGATGCATGTTCTCGCTGGAGTTACCGAACGCAGTATCGCGGGCGAAGTGTCTGGTTTCAACGATCAGCGTATCGCCTTCCCAGTGTCCGACAGAATCACCCTCCCACTTGCGCGGCGATTCCCGAAATTCTGTTGTATACATCTTCACAGGACGAATGTTGTGCACCATCTCGTTATGGATGAGCACATGATCAGCAGTCTGGATCAACTGCACATTGTTGTTATAGGCACTTGGTATCATGGGCGGACCGGAGTTAAAACCCATGATGCAGCGTTCCGACAGAGGTCGCACTTCTACTCCTGCTGCAAGGCGCGCCTCTTCGCCTCTGATGGCGTTTTTCGCCTGTGCGGCAGCGGTTAAAGCCGGAATGCGGCCGTTTTCTGGCGCAGTTACCAGCGAGGTGCGTCGGTCTCCCAGAATATCCGCACCGCGGTCATACCAGAATTCGTTATAGTCTCCGGTAGTCGAGGTATCGGTGAAGTTATCCCGGTCCCGTCGTTCCCGTTCCTCAAGCTCAAACTGCGCGGCTTCTTCGGCGGTGAGCGTCGCCTTGTTGCCAAGTGCCTCGGGACGCTGAAACGGCGTGATGGTGCGGAAGTCCCAAGTGCCTTGCAGGTCGGGATGGCCGTTGGCCAAGCGTGGAATATCTGTGGCACTGGTTTGCGCGAGAACGGTCAGTGGGACGGTGAGTGCTCCAAGCAGGATAATCAAGCAAGCTGCTTGCGGGTGACTATTTTGAATAGACATTCAAACCTCCATTGTTGCTAAGCAGGAATAAAACCAGGAAGTAACCATAGCAGCGCTCAAGCTACGCCTGCGAGAAGGAATTTTCAAGGAGATCAGCCTGTCGCAAGCAGGCAGGGTACGCAGAGCTGGGTCAGGGTTTGCCTGGTGCTGGCGTCGGACCCAGTCGCAATGACGAGAACGCCGAGTCATAGGCGGCGTTGAGTAATGCGCTTACTTCGGGGGTGAAATTCTGCGCATGCACCGTACGTATTTTCGCCCACACCACATCAATATCGGACTTTACTTCGGTGATTTCGGCACTATCGGCCGCAGTGAAAGCCACTTCGTAGAAAGGCATCAAATCGATCAATTGCCGGCGTAAGGACTCAACTTCGGTGCGCAATGCATCCGGCAGTAGCAGGTAATAGCTATGTATGAGTTGCTCGGTTTGGATGCGGGGGTCCAGCGCTGCAATCTTGCCGATGAGATTGCCCTCGATGCTAAGCAGGGTGAGCTCGTCTTCTGCGGACCATGCTGAGACGGAGCCCAGGCTCGCCAGCAAAAATACCTGCATAAGAAGCGAGCGCGATATTTCAAAGTTTCGAACAGGAGGCATGGAGCGTAGTCCGAAATTGAGGGTCATGAACAAAAGGGTCATGAACTAAAGGGCCTTGCACTAAAAGGTCACAACCAAGGGATCAGAGTAAAACGACAAATAGCATCTGGTTTTACTCTGACCCGCTTAGGGCAGGCTTCGCTTAGGCTTGTATACAGGACCTTAGCGCCAGTTCGCGGCTGGTTCAGTTGGATCCGATTTCAGGAATCGAATCAGGTCGGCGTGAAACTGATCGGGTATTTCGATCTGTGGTGCGTGACCAACGTCCGGATACAACAACAGTGCCGAATTCTGCAATTCATTGTGCACATGCGTTGCGGCTGCCACGAAATCTTCTACCAGTTTGTCGTCTTCACCACCCATAACGAGTGCTTTGGTCTTGATGTGCTGCCAGTCATACACGACTGGATCGTCATACATGCTCTGACCAATCATGCGTCGCACCATGGCGAAATGCGGGTAGTCGCCACTCAGGGTCTGGCCATAGCTGCGGCGCACAAATTCCAATTGGGCTGGTGGCCAGAAATTGGTGAAGTAAATCTGGTGGCCACGCAATATCGACTCATAAGAAGCCACGCCTGGATCGGAGCCGTAGGGATCAGTCCATGGGCGACTCAGTCGCTGGTCAGTCAGGCCTATCTGATTCACCATTACCACATGCGTTATAAGGTCCGGATACAACATGGCGAAGCGGCTCACCACCATTCCGCCCATGGAGTGGCCAACCAGGGCAACCTTGCCGAGGTCGAGTTCGTCAATCAGCGCCTTCATGTTGGCGGCGACGAAATTGAAATTGTAGGGAATCAGCGGCTTGGATGATTTGCCATAACCGATACGGTCGACAGCTATCACCCTGAAGCCAGCCTCAGCGAGTACTTTAAAAGTGGGCGTATACGCTTCTGAATAAAAATTGTGACCGTGTTGCCAGATCAAGGTCTGGCCATTGGCGGGGCCGCTTGGTGGGATATCCATATAAGCCATGCGCATTTTCTGTTGGAAGCGGGTCAATTCCAGAAAGTGCACCGGATACGGATAAGGAATCTCTTCGAAATTGATGGACACAGGACCCCAGTCGGCTGGTGGCTCGGCTGGTGGTTGTGCTGGCCAATTGGTTTCTGCAGCCAGAGCCTGCATACCACCAAAGGACAGAGTCAGAATCATCGAAACAGCAATAAATCGCAGCATTGAATTCAACATCGTTAACATTTCCTGCATTGTGGTAATGAATGTATGTATGACCAGAGGGGAGCACAGTATTTCAGATTACATCGGAATTTCAAGGCTATTCGCCTTTGCGGCCAGCACCTTTGGCGCCAGCGCCTTTGTTATGACCAGCTTTGAAGCCTGGGCCAGCGGAGCCCGGGCCTTTAAAACTCGAAGCTTTGAAACCCGGACCTTTGGAGCCCTGACCTTTGAAACCCGAACTTTTGGAACTCTGACTTTTGAAACCAGAAGTTTTGGAACCAGTGACTCCGGCAATCTGAATTGCGTTTCTCGCATCAGACTTTTTTCTGGTGGCTGGTCGTGCTCGGACTTTGCCGGGAACAGAATTGGCTTCTGATGGCGGTGAAGCCGCAGCGGGTTTTGATACTGCGAACTTGATGAATAACTTTTCATTGCCGAATTCTATGCTATCACCGGCAACGATCTGCCTGCGCTTGCGGGTTTCGGGCTTGCCATTTACTACCACATGGCCAGATCCAACTGCCGCCTTGGCTTCGGCGCCACTGCCAGCCAGATTTTCAAACTTTAGTATCTTGTATAACTCAACCGGCTCCCTGGAGATTTCGACTATGCGAAATCCGGCGGGTGCTGCCATCAGCTTTTTGCCGGTGGTGATAGTGGTGTCCGTTGGCGTCTTTGTAGTCGACGTTACGGAAGTTGGTGTAATAGTAGTGGCTGTCATTTCTGGTTTCACAATAGTTCGCTGTTTGCGCTAATTTCAATTGTACGTTTAATGGCGGCATATAGACACTGCGCGAAGCCTGCTTGCGCTTGCCAGGGTCTATTTGGGTCGAGTCTTGCGCGCGGCGGTAATGCCGAATGCGCTGTTGAAAATGCGATTCGCAGCATCGCTGTCGATATCTGCTATGATGCGCGCTCCCCAGCTTGCGGCCACTCTGATGCAATCCATTTCGTTCACGTCCCTGGCACTACGTCCCGAACTGCAGGCCAGCATTGCGACGCTCGGTTATGCATCAATGACCCCGGTGCAAGCGCAAACTGTACCGCAGTTGCTGCAGAACAAGGACCTGATCGCACAGGCAAAAACCGGCAGTGGCAAGACCGCTGCATTTGCCATTGGCCTGCTCAACAAGCTCGATGCGCAGACGTGGAGCACACAGGCACTGGTGCTGTGTCCGACGCGCGAACTGGCCGAACAGGTGTCTGCGGAGATTCGTCGGCTCGCCAGTACCATTCCCAATATCAAATTACTCACGTTGTGTGGCGGCAAACCCATGGGTCCGCAACTCGCGTCGCTGCAGCGCGATCCGCATATCGTGGTGGGGACGCCGGGCCGCATCTTGAAGCATCTGGAGAAACAGACTCTGCACCTCGATTCCGTGCAGACACTGGTGCTGGATGAAGCAGACCGCATGCTGGACATGGGCTTTCACGACGACATCATGCAGATCATCGACACCACGCCTCGTACTCGACAGACCCTGCTGTTCTCCGCGACCTATCCTGAAGGCATCAGCGCTATCAGCGGTAAGGTGCAGCGTGATCCGGTTTCAATTCGGGTGGAAGCGAGTCACCAAAGCGCCGACATCGAACAAGTTTTCTATCTGGTGGAAAATCGGAGCCGAGTAGAAATCTTGTATAAAGTCATCGCTCACTACCAGCCTGAATCGAGCCTCGTGTTCTGCAATACCAAGCAGCAGTGTGAGGAGTTGGCGGCGGCGCTGGTTGCGCGTGACTTGCACGCATGCGCATTGCATGGGGACATGGAGCAGTTCGAGCGCGACCAGGTGCTCACCCAGTTCGCTGGCAAGAGCAGTTCGATTCTGATTGCAACTGATGTGGCGGCGCGCGGACTCGATGTGAAAGAGTTGGCTGCTGTAATCAATTTCGAACTGAGTCGTGATCCGGAAGTGCACATTCATCGCATCGGTCGTACCGCGCGCGCGGGCAGCAAGGGACTCGCCGTCAGTCTGTTCACTACCGCAGAGCGTCGGCAATTGCAGGCAATCGAGGAATATCAGGGGGCGAAGGCACGCATCGCGAATGTAGAGTCACTGCTTGCACCGCCCAACTTCAAACTGTATCCACCCATGGTCACGCTATTCGTCAATGCGGGTCGCAAGGAAAAACTCAGGGCAGGGGATCTGCTGGGCGCGCTCACGGCGAGTGGTGAAATAAGCGGCGATCAGATTGGCAAGATCACGCTGTTCGACAAGATCGCCTACGTGGCAGTAGCGCAACAGGTGGCAAAACTCGCGTTGACTACACTCGCCGATGGCAAGATCAAAGGCAGGTCATTCAGGGTGCGCCGCTTACGCTGAAAAAATTACCCGAGCCGAGCGCAATACTGCAATCTCAGTCGGTGTCAGCCCCAGCCGATCTCCTAACACTTCATCAGTATGCTCACCCAATTTTGCCACCCATCCCGACGCCGTGATATCGGCGTTGCGCAGTTTGAAGGGCAGATTCTGAATCAGGAAGTCACCGAGACGATTATCGCTCACGTTTGTGAATGATCCTCGCTCCAGCACCTGTGGATGGTCGAACAAGTCTTCGGGTTGCTGGTAGGCGCTGCACGGCACTTCGCTCTGGTTGAGCGCCACCTCGCATTCATTGGCGGTGCGGGTGGCAGACCACAGTTCAATTTCCGCAGCGAGCAGTTTCAGATTGGTAGTTCTGGGGCCGCGTATGAAGCGCGGGTCTTGCAACAAATCCGGCCGCTCGATTGCCGCACACAGATTTTCCATGGTCTTGTCGGAGACGATGCAGATCATTACGTAACCGTCACTGGTTTTGACCGGGCAGAAGCGGCCAATCGCCACCGGTTCTGACGCTTGCGCGCGTTGGATGTGGGCAGGAATCAGGCTCATCATCGATTCCATCATGCTGACGTCGATGTAATCACCGCTGCCATGGCGCTCACGTCCTAACAAGGCTGTCTGGATCGCACCGAAGGCATAGGTGCCAGTGAGAATGTCAGCGATCATGATTTCCCAGTTCGGTGGACGCTGACTCGCTTGCTCGTTCGCACCGGTCTGGGCACGAGTGTGAACGCTATCGAAGCCACTTGCGGCATGCACTATCGGTGCATAAGCCGCGCGATTGACCTGTGGTCCGGATTGGCCGAAGCCAGAGATCGAGCAGTACACAAGATCAGGCCGATCCAGTTTGAGGCTGGCGTAATCGAGCCCGAATTTGGCCATGATACCGGGGCGAAAGTTTTCGATGACGACGTCGGCAGTGGCTATGAGGCGCCGCGCCAATTGCTGGCCTTCCGGGTTTTTCAGATCGATGGCAATGCAGCGTTTACCGGCATTGAAATGAGCGAAGACTCTGGTGAGGCCTTCGACACCGCGGACGTAATCGCCAGCTCCTGGCGCTTCTATTTTTATCACGTCAGCACCGCAGTCCAGCAACATTCTTGTACAAATCGGACCGGCAAATACTGCGGAGAAGTCGATCACCGTGTAACCGTGCAGTGGTTTCTTGCTGCTCATGAGTGAATCCGGAATTGCGCGCAATGAAGACGAGGGTCGTAGATTAACCTATTTCAGATTAAAGGTGTCTGCCAGGTCTTTATATTGCATAATCCACTCCCGCTTTCTGTCCTGATTGTCCCAGCTGGCTTCCTTTATTATGTGGTTCAAGAATCTCCGTCTGTATTGCCTTACGCAACCCTTTGATTTATTGCTTGAAGACCTCGAGTCGCAACTGGCAGAGAATGCCTTCATCCCCTGTGCGAACTATGAAAAGTCACGCATAGGGTGGGTCACGCCATTGGGCAACGCCGCCAATGTGAATGCTGAGGGCGATGCAACAGACAACACAGCGGCAACAACTCCGGTGTTTACACATGTAGTGGGCGACTACATCATGCTGTGTGCACAACGACAGGATCGCTTGTTACCGGCATCGGTAGTGCGTGAAGCTACCGAGAAAAAAATTGCCGAGCTCGAAGCCCGCCAGGCGCGCAAAATCTATCGCAAGGAAAAGCGCGAGATTCAGGATGACATGTTCAATACATTGCTACCGAGAGCCTTCACTCGTTCCACCCAGGTCTATGCCTATATTTCCCGCTCCGAGGAATTGCTGGTGGTGAACACCGCCTCTGCGGCGAAGGCCGAAGAATTCCTGAATTTATTGCGTGACACGCTGGGCTCGTTCCCGGTGGCGTTACCAGACAGCAAGCGCGCACCCAGTGATGTGATGACGCGCTGGTTGAAAGAACAAAAAGCCACCGACAAGTTTGAGATAAATAACGACTGTGAGTTGCTCAATCCAAAAGATATGCTTAATGCAGTTCGCTGCAAGGGACAGGATCTGGTGGGCGAGGAAATCGAGGCACACCTGAATGCCGGCAAACAAGTGAAACAACTGGGCGTGCTCTGGAATAGTCTATTAAGCTGTATCATCGTGGACGATCTGAGTATCAAAAGTCTCAGGTTCGAGGAAATGAAAGCAGAGCCTGACAGTTTCGAGGAAGAAAGTGCAGCGCAGAAGTTTGATCAGGAATTTGCGCTGATGACGCTGGAATTAAGTGCTTTCTTCAAGGCCTTGTTCAAAGCCTTCGGTGGACTGGAAGACCCGAGAAACAAGCCGCTGCCAGATAATCGACAGAAGGAAAAGCAGTAATCGGAATTTGATTGAGGGGAGCAGAGTCCTTGAGAGTTCTAATAAGCATTTTTGTAACGCTGGTGACTTAGGCCCATCACTCCACGAATGCGAATTTCACCCAGGAAATAATTACCGTGGAAGGAGTGATCGAGAGGGTGCGTTTTCAGAATCCCCATGCGTCAGTGCTGATCAAGCACACAGACGAGAGCGGTAAAGAGACGTTCTGGCTGGTTGAATCGGGCGCACGCACGACTCTTGAACGGCAGGGTGTATCTCTCGATCGTCTGCTAGTGGGATCGAAAATCAAGGCGACAGGTCGCAAGGGCCGGCGGGAATTTACCATTTATTTGCGCGAAATTATGTTTGAAGACGGTTCTGTCTTCATTCCCCAGCCCGACCTGAACTAACGGCTCGCGCTAAAGGACGCACAGCATACTGATGTGGATCTGTCCGGTTTGTCAGGCACCGCTCGCTCTCTCTGGCAAGCAATGGCAATGCGAGAACCAGCATAGCTACGACCGGGCGAAAGCCGGTTATGTAAACCTGTTACTGGCGAATCAGAAGAGCCGGCCCGATCCGGGTGACAACAAGACCATGATGGCGGCGCGCCGCGCCTTTCTGGAACAGCACCACTATCTGCCTCTGGTGCGCAAACTTGCCGAAATAATTGCGCTGCAGCACCCTGCAAAGTCACTGACCATCCATGACGCCGGCTGTGGTGAAGGGTATTACCTGCACCAACTGTGTTCGCTTTTGCAAACGCCAGACGCTGTCATTACTGCCGCTGGCAGCGACATCTCCAGATCGGCCATAGAGATGGCGGCGAAGAAATATCAGACATTGCAATTCGCCATTGCCAGCAATTTCAATATTCCGGTAATTGGTAACAGCCGCGATGTGGTGCTGCATATCTTTGCGCCAGCGAGTGCCGCCGAGGTGCTCAGGATTCTGGTGCCTGGCGGGCTGTGGATTCGGGTCACGCCGGCGCCAGAGCATCTTGCCGAACTGCGTGCAGCGCTCTATCAAACCCCGCAACAGCACAGCGCAGATGCAGAAATTCCCGCCGGTTTCGAAGTCCTGCTGCAAACCAGTCTGCAATTCAATTTGAATTTGCCGGACCTGCAGAGCAGAAAACAATTGCTGATGATGACGCCGTATTACTGGAGCGTGGCAGCGGGGGCGATGGATACTGTTTGCGAGAAAATGTCGACGCTTTCTGCTGATTTTATAGTTCAGGTTTTTCGAAAAGCGCCGCAGTGATTTAACAACTCGTGTGAGTTTTTGTTGCACACAGCATGTGCCCCCGCAATTGCAAAAAGCTCGGTCCCCGCTGCTGCACCTCTAAATTCTTTGCTCTAGATCAAGCAAGTCGCCGATTCCGGGAGATTGGTTGGTGTTCGCCGGTATTTAGGAAGAAATTCCTTGTCAATTCGATTCTAATCGGTCAAGGGATTCGAGTGCACCAGCGTGCATGCATCGGGTTTCAGGAACTGCATATCTATTTCAGTGCGAGACGAGGGTATTCTCATGCGTATTTTTTCCATGTTCAGCAGAGCGTTGTTGCTTGCTATCCCGGCAGCGGTATTGTCGCCACAGATCGCCGCCCAGGAAGTCACTTTCCATAAGGATATCGAGCCGATTCTGCAGCGCAGCTGCCAGAATTGTCATCGTCCCGGTGGCGTGGCCCCGATGGCATTGATTACCTATGACCAGGTCGCGCCTTTCGCGGGGCTTATAGAGTACAAGACGGCCCTGCGCGATCGCGCCGGTGCCATGCCGCCCTGGTATGCGGAGAAGAACATTGGCATCCAGCAATTCAAGAGTGATCCGTCACTCAGTGAGCAGGAAATAGCAGCCATATCCACCTGGGCCCGATCAGGTACGCCACGGGGTGAAGCGATCGATGCACCGGCACCACTGGTATTCGATGACAGCACCAAATGGAAGCTGGGCGAGCCGGACCTGATTGTAAATACCGAAGATTTTTTCATGGCAGGGGGGCGGCCGGATTGGTGGGGCGAGATTCCCAGCATTCCAACTGGACTCAAAGAAGACCGCTATGTGAAGTCGGTCGAAATCGTGGAAGTGAATGACGTGGGCACCGGCGCTGCCGCGTCCAATACAGTCGGTGGCTTGTTTATTTTTCATCACATGATCTGGCGCACTGAAGTATTGGATGCGAATGGTTCGGTAGTTCAGGGTGAGGCAGTGAGTTGGCCAGTGCATAAAGTAGGCCGCAATGGCGACCTCTTCGACCCGGACGCAGGCCCATTATTGAAAGCCAATTCGGCCTTCTATACTGATTCGGTACATATGCACTCAAATGGTCGTGATACCACTGGCCATCTGCAGATAGGTTTCACCTTCCACGAGGAAGGTTATGTGCCGAAGTACAAGAGTCAGATAAGTATTTTGGGCAATGGCGTGGATATCAGTGTCGAAGGTAATGCGCGCGATCAGGAACTGCATGCCTATCAGGTGCTGACAGAAAACACCAAGGTCATCACTTTCGAGCCACACCTGCATGCGCCGGGTGAGCGTATGTGCCTGGAAGCTATCTGGGGTTACTCGATCGAGACACTCTCCTGCGTGGGTTACGACCACAACTGGGTGCGGGGTTATCCGTATGAAGATAACCACACACCATTACTGCCCAAAGGCACCATACTTCACATCACCGGCTACTTTGACAATACCGAAAACAACATCAACGTGCCGAACGCACGCAACTGGCAGGGTTCGGGCAACAGGTCGGTGACGAATATGTTTATTGACCTGGGTATCAGGGTGACTATGACCGATGAGCAATTCCAGGAAGAGATGGAAAAGCGGCGCACGGTGCTCAACCTGGTGCCCAACGACCATGTCATAGGATGTCCGCTATGCCTGGCGCCTCTGGTATGGCCAATTGTAGATTCTCCAGCGGCGAGTGACTAGATGGATGCTTGCAGCTGCCGCCAATATTAAAATTTCCAGGGAGTGCGAGATTACCCAAAAAGGTAAGGTATGAAAACTGGAAAAATATTGAAATTTACAGTCGTGGCCGCGTTGTCTACGGTTGCATTGGCCCTGGTGCCTGGTTTTGCGGCAGCCGAAGAACCTTATCATTACGCCAAAAATACCTACAGCAGTGGCCAGCACACCGAAGTCGCTTATGAAGGTTGGCGTGAGAACGAAGACGGGACTATTTCCCTCACGTTCGGATACTTTAATCACAACTGGCAAGAGGAGCTGGATATTCCGGTGGGAGAACTCAATTTCTTTCCACCCGGAGAAAAAGACCGAGGCCAGCCTACACATTTCCTGCCGCGACGTAATCGCTTCACGTTTGATGTAGTCGTACCTGAAGAATTTGGCGACAGCGAACTGGTCTGGGAAGTCATCTCTCCCAATGGTCTGACTCGCAAGGCTTACGGTACGCTGCGAGAGGACTACAAGATTGATAACATAATCATCATGTCAGAAACCGGATCGCTCGGGGCCGGTAGCTCCGATCCGGTAATCAGGGCGAATGTTCCTCCAGCCGTGGATTTGATCGGCGATGCGAACCGGACCGTACAGGTGGGTGAGCCCTTGAGCTTCCAGACACGCCTGAGTGACGATGGCGTCCCCAAGCCGTTTGATCCCATGGCACGAATCAGATTGCTCGGTGGTGCGGCCGCAGCTTTCACCACTCCTGAAATGGTTCGCGACCGGATGATGAAGATGCCGCCACCGAAGCCCACGGTTGCGAAAAATAACGGACTGTACCTGTCATGGAATGTGTATCGCGCACCCACTACCGTAGCAGCGGTGCAAGATGTTGTGCATTTCGATCCACCGCAGGTAAAGCCCTGGGAAGATACACGGCCTTCGGCAAATTCACCCTGGAGCTGGTTGTGGTTACCACCGCAGCTGCCGGAGGACGGAGTAATCAATGTCACAGTCAGCTTCGACGAGCCCGGTACTTATGTGTTGTGGGGCCGCGCAGACGATGGTGGACTGTTCAATGATCAGTATCTGACAGTAAACGTCAGACCCTGACAGTATTCAGGATGGAGTAGGGCACCCTGTGCGTGTGCGTCTAGGAGGAATGGATCGCCTGGCGACTGTTCAGGACTAAAAGCAGCGCGCAGATTGCCTGAAGCTCTCAGTCTAGTCACGGGATTCGAATTCAATTTCCACTCCCGCAGTGGACGTATGCAGAAACAGTTTTCCATCTACTAGTTGAAAGGTCTGCGTGTCGCGCAAATAAAGCACCAGATTATTATGCAGGGAGCCAGGAGAGCAGAGCTCGCGAGTTGCGCCGAAGGGCTCGAAGCGTAGAGTGGTGCTATCCTGTTGCCACGCACCAGTGATGGAGTTGCAATCAGATTCCCCGGTCAGCCGATTCTCACTGCGAAAATTCAGCACGTAAGCGCCAGGGTCAGCAGGCGTAAATACGAAGCCCCCCAACACGGTCAGTTTGACCAATTGCCAATTGGTGCCTTCCAGAGACAGAGTTTGTTCATCAGCAGCATTGGCTGAGTTGGTGACGACAGCGCCATACAGTGCCAAGCTGGCGAATGACAGCAGTATGGATTTTTTCAAGGCAGATTTTTTCAGCATGAGATTCCGCTTGTGCAAATATGTCTGGTAGCGAGCATAAAACCATTCCCGGTTTGTGTCCATTTCAAGCTTGAATGCCAGCTTTTCCTGACAGCATTCGAGCTATTGATTTCCTAGACGATGGCGCCGTAGCCAACCAGTAGAGAAATCAGGAATAAAAAAATCCCTGTCATGATGGTGGTGTCCAGAATACCCAGCGTATGGTCTTCCTCCAGCAGCGAAGACAAGGTGTAAAAGGTAGGGAACAGGAATAACAACAGGAAGATATTGGATAAGGAAAACGGTAATGGCAGATCCGGATGCGCCGGGTTTAAAAAAGATTGGTAAAAGGCTATGCCCAGTAATGTAAATGGCAGCACCAGAAACATTACTTGTGTGATACCGCCAAATGCATTCGCCAGCGCTATGCCATATTCCTGTTTGCGGTGCGACTGCCACAGAATGATGTACTCACTCATCCCGGCAAAAACCGCGAGCAATAGAGCAGTAAAGATGGGGTTTACTCCCAGATCACTAATCATCGTCCTGGCAAATTCTGACACCTGATGCCCGCCTGCAAGCGCGCCAAATATTCCGGCCAGAAACATCAAAGTAATTAAACCGAAGGAACTGGGATTGACGTTTTTATAGACAATTTGCAGACGCTCTTCCACGTCGGTTTCAGACATTGCCAGGTTTTTCCGAACCTCAGATTCTTCTTCGGCATAACTGCTAACGAGTTTGTAGAGGTAGACAGCGAAAATCGCGAGCAAAACAATGCTCACAAACACCAGATCGATTGCCCCGAAAGCACTCTTTGCCTGAGACGAGGAGTTGAACGTCAGCATCACGAGGCCGAGAATCAACCCCATGGCGCCACCGACGTCCCCCCGTAATTGAGTAGCACAACGATTTGGAGTCCAATACCGTAACAGAAGGAGATTGGACGTGAAGAAGCGATTTTCAGAAGAACAGATTATTGGATTCCTGAAAGAGGCCGATGCCGG